>Ga0210394_10008556_pt1 | contig 10499 bp, 7 predicted proteins | sample IncBWC12MmetaG_FD_160121 | JGI IMG/M metagenome (GOLD analysis project Ga0210394, IMG submission 160121) | Forest soil microbial communities from Barre Woods Harvard Forest LTER site, Petersham, Massachusetts, United States - Inc-BW-C-12-M | ecosystem: Environmental > Terrestrial > Soil >... | reverse complement strand
TTCTGCCCCAGCGGCCGGGTGCAGCGCAGCCGCCGCAGATGTCTCTGGTCGATCTGCGCAGGCACCCCGTGGATCAAGGGCTGTCGACTCCCGCGATTTCCGCCATCGACGCGCACCTCAAGTCAGGCGGTCAAGTCATCGTATTTTTAAATCGGCGCGGCTATGCACCGACTTTGTTCTGCAATTCCTGCGGCTGGGTCGCGCCTTGCGCTCATTGCGATGCGCGAATGACCTTGCACCGCCGCGCACAGCAAATGCGCTGCCATCATTGCGGCGCGCACGCGCCCGTACCCGTCATTTGCCGCAGCTGCGGGCAGGCGCTGCTGGCGGTGGGTCAGGGCACCGAGCGGGTCGAAGAAACCCTGGCGCGTTTGTTCCCCGCCGCGCCGCTGGTGCGGCTGGACCGCGATACCGCGTCCGCGCGCGGCTCTATGCAAACCGTGCTCGACCGCGTGCACAGCGGCGAGGCGCGAATCCTGGTGGGCACGCAAATGCTGACCAAGGGTCATCACTTTCCGGAAGTCACGCTGGTGGTGATCCTGGATGCGGATCAGGGCCTGTTCGCCAGCGATTTCCGCGCGACCGAACGGCTTGCACAAACCATCACTCAAGTCGCGGGCCGCGCCGGCCGCGAGGCGCGCGTGGGAGAAGTGATGATTCAAACGCAGTTTCCCGAACATCCGCTGCTGAATCGCCTCATCACCGAGGGCTACGAAAGCTTCGCCGCCAGCGCGCTCGCCGAGCGCCGCGAAGCCGGATGGCCGCCCTACTCGCGCCTCGCGCTGCTGCGCGCCGAGGCGAAGGATCAAACCGGCTTGCGCTCATTTCTGGACGCCGCCCGCGATTCCGGCATTCGCTTGAACGAATCCGCCGTCAAGGTGCTGGGTCCCGCAAGCGCCTTGATCGCACGGCGTGCCGATCACTTCCGGGCACATTTGCTGATCGAGACCACGGCCAGGTCGACGCTGCAGCGCTTTCTCGGCCGATGGCTGCCGCGCATCGAAGAGCTGCCCGGACCCGCCGGCCTGCGCTGGTCCATCGATGTGGATCCGCTGGAAGTGGATTGAGCGCTTTGAGGTAGACTGCCGACCCTTTGCCACCTTAAAAGAAATTCTACGGATTCCTCTTGAAGACTTTGCTGGAAGCCTTGCTTGCCCAAGCGCTCGCGGCGTTGCCGGAAGATCTGGTGCCGGCGGCCGCGCGCGGCGTCGGTATTGAAGTTGAAAGCACGCGCGACCCGCAGCACGGCGATTTCGCCAGCAATCTTGCCATGCGCCTCGCCAAGGCGACCCGCCAGAACCCGCGCAAGCTTGCCGAGATGCTGCTCAAGCTCATGCCGCCGAGCAGCGCCGTCGCCAAGGTGGAAATCGCCGGCGCAGGCTTCATCAATTTCTTTCTGCAGGACAACGCCTATCACGACGAGATTCGGCGCGTGCTCGCGCTTGGGCCGGAGTACGGCCGCGCACAGGGCGGTGCGGGCGGACGCGTACAAGTGGAGTTTGTTTCCGCAAACCCGACCGGGCCGCTGCATGTCGGCCACGGGCGGCATGCTGCATACGGCGCGACGGTGGCGAATCTGCTCGAAGCAGCGGGCTGCAGCGTGTCGCGCGAGTACTACATCAACGACGGCGGGCGCCAGATGGAGATTCTGGCGCTCAGCACCTGGCTGCGATATCTCGAGCGCTGCGGCGAACGCTTTGCTTTTCCCGCCAACGGCTACCGCGGCGAGTACATCGTCGCCATTGCCGGGCAGCTGTTCGCCGCCGTGGGCACCGCCCTGAGAATACCGGCCGCGGAACTGTTCAAGGGATTGCCCGCAGACGAGCCGCAGGGCGGCGACAAGGATGTGTACGTCGACGAGCTGGTGGCGCGCACGCGGCGGCTCATCGGCGACGCCGCGTACGGCCGGGTGCTTGGACTGGCGCTGGACGGAATATTGAGCGACATCCGCGAGGACTTGGCCGAGTTCGGCGTTACATTCGATTGCTGGTTCTCGGAGCGCAGTTTGAGCGATAGCGGCGCGGTCGATCGCGCGATCGGGGCGCTTGAAGCCGCCGGACATGCCTATCTGAAAGACGGCGCGCTGTGGTTCAAAAGCACGGACTACGGCGACGAGAAGGATCGCGTCATGGTGCGCGACAACGGCATCAAGACCTACTTTGCGTCGGATATCGCCTATGTTCTCAACAAGCGCGAGCGCGGCTTCGATCATTTGCTCTACATCTGGGGCGCGGATCATCACGGCTATATCGCGCGCCTGCGCGCAGGCTTGCTGGCCCTCGGCGGGCCTGCCGGGTGCTTCGAGGTGCGGCTGGTTCAGTTTGTGACATTGTTCCGCGGCGGCGAGAAGGCGCAGATGTCGACGCGCTCCGGCGAGTTCGTCACCTTGCGCGAGCTGCGCAACGAGGTCGGCAACGATGCCGCACGCCTGTTCTACGTCATGCGCAGCAACGATCAGCACCTGGATTTCGACCTGGAGCTCGCCAAGGCCCGCTCCAACGACAACCCGGTGTACTACATTCAGTATGCCCACGCGCGTGTTGCCAGCGTAATGCGGCAACTGCAGGAGCGCGGCCTTGCTCACGACGCTGCGCACGGCGTCAAGTCCCTGGCAGCGCTCATCGAGCCGCAGGAATTGCAGCTGCTCAAGCGCGTGAGCGCATACCCTGAAACGATACGGCAGTGCGCTTTGCTGCGCGCACCGCATACGCTGGTGCATTATTTGCGCGATCTCGCCAACGATTTTCACACCTACTACAGCGCTCATCAGTTCATCGTGGATGATGCGGGTACGCGCGATGCCCGGCTTGCGCTCGCGCTGGCGGCACAGACCGTGATCCGTAACGGCCTGAAAATCCTGGGTGTGTCCGCGCCCGATACCATGTAGCCATGCCGCGCGATTACAAAACCAAACGCGGCAGCCCCACGGGCTTCTCCGGGCCGACCGGCCTCATCACCGGACTGGCATTGGGATTGGCAATTGCCGGCATCGTGTATCTGAAGGATCATCGACTCGACGCCCCGGTGGCCAGCGCCGGGAAACCGGCGAAGAAAAAATCCCACGGCAACGAACCTCCTGAAGCCTCGGATTCGGGAACCGACGAGCCGGCAAAGTCGTATGACTTTTACGATCAGTTGCCGAAATTCGAAGTGGTGGTGCCGGAGAAGGACAAGGATGTCCGGCCGGACATCAAATCGGTTCCCGAGACGCGCCGCGGCACGTATGTCCTGCAAGCCGGCTCCTACAGGAACTTTGCCGACGCGGATCGGGTCCGCGCGCAACTTGCGCTGCAGGGCATCGAGTCCAAGGTACAGAAGGTGTCGGTGGATAACGATACCTGGCACCGCATTCGCATCGGCCCCATATCCAAGCTCGATGAGCTCAATCGTTTGCGGCAGATCCTGCGCAGAGCGGATGTCGACGTGCTGGTGATCCGGGTGGGCGACTGAGCCGCGCTTGAAATGCGCCGGCGCCCGATATTGTTCTTGCCCGCCATGCTCCGTATCATGCCCAATCAATATGCGAGCGCATCGAAATTTGAACGCACCGCCCGCAATCAAGATCGGCTCTGACACCCATCGCGAGCTGTTCTGTCAAGAATTCATTGACAGCTACACCGACTATGACCCGGCCACCCTGCCCTGGCCGGAGTTGTCCGGCGCCGATCTCGACCGGCTGCGCAGCGTGCCATTCTGGCAGGAAGTTCTGCATACGGAGCGCCGTGCCGGGATGATCGTGCAGGCGTTTGCGGCAACGATCGACGAGCCCATCGTGCGCAAGGCCGTCGACCTGCAAGGACGCGAAGAGGCGCGGCACGCGGACTTGTTGCGCGAAATGGTGCGGCGCTACCAGATCGCCGTCACGGAGCTGCCGCTCGAGCCGATTGCAGGGGATGTCGAATTGGCATTCAAGGATTTCGGATTCGGCGAATGCCTCGATTCATTCCTTGGATTCGGCGCCTTCAAGCTCGCGCGGCAGTCGGCATTTCTGCCGGAGGGCATGTTTGCCATTTTCGAAACCTTGATGTACGAAGAGACCCGCCATATCGTGTTCTTCGTCAATTGGATGGCCTGGCAGGCCGCGCGGCAGGGGCAGGGGGCGGCCTGGCGCCGCGCGCTGACGTCGGTGCGCTTCTACTACCGGGCGCTGGCTCGAATGATCGGAACGATTCGCCGGGGGCAGCAGGTCAATGACGGCCGTGACTTTTCGGCGACGCAAACCAACATGTTTCTCCAGGATTTCACATTTCGGCGCTTTCTCGCCTACTGCTATGCCGAAAATAATCGACGCATGGCGCCCTTCAACGCCTCGCTGCTGCGGCCGAGTTTCATGCCCGCCCTGGCGGACATCGCGCTCTCGAGCCTGCGTGTTTTGAATTTCGGCCGGAGTTCTCGAGCTCCCGATACCACTTAGCCGACGTTCGACGCTAATCCTCGCCCAATTGCCGAAAATCGACCCCTAATGCCCGCAACTTGCGGTACAGATGCGTGCGCTCCATGCCCACCCGCTTCGCCAATTGACCCACTTTGCCGTTGCATAGCAGGAGTTGCTGTTGCAGGTATGCGCGTTCGAATTGTTCGCGCGCTTCGCGCAGCGGCAGGGCCAGCAAGTCCTGCTTGACGAGCGGCTCGTCGACGCCAAGTTTCACGGCGAGTTCGCGCTCGATCTCCTCCAGCCGGATCTCTTCGCCCGCTCCCAAAATGAGCACGCGCTGCACCAGGTTCTTCAGCTCCCCGACATTGCCCGGCCACGGGTAGTTGCGCAGCCGGTTCTGCGCGGCGACGCTGAAACGGCGCAGCGGCAGATGCTGATCATCGACCAGGCGATCGACGTAGTAGCGCAATAGATCGGGTACATCCTCGGCGTATTCACGCAGCGGCGGCACCCGTAAGGTAATGACATTCAGGTGCGCGAGCAGATCGCGGCGAAACGGCTCGCGAGATGCATTCGATTCGAAGCCTTCCTGGGCGGAACTGATCCAACGCACATTGAGCGTCACGCGCTGCCGGCCGCCCACGCGAAGGTAGCCGTTCTGTTCGATGGCGCCGACCAGGGCGCGCTGGGCGTCGCTGTTCAAATCCTCCAGGCCGCTCAAATACAGCGAGCCGCCCGCCGCCTGATCGAACGCTCCCGGCTCTATTTTGCCGTCCCGTTCGCTGCCGAATAGCGCTCCGCCGGGATCCTGCCCAAGGCTCGCCGCAACCACGCCGAAAAACGGCTTGGCTGCCCGTGCGCTCATGGAGTGCAGGTAGCGCGCGTACGCCTCGCGTCCGGACCCTAATTCGCCGGTGAGCAGCACCGGGGATGAACTCCCGGCCGCCTGCTGCACCTGTTCGCGCAGCATTTGCGTGCTTTTTGCCTTGCCGATGGGCACGGCCAGCGCCGACCCTTGGGTGCGGGCCGACAGCCGTTTACGGCGTCCGGCATCGAGAGCCCGCTCCACGGTGCGCAGCAGCTTGGTGAGCGACAGCGGCTTCTCGACGAAGTCGAACGCGCCAAGCCGCGTGGCCTCGACGGCCGTCTCGACCGTGCCATGGCCGGACATCATGACCACCGGACAATCGTAGCCGTCGGTGGCCGACCATTCGCGCAATAAGGTGATGCCGTCCGTATCGGGCATCCAAATATCCAACAGCACCAAGTCCGGGACCTGCGCGGCCCGCGACGAACGTGCCTGGCTCGCGTCCGCCGCAATATCCACGTCGTAACCCTCTTCGGAGAGAATCTCTTTGAGCAATCCGCGGATGTCCGCCTCGTCGTCCACCACCAAAATTCTCGAAGCGGTCATACGCGTTCTCTCCTTTGTTCGCCCTTGCGCGGCTCACGTGCGCCCGAGGAGCGCGCGCCATCGCCCAGCGGCAATAGAATTCGCACGCGGGCGCCCCCCGAGCGCCGATTATCCGCCTCAATGCGCCCGCCATGTTCTTCCACGATTTTCTTAACAATTGCGAGGCCAAGCCCGGTGCCCTTCGGCTTGCTGGTGACGTACGGGTCGAAAACGGTGCCGATCAGGTCGCGCTGAAACCCCGGTCCGTTGTCGCTGACCACGATCGCCACCGCTGCGCCATGCCTCGCGCCATCGTCCGCCACATGAGTTTCGATTTCGATGCGGGCGCCCACCTTGCCTTCCAGCGCCTCAAACGAGTTGGTCACCAGATTGTTGAGTATCTGCCGGATGCGCATGCGGTCCGCCGAGATATTGGGCAGATCCTTGCTCAGCAGCAATTTCAGATCCGCGCTGCTGTCCTGGACACGGTAAAGATCCACGACTTCCGTGATCAACTGGTTCAAATCAAAGCGCGAGAAGTGCATGTCGGGTGCGCGCGCATACTCGCTGAACGCGTTGACCATCTGCTTCATCGCGTCGACTTGGGCAATGATTGTGTGCGTCGCGCGCTCGAGGATTTGCGCGTCCTGCGCATTCATGCTGCCCAAGAATTTCCGCCGCATGCGCTCCGCGGACAGCTGAATCGGCGTGAGCGGATTCTTGATCTCGTGCGCCAGACGCCGCGCCACTTCGCCCCAGGCGGCATCGCGCTGCGCCTGCAGCAGTGTGGTGATGTCGTCGAACACAAGCACCATGCCGGCCGCGCCGCCGACGTCGTTCGGCAGTGCGGTGCACGCGCACATGAGCACGCGCTTTCCGGATTCCGACAGCAGCTCGATTTGTTCGCGCCAGTCCGAGTAAGAAGGCTGCAGGCGCTGCTTGACGGCGAACAGAAACTGACTGAACAACGGGCTATCGCTGATGGATTCGTCGAATTGCTTGCCGATGGCGGCCTCGAGATCGATCCCCAAGATGGCGCTCGCCGCTTGATTTGCCGTGCGCACGGTCAAATTGGCCTCGAGCGACACCACGCCGGTGGAAAGCCGCGCCAGAATGACGGCGAGGCCTGCCCGCTCGGCTTCCACTGCCTGCTGACTGCGGCGGGTTTCCTCGCGGGCGCGGCCCAGACGTTTGGTCATGTCATTGAAGGAGGTCACCAGAAATCCCAATTCGTCCCGCCCCGGCAGCGGCAACCGGGTGTCGTAGTTGCCCTTTGCCACGGCCCGGGTTCCGGCGATCAAATCCTGTACCGGCTGCACCAGGCGCTGCGCCGCGAAAAAAGCGCCGTAGACGGCGGCGATGAGCGACATGAGCACGACGAAACTCAAGATCAGCACCAGGGTCGATTTGAGGGGACGCCGCAATTGCACCAGGCTGGCGTATTGGGTGTAGGAGCGCTGCACCGTATCCGCGAGTTGGCTCAACTGCTGCGGCACGGGATACAGCGCGATCAACACCCGCCCGCTGCCGCTGCTGTCATTGAGGGGCGCCGCGGCACGAATCACATAGCCGCCGACCGAGTCCATGTCCAGGCTCACGTACGGGCGGCCGCGCCGCAGCTGCAGCATCATCTCGTCGGTTGCCGGCACCGGCAGCGCATCCATCGGACGGTCGGAGCTGGTGGCGATGATTCGCGCCTGCGCTCCCATCACCGTGAATTCGATGGCGGTGCTTTCGCGCCGCTCGCGATCCAACGAGGCCGCCAGCTGAAAATCGGGCAAGGCCGACAGCGAGTGCGCCACGAGCTGAGCGTGCTGCAGAAACTCCCGCTCCCGCACTTCGAGCGCCGCGCGGGAAAGCTCGCGCGTATCCTTCAAGCCCTGGCTGACCTCGAGTTCGAACCAACTGTCGATGCCGCGGCTTAAGAATTGCAGGGAAAAATAATAGACCACTAAAATCGGGGCCACGGCCAGCGCGCTGAATATCGCAACCGTGCGTCCCTTGAGACGCGAGCCCGGCACGTGCCTGCGATAGTCGCGCACCAAGCGCGCGAGCTTGCCGGCCAGCAGCACGGCCAGGGTAAGCATGCCGGTGATGTTGACCAGCAGGACCCACGGCAGCCACTTCTCGAATTTCTCCGAGTTTTGTGCGGCCGAGGCGAGCAGCCACAGCGCAAACAGCCAGAGCGTGACGCCGATGCAGCCGAGGACGGTTGAGCCGTACTTGCGAATCATGGCTGGAATGTCCATGCGTACCAGTCGGACTCGCGGTGCCAATCGCTGACCCAGAACATGAGCAGGCGCAAGCTGAACGGCACGGAGCCGAAATCGATTTTCGCGCGCAGATTGGCCTCGTAGCGGCGGTCCGCTGCGATCAGCGCTTTATCCAGCACCGGCAGGCTGCGCACTTCGGACAGATGTCCGATCGCCGCATCGACAGTGCCCAAGGACACCTGCTGGCCGCTATTCACATTGCGCACGATGTAGCTCCCGCTCACCGCGTTGTACTGCAAACGGTAGCGCTGGGTCAGCTCGGCAACGGTCGAATTGGGCAGCAGCTGGCGCACACGTTTGAGGCTCAGATCGAGTTCGAGGCCAAGCGGCACACCTTCCGCCAAACCGCGCCGCACCGCGTCGCTGATCGGCAGATCGATGCGCGCATTCATGTGATACACGCCGTCCAACAGTTCGAGATCCGCCGAGCGCACCTCGAAGCGACCCTCCAATCCGTCAGCTCGCAGCGGCGGCACCCAGAGCGCCACCGCGACGGCCGCGCACGCGCAGCACCCCAGCCGCGCCAGGCGTGCTCTACGTCGATCCAGGCCTCCCAGGTTTATGCGTGCGGCTTTCATTCTTTGGTCAAGGCAGCATAATAGAAGCCGTCGGCACCCGCCTCACCCGGAAGAATCTGCCGGCCAAATTCATCCTGCTCGCCAAGCTCCGGCCATCCTGCCCAAGCCGCTGCCGGAATAATCCTCGCGTCGGGAGTGCTGCCGAGAAACGCCCCTATACAATCGCGATTTTCGCTGCGCGTCAGGGTGCAGGTGACGTACACGAGCCGGCCGCCAGGGGCGAGAAGATTCCACGTGGAGCGCAGCAGCTTGCTCTGCAGAGCAGGCAGTTTGTCGATGTCCGACGGGGACTTACGAAGACGAATGTCCGGATGACGGCGAATGACTCCAAGCCCTGAGCAGGGCGCGTCCAGCAAGATCCGGTCGAATGGGACGCCGTCCCACCATGCGGCCGGGTTGCCCGAATCGCCGCACACCACTTCGGCGGTGAGCATGGCGCGGCCCAAATTCTCGCGGACTCGCACCAGTCGTTGCGGATCGATGTCCACCGCCACCAGCTTTTTCAAGTTCGGCTCTCGCTCGGCCATTAGCGCGGTTTTGCCGCCCGGCGCGGCACAGGCATCGAGCACCCGCTGATCGGGCGCCAGACTCAAGGGAAATGCGACGCATTGGGCCCCCAAATCCTGCACCGACACCAGTCCCTCGGCGAATCCCGGCAGCGCGTGCACGTCGCAGGGCGAATCCAGCGCGACAGCCTGAGGGACCAGGGTGCTGGCACGCGCCCCGATCCCGGCCATCTGAAGCTTGTGCAGATATTGGTCCGTGGTCGCCAGCCGGCTGTTGACTCGCAGCCACATCGGCGCTTGGGCGTCGCTTGCCGCCAGCAGCTGGGTCCAGCGCACCGGCCAATCGGCGCGCAAGCGGTCGCTAAGCCAAATAGGAGCCGCATGGCGTGTCGCCGGCTGCGCGCAGATCCGCGCATCCAGCGTCTTGCGCTCGCGCAAATAGCGCCGTAGCACCGCGTTGACGAGGCCGGCCGCTCGCGCCGCGTCGGTGGCCTTGGCGGTCTGGACGGCCGCGTCCACGACCGCATATTGGGGAGTGCGCTCGTCCTCGAGTTCGTAAAACGCAACCGACAGCAGAGCGCGCACCAGAAAATCCAGGGATCTCACGGGCTGCGTCAAGAGCATCCCGAGCAGCGCTTCGTGGCGATAATAGCCACGCACCGCGCCGTAGCTCAACGAGCGCACCGAGGGCGCGAGTTTGGCGTCAGCCGCGGCAAGCGCGTCCTTCAAGGCGGTATCGAGGGTCACGCCGTCGCGCAAAACTCGCGCCACCGCGTGTGCGGACAACGAGCGCGCACTGGCTGCGGCAGTTTTCATACCGGCTCGAAGCGCGCGCCCACCAGCCGCTGTCCCTGCAAGAATTCGCGCACCGGCAAGGGTTTGCGGCCGGCTAGTTGCAGCCGCAGCACTCGCAAGGCGCCCTGTCCGCAGGCGACGTCGATGCCGTCCGGGGAGGCGCCGAGCACCGTACCCGGCGCGGTTCCCTGCCCGGCATTCGAGTGGGCGCGCCGCTGCAAGTCGAGCGGCTCGGCATCCCAGATTCGAAGCTGCTCCCCATTCAAGCGGGTCTCTGCGATCGGCCAGGGATTGAACGCGCGAACCTGGCGCCAAATACCCGCGGCATCTTCGCTCCAGTGGATCAGCGCCTCGCTTTTGCTGATTTTTTCAGCATAAGTCACGCCCAGTGCGGGCTGCGCGACCGCGTGGATCCGGCCATCGCGAAGCGCGTCCAGGGTCTCTGCGATGAGATCCGCGCCCAGTATGGCGAGCTGGTCGTGCAGGGTTTTCGCCGTGTCGCGCCGGCCGATGTCCAATGCCCGCGCCGCGAGCATTGGACCCGTGTCGAGGCCCGCTTCCATGCGCATGATGGTGATG
>Ga0210394_10008554_pt1 | contig 10500 bp, 8 predicted proteins | sample IncBWC12MmetaG_FD_160121 | JGI IMG/M metagenome (GOLD analysis project Ga0210394, IMG submission 160121) | Forest soil microbial communities from Barre Woods Harvard Forest LTER site, Petersham, Massachusetts, United States - Inc-BW-C-12-M | ecosystem: Environmental > Terrestrial > Soil >... | reverse complement strand
TGATATGGCCAATCCCTCTGGGCCGCTGCTGGGCCACCCGCCTTCAACCAGTCAGTGCTCAGATGTGAACATGTCGCCCACTCCGGGGTGTGGGGGACGCACCAGGCGCCTGCATTGGCGAGCCCGATGATCTTGGCCTTTGACGCCTGCGCCTGCAGCAGGAACGAGGAGAAGTCGGTGGCCGGGAAAGGATGACTGAACCGTCAAGCGCGAAAGGAGTGACTGGCGTCTTGGTGACATCGATGGCAAATTATGGCGAGGCGAACCAAACGGGCGGCGCGTTGCACATCGACGGCACCCCCGCTCGTTAATAATGCGTGCGGAAGTCAGGCGACATCAACAATCCGAAGCACTGGCGGGACACACAGGAGCTGTGGAGCGCCTACCCGCCGGACATCCGCCAGTGGAGCAAAGCCGCGCGCCTGAATCGCAACTGCGCCGAGCACAATGCTTCCGCGATGCGCGTCCGGGAAGCAAGTTCCGATCTGAATGGTCAGCCCAAAGGGGTTTGATCCCAAAACCCCCTGACTTATCCAGTCGGTTAGTAATCGCTGGCAATCCGGCAGCCAGTGGAATGTACGCCATATTTGCCAAATACGGTGCTGGTGGAAGATCGGTCCCCCACACTCATCCCGACCAGCGCCTTGTCACAGTCATTTCGGGAACATACTGCGCAGGAGCGGGCACTGAATATGACGAGTCGAAGATGAAGCCGCTGGGACCGGGAACTACCCTGATCGTCCCCGCCAACTCACCGCACTATGCCTGGGCCAAAGACGGCGAAGTCATAGTACAGGAGGTCGGCAACGGGCCAACCGGGACCAACATCTGGCCAAAGGCAGCGGTAAAATAAGGGCCGATCGTGCTCGCCGGTGCCGAGGGCTTCCGCGAGGTGTGTTCGCCGGCAAAGGGCCGGGTCGCGGTCCGCGAAGCCGAAGGAGTTCTAGCGGCCGTTATTGCGTGGGCGCTGTCCTACCTCCGGGCTCTCTGATCTATTTTGCCAGACCACCTGTCCTAATTAGCGATTCGGCTGGGTGTTCGTCGTACCAAACGGAAATAGCTATACCGACCCCGTGATGGGCGGTAAGGGCGTCCTGGCCCTTGTTCCTAAGGCGCTTGAACGCGGTGCTGGTCCGGCGCACGTACACCTTGGATTCAGCCAACCAGTCGTTGACTCGCTTGTCTACCCCTGCCGCGTCAGTCCCGACGAAGGTCTTGACCCTCTTTTGCGGTCTCTAAGCAGAGCGAAAAAGAGCCCCGACACGGACGCCGGGGCTGAGTGGTGCACGCAATCGGATTCCCACCACCTGGGGGCCGGCTGCGAGCGAAGTGTATCACGATGAGCCGGCCGACAAAAAAGGCCCGCTGCCTGCGGGGTGCGCTCGCAGTCTACGAACCGTCGATCAACGATGGGCGCATCATTCACCTGATCCAAAAGTGGCTCAAGGCGGGCGTCCTGGAAGACGGGGCTCTGACCGTCAGTGCCACGGGAACCGGCCAAGGTTTGGTGATATCGCCGCTCCTTGCCAACGTTTACCTGCACTACGTCTTTGATCTCTGGGCCGAGCGATGGCGACATCGTGAGGCCAAGGGCAGGGTCATAATCGTGCGATATGCTGATGATCTTATTGTCGGCTTTGAGCACGAAAGTGATGCCGGACGCTTCTGGGCCGCCATGCGCTATCGACTGGAGAAGTTCTCGCTGTCACTTCACCCGGAGAAGACCCGCCTGATCCAGTTTGGCCGCTTCGCGGCGGACCGACGCGCTCGGCGCGGGCTCGGAAAACCGGAGACCTTCAACTTCCTCGGGTTCACCTTCATTTGCAGTACAAGCCGCAACTGTAGCTTCCTGATCAAACGGAAGACCCGACGCGACCGTTTGAGGGCTAAGCTCTGTTTCTTCCCGAGAGTTGGACGAGCAAGGGGCGCGGTTGGAACGAGCGGGTGTTCCGGCCGAGTATCGAACGGCGCGGACGAACTGGACACGCCTCGCTTCTGGCGGCGCGGGCAAAGGTATGCGGTGGCAGACCTTCTCCAAGCTCAAACCACCGAAAAATTATGGATTCCAGTTAAGATATCGCCGTGCGTGGCCAAAATGATCGAGATGCGGCCATAAGGCTCGAATGCGATCTGGTCTGCCTCGCTGACTTTATACAAAGGAACTTTGCCGGAATGTGCGTAGCCCTCGGTGTATAGATCACCCGTACTTCCAACTAGAACCACCGAGTTAGGGGTCGTATCCGTATCTGTGCATCGCACATCAATTGGAAGTCCTTTAGATTGAGTTTCGGCCACTAATCGCCACAACTTGGGGTAAATTGCAGGTCCTGGGAAGATCGACCGTATCCTTTTTTGATTGCGCTGTTTCACAGGGTACGCGCAAACGTCACACCCGCTGCCTACTACCGCCAAGACGCAGGTCGCTGCCTTTTCGGATTGCAGTGCGGTGCCGCATTGTCTACTGCTGGCACCCCCTCTTCTTTGGTGCAGTGCGGTATAAAAATTATCTTGCACCAGAGAAAATGACTCGCCCCCGATTTGAATGGTAGATAGGTTTGTTCTGTCGGGGATCGGCATTGAGGAGGCTACCATGGCGACGATGGTATCCAATCGCCGCTCCACCTTTGGAATAAACTGCGTTCGATGCAAAGATGAGCTGATTGCCCCCGAAAAATCTGAATATCGCGATGGTACGCACATCCGTCATCTGTGGATTTGCCCGACTTGCGATACCTCTTTCCAGTCGCTGGAATCTATCCCGGTCGAAGCCATGACAACGGACGACATCTTGCCATCGACAGTTATCGCGTAAATGGGAGTTGGCAGCTCCCCGGCCCCAGAGCGGCATCTATGTTACGCTTCGCGTTGTGTCGTGGGCCGTAGTTAAAGGCGACGACTCAGTCGGGTTGCTTTAGGACATGCCCATAGACACTCTCGCGATTGCGCATGTCACCATAACGTTAGGTCATGCCGGGCGACGCCTAGCAGATTCAGACAGTCCAGTGCGGCGGCGGCCGTCCAACCGCCGAAGGCCCGCCCTTGCCCCAACAGCGACCGCATAATTGCCGGAAAGGAAGGCCCTGCCAGCTTGAAAGGGTTGAAGTTGATCTAAGGATGTCAGCTTTCACGCCTTCCCGTCAGAAGCCCACGGCTTGGCCGTCGGTACGCTTTTCGGAAGCGGCGAAATAACCGTCGTCGAGCTTGAAGATGAACTGCCCCCGCCCGAATTCGGTGCTCAGGCGGTCGCTCCGGATCGTCCGATGGCCGCGGGATTTCAGTTCGTCAATTACGGCAACCGGCACATCGGGCTCGAGTTGGACGTTCATCTGGTCGTCAAGCCGCCAGCGCGGCGCATCCGAAGCGGCCTGGGGATTTTGATGATAGTCCGTAAGCCGGACCATCACTTGCGTGTGAGCTTGCGGCTGGATTGATCCGCCCATCACCCCGAAACTCATCGCTGGCTGGCCGTTCTGCGTGACGAACGCAGGGATGATCGTGTGAAACGGCCGCTTGCGCGGCGCGACGACGTTGGCATCACCGGGCCGCAGCGAGAAGCTGTAGCCTCGGTTCTGCATGCTAATGCCGTCAACTACGATGCCGGATCCAAAACCCTGGTAGTTGGACTGGATGTAGGAAACCATCATGCCCATAGCGTCGGCGGCGGTGAGATAGACGGTGCCGCCGGAAGCGGGCACGCCATACCGCGGCGTCTGCGCCTTTTTCATGTCAATGAGACGCGAGCGCGTCAGCAGGTATGCCTGGTCGAGCAGATCGGCGCTCTTTACTCGCATCGTATCGGCGTCAGACACGTACTCGTAGATGTCGGCGAACGCGAGCTTCACTGCCTCCATCTGCAGGTGCAGGCTGTCAGCGGAATCCAAGGGGATCGTGCCCAGGTCGAAGTTTTCGAGTATCCCGAGCGCAATTTGAGCTGCGATGCCTTGCCCGTTGGGGGGGATCTCGTGGAGTGTATAGCCATGGTAGTCCTGGGCGAGAGGCTCGACCCAGTTCGCGGTATGCGCAGCGAGATCAGCCGTCGTCATCGCCCCGCCATGCTTGCGGGAATGCGCGGCCATACTTTCCGCGAGCTCGCCTCGGTAAAATGCCGCCCCCTTTGTTTCAGCAATGCGCTTCAGCGTGCTCGCGTGGGCGGGCGCCGCGAATTTCTCGCCCGCCTCCGGCGCCCGACCGTGGGGCATGAAGTGCTCGACGAAGCCCGGCACGTCCTTCAGGCTTGGCGCCTGCCTTGCCCAGAGGCGGGCGATGGTCGGCGACACCAGGTAGCCGTCCGCGGCATATCGAATCGCGGGCTCGAAAAGATCAGCAAAGGGTAGCTTACCGAAGCGCTCCGACAGCGCCACCCAAGCGGAGACCGCACCGGGAACCGTGACCGCGTCCCAGCCCGTGGTCGGCATCGCGCTCTTCCCCGTGAACCGATCGAGCGTCCAGCCCTCGGGCGATCGGCCTGAAGCATTCAGGCCGTGGAGCTTTTTACCGTCCCACAGGATGGCGAACGCATCGCTGCCGATACCATTGCCGGTCGGTTCTACGACCGTGAGCGTGATTGCAGTGGCAATTGCCGCGTCCGCGGCATTACCGCCTTTGTACAACATGCTTAATCCGGCCTGTGCGGCGAGCGGCTGCGACGTGGCAACGGCGTTGCGCGCGAGTATCGGCATGCGCTGCGAAGGGTAGGGGAATGCCCAGTCGAACGGTTTCATCGGGTCTGTAAGCTGATCGGGCATAGATTTCTCCAGGAAGAAGCATTGAATGAAATAGGAGTGCCCTCGCCATGAGCGCCGCCGGGTGCACAGCCTGCGGGCCCGCGACAGCGACTTTGCCTAGCTTGCCTTCGGCAATTGGGGTCAAGCGTTTCAGTTCACATCGACGACTCGCGATTGTGCACTAAGCGAAATGATTTGGCCGAAAAAGCGCTTCGGGGTCAAAAATGCTCGGTCCGAGCGAAGATTTCCAGTACATCCCCAAAAGCGCATGCCTCGCCGCGGTGTTGAGATTCGACCAAAACCCCACTCGAGCGTCGAGCCGTGGCGACCAACGATAGGCTTGCAGCACGCCCATCAGCATTGCTCGCTCACTATCGCTCAGACGGTCAGTCTTTAGGAAGGGCTCGACCGCCTGCTCGTAGTTATGCGCGTGTTCAGTCCGTGCCCCACCCTCTGCATACTCCCAACGCAGCCATGATCGCAGCGCTGTTCGCGCTTCCGCTCGCAAAATTCTGTTCGACTCCTTTCGTTTAGCCCAAGCTACAAGAATTTACTGCAGTCCGCGACAAGATATTATACAGCTCGTGCTTCGACTCCGTTAGCGTCGTTCGCGTGACATTCACAGACAGCGAACCGTATCCATCCGAAACCAGTGTGGGAAAGATGCAATGATCGATCTGTACACGTATGGCACGCCCAACGGCCTCAAAGCTTCCATCGGCCTCGAAGAATTCGGCTTGCCCTACACGGTCCATACCGTGGACATCATGAAGAACGAGCAGCTCACCCCGGAATTCTTGCGGATCGGTCCGAACAACCGCATTCCGGTAATCGTCGACCGCGACACCGGGATGAGCCTGATGGAGTCCGGCGCGATCCTCATCTATCTCGCCGACAAGACAGGTCGCCTCCTGCCCAAGGCGGGCGAGCCGCGCTATCGCGCCATCGAATGGCTGATGTGGCAGATGGGCGGCGAGGGGCCGATGCTGAGTCAGGTGCACCATTTCGTGAAGTTCAACAAAGGCAAGGCGCCCTATGCCGAAGAGCGCTACCTCAAGGAAGCGCACCGGCTCTACGGCGTGCTGAATCGCCGGCTCGCCGAGCGCGAATTCGTCGCCGACGAGTATTCGATCGCCGACATCGCCATCTGGCCGTGGATTTCGCGCTTCGAGTGGCAGACTATCGATCTGAACGCGTACCCCAATGTGAAGCGCTGGTACACGACGATCGCCAAGCGACCTGCCGTACAGCGCGGCTACAAGGTGCCGAAGGACGAGGGCGAGATCCCGATGCCGTAAGGGGGCCAACGCCAGGTCGAGCGGCCCCGACTTCCAACAAGTAAACATCGGCCATAGGTATCCACTATGCGCCTGTGCTTGCGTTCGAGTTCAAGTGATCGCGGAGAGATTTCAGACAAACGCCAGGAGAGTGAGAAATGGCCAAGCGCATCGAATACATAAACCCAAAGCAGGCTTGCCCTCCTCAGGGGCTTTACTCGCATGTTACGCGCGTGAACGCGGGCACGCTTTATTTCGTCGCCGGGCAACTCTCTGTTGATCGAAACGGGAAGGTCGCGGGCAACCACGACTTCGCTCGCCAATTCCGCCAGGTCTTCGAGAACCTGGAGGCGGTGCTGAAGGGGATCGGCACCAATTTCAAGGACGTTGTCAAATTCACCACCTATCTCGTCCACTCGCAAGACATCGAAAAATTTATGGAGCAGCGCGCGGCGTATTTCCCGAAAATATTCGGCAAGCAGCCTTATCCACCCAACACGCTGCTCATTGTCGACCGTTTGGTGAAGGAGGACTTCCTGCTAGAGGTTGAAGCCGTGGTGGCGGGTCGCGATTAAAGGGAATATCGCGATTTCGATTCTGATTCCATTCTGCAGAAGAGAAGTGTTGGGATCAAAAACTCGCCGCTTGCGATCGAAAAGTTGCTGGCCGTAGTTGACGGTGCAGCAGTGGTGATGAACCGCGAACGGACGCGGCTGTTCGGTTTTTCCTGCGAGGGCACACCGGCCAGAATGCGCCGTCGTTATGAGCGATGACGTATGAGTTCTGAGCGAGCGCTGATACCCCAGCCATATCGGTTTCCGCTTGTACTGCGATAGACTGGCCCAGCGCCTGAAGCACCTTGGGGCATCAAAGAGAAATAGGGCCGCGGGGGCAAGCGCTTGGCGCAGCGGCCTGCTCGGCAAAAGCCGGAAAAAAGGATTGCAAATGTCCGGGCCGGAGGGATAATGTCTTTTGTCTTTTGGAGACAATCTTCCCGGGGAAAGGGCGGTTACCATGCTGAAGAACGTGAGAGCGTCATCCCTATGTGCTGCAGCTTTGGCCGTGGGGATCATCACCGCTGTGGGCGGGAAAATTTACGCTGAAGAGCAGCAAGACCGGTACCTCGGGGTGACGGAGCCGGTCCAGGACAAAGCGCCGGTCATCCGTTATGGCGTCACTCTCGTCCACCTCCAGGACGATTTCTGGAAGGGCATGGCCTACGGAATGGTGGACGAGACAAAACGTGTTGGCGGCAAGGTCGTACAGGTCAGCATCGCCGGCAAATTCGGCAACATGGCCGAACAATACGCACAGATCGAAGCCATGATGACCAAGGGCATCGACGTGCTCGTCCTCGGCCCCTCGGCCTACGACGGTTTCGATCCAATGCTCAAGAAGGTGAAAGAAAAAGGCATCACCGTCATCGCCGCTGGTATTCCACTCGGCAGTAAGCTGACCGATTACGGCGTCGTGATGAGCGACTTCGACATCGGGAAGAGAATGGGCGATGCCCTGTGCCAGAGAAGGCCGAAGGACAAGCCGACGTTCAAGACGCTCGCGCTGCCCGGGCCAGCGGGAGCCGAATGGACGAAGCTTCGTGTCGACGGTCTCCTGGAATCTGCCAAAAGCTGCCCAGGCGAGGAAGTCATCGTGGCTCCTGTCGGCGGCGAAATCAGCATCGGCTACGCGCTGGCGACCACGTCCGATATGATCACCAAGAATCCGGACGCCACCTTCGTCTGGGCTCCGGCCGGGGGTCTCGGGATGGGTGCGATTCAGGGCGTCAGGCAGCGGCACGCGAACATGCAAGTGGTCAGCAGCAATATTGTTCGCGCCGTTTTCCCGGCGCTCGATGATGGCACCCTCCTCGGCGTCAACACAGAGCCCGCGATTCTGATGGGGCGGCTCATGGTGCAATACTCGATCCGCCGGAAACTGGGACTCCCGACGCCGCTGATAAAGCATGACGACCACTTCAGCTATCCCGTGGTCCTCACCCCGACGCGGATCATCACCAAGGAGAACTACAAAGACTATCCGTGGGAAGAAACTGACGTGCCGCCGGCGGATTGGTCGATCGAAGCGTTGCAATAACATTTCGTCGCGGAAAGAGAGCGCCGGGCTTCGCGGGTACCATGACACTGGGCCGTCGAAGTCCGGCGCGTCGTTCTTGTCAATCGCGCAGCCCCTGCCAGGGCCGTAGCAATGCGCCCGCGAACTCCGCGATAGGGTTAACTACGGGCTCGACGAAGGGGACACGACAAGGCATCGTCCGGCCGATAAAGGCGGCCGCCGCATCGGGTTGATTGTCGGGGACCGCTGCGCGATCGGAACGAACGTCTGGTGCGGTAGACCGGGTAGTCTGCGAACGCGGGAAGCGGCGGAGAGCATGCCGAACGACTTGCCAGTAACTGGCGTCCCAGCGACCGGAACGCGGGAAATCGTCGTCCTCCAAAATATTCACAAGCGATTCGGTTCGACGCACGCGGTCAACAATGTCTCGACCCACTTCGTCGCCGGCGAGGTGCATGCGCTGCTCGGTGAAAACGGGGCCGGGAAATCAACTCTTGGGAAGATTGTAGGAGGTCTGTTTCCTCCGGACGAGGGCCGGTTGTTTCTTGACGGAGCGGAGGTGCAGTACCGCAACATTGCCGAGGCACGCAGTCGCGGTCTCGCCATGGTGTTCCAGGAGCTGTCGCTCGTTCCGGACCTGACGGTGCGCGAGAACATCTGCCTGGGAATGGAATCCGCCCGGCATCCGCTAAGTCTCCTGGCAAAGCGGAAGGAAGTCGAGTTCTGCCGCGACCTGCTTGCCGAGTACCAGTTCGACTTCGATCTCGACGCACGTGTGCGCAGTCTCTCGGTAGCCAGCCAGCAACTAATTGAAGTCGTGAAAGCGCTGGCGCGCCGGCCACGGGTCCTCATCCTCGACGAGCCGACGGCGATGCTCGGAGTGCGCGAGAACGAGAAGCTCTTGAACGTCATCCGCGGCGCTCGACAACGCCGCATGGCGGTGATCTTCGTCACCCATCATGTGGAAGAGGTCATCGAAGTGGCGGATCGGGTCAGCTTGATGAAGGACGGCGTTCTCGTCGATTCCTTTGCCGTCGCCGCAGACATGAGCGCCGCCTACATCGTTGCGAAGCTGGTGGGCGGATCGGGGACCAAAGCCGGCGGCAGGCAGCAAACGACGGTCGGCGAGGAAGTCGTGCAAATAGCCGGCCTGCCAGCCCGCAACGGCGGGCAGGTGGATGTGTCGGTACGCCGAGGCGAAATCGTCGGGCTGTATGGCGTCGTTGGCTCGGGCTGCGAGCGTATCGGCAACGCAGTGGTCGGGCTCGCCGATATTCGGCCGAGCACCATGACGCTTGCGGGAATGCGCTACCGGCCGGCCAACCCGGCACACGCTGCCCGCCGCGGCGTTTCCTATCTGCCGTCCGGACGCGCCGCCAACTGCGTTCTGCCCAGCCGCAGCGCCCGCGAGAACCTGATGCTGAGCCAACTCAACCGGGTTCAAAGGACGGGGGTGCTTCGTGACCGCGCGGAGCGCGAGTTGACCAAGAGACAACTGAGCCGTTTCCGGGCGCGCTATGCGGACTACGACGATCCAATCACGAGTCTGAGTGGCGGCAATCAGCAGAAGGTCGTGCTCGGCCGTTCGCTCGGTCGGGAAGGCGTTTTGCTCGTGCTCGAGGATCCGACGGCCGGTGTAGATATCGGATCGAAGCAGGATATCCACGAACTCATTCGCGCGCGGGCGGCTGAAGGGATTGGCGTACTGCTGGTTTCCAGCGATCTCCTCGAAACCATCGCGATCTGCGATGTGATTTATACGGTTATCGGCGGTAAAATCGTGCGCAAATTCGAAAATCCAACGCTGGACGATGAGGGGGAGATCATAGCCGACGTCCTCGGCGGTCGCGTCGAGGATAGCGAGCACGCGGCCGGGCAGTTCCATTTGCGAATGGGGAGCGGAGAATGACCAATGTGGTCGCCGAGACAATAACGCGCTCGTTTGTGCGACGGCGCTTGTTCCCCGCAAACCTTGGCGATCTGGTGCTACCCGCCTTCATCGTCGCCTATTCCGCAATCGCGTACGTCCTCGAGCCGCGCTTCCTGTCGTGGGACAACCTGGACAATCTCGCAAGTCAGCTTGCGCCCCTGGTGGTCATGTCGGTGGGCCAAGCGTTCACCATCATCAGTGGCGGGCTCGACCTCTCAATGGCGGCGGTTATGTCGATCTCGGGCATCGCCGGCATCCTTGCGGTCAAGTATGTGGGCGTTTGGGGCGGGGTCGCTGTCATGGCGATCGTCGGAGTCGTTACCGGCACTTTCACGGGCTTCCTCATCGCCTATCAGCGCACCTCGCCGTTTATCATCACCTTAGGGATGGCTTCGGTAGTTACGGCGATAGCACTAATCTTGGCGCACGGAGTGCCGATCTGCACGATCCCCCCCGAGCTCTCGAGCTTGATCGGTTTCGGTCATTTCCTGGGTGT
>Ga0210394_10008553_pt1 | contig 10500 bp, 11 predicted proteins | sample IncBWC12MmetaG_FD_160121 | JGI IMG/M metagenome (GOLD analysis project Ga0210394, IMG submission 160121) | Forest soil microbial communities from Barre Woods Harvard Forest LTER site, Petersham, Massachusetts, United States - Inc-BW-C-12-M | ecosystem: Environmental > Terrestrial > Soil >... | reverse complement strand
AGGCGTCGCCGTGGCTTTCGCGAAGTGTTCTTCGCTGATCACCACAAAGCGGGCTTTGCCGCGCGCCAGAAGATTTCCTTCCAGGTCACGAATTTCCGCCGCTCGAAAACGGTTTCTGCCTTTTACTTCGGTTTGCCAGCCTTCCACTATGATTTCGTGATTCACTGGAACTGGCTTCCTGAACTCGACGTTCATCTCCGCGGTTACGGCGCGCTCTTCGTCCAGTTTGGAGAGCTTGCCCATGGCTTCGTCCAGAACGACCGCGATGATCCCGCCGTGCGCAAAACCTCCGCCGCCCGCGTAATTCATACCCAAGGCAAATCTTCCGCGGATGCGGCGCTTTTCCAGGTCCAGCTCGAACACCAGTTTCATGCCCGCTTCGTTAGAGGCACCACAACCGAAGCAGTGGTTGGTTTCTTTGGGATCGAGTTTGAGTATCGCGTTCACGTCTAAGTTCCTAATGTACCGGCCGCCTTCTGGGGCGGCGCCGTTTGAAGCCGCACCTCACACCAATGCGACGTGAGCGCGTTCGGCGCGACGCGTTCCGCGCTGGCGCTTGCGCATTTCCACGCGCAGCAATTCCGCGAGTATCGCGACGCCCCTGGCGATTTGCTTTTCGTCCAGGCTGGCAAAGCCTAGGCGCAACGTATTCGGCAGCGGCGTTTGCACATAGAAATAGCGTCCGGGAGCGAAGAGCACGCCGCGTTCCTTCGCATGAATCATCAATTCGCTGGCATCGAAACCCGCCGGCAGTTCCAGCCACAGGCACATTCCGCCTTCGGGGCGCGTCCAGCGCGTGCCTTCCGGCATCAGCCTGCGCAACGATTCGTCCAGCGAGAGCAATCGTTCGCGATAGAGTTTGCGCATGCGCGTAAGGTGCTTCTGGAATAAGCCGCGGCGCAGGAATTCCGCCAGCGTAGCCTGCGCAAGCTGGTCGGTGTGCAGGTCGCTCATCTGCTTCACGATACGCAACCGCTCAATCGCAGCGGCCGGCGCAACGATCCAGCCCACGCGTAATCCGGGGAAAGCCACTTTCGCGAAGCTGTCGATGTGAATAACGAGATTCGAGCGGTCCAATTGCTTCAGCGATGGGATTTTTTCCTCGCGAACATTCAAACGCGAATAGATATGGTCTTCGACGACCGGCACTTGATACCGGCCCGCGAGTTCAAGCACGCGGCGGCGCGAATCTAGGGGCATGGAAACACCGGTAGGATTCTGGAAGTCCGGGGTTAACACCAGAAGTTTTACGCGATTCTGCGACAACGTCGTCTCCAACACGTCCAGGTCGATGCCCATCGGCACGCCGGGCTCGGCATGCGTTTGCACCGGAACGCCCAGGCAGCGCGCACGAACGGATTGAAAAACTCCCGACGCTCCGGGATAGGTGGGATTTTCGAGAATTACGGTGTCGCCCGCGCGAACGAACGCTTTCGCGATCAGATCCAATGCTTGCTGGCAGCCGTCGGTAATCAGCAAGGTTTCCTGTTTCGCGGGAATTCCCTCGCTGCGCAGCAGGTCGAGCAACGCGGCCTTTAGCGGGCCGTAGCCGTCCGACGCGCCAAGATTCAGAATTTCAGCGCCTTCGCGGCGGAGAACCGTTTGCGTGCAGGTTTGTAGTTCCTCGATGGGGAAGAATTTCTCGTCAGGACGCGAAATCACAAAGGAGATCGTGTTCTCCGGCGCTTCGGCGGTGAGGCGGCTGAGGATTTCTTCGCTGCGTTCATCGGCGAAGAGCAGTTCCCAGCGCAGAGCATTTGAGCCGTTGGTCATGGGCAGAGCGGGCGGAGGCGGAGCATAGCTCAAACCATTGCCGTTGCTGCGTATAAACGTGCCGCGGCCCACGTGTCCCTGGATCAATCCTTCGGACTCCAATTCGGCGTAGGCATTGGCTACGGTAGTCCGGTGAACTCCAAGATTGGTCGCCAGTTCGCGGCTCGCGGGAATGCGGTCGCCGGGACGCAGGTCACCTGCATGCACCAGGGAACGCAATTGGTCGCGCAGCTGAATGTACAGGGGGATATGGCTTTCGGGCTGAAGATGCAATGGCAGCATTGTCTCTCACCTTGCCTCCATTCTAGCAGGAATTGGCCTAGTGCAAGAGCCAATATGTCTCCGCCTTCCAATAGCCGCGACCTGGGCTGGCCGCAGAGGCGTAACGCGACTTTTCCACTGGCCTCATCGCAGGTGGTTGCTACCGGGGCGCACTTCATAAGATGATTTTGTTGCAGCTCCCAGAGGACAGGCGCCGCGCACGCTGGCGCTCCAATACCTCTGGCAAGAAACAGCGATCACCAAGCGGTTCCTGAGCGAAAGGCGAAACGAAAATGATCTCCAAATTTCTACTGACACAAGCCACACGCCGTGAGATGCTGCGAAATTCCGCAGCCTTTGCGGGAACGGCCTTCGTGGCCCAGATTTTTCCTGCCAGTCTGCTGACCGCCGGTGTTCCCGGGCAGCAAGCCGCGGCTCCAGCGGACCACTTGGCCGCCATGCGCGCGCAGATGGGCGGTGCGCCAATTCAATCGCAGCCGTTGGCGGAAAACCTCACCTTGCTTTCCGGGCCTGGCGGAAACGTTGTCGTTTTGAACGGCCCGGATGGGAAATTCGTGGTCGACACGTTCCTTTTGCCGGCTTGGCCGCATTTGAAAGAAGCGCTCGATGGCCTGGGCAACGCGCCGCTGAAGACGGTGATCGACACGCACTGGCACTTCGACCACACCGACAATAACGCCAATCTTCACGCCGCCGGAGCCACGGTTCTGGCCCACGAAAACACCAAGACGCGCATGGCGGAGCCACACGACCTTGCGATTTTCGGGATGCACGTTCCGCCATCTCCTGCCGACGCTTTGCCGCAACAAACTTTCAGCGCCAGCCAGAAGCTGCAGGCCAACGGCGAAATCCTGTTGCTTCAATATTTCCAGCCGGCGCATACCGACACGGACATCTATATTCATTTTCAAAAGGCCAATGTCATTCACATGGGCGATACGTTTTTCAACGGCTTTTACCCGTTCATCGACTCCAGCACCGGGGGCAAAATCGATGGCATGATCGCAGCCGCGGACAAAATTCTGCCGCTGGCCGACAACAACACGAAAATCGTTCCGGGCCATGGACCGTTGGGTAACAAGGCAGATCTTACGAAGTTTCGTACCATGTTGGTTGCGGTGCGCGATCGCGTGCAAAAATTCAAGGCTGAAGGAAAATCCGCGGACGAAGCGGCGGCGGCCAAGCCTTTGGCGGACCTCGATGCCGACTGGGGCAAAGGCATGTTCAACGGCGAGGTTTTCGTGAAAGTGGTCTACGCGGCGCTTTAACCCAGCGCGTCGCGCCTCTCACAATTAAATTTAGTGGCTAGGCGATCGGCGGCCGCTACTTCGCTGTTGGGAGCATGGGATTCAGGTCGGGATGGTAGCCGAGACGGCCGTTTTTTTCCCCAACTTGTAAATCGCGGATACACAGTTTGGTGAGATCGTCTTCGTCGCACTGATAGATTTCTTTCAGCGGCAGATCCTTTTCCTGCACTTCGTAGACGCCCGCCTCCATGTCGCCGTTTTCGTCCACAACGGAGTTGACGATCGGGCTGCCATCGTGGACCCGCAGGCGAAACTGTTTGGTTGGCGGCTCGTAGTCGGAATAAAGAAAGCATCTGCCGACGCAGGCGCGGTCCGCGATGTGCAGAAACTGCGCACGATATTCGTCTGGCGCGAAAATGGTCGCGAGTACGCGCGTCCCTTGGGGAAGTTGCGACGTGATCTGCCGGGCGTTTTCCTCCATACGATTCAGGAAACCGCTGTCTTGAAATAGCAAGCCGAAGAATGCCACCGCGCACGCGGCGAATCCCAAGAGGTGCCACTTTTTCCGGGGCTGCCAGGCGAGCCAACCTAGACCAACAATCGCGCTGATCAGCGTCAAGCGCGTGACCAGCGCGCCGATCCATCCCCCACTGGAATCCGTGCGCAAGTTCTCGGGTAGCAGCAGACTGGCCACCAGGCACACAACGTACAACTCCAGAATTATCCGGCGCTGCTTCCAATATTCCGCGCGACGCCCTGCCCGCCAGGCGGCGGCAATCGCAATCACCACACCGAAGGCGAGGACAGCGAGGGAGAGATAAAAGTATCTATCGTCGTAGACGAATAATTGGTCAGCGCCATTCCACTGAATCTTGGGCGGATCGGGCCAATCGTTGTCCCAATTGGGGTTCTTCAGCACAATAGAATGCGCGACGACCACACACGAAATCGCCGCGAGCCACGGCGCAAACTTCCACCATCCCTGCAGCTTCAACCAAAGCGCCCGATAGACGGCTACGCCAAGAAACCACAAGAATCCCAGCGGGTGCGCCAGCAAAATGAACGGCGCCAGAATCACCGCCATCGCAATTCCCTTTCGTTTTAACGGCCAGAAAAGCGCCAGACCAATGCAGGCCAGTCCGATCGAAAGATAATAATTCATGAAGCCCATGTGGAAGACGTAGCCGTAGGCCAGCATGGCGATGACTGGCGTGAGATGCCATGGCTTTTGTTTCGTCACGGCGGCAAGAAACGCAACCGCGCCCCAGAAGAAAACCAGGACGCAGACCGAGACGGCCAACTTTTCGCCTGCCGCCAGGCCAACAACTTTCGCGAAATAGAAGAGCATCAGGTCAAACAGCGCATTTTGCCACTGCCAAACCACGTACACGCCAGGCGCTTTGCCCTGTTCCACCAATTGCGCCAACCAGGCGTTGTACACGTGGCTACCCAAATCGCCCGCTTGAATATAGCGATGCCAGTAGCAAGGAATCAGCACAACGATGGAAATGGCAGCGTAGAGCGCGAACTGTGGCAAACGTGTCGGAGCGAACAACCGGGACTGCGAGGGAGCGTTCTTGTTTTCGGAGATGTTTTCAGACCCTGGTGTCGCTCCCGCCATGGAGTCAGAGTATTCTACGTAATCCTCTCGCCGCGCAACTGCGCCGGTCCAAAACCCGGGCGAGAGGCCAAGCCTTCCCCTACACAAGCAAAAGTAGTTCCGCCGGCCAGAGGCCAGCGCTACCACGACGGTTCCTGCGTGTGCGGACTAGGTTTGGTGGTAGCGCCGGCGTCTCGCCGGCATACCAAAAACCTAGCGGAGGGCGGGGCTGTCGCCGAGCCGCTTCAAACGATCGCGCAATTTGCGCTGCAGTGGCGACGGCGTGTTGGGATTGAAAGCCACCAGATACCACAGCGGCTGGGTTTTGTCCTTGGCGAGATATGTCAACGTGGGCGCGTCGGCGTTCGGATGGCGAGCCACATTTTCGCGAATGGCGCTATACGGATGGCGAGCCAGTTTGCTCAAGGTCTTCGAATTGGTGCGCGGATGTTCGCTGATAAGCCTCAGCAGGTAGAAATCTTCCTGCGGGGCCTGTTTGGCCAGCTTTTCCAGGACTTCCGGCTTGGCTTCCGCGCTCAGAACCAGGCCAATTTTTTCGTCCCACGCGGTATTGATGTGATTCAGCTCGCGGGTACGTTCATGGATCAGAACTTCCAGCGTGCGGCGTTCCTGCTGCATGCGCGCGATGGGCAACTGCGTGCCTTCCAACGAATCCAGAACGCGCAAAAGGTGTTGCCGCTCGCCAAAAACAATCTGCGAAGTCCGGCCGATGCGGCCATTGTCTTTCTCTGTGTATTGTACGAGGTCGGAACGTCGCATACTCTGGTGCTCCCAATGCCCTTTTTGCCCGTTTCCAGACGGAATATACGAACTGCCGGCGGAACCCGGAAAACTCATGTGGTTGAGAAGCTCACTTTCTACGGCTCGATTGGATTATGTTCCCGCCGTGCGATAGGGTAAAGATTCGCCGGGGCAGCCTGTGTCCGAAGTGCAACGTGCGCAGCAGGCGCACGCGCGAAAGAATCCGAGGGTCTTACATGTCCGCGTTTCAGGAGCACCGCGAGGAGTTAGAGCGGCACGAACAGATGTACGGCCGCGACCGCGGGCGGCTGGCGGTGACGCTGGATCGCCTGACAAACGCGCTCGTGCTGGTCGGGCAGCATGGCGTCTATTGCACCAGCCAGCGCAATCCAACTTTGCCGGCGATGGACCTGCGCATCATTTCCAAGGAACTGGAACAAGCCAAAGAGCTGATTCAATCGGTGATGGAAGATCTGCGGCAGGTTCGCGAGAAGAATTGAGCTGCGTTTTTGTACGGCGGCGTTTGCGGTCTGTGAGAATTGTTCAGCGTTTGCCTTTGGGGATCACAAATTTCAGCGCTGTATGCGTGCCGCTGAAGCTAGCTACCTTTACGTCCACCAATCCGGCTTTCAAGCCGACTCCGCGTACATCGTTTTCGGTAATTGTCTTTACGCCCTTCGGATAAACAATCCACAATCCCGCCGCAGAGGCCATGGAATTGCGAATGGCCTTCAGCTTATCGAGGTCGGCCAGCGATTCCGCGGCTAAGAAAATCCACGGAGATGTCGCCGCGACTTTGCCCTTTACCGTTTTGATTCCGTTTTCCGTGAGTTCGTTGAGAAACGAAGCGGGAATTGCGCCAAAAATAGCGGCGGTTTCGCCGGCTTTCACGCCCAACTTCTCGACCAACGACTTGGGATGAAGAATCTTTTGCTGCCATTGCTCGGCCTTGGGCCCGAGCGCCAACACAGCGAGCCGATCCTTTGTACGGACGTGCAGATCCCCATTCTTTACTTCTAGCTTTTTGATCTCGGCGAAGGGGATCTTCAGGCGAACGTCACCGCGAAACAGAATCTCTTTGCTCTCGAGCAGCGCTTTACCCTGGCAGCTTTTGCTCTCAAAATGCAGCGTGCATCGTATTTCCTGACCCATAAATCACCCGGCCGCTACTTGAGGTAAGGATTGGTCTCCCGTTCTTCGCCGATAGTGGTGCTGGATCCGTGGCCCGGATGTACCACTGTGTCGTCCGGCAACTGCATCAGCTTTTCCTTGATGGATTCCATGATCTGGTCCATCGACCCGCCCCACAAGTCGGTTCTCCCAATGCTGCCAGCGAAAAGAGTATCGCCGGCAATCAGGTGCGGATGCGACAGCGTAATTTGCCCGGCTTCCTGCGGCAGGTACAGACTGACGCTGCCCGGTGTGTGTCCGGGAGTGTGGATCACGCTGGCCTGAAAACCGCCCCAGCTCAGCGGGTCACCTTCCTTCAGGAGATGATCCACTTCCGCAAGCTCCGGAGTCTTCATCCCCAGAAAATCCGCTTGCACGTCCATGGCGTGGTAGAGAGGCAGGTCGTCGCTGTGCATCATCACCGGAGCGCCGGTATATTGATGCAGCTTGGCAAGCCCTCCAACGTGATCTATATGCGCGTGCGTGCTGATGATGGCCTTTACGCTCAGTTTGTAGCGGCCGATCAGGCTCAGAATGCGTTCTACTTCGTCGCCGGGATCGATTACGATCGCTTCCAGCGTTTTTGGATCGCCGATGATGGCGCAGTTACACTGCAACGCTCCCACCGGCACTTTGATGTAAATCATCTCCGGATGGGAGGCATCCGGCAAACGTACCGTCTCGTTCATGCGCGGCAGTATAGCATCCCGAATCTCTGCGGCGCCCTACGGGAGCGCTGGTACAGCGTCACGTCAAATGACGGGCGAGCATCCTATAATTGCTCTATCGGGCGGCAATGCCCCTGTTTCTGGAGGTAGTCGCGAATGTGCAGGAATATCAAAACTTTGTTCAACTTCGATCCGCCAGTCACTCCCGAAGAAGTGCGTGCGGCTTCTTTGCAGTTTGTTCGAAAGATCAGCGGCTTCAACAAGCCTTCGAAAGCCAACGAACCGGCATTTCTTGCCGCGATCGATGAAATCGCCGCCGTCTCGATGAACCTCCTGCGCTCGCTCGAAACGAACGCACCTCCTAAGAATCGCGAAGAAGAAGCCGCACGGGCCAAAGCTCGCGCCGCGGAACGATTCGGCGCCTGAGTCTTTGCTAGACTGAATCTTATGGAAAATACCAGCGCGCACGCGGAAGCTCCCGTTCTCGCGTCTCCTTTGACGGGACTCCAGCGTCGCAACGGCGCGCGGCATGGCGTTTGGTTCGGCACTACGCTGCCTGATGATTTTGGCGATTGGCGCAAGGAGTATGGCTTTCTGCGCGAATCCGTTGCGCTGCTCGATAAGAACTACCGCGCGTATCTGGAATTCCGCGGACCGGACCGGGTCCGTTATTTGAACGCCATACTGACCAACAACATAAAGGATTTGTTGGCCAATCACGGCATCGTTTCGCTTTTTCTTAGCCCGCAGGGCCGTATCCTGGCGGAGATGGAAGCCTACGCGCTTCCGGAATCGTTGTTCTGTATATCGTTTGCAATGATTCGTCAGCGTCTGATCGCGGACCTGGACAAGTACATCATCATGGACGACGTAGCGCTGGCGGACCGCACTGAGGATTTTGGCATGCTCTCACTCGAGGGGCCGAAAGCAGCAGAGGTTGCCAAGCGTGTCAGCGGCATCGATCTCGTAGCACTCGACGAACTGGAATTCCGCGAAGCGTCGGTCGGCGAGATACGGGTTCGAGTTTTCCGGCGTTCACCGGGCGATGTGCTTGGCGCGGAGTTCCTAGTAGAGCGGTCGCATCTCGCAGCGCTTTGGGAAGTGTTGGAAGCCGCGACACGCGGTGCGGGAGGCGGACCTGCGGGCTACGCGGCGCTGAATGCGCTGCGCCTCGAACAAGGAGTTCCCTGGTTCGGCTACGATTTTGGCGAAAAACAGATTCCCCATGAAGCAGGATTACAGGATTCGCACATCAGCTACACCAAAGGCTGTTACACCGGCCAGGAAATTGTCGAACGGGTGCGCTCCCGCGGCCAGGTGAATCGCGTTCGCGTGCTCATTCAGTTTAACGCCAAGGAAATCCCTGCTGCGGGCACTGCGCTTCTCTCGGAGGGCAAGGAATTCGGGTACGTCACTCGAAGCGCTTTTTCGCCAAGACGCGACGCCACGGTCGGCATGGGCTATGTACGCCGCGAAAAATCAACGCCAGGCTCAGAACTGCAATCGCCCGCTGGGCTCGCCACAGTGATCGCTTCACCCGTTCTCTAGTCGCGAATTTTCAGCCCAGGGGACCGTCTCAGTGCGTGGACGAGAGCTGCGCCTGCAGCAGATCGCGCATCTGGCGAAGCAGGCGCCCGCGATCGTCCTGTTCCATGGCGATAATCTCGACTGCCATGCCCACGTTTTCGGTCACGCGACGCACGATGGCGCGGCCGCGCACCTGGCCTACCGGCATGTCCAGCAACAGTTGCACCAGGCTGCGCTCCGGAACCGTCACCTTGGTGCGGATAAATGCTCCGCTCACAGAAATATTGTCGGCGTAGCATACCGCTCGCTGGGTGCCGGACTGCCAGCCCACAACGATGCTTTTCGGGGGTTTGACGCGGGGATGCCGCCTTTGCTCTGTCTCGGTCATGGTTTTTCCGAGCCCCGAGTGTAGTCGCGGCCCGTTTGCCGCGTCCAGTGAAGAATGCTTAAAATTCGCGTTTGGGAGGGGACTGCTCGGGTCCTACACGTCCTGTAGCTATGTCGGCGACGTAGTAGTTTTCGCCCTTGATGGGAATTCCAGCCAACCGCCGGAGCAGCGCCAACTGGCCCGCGTGGTTCAACAGATCAGCGACCGGGCCTTGGAATAATTTCTCTGGAGAAGCGTGCAGCGGTTCGTTGCCTTCCAGATATTCATCGAACCGGCGAAGCGCGTCAAAAAAACGCTCACACTCCGCTTGCCACGCCAGCGGCTGCGAATCATGCCAGGCTTGCTGGCCCTTAGCCATGCTTAGAGCCCAGTCCAGCAGGTCGCCCATGTGCGCCAGAATCTGACCGGGCGTGCGCGTGGATTCGCCGGAGCGGAAATCGCGGAAGGAATCGGGGGAGTCGCGGAGGCTCTTCGCGGCGCGGTACGCAATGGTTGCCAGGGAATGGCGCAGCAGATCGCGCGCGCTGATAGTGTCCGGAATCATAGCGGGGAATGTTAATCCAGATTTAGTGGTTAATCCAGATTCAGGGCGCGCTTGAACGAGCCTTTTTCGTTCTCGATTTTTTTCTGGAGTTGCAGAACGGCGTAGAGCACGGCTTCGGGCCTTGGCGGGCAGCCTGGCACGTACACATCCACGGGAATCACCTGGTTGCAGCCCTGCACGATGGCGTAATTGTTGAACACGCCGCCGGAGGTGGCGCACGCGCCCATCGAAATCACCCACTTGGGTTCCGGCATCTGGTCGTAAAGCTGGCGGATTACCGGCGCCATTTTCTGCGAAAGACGTCCGGCCACAATCATCAAGTCCGCTTGCCGCGGCGAAGGGCGAAAGACTTCTGCGCCAAAGCGCGCAATATCGAATCGCGACGCGGCCATGGACATCATCTCGATCGCGCAGCACGCCAAACCGAAGCCCAGCGGCCAGATGGAACTCTTGCGCGCCCAGTTGGCAACCTTGTCGAGCTGGGTAAAGAGAATGCCTTCGTCTTCCAGCAGCTTGCCGAAATCGTCTGGCTTGGTCAG
>Ga0210394_10008552_pt1 | contig 10500 bp, 8 predicted proteins | sample IncBWC12MmetaG_FD_160121 | JGI IMG/M metagenome (GOLD analysis project Ga0210394, IMG submission 160121) | Forest soil microbial communities from Barre Woods Harvard Forest LTER site, Petersham, Massachusetts, United States - Inc-BW-C-12-M | ecosystem: Environmental > Terrestrial > Soil >... | reverse complement strand
TCGTAGGCGCTGCCGCTGTGTTACCCTCGTATTAAGTAAGGTTTCAGACTGTTACCTGCGCGTGGCGGCCTTGCCGCCGCGCCGGCGAGCGCCCTCTTTACATCAGCACACAAGAACACGGGGAGAGTCTTCATGCCAAGAAGTACAGCAGGCCGATCCAGGCAGATCGGCCGGGCGGTTCGATGGGCAGTAGCCCTGGCTTACACCTCGACGCCGCTGCTCGCCCAACAGGCACAGCCCGCCGCGGCGGAGGCGGGACCGCTGACGGAAGTCGTCGTCACCGGCTCGCGCATCCAGCAGAGCGTCGCGCAGAGCACCCAGCCGATCTCGGTCATCAGCTCTGCGGATATCGAGAGAACCGGGCTCGCCACCGTCGGCGACCTGCTGCAGCAGCTCACGACCGGCGGCGCGGCGCTCAACGCGAAATTCAACTCCTCGGGCAACTTCGGCTACCCGCCGGACGGCGGCGGCATCGGCGCCGGCTCCGAGCAGGTCGACCTGCGCAACCTCGATGCCAAGCGCACCCTGGTGCTGGTCGATGGACTGCGCTGGGTCAATGAGTCCTCGGCGTCGGGCGTCAGCGGCAGCGCGGACCTGAGCACCATTCCGATAGAGATCATCGACCGCATCGAGATCCTGGAGGACGGCGCCTCGTCGATTTACGGCTCCGATGCCATCGCCGGCGTCATCAACATCATCACCCGCAAGAAAGTCAACGGCGTCGAGCTCTCCGGCTACGAGGGCTCGTACAACAAGGGGGGGCAGACGACCCAGGCGAGCGTCACCGGGGGAGGCTCGAGCGGCAAGTTCTCGGGCGTCTTCGTCGCGAGCTTCTACAACCAGCAGGAGATCAGCTCCTCGAAGTGGTGGGCGTCGTCCGAGCCCGAGCCGCGCGCCGGCATCGGGTCCGGCTCGTCGGCGACCCCGCAGGGCCGTGCGACGTTCTGCGATCCCGCCATCCCCGTGCCGAACTACGGCTCGTGCACGCCCGATCAGTCCAATTTCTACGACGTGACCCTCAACAACGGCACGACGACGCCGGTGTGGAATCCGGCGAATCCGGTCGCCGCTCCCAGCACCTATCACAACTGGAGCGGCGCGGATCGCTTCAACTTTGCCCCGCTCAACCTGCTGCTCACACCCTCGCAACGCAAGTCGCTCTGGACCAGCGTCAGCTATGACATCAACGATGATGTCCAGATGTATGCCAAGGGCCTGTTCAACAACCGCACCTCGGTCAACCAGGCCGCTCCGGAGCCGATATTCGTCGGCCCTTACGCGGGTACCGGCGGTATCGCCGACAACATCAACGTCTCCCGACTCAATCCCTACAATCCGTTCGGCATCGACCTGTGTTCCGTACCCGAGGCACCGACCTCGACTGTGTGCCCGGGTGGGCCGGGCTTCGTGCAGAACTTCGGCTGGATCACGCGCCGCCCGATCGAGGCCGGCCCGCGTATCTTCGACCAGGACGTCGACACCTGGTACTTCAGCGGCGGATTCAAGGGCACGCTGCACGTGCTCGACGGTTTCAACTGGGACGTGAACTTCGTCGACTCGGATAACAAGGCGAGTCAACAGTTCACCGGCGGCTACAACATCGCAAAGGTCGGCTACGCACTCGGTGACCCGGCCGTCTGCGCCCAGATAGCCGGGTGCGTGCCGCTCGACCTGTTCGGCGGGCAGGGACGGCAGATCACGCAACAGATGCTCAACTACATCCTGGCGCCGCAGATCGATTCGAGTGACCAGCAGCTGAAGGTGATCTCCGGGAACATCACCGGCACGATATTCCACATCGAGGACCGGGCCGCCGGTCTCGCGATCGGCGCCGAGCACCGCGAGTACGTCGGCGTGTTCACGCCGGATCCGCTGCGTCAGGACGGTGAGTCGCAGGACTCCTTCGCATCTCCCGTCAATCAGAGCTACCACGTGAACGAGGCGTACATGGAGCTGAGTCTGCCGCTCCTGAGTACGCTCGGTGCCAGCGCCGCGGTGCGCTACTCGGACTACTCGACCTTCGGCAACCAGACCACCTACAAGGCGGGCCTGCGCTGGCAGCCGATTCATGACTTCGCGCTCCGCGGCGACTACTCGACCGGCTTCCGCGCGCCGAACCTCGGCGAGCTCTACGGCCTCACGCAATTCGGCGCCACACTGGTCGACCCCTGCGGCCCGACCGGTGGCGGCATCGCCCCGCAGTACGCGGCGGGCTGCGCGGCGCAGCACGTGCCGGCCGGCTTCCAGCAGGCCAACACCCAGATCACGACGTTCACCGGAGGCAACCCGAATCTCAAGCCCGAGACCTCCGACAACTACACGCTGGGCGTGGTGTACAACGCGGGTTGGGCCGAAGGGCACGCGGCGACCGCCAGGCTGAACGGCGAGCTCACCTACTACAACGTCAAGGTCAAGGGTGCGATCCAGGCGGAGGACATCCAGGCGCTGCTCGATGCGTGCCTCACGACCGGTGGCGGCACCAACCCGGCGCTGTGCGCGCCGTTCACCCGCATGCCCGGCGGCAACCTCAATCCGCCGCAGAACTTCCTGGCGAACCTGGCGCAGATCACCACCGACGGCGAGGACATCAAGATCACCTGGGCGTCGGAGGCGCTGAGCTTCGGTCACCTCACGGCCGCGCTGCAGGCGACGCACGTCAGCAACTACAAGGCCGTGGATGCCCTGGGGCTGGTGGCGCAGCGTGCCGTCGGCATCGAGGTCAACAACAGCGCGATCCCGGACTGGCGCATCAACGCGCAGCTCGGCTGGGGGTTCGGGCCGGTCGATGTGAGCTGGAGCCTGCGCTACCTCTCCTCCGTCAAGGAGCTGTGCGGCAACGCGGCGAGCACGATTCCGGTGCCTGGATGCACCGATTCGACCGGTGCATTCGATGCGAACGTGTATCACACCCTCGACGCGACGCTGTACAACGACGTCCAGGTCGCGTGGATTGACGCCTTTAAAACCACGGGCCTGAGGCTGGAGATCGGCGGCACCAACGTCTTCGGCGTCAACCCGCCGATCTGCTACACCTGCACGCTGAACGGCTACGACGCCGGTACCTACGATCTGCCGGGACCGTTCTACTACGCGAGGGCCAACTACAAGTTCTGATATGGTCTGACTCGTCGCCGGTGGCACGCCTCCTCCAAGCGTGCCACCGGCAGGGGCCCTCATCGGACCCGGGCGTCGCCTTGCCGGCCCGGTGTTACTCACTTCACACTCCTTGCGCCCGACGGCTGGGTCCATGACCATTCGGTGACATTCGCCCCCGCTGCGCACGGTTAAAGTGCCCGAATGCACCAGCTCGGTGTCGTAGGCCTCTCCTATCGCCATGCCGGCGTCGAGCAAGTGGCGCGCTTCGCCGTGCCGCGGGCCGAGATCGCTGCGCGGCTGCCACAGCTGCGCACCCGGCTCGGGGCCGCCGAGATCCTCTATGTCGGCACCTGCAACCGCGTCGAGGTCGTGTACGCGACCCCGGACGGCAACCCCGCAGGAGACGCGCGCGAGGCCGTGTTCGGGCTGCTGACCGGGCGCGACGCGGCCCCCGGCGAAGCGGCGCGCACTTTGCGTGCCTGGACCGGCGAGGCGGCGGTCGAGCACCTGCTGCTGCTCGCCTGCGGGCTCGACTCCGCGCAGACCGGTGAGCAGGAGATCGCCGCCCAGCTGCGCGATGCGTGGGAGGAGTCGCGTGCCGCGCGCACCTGCGGACCGCTGCTGGACCGCCTCATCGGCGAGGCGCTCGGCATGGCGCGGCGCGTGCGGCGCATGACGGCGCGCGTGCGTACTCCCTCGCTCGGCGATCTCGCGGCCGAGCGGGTGCTCGCGCACTTGAACGGCGCGCCCGGCGTGACCGCGCTCCTCGGCATCTCTCCCATGACGCGCCGCTGCGCCGGCGTCCTGCATCGCGCCAGCGTGCCGCTCGTCATCGTCAATCGCACCGTGGCGAGCGCGCGCGAGTTCGCGCAGTCGGTCGCCGCCCCGGTGCTCTCGCTCGAGGAATTCCGCGCCGCGCCGCCGCCGCTCGCGGCGCTGGTGCTGGCGGCGGGCGGCAGCGCGGCCGTGCTCGATGCGGCGGCGCTCACCCGGCTCGCGGGCGCGGCCGGCGATGCGAGCGGCGCGCCGCTCGTCATCGACTTCGGGGTGCCGCCGAATGTCGATCCGGACGCGGCGCGGCGCGCGGGACTGAAGCGCCTCGGCATGAGCGATCTCATCGAGGCCGCCCAGGGTCAGCGCCTGTCGCAGCTGCTGCGCCTCGCCCCGGTCCGCGCCGCGATCGATGAGCGCCTCGCGCATCTGCGCGCCGAGCTCGCCACGCGCGCGCTCGGGCCGCGCCTCAACGATCTGCGCGCGCGCTTCGAGCAGATCGCGGCCGAGGAAGTGGCGCGGGCGCTGCGGCAGGAGCTGCGCACGCTCGACGAGCGCCAGCGCGAGCAGCTCGAGCGCTTAGGGAGCGCGGTGGCGCACCGCCTCGCGCATCTGCCGCTCGCGGGGCTGCGCGCGGCCGCGGTACACGCCAGCGCCGATGCCGTCGATGCATTCTTTGACGCGGCCAAGCCCGGGCGCACGCGCCCGGCGGCCCTGAAGGACGAGACATGAGCGCACCCGTTCGATCCGCCGAGCTGTACGCACGCGCCTGCCGCGCGATCCCCGGGGGGGTGAGCTCGCCGGTACGCGCGTTTCGCGCGGTCGGCGGGACGCCGCTCTTTATCGCGAGCGGCGCGGGCGCGCGCATCACCGATGCCGACGGACGCAGCTACCTCGACCTGGTGAACTCGTGGGGTCCGCTGATCGCAGGCCACGCGCACCCGGCGGTGGTGGCGGCGATCCGCGCGGCACTCGAGCGCGGCACGACTTTCGGCGCCCCCTGCGAGGGCGAAGTGCTGCTCGCCGAACGCGTGAGCGCCGCCTACCCGGCGGCCGAGCAGGTGCGCTTCGTCTCCTCGGGAACCGAAGCGGTCATGAGCGCGATCCGCGTGGCGCGCGCTTTCACCGGACGCGACCTGATCGTCAAATTCGCCGGCTGCTATCACGGGCACGCCGATCACCTGCTGGTGGCCGCAGGCTCCGGGCTCGCGACCTTCGGCAAACCCTCATCCGCCGGCGTGCCGCGCGCCTTCACCGAGTGCACACGCGTGCTGCCGCTCGATGACGAGGCGGCGGTCGAGGCACTGTTCGAAGGCGAGGGTGCGCGCATCGCCGCCGTCATCATCGAGCCGGTGCCCGCCAATCATGGGCTGCTGGTCCAGCGGCGCGAGTTTCTCGAGACGCTGCGCCGGGTGACGCGCGCGCACGGCGCCCTGCTGATCTTCGATGAAGTGATCTCGGGCTTTCGCTTAAGTCGCGGCGGCGCCGCCGAGCTCCTCGGGATCACGCCCGACCTCGCAACCTTCGGCAAGGTGATCGGCGGCGGCATGCCGGTCGGGGCCTTCGGCGGCGCGCGGCCGATCATGGCGCGCCTGGCACCTGAGGGCGACACCTACCAGGCCGGCACGCTCTCGGGAAATCCCGTGGCCATGGCGGCCGGCCTCGCGACGCTCGACCTGCTCGAGCGCGAGTCCGGCTGGCAGCGGCTCGAAGCGCGCGGCGCCGAGCTCGAAGCGCTGCTCAAACCGGTGCTGGCAAGCGCCGCGTTCCCGGTACACCTGGTGCGCGCCGGCTCGCTCGTCTGGATGTCCTTCCACGAGCGGGGCGCGCCGCGCACCGCGGCGGCGCTTTCCGAGCGGGAGACGGCGCGCTTTGCCAGGCTCTTCCATGCGCTGCTGGCGCGCGGGGTGTACCTGCCGCCTTCGGCCTACGAGGCCTGCTTCCTGTCGCTGGCGCACTCGCGCGCGGATCTCGAGGAATTCACCGCGGCGCTCGGCGCCGCGCTGGCGGAGATCCCGTGAAGTCGACGCGCGTCTTCCAGCTCACCGCGCTCGCGCTGGTGGTGGTATCCGCCGTGCAGGTCGGCTGGTGGCTGCTTGACCAGCACGCCTACACGCTCGAGAAGGTGCAGTCGGAGCGCGCGCTGTATGCCGGCCAGGCAGGCGCCGCGCAGGCGCTGCTCGATGCGGGTGTTCCCGCGGCGCGCATCCACGAGCTGCTGCCCGACATCACGGTGGCGCAGCGGCGGGCGACGCTGTCGGGGGCTGCCGCGGAGGCGCTGCGCTCCGAGGAGGCGCGGCGCTACCGGCAGTACGCCTGGGAGGGTTCGTTCTTCCTGCTGGCGCTCGCCGTGTGCATCGCGGTCATCGCGCGCGCGCTCTCCGCCGAGGCACGCGTGCTCGAGGAGCAGGATCACTTTCTCGCGCTGGTGTCGCACCAGTTCAAGACCCCGCTCGCGAGCCTGCAGCTCTCGCTCGAGACCATGGCGCTGCGGCCGCTCGCGCCCGAGCAGGCGCGCACGCTCATCGACCGCATGCTCGCGGACCTCGCCCGCATGGAGCTGATGGTCACGCAGATCCTCGAGAGCGCGCGGCTCGAGCGCGGGCGTGTCGATCTCAGATCCGAGCCGGTAGAGCTGGCCGCGGCGGTGGCGCACGTGCTCGGCGCGCTGGACGAGCGCGCCCGCGCACAGCGCATCACGCTGACGAGCGAGGTCGCCACGGGTCTCGAGGTGCGCACCGACCCGCTGGCGCTCGACGTAATCGTGCGCAACGTGCTCGAGAACGCGCTCACCGCGGTCGCCGCGGCGGGCGGCGGCAGCGTCACGGTCAGTGCGCGCGCCGCGGGCGGTGAGGTGGCGCTCAGCGTGCGCGACAGCGGCGTGGGCTTTGATCCCGCTGACGGCGCGCGCCTCTTCGAGAAATTTACGCGCCTGCACCCGGGCGGCGGCAGCTCCCACTACGGCACGGGTCTCGGGCTCTACATCGTTGCGCGCCTCATGCAGCTCGCGCAGGGCCGCGTCACGGCCGAGAGCGCCGGCGTCGGCCGGGGCGCCTGCTTCGTGCTCACCTGGCCGGCTGCCGCGGTGCCGCGCACATGAACGCGCCGTCCCAGGCCATGAGCCGGGTACTGGTGGTGGAGGACGATCCGCACCTCGCCGCCGGCGTCATGGAAAACCTGCGCGCCGAAGGCTACGAGGTCGCGGCCGCGGGCGACGGCCCGGCCGCGCTCGCATGGCTCGAGCGCGAGAGCTGCGCGCTCATCGTGCTCGATGTGATGCTGCCGGGGCTGGACGGCTTCGCCGTATGCCGCACGCTGCGCGATGCCGGCAACAACACGCCGGTGCTGTTCCTCACGGCGCGCGGCGATCCCGCCGATCGCGTGCGCGGGCTCGAGGCGGGGGGCGACGACTATCTCGCCAAGCCCTTCCACCTCAAGGAATTCCTGCTGCGGGTGCGCGCCATCCTCAAGCGCTGGGACTGGTACCGCAGCGCTTCCGCGACCGCCGCCACCGCGGTACTCGCCTTCGGCGGCAACGAGGTCGATTTCCGCGCCTTCCGCGCGCGCGCCTGGAACGGCGAGGCGCAGGAGCTCACCGAGAAGGAGGCGATGATCCTCAAGGTGCTGGCCGAGCATGCCGGCGAGATCGTCTCGCGCGAGGACCTGCTCGAGCGCGTGTGGGGTTACGACGTGTTCCCCTCGACCCGCACGGTCGATAATTTCATCCTGAGACTGCGCAAGCGCTTCGAGCGCGATCCGGCGAGTCCGCGCCACTTCCTCACGGTATGGGGCGTCGGTTACCGCTTCCTCATCGAGGGCGAGCCGTGAGCGCGCGGGCGCTGCGCATCGGGACGCGCGCCTCGGCGCTCGCGCTGTGGCAGGCGCGGCACGTCGAAGCGCTGATCCGCGCCGCGCCGGGCGCGCCGGCGGTCGAGCTGGTGCACATCCGCACGAGTGGCGATGCGCAGCGCGAGGTGCCGCTGTGGCAGACCGAAGGGCGCGCCTTCTTTACGCGCGAGATCGACGAGGCGCTTAGCCAGGGCACCATCGACGTCGCGGTGCACAGTCTCAAGGATCTGCCGACGACGCTCGCCGCAGGAACCACGCTCGGCGCGACGCTCAAACGCGAGGATCCGCGCGATGCGCTCCTCAGCCGCGCTGGGGGGAGTCTCGCGCAACTGCCGCCGGGCGCGCGCATCGGCACGAGCAGCCTGCGGCGCCGCGCCTTCATCGCGCGGGCGCGTCCGGATGCGGTGCCGGCGGAGCTGCGCGGCAACGTTCCGACCCGGCTCGAGCGGCTGCGCGCGGGCGACTACGACGCCATCGTGCTCGCCGCCGCCGGGCTCACCCGGCTCGGGCTCGCTGCGCACATCACGAGCTACCTGCCGCCCGAGGAATTTCCGCCGGCGGTGTCGCAGGGCGTCATCGGTGTGTGCGCGCGCAGCGACGACGATCGCTCGCTCGCGTGCCTCGCGCCGCTCGACGACCGGTCCGCGCGTCTCGCGGTGAGCGCCGAGCGCTCGCTGCTCGCGCGTCTCGAGGGCGGCTGCCAGGTGCCGCTCGGCGCGCTCGCCGAGCTCGCGGGCGGGGCGCTGCGCTTGAGCGCCGCGGTGTGCGCCCTCGATGGCTCGCGCGAGCTCCGTGCCCGCGGCTCGGTGAGCGCCAGCGCCGGTACGGCGCTCACGGCCGCGGATGCGGCCGCACTCGGCGAGCGCCTCGCTGACGAGCTGCTCGCCGCCGGCGCCGCGGCGCTCATCGCGCACGAGCGCGCCGGGCTCAAGGTGACGGAGCCATGAGCGGCACGGCGCCCTCGAGGCCGGTCGTGGTGACGCGGGCGGAGGCGGCCGACGGGCCCCTGAGCCGCGAGCTGCGCAGCCTCGGCCTCGAAGTGGTCTCCTGGCCGGCGGTGAGCGTCACCGCCGGCGAAACACACGCGCTCGAGGCGGCGCTGGCGCGCCTCGACTCCTTCGGCTGGATCGTCTTCGCGAGCCGCCACGCCGTGGCGGCGGTGCTCGAGCGCGTGGCGGCGCCCCCTGCCGGGACGCGCGTCGCGGCGGTCGGACGCGCGACCGCGCTCACTCTCACGCAGCGTCACTGGCCGGTGCATCTCACGCCCGCCGAGGCGAGCGCCGCGGGGCTCATCGGTGCGTTCGCCGCGCAGTGGCGCGGTGCGGATACCGGCGTGCAGGTGCTCTATCCCGCGAGCTCGCGCGCGCTGCCGACGATTGCCGCGGGGTTGCGCGCGCTCGGCGCGGTGGTGACCCAGGTCGAGGCCTACCGCACCGAAGGGGCGGTGCTGGATGTGGGCGAGTGCCGTGCATGGATCGAGCGCGGTGGACTCGGCGCCGTCACCTTCGCGAGTCCTTCGGCCGTTACCGAGCTGGCGCGCGCGCTCGGCGAGCGGGACTTCGCGCGCCTCTTGGGCGATGCACCGCCGGTTGCAATCGGCCCGACCACGGCGCGCGAGCTCGCCGCGCGCGGCTGGCACGCGACGCTGGCCGAGAGCGCGACACTGCGCGGGCTCGCCGTGACCACCTTGCGAGTGATGCAAACCAGAGCCTGAAACGAGATCGCCCATGCCATTCCCTGCCGAGAGACCCCGTCGCACGCGCCAGTCGGCCGCCTGGCGGCGCATGGTACGCGAGACGCGCCTGACCCCGGACGCGCTCATCTATCCCTTGTTCGTCGTGCCGGGGCGGGGCGTGCGCCAGCGGATCGCGAGCATGCCCGGCATCTTCCAGCTGTCGGTCGACGAGGCCGCGAAGGAAGCCAGGCGGGTGGCGGCCGCGGGGGTACCGGCGGTGCTGCTGTTCGCGGCTCCCGAGCACAAGGATGCGCACGCGAGCGCTGCGCGCGACCCCAAGGGTCTCGCCGCGCAGGCGATCGCCGCCATCAAGGACGCAAATCCCGCTCTGCTCCTGTGGGCGGACGTGTGTCTGTGCGGCGCCACCGACCACGGGCACTGCGGCCACGTGCAGGACGGCGGCATCATCGACAACGACTCCTCCGTCGCGACGCTCGCCGAGGTTGCGCTCAACTACGCGCGCGCCGGCGCGGATGCGGTAGCGCCGAGCGACATGATGGACGGCCGCGTGCAGGCGATCCGGGCGCTCCTCGACCGCGAGGGACTCGCGGCGACGCCGATCGTCTCCTACGCCGCGAAGTTCGCTTCCGCCTTCTACGGGCCGTTCCGCGAGGCGGCGGAGTCGGCGCCGGCGTTCGGCGACCGCCGCTCGTACCAGATGGATCCGGCCAATGCCCGCGAGGCGCTGCGCGAGGTGCTGACCGACGTCGGCGAGGGCGCGGATCTCGTCATGGTCAAACCCGCCGGCCCCTACCTCGATGTGATCCGCCAGGTACGCGACGCCGTGCGCGTGCCGGTGGTCGCCTACCAGGTGTCGGGCGAGTTCAGCCTCATCAAGGCCGCGGCCGAGCGTGGCTGGATCGATGAGCGGGCGGCGGTGCTTGAGACGCTCACTGGAATCGCGCGCGCCGGCGCCGATCTCATCATCAGCTACTTCGCGCCCGAAGTGGCGCAGTGGCTGCGCACATGAGCGGCAGCACCTTCCTCGCCGCCTGCCGCCGCGAGCCGGTCGCGCACCGACCGGTGTGGATCATGCGCCAGGCGGGACG
>Ga0210394_10008551_pt1 | contig 10501 bp, 6 predicted proteins | sample IncBWC12MmetaG_FD_160121 | JGI IMG/M metagenome (GOLD analysis project Ga0210394, IMG submission 160121) | Forest soil microbial communities from Barre Woods Harvard Forest LTER site, Petersham, Massachusetts, United States - Inc-BW-C-12-M | ecosystem: Environmental > Terrestrial > Soil >... | reverse complement strand
CGATCCTTTGAGGTGATAAAGTTCCCAGCCGGCGAAATGCGGGCCGCTGACGTCCCACTTTTCGCGCTTTCCATCCGACGTCAGCACGAACGCTCCTTTGTGCGTGCCCACCAAAACTCGCACTTTGCTCATTCCTGGCTCCTTTTCTCGGTGATCAAATCTCCGGCCTAGCCCTCTACTAGGGCCGCTATTCGGCCCCGGCTCCGGCCTCTACAGTTAAGTCGAACAAAGCGGCGCCAAATCGACAGGACGAACTTGAAAATATACACCGGTCGATTACAACGGGCACGTGCGACTTCCTTTTATGAAGGAAGGCCGGGTGATCGCGACCCGCTTTTCCTGCTCGAGAAGGCGGATTAGTCGCGAGAATCGGGCTCATGACCTGCACCCCTCCCTTATTTTTATGTAAGTGCCAAATTCTAAAATGCTTAGCGCTTTGTTGCAGCTTTGCCGGGACTGGGGAGCCTTCTGCTTATTATCTTGAACGCCGAACGTGGCCGCAGTCTTAGCCTTTTCGACCGGGGCTTGCGACAAAATAAAAGCGCAGGTATCCCGCTTCCCGAGACGGCACGAATGCAGATCCAGTCCTTTGCGAAGATTCCGCTCGAACAGGATGAGCCTGTTCCGGCAATCCGGCGATTCGTGCGGCTGTTGCGCGAGGGCGCGGTAGCCACCGACCGCGCCGAGATCGACCTCAACCTGATCGCGAGTTCCGCGCGCGGGAGAACAACGGTTCAACAATTTCGGCCGGAGCGAACCAAAGGAACGCCATTTGCGCGCGCGCTCGAGATCGCCGAGGAACTGACAAATCTCGGAGTTGCCCAGATCAAGAGCCTGCATTTCCTGCTTTCGGCAGAAGGCTTCCGCTGGAAAGGCGCGAGCGAAGGCAGTTCGGCAAAGTTGCTGCTGCTCGACGGCAAATCTTTTCAGAGGAAACATAGATTCGATCTTTCGGCGCTTCTGATCTTTGAGGCAAATGATGCAAAGGACTCCGCCATCGAGAAGATGCTCGCTGAAATCGCCCGGGCTACTGGCATCCACTTTAGGTTGCAGACCAGCTCCATGCAGCTCAAGGCAAATGAACCCGGGAGGGCTACTCCCGAGGAAATATTCGTGACCGTGCTCTCATGGATGGAGCTAGTCGAGGAGATCGGAGCGAAGGTTCGCGCGCAAGTCTCGCTTGGCGGTGTTCCGCACTTAATGACAACCCACGAAGCGCGCAAGTTTCTTTTTGATCCCGCCAGAATGGGGAAGTCCGTACGCGTGGATTTCACTCGCATCGTGCGGAAGTGGCTGAAAGAGGAGTTCCCGGACTACACAAGATATCCCGACGCGCTGGATGGAGAGATGCTCCACAAAGAGATCGCAGACGGCGTGCTCGCGACGCTCGGGATCGACAAGAAGCCGAAGGCGTTCAGCAAGGAATTCACCATGGGGCTGGGCGTGGGGTTGACTTCACCGCGGTTCGCGCCGACGCCGGATCGTCCTTTTCAACTGGCGGTGAATCTTTTCCAACTTTTCGGAATTGGGCCGCTGCCGATGCAGTGGACCTACTACACGGAAGCGGATCTGCGCGAGGCCCTACGAGGGGCCGCGGCGCTGGTGAAGCAGGTGCTATCAATTTTCGAGCCGGAAGCAGCGAAGATGCAGCGCGCGCACGAGCGCAGCATCGAGGAGTTCGAGGGACCTCGGGAGGTGAGCGCCAAAGAGGCATATGAGCTGGCGCTGCCGCTCGCCAAGGCCTGGTCCGAAGACGCAGGCGTGATGCGCATTGTTTCCAACATGATTTCAGGAGCTTATCTTGCTTTTTCTCCTGTCCGTCTGCCCGCAACAAACGCGGAGGGCCGGCTGGCGATGAATGGCGGCTGGTGGCTGCAGTTTCATTCGCGGAGCAAACAAGAGAACCTCTACGTGACGGTGCCGTGCCACGGGCGTATCAGGCAAACGTTGGTGGATGCGCCTTCGGGACGGCATTGGCCCAGCGACGGCGATAACATTCTGCGCGAAGGCTGGATCGATTCGGTCGAAGCGCTGCGAATCGCGCGGGCGGCGGCCGGGCAGCAGAGCGGGTCGAGCGGCGCGGACGGGATGCAGCAATTGGAACTCTCAAGCCAGGCAAAGGTGACAAAAATGTTTGGGACGCTGCGTCCGCCATTCCGCGAGGGAATGTTTCCCATGGAGACAGCGTGGCGGATTTCGTTTTCGGTTATGAATGAGAAGGAGCGAAGGATCACCAGCGTGGCCGTTCCTGCGTACGGCGACGGCGCCCCGAGCGTGACGGTACACGCCTTCGACAAACACGGCCGGCCAGTTCAGCCGTAGCCCAACGCCAAGCGCCGCCGCGATGCGCGGCCCCACAGGGTGAGTGGACACATTAGTCCCCTGCTTCTATATTGCAATCACTGGAGCAACCACGCGGTCTACTGGATCGGTCCGCTGGCGGGCGGCGTGATCGGCGCCTGGATTTCGGATTTGATTTTCCTGGGCACACCCAAAGACGAAGCAGGATTGCTGCGGTGAGTTAGGCGCGCTGTGGTGATCCTTGTAGCCTACCCTTTCCGCATTTTAGGAAAGGGTGGGGATTTTGCGACGCGCGGCAATCCAAACAGGCGTCTAGTCAATTCGCAGAAAAGCCCCAGCCTTTGCGCCCCCTTTTAAACGCGCGAGCCTTGCTCGCGCTCAGGCGCAAAGGCTGGGCTACACGTACTTCTCCCGTGCGGTGCGAACGCTCAAAGCCGAGGACGAAGAGAGATTCTTTGGGCCGCCTTCTTTGAGCCGCAAAACGTCGACTATGTCGAGTTTTGCGTGGCGGCCCTCAGACATCCAAGACACCGCTGCGCCGTTCCAGCGCCCGCCTGAAGGCCCTTCGGAGCTCAGGGCAAGCGGCCGCTACAAAAGGCGAGCGTTCGCGGCGGAAAAGCGGCAGTAACTAAGCGGGAACGGCTGGCGCGCCTGCGCTTGTCGCGCCCTGTGCCCGATGCTAGTTTCGATAAGACTTTTCCCGGAGCTGCATCCCACATGGCACAAGGCATTGATGATCTGCTGCGTTTGGCGGTCGAGAAGAAAGCCTCGGACCTGCACCTGAAAGTCGGCAACAATCCCTACATCCGCATTGACGGCATACTCGTTCCTCTGGGGGACAATGCGCGCGTGACGCCGGAAGAGATGCTCTCCATGGCGTTCAGCATGATGACGAACCGCCAGAAGCAAAAATTCAAGGAGACTGCCGAGTTGGATATGGCCTATGGCGTGGCCGGCCTGGGACGGTTCCGCGTGAACGTCTTTCAGCAGCGGGGCAACGTGGGCATGGTGCTGCGCGTAATCCCGACCAAGATTCGCACGATCGAAGAACTGAATCTGCCGAAGGTGGTCGAAACGATTTGCGAAGAGCAGCGCGGGCTGGTGCTGGTTACGGGCACGACCGGCTCGGGCAAGTCCACCACGCTGGCATCCATGGTCGACCGCATCAATACCACGCGCTCCGACCACGTCATCACAATCGAGGACCCTATCGAGTTCCTGCACCGCGATAAGCGCAGCTTCATCAATCAGCGCGAGGTCGAGGTCGATACGGCAAACTTTTCGACCGCGTTGCGCGCCGCGTTGCGTCAAGACCCCGATGTGATTCTGGTCGGCGAAATGCGCGACCTGGAAACCATCGCTACGGCTTTGCTGGCCGCGGAAACGGGCCATTTGGTTTTTTCCACCTTGCACACTTTGGACGCGACGGAAACGATTCAACGCATCATCGCCGTCTTTCCTCCGCCGGAGCAGAAGCAGATTCGTTTGCAGCTCGCCGGCACGCTGAAGGCCGTCGTCAGCCAGCGCCTGGTGCGCTGCGCGGACGAAAAAGGCCGCGTGCCTGCGGTCGAGGTGATGATCGCCACGGGCTACATTCGCGATTGCATCATCAATCCGGAAAAAACGCGCATGATCCACGAAGCCATCGCGGCCGGCACCAGCCAATACGGCATGCAGACCTTCGATCAATCTCTCTACGATCTCTACACGCGCAACCTCATCAGCTTCGAAGAAGCGCTCAGCCGCGCATCCAACCCCGACGACTTCAAGCTGCGCGTGCAGGGCATCCGTTCCGCCGCAGACGCCGCTCGCGAGGAGATGGAGCGCACCATGGCGGAATACGAGCAGTTCGGCAGCCGCTGAGGCCTTCTTCAGGGGCTAAAGCCCGCAGAAGGAATCAATCGATTCATGTCAGAGCTAAAGCTCTGACCCCCTAGCGAAAACTCCCCCTTGCGTTGCTGATTTCCGCGAAAGCTTCTATGCTGGGCGCGCCATGCGCTCCGAGCCGCGAAAAAGTGATGACGAAGCGGAACTCTACGCCACGGCGCTGCGCGCGTTGACGCGCCGCGCGCACTCCACTTTCGAGCTGCGCACTTACCTCGAGCGCCGCGCGCTCGAGCCCGCAATGGTCCGCCACGTTATGGCTCGGCTGAAGCAGGAAAAGCTAATCGATGATGCGCGATATGCGCTCGATTTCGCGTGCGTCCGCGCCAGCGGGCGGCGCCAGGGCGGCCGTCGCATCGCGCAGGAATTGCGCAAGCGCGGCGTTCCCGACCAGCACATCAACGCGGCCATCGCGCAAGTCTTCGCCGATCTCGACGAAGGCGCGATGGTGCGCAAAGCGATCGAGCGGCGCACGCGCAGTGCGCGTGGCCCATTCGATCAGCGCAAGGCGGCGTCGCTTTATCGCTCGCTGCTGCGCGCCGGGTTCGATCCCGGCGTGATTCGCCGCGAACTGCGCGCCGCGCCGGTGCCCGAAGCCGCTGAGGATTTGCCGGGCTGAGGCCCGCCGTCAAACTTGTCATTCTAAGTGAAGCGAAGAATCTCTCATGAAGGTGATCGGAGAGATTCTTCGGCCCGCCATGCCTTGAGGCGCAAAGGTCGACGGTGTCGACCTTCGCGGGCGGGCCTCAGAATGACAAGTCTGAGCAAACCGCCCTCAAATCAAAGAGAATCCTTCGAGGGGACTTATCATCCATGCTGGGCGACATTCTTTCCGCAATCTCGCTGGGGCGTAAGTTGATCGGGACAATTGCCGATCTGCGGCGGGACATTCAGACCGTACGTTCGGGCGGCACGCGCAAAGACGTCCATGCGGGACGGTTCGAAGCTCTGGAGAGCAGGCTCGACGGCCTCGAATCCCAAGCCAAAGAACACGACGCTCAAGCGGCCCAGCTGGAGCAGGGCTTGAAGGACGTGCTGCGCGCGACGGAAGCTCTGGCAGAGCGCGTGAGTACAATTTTTTGGATTGCCGCGGTCGGATGCGGCTTAGCGCTCATCGGAGTGATCGTTTCGGTGGTCGCGCTGGCTCGCACGATTCGATGATTCGAACCGGGCAGTATGTAGCTCGAGTCGGGGCCTGCCGTCGGGCCAGACCCGAGGCTTTTAGATTCCTCGCGGAAAATCCTCAGGTCTCGGGTTGCAGAATTCGCACCCCGCGACCTGAGCTACAAGGCTCGGCCCCATAAGACGGGCCTCAGAATGACAGATTCCGCGTGAAGCGCCGGTCTTCAGGGCGGCAAGCCTGTTCGCGGCAAGGATTTGCCGGGCTAAAGCCCGGCGCTACAAAGGCTCTCTTCGCCGAATTCTGGGTAGTGGGCAACTTTCATTCAAAGTCGCCCACTACCGAATTCTGCCGCGCGTTGCGGCGACTAGATGCGTCTGCCATAATTCGAGACGAAACCACACAAATGCTCACAGGAAACGAAATTCGCCGCACATTTCTGGATTATTTCGCACAGAACGGTCATCGCATCGTGCGCAGTTCTTCTCTTGTGCCCATCGGCGATCCGACTTTGCTCTTTACGAATGCGGGCATGAACCAGTTCAAGGACGTTTTTCTTGGGATCGAGCAGCGCGACTACAAGCGCGCGGTTTCCGTGCAAAAATGCGTGCGTGCCGGAGGCAAGCACAACGATCTCGAGAACGTAGGCTTCACCAATCGCCATCACACTTTTTTCGAGATGCTCGGTAATTTTTCCTTTGGCGATTACTTCAAGAAGGAAGCCATTGCGTTCGCCTGGGAACTAGTTACTTCGGCCAAGTGGTTCGCCGTCGCGAAGGATTTGCTTTACGTGACCATCTTCAATGGCAGCTTTCCCGGACTCGTAGCTGCACCTGACATCGATCGCGACGAGGACGCGTACAAGTCTTGGATAAGTCAAGGTGTTCCTGCCGATCGTATTTTCGAATTGGGAGCCGAAAGCAATTTCTGGGCAATGGGCGACACAGGTCCTTGCGGCCCCTGCAGCGAGATCTTCTATGACATGGGACCTAAAGCCTCCGATCAACGGCACGTCGATTGCAAATTTCCCTGTGATTGCGGGCGGTACGTCGAAATTTGGAATCTCGTCTTCATGCAATTTGACCGTCAAGGAGGGGTGAAAGATGGTATCTCTTCATTCAAGTTTTCGCTCCTCCCGAAGCCCTCTATCGATACCGGTGCAGGCCTAGAACGCTTTGCGGCGGTGCTGCAAGGCAAGATCAGCAACTACGATACGGACCTCTTTCGTCCGCTGATCGATTTTGCCAGCAAGCTTTCGGGCAAGCAGTACGGTGCGGCGCCCGAAACCGATGCGTCGCTGCGCATTCTTGCCGACCACAGCCGCGCTGCTGCTTTCCTGATCAGCGATGGCGTCATGCCTTCGAACGAAGGGCGCGGCTACGTGCTGCGCAAGATCATTCGCCGTGCCGTGCGGCATGGGCGGATGCTCGGGCTCGAGCGGCCGTTTCTTTTCGAGATGGCGCAGCAGGTCGCGGAGCAAATGCGTGAGCCTTATCCCGAACTGCTCGAAAGCATCGACCGCGTGACCGGCGTGATTCGCCACGAAGAGCAACGCTTCGCGCATACGATAGCATTAGGGTTCGCTCGCCTAATCGATGATTTAGAGCTGACGATTTTGGGGAAAGAGCGGGCTGGACCGGGTGACAGGCTCGCGACGAACCCGGCGGCCTGGAGAGAGCAACTTACGGACCTGCAGTGTCGAGTCTTCGAGAATAATCAGCGCGGGGTTCCGACAACGTACCGAGGCGAATCTGCGTTTAGGTTGTATGACACATTTGGCCTCCCGGTGGACTTCATTCAAGACACCCTGTGTGATTTAGGCGTCCGGTTTGATCAAGCGGGCTTTGATCGCGCAATGCAGGAGCAGCGCGAGCGCGCCAGGGCTTCTTGGAAAGGAGCGCACAAGGAGGCTCCGAAGCCCGTCTACAAACAAATCGCTTCAGCCACCAAGCCGGACTTCTATTCCGGGAGCACCGCACGCGATTGCAAGATTGAGGCAATTGTTAAAGCGGGCGCTCCGCTTGGAACGATCTTCGCCGGAGAAGAAGCTGAGGTTATCTTAGATCGAACGCCTATTTACGCGGAGTCGGGCGGCCAAGTCGCCGACGTTGGAGCGTTCTACGACAATTCTGAGTCAACGCTCATTGCAGAGGTACGCGGCGCATACTATCCGATCGCTGGGTTAATCGCTCACCGTATCGTTGCGAAGGAAGACTTACACGTTGGTGATCGCATTGCCGTCGTGGCGGACGCAGCTCGACGTGAACACATAAAGCGCAATCATACCGGGACGCATCTGATGCACGCCGCGCTGCGCAATATTCTCGGCACGCACGTCAAGCAGGCGGGCTCGCTGGTGGCGCCGGACCGGCTGCGCTTTGATTTCTCGCACTTTGCTCCGGTCGATCCCGCCGAATTGACGGACATCGAGCAGCAGGTGAACGATCACATTCGCCAAAACACAGCCATCGAGACGAACATAACTACTCTGGATGACGCGCTGGCCTCCGGCGCGCTGGCGTTTTTTGGCGATCGCTATCCGGAGCAGAACGTGCGCGTGGTGACCATTCCGGATCCCGGATCGCCGCGCGGCTTTTACAGCAAAGAGCTTTGCGGCGGCACACATGTGAAGCGGGCGGGCGATATCGGCGTCTTCAAGATCGCGGTCGAGCAGTCGGTGGCTTCGGGAATCCGCCGCATCGAGGCGCTGACGGGCGAAGGCGCGCTGGCCGATTACCAGCGCTCAAAGGAACTGCTAGCCGAAGTCGCCGCACGACTGCATGTGGGCGAAAGCGAGGTCAACGAAGCGCTGGAGCGGCTGGCGCAAGCCCAGAAGCAGGTGGAAAAGCAGCTTGAAGCCGTCCAGCGCAAGACGGCAGTCGGCAAACTCGACTCCCTGCTCCAGGGTGTCCGCAGCGTCAAAGATGTGCCCGTGCTGGCGGCCCAGGTCGAGGGCCTCACCCGGGAGGGCCTGCGGGAGTTGGTGGACCCCCTTCGGCAGAAGATGGGCTCGGGGGTATTTGTGCTGGCGGCGGTCGAAGACGGCCGGGTGGCACTGCTTTCGAGTGTTACCAAGGATTTGACCAACCGGCTTCACGCCGGGAAGATTATCCAGTCTGTTGCCAAGGACTTAGGAGGACAAGGGGGCGGCCGGCCCGATCTGGCAGAGGCTGGCGGAAAAGACACATCCAACCTAAAAAGTGCCCTTGATAGGGTTTACCCCCTTATCGAGGGGATGCTATCCTCCCATTAGCGCCGAGAAGCGTTTTTCGGGCGAAAGTAGCCCATCCGCCCGGAGAGACAGATTCTCACTGATTTTCAGGAAACTGGCAGTTTCTGCCTTCCCCGAGCGATGACGACCTGGCCTATGAAGACCATACTCACGACCGCGGTATTCTGCCTGGCCATCGGGCGGCTGGCGGTTCCCGTTCAAGCCCAGTTGCCTTATTACGTCGATGACCGCGGAAACGTCGTCTACACCAACGACGATGCCCGGCACACAGCCAAAACGGCGGCCGCATCGGCAGCCACGAAGCCTTCCGCGGGCACAAATTCAAATCCTGCGAGCGCCGATTCAAAACCGAACAGCTCCGACCAGCACGCTGCCAATTCTGCGAATTCCGCGCCGGAGGCTCACCCGCTGGGCGGAGAAGTGCTGCACCAGCTCGTCCAGGAAACGGCGCACAAACATAACGTCGATCCCAATCTTGTCAGCGCGGTGATTTCCACGGAATCGAACTGGAACGCATCCGCCATCTCCCGCAAGGGCGCTCTGGGGCTGATGCAACTCGTTCCGGAAACAGCGCAGCATTTCGGCGCCTACAATCCGTTCGACCCGACGCAAAACGTGGAAGCCGGCGTAACGTACCTGAGCAATCTGCTCGAACGATATAATGGCGACCTTCCCAAGGCCTTGGCGGCGTATAATGCTGGTCCCCGCGCAGTGGATCGCTGGGGCGGCGTTCCCGATTATCGTGAGACGCGCGAATACGTGCGAAAAGTGACCAGCAGCTACTTCCAACCCGGTTCGCAACACCAGCCTTGGCACGCGGCTTCCAGGCCGATCTACCGCGCCACGACCGATGACGGACGGGTCATCTTCACGAACGAATGAGATCCGCTCGGCCTTCGCGGGCCACCTCAATCCAAAAAATCGGTTTCGGTTTCGCTTCTTCTGTAGCCTTTTTTTCTCTAGCCCTGCTCTTCACCCTAGGATTTGGCGCTGTCACGCCTGCCGCTGCGCAGGAAGACAACGGTTCACGGCGCGAAGCGGCTGAAGGACAATTTGCGCGTGCGGAGGCGCTACGCGCTACGCTCGAAGCGAAGACCGAGCGTGAGCGGTCCCTGCAAGATTACGAAAATCTAGTTTCGGCTTACCGGCGTGTCTACCTGATCACGCCAAACGCCATCGAAGTTCCTCCTGCCATTAAAAATGTCGCCGACCTTTACCGCAGGATGGGCGAGCAATTCGAGGCGAAGTATTTCAATTCGGCCATCGAGACCTATGCTTACCTGATGCGCGAATATCCCGAATCGAGTTTGCGGGAAGTATCGCTGCTCGCCATCGCCGAGATCCGAAGGAACAATCTTTCGCAAGCGGACCTGGCGCTCAAGATTTACCAGGATTTTCTCGATCAGTATCCACGGTCGTCTTACGTGCCGCAGGTGCGCAAAGCGATCGCGGACATAAAAGCCGCTGCCGCCAGGCCAAAGACGGCGCCATTGCAGACTGCGGTGGCGCCGGCCTCGCCGCGGCCGTCTTCCTCTACCGCAGCTTCCACCACCGCAGCGGGTGGAACCGTTGCGAGTAGTCCTGCTGCGAGCACGCCTGCGGCAGGCGCCAATGCTACCGGCGGAAGTGCCATGACCGGGACCGCAAGCGGCAGTGCAACGGCAAATGCCTCTGCGCCGGGACAAGAGTCCGAAGTCAGCCACGTGCGCATCTGGAATGCGGACAACTACACGCGAATCATCATCGAGCTGGGCGGCCGGGCCAAATATCAGGCGGCGCGCATCTCTGATCCCGATCGCATCTATTTCGATATCGAAAACGCCAAGTTAAGCAACGAACTGGTGCACCAGCCGATCGAAATTCCCTCCAGCGGCTACCTGAAAGCAGTGCGCGTGGCGCAAAACCGCGCGGACGTGGTGCGCGTGGTGCTGGATGTAGCTAAGGTGAAGGATTATTCGGTCTTC
>Ga0210394_10008550_pt1 | contig 10502 bp, 9 predicted proteins | sample IncBWC12MmetaG_FD_160121 | JGI IMG/M metagenome (GOLD analysis project Ga0210394, IMG submission 160121) | Forest soil microbial communities from Barre Woods Harvard Forest LTER site, Petersham, Massachusetts, United States - Inc-BW-C-12-M | ecosystem: Environmental > Terrestrial > Soil >... | reverse complement strand
GCAGCGTCGCGGAGTAGGCATAACCCCCGCCGTCGAGGCCGCCCGCCTGCACCGCCGAACCATCCCTGGCGATGCCATCGACGTTGGCGCTGCTCACCAGACTGACCTCGGCGTTGCCAGGCGGCAGCGAGTTCGGCAGCAGGCCGTACGCTGTAACCGCTCCCACGGCGCCGACATACACCTTGCCGTTGGCCACGACCGGCTTCTGGAACTTGACCGCGGAGCCGGGCGAGTCGCGGTTGTTGGCAGCCTGAGTGCTGTTGTAGAGCACGCTCGCCAGATTGGTCGCATCGTAAGCGTACAGGCTCAGGCAGCTCGCAGCGTTGTTGCAGCTGGAGTCCGGCGCGCTGCCATCGAGCGCCCAGAGGATGCCGTTGGTGTTTCCGTTCGAGGAGACGGTCGGCGTGGGCGCGGAGTAGGCGAAGATCCGCGCGCTATGCGAAGTGGGCGTGGTCGAGATCAGCCCGCTGTTGCCGGCGTTGAACGAGTAGGCGTGGATGGAATCGTTGCTACCGGTCCAGTAGAGATTACCGTTCCAGTACGCGGGCGCGCCCCAGATCCCGGGGCTCGCACCCTGGAGTTCCTGGACGATCTGCGGATCGCTCTGGGTGCAGGCGGGGGTGAGGTTGCGGCAGTACTTGCCGAGATTGCCGGTGTCGAGCAGCACGATCGTGCCCGCCTTGCCCTGCTGGGCGAGCAGCTGCCTGCCGGAGGCAAGTGGCGGCAGGAGCACCAGGCCGCCGCTGGCGACGTCGATGTCGAAGGTGTCGAGCCCGGCCTGATCGTAGGGCGTGAAGTAGTCGAGCACCTGGAAGGAGCCGTTCGCGGGAGGTCCGAGCTTGACGATGCTGTCGCCGAAATCGCTGCTACCGTCCCACGGACCATTGCCGGTCGCGAAGTAGATGTTGCCGCTCGCGTCGGCCGCCGGCGCGGCGCCGCTCATCCACACGCCTCCGCCATCGTCATTCGGCGCCGCGTTGAACACCGCCTCCTGGGCAAGCGTGCTCGCGTTGTAGGAGATGAGCCAGCCGTGCCACGGGGAGTAGTCGCAATGGGAGCTCCAGGCGATCAGCACATGGCCGTTGGTGAGAAGCAGCGCCGCGCGCTGATTGTGCTGCTTGGCGTTGAAGCTGACGACGCCGCCGCTGGAATCAGCGCCGTGGCCTGCCACCGAGGCCCGAATCTGCACCGGGCCGCCGAACTTCTCGGCGAGCGTCGTGACACTGAGCGCGTGCAGATACTGCACGATGGTGCCATTCACCTTGGACTTCGCGACCACGTACAGGGTTGCGGTCGCGGGGTCGATGACCGGCGTGCCGGTGATACCCACCTCGGGGGTCAGATCGGTGCAGCCGAGGTCGCTCGAGCTGCTCACGGTACTGCCGCCGCTGGGGATCAGGGACGCCTGCGCGTACACCGTGCCGCTGTCCGCGTCGATCGCGTAGATACTGTCGTGCTCGGTGGCGATGTAGAGCACGTTGTGAGTGCCGCCGGCGATGTTCACAGCCCACAGATACAACGGCTGGGCGTATACGAGGCCGTCGACGCTCACCGCGAACAGTTTGCCGAACTGGCTGCTGTTGACGTTGGCGGGCGTGAGGATCGTTTCCCGGGTGTTCTGCCCGGTACGCGCCAGGTCGTTGTGATCAGTCGTCACGCTCACCTGCGCCCGCACCGAGCTGAGGCAAGCGACCGTAAGCAGCGCGACGAATGCACGCCGGCCAAGGCTACTGAACATGACTGCGAGACCCCTGCCCAGAAAGGCTTTTGATTAGACTTGTGCTGCCAGTGTTACCGAGTTACGAAGAATTTCCCATCAGATTGTTGCCCAATCCAGGCATGAATTTATGTAAAGTCCGGCCACTCTCGTCACCACGCCCGCGCCCGGGCGAGCCTCAGTGCATATATTGCTGATTGAGGATGACCTTGAAAGCGCGCGCCTGCTCGTCAAGGGGCTGAGCGAAAGCGGCTACCACGTCGACCACGCGGCCGACGGGCGCGACGCGCTGGCGCGCGCCACCGCCGGGCAGTTCGATCTGATCGTCAGCGACCGCATGCTGCCCCACCTCGACGGGCTCGCGATCATCGAGCTGCTGCGCGCCAGGGGGGTCGGCACGCCGGTGCTGGTGCTGTCGGCGCTCGGGGCGGTCGATGACCGCGTGCGCGGGCTGAAGGCGGGCGGCGACGACTACCTCACCAAGCCGTTCGCCTTCGCCGAGCTGCTGGCGCGCATCGAGGCGCTGCTGCGCCGCCGGCCGCAGGCGCCGCGCGCCACGCGCCTGCAGATCGAGGACCTGGAATTCGACCTGCTGGCGCGGCGCGTGACGCGCGGCGGCCGCGAGCTCGAGCTCACCGCGCGCGAGCTGAAGCTGCTGGAGTTCCTGATGCGGCGCGCCGGGCAGGTGGTGACGCGCACCATGCTGCTCGAGGGCGTGTGGGATCTGCATTTCGATCCGCAGAGCAACCTGATCGACGTGCACATCAGTCGGCTGCGCCAGGCGATCGATCGCGGCAGCGACCAGCCGCTGATCCACACGGTGCGCGGCTCGGGGTACGTGCTGCGCAGCGACGCCTGAGGATCCGTGCGGCTCGACCTGTTCAACACCACCGCCTTCCGGCTGTCGGTGGGCTACACACTGCTGGTGACGCTGGCGGTAAGCGTGACGCTCGGCAGCGCCTACCTGCTCACCGAGAGCCTGATCACCGACGAGGTCGACCTGATCATCGATACGGAGCTGAAGAGCCTCGAGGAGAAGTTCGCGCGCAGCGGACTACCCGGCGTTACCGATGAGATCAATCTGCGCATCGACAGCTGGGGGCGCATCGGCGCGGTCTACATGCTGGCCGATTCCAGCTTCGAGCGTATTTCCGGCAACGTCACCCACTGGCCCTTCGACGGCATGCCCACCGAGGCGCGGCCGGAGTTCGAGATCGCCACCATCGAGCCGGGGCGGCGCGCGGTGCACCCGGTGCGGGCCGCGGTGCACACGCTGCCGGGCGGGGACCTGCTGCTGGTCGGCACCGACATCTCGCAGGGACGGCGTTTCGCCGAGAAGTTCCGCCTCGCCACGCTCGCCGGCATCGGGCTGTCGACGCTGGCGGCGGCGCTGGCCGGATTCTGGTTCAGCTACCGCCTGGCGCGCCGCGTCGGCGAGGTGACGCGCACCTGCCAGCGCATCATGGCCGGCGAGCCGGGACGACGCCTGCCGGTCGCCGGCGCCAACGACGAGTTCGACGCGCTGGCGGTGTCGGTCAACCGCGTGCTCGACCGCCTGGAGGAACAGGCGCGCACGCTGCGCGCCACCTTCGACAGCACCGCGCACGACCTGCGCGCGCCGCTGCACCGGCTGCGCACGCGCATGGATGCGCTGCTGCGCGCCCCGGCGCTCGCGCCGGCGGTGCACGAGTCGATCGAGGCGGCGTTGCGCGAGGTGGATCACCTGCAGCGCACGCTCGGCACGCTGCTGCAGATCGCGCTCGCCGAGTCCGGGGCAGCGCTCGCGTCGCCGGCCGCCGTGGACGTCGGCGAGCTTGCCGCGGAGCTGGTCGAGCTGTTCGAGCCGGTGGCTGCCGCGCACGGCCTCAGCCTCGAATGCGCGCCCGCCCGCCCTGCCGTGGTGCAGGGCAACCGCCAGCTGCTCGCACAGCTGCTCACCAATCTGATCGAGAACAGCCTCAAGTACGTGCCCGCCGGTGGGCGCATCAGCGTCGCCGTGCAGGCGCGCGGCGCGGGCGTGCGGCTCACTGTGAGCGACAATGGTCCGGGCATAGATGCCGCCGACCGGGCGCGCGCCGCGCAGCCGTTCGTACGCTTCGGCGGCGGCGGCACTCAGGAGGGCAGCGGGCTCGGCCTGTCGCTGGTGGCGGCCATCGCGCGGTTGCACCGCGGGCGGATCGAGCTGCAGGGCAACGATCCGGGCCTGCGCGTGGTGGTCGAGCTGCCGGCCTGAGGGCGGGCGCGTGTGGCGCTGCGGGCCGCGGCCGCGGCCGCGGCGCCGGCCGCCGGGGCTCAGCCGGTCTTGCCCGCGCGGCAGTCCCTGATGAAGGCGGCGCGCGGCGCGCCGGTGAGCTGCCGGGCGTCAGCCTGCTTGTTGCACACCCTGAGTGTCGGGTGCCTGACCGGGGTGGCGGACGGAGCCGCGGGTGGATCGGCGGCGAGCGCGGTGCCGCCGTACACGATGGCACACGCGGCCAGCGCGCTCAGGATCTTCATGCGCCCTCTCCTGCAACTGTGGGGGGTCCCAAGGTAGAGGTCGGCCCCGCGCGCGGCAATGCAGGCGGCATTAAGAAATGTTCATGCAGGCAACGCGCCGCGCGCGCAACGCTCAGGCGTCCTTGTCGCGCTCGATGCGCGCGTAGGCCGAGTGGTTGTGGATGGACTCGAAGTTCTCCGATTCCACCACGTAGGCGGCCACGCGCTCGTCGTCGTTGAGGCGCGTGGCGACGTCGCGCACCATGTCTTCGACGAACTTCGGATTGTCGTAGGCGCGCTCGGTCACGTACTTCTCGTCGGGGCGCTTGAGGATGCCGTACAGCTCGCAGGAAGCCTCGCTTTCGGCGATCTCGATCAGCTCCTCGATCCACATGTGGCTGCGCAGCCGCGCGGAGATGGTGATGTGCGAGCGCTGATTGTGGGCGCCGTACGCGGAGATCCTCTTCGAGCAGGGGCACAGGCTGGTGACCGGCACCGCGACGCGCACCCACATCTCCGTGTGTCCGCGGTTGTGTTCGCCGATCAACGTCGCACGGTAGTCCATGAGGCTTTCCACCCCGGACACCGGGGCCTGCTTCATGATGAAGAACGGGAAGCTCATCTCGATGTGCCCGGTATCGGCCTCGAGCCGCGCCGTCATGGTGCGCAGCATGCTGCGGAACGACTCCACCGATATCTCGCGCTCGGCGTGCAGAATCTCCACGAAGCGCGACATGTGGGTGCCCTTGAAGTTGTGGGGCAGACCGACATACATGTTGAAGATCGCGATGGTGTGCTGCTCGCCGGACGAGCGGTCCTTCACCCGCACCGGGTGGCTGATCTCCTTGATGCCGACGCGGTTGATCGGCAGCTGCCGGGTATCGGCGCGCGCCTGCACGTCCTCCACCGCGGCGACGGTGGCGCGGGCGATCTTGGCGAAGCCGGCGGGGGGATTCATGTTGCGCAGCCTACAGTACCGTTAGCCGTAAGTTTCATTGTGGCCGCGCGCGCACCGGCGCGGGAATACCTCGGATTGCAGAGAAGATAATCTGTCATAGGCGCGCCGGGCGGCCGCGCACGGCGGCTCTGCGGCGCTGCGGCGCCCTCAGGCCCCGCCGGCCGAGCGCTTGCGTTCCGGGGCCTGCAGTGCCCACCAGCGCTCGACACTGGCGCCCAGCCCGGCCGCATCCAGACCTGCGGCCGCGAGGCAGCCCTCGCGCGAGCCGTGCTCGATGAAGCGGTCGGGAATGCCCAGCTGCAGCAGCGGCAGCTGCAGCCCTTCCGCGCTCAGCAGCTCCACCACGGCCGAGCCCGCGCCGCCCTGGATGGCATTCTCCTCAATGGTGACCAGCGCCCGATGACGCGCCGCGACCGCCACCACCAGCTCCGCGTCGAGCGGCTTCACGAAGCGCATGTTGACGAGCGTCGCATCGAGCGCCTCGGCGATCTGCGCGGCGGGCGCTACCAGTGCGCCGAAGGCGAGCAGCGCCAGGCCGCTCTTGCCCTCGCGCCGCAGCTGCCCCTTGCCGAGCGGCAGCGCCACCATCTCCGCGGACACCGCCACCCCCGGGCCGGTGCCGCGCGGGTAACGCACCAGGGCCGGACCGGGCAGCGTGCTCGCGGTATAGAGCATCTGGCGGCACTCGTTTTCGTCCGCCGGCGCCATGATCACCGTGTTGGGAATGCAGCGCAGGTACGTCAGGTCATAGCTGCCCTGGTGCGTGGCGCCGTCGCTGCCCACCAGGCCGGCGCGATCGACGGCGAACACCACCGGCAGGTTCTGCAGCGCGACGTCGTGAATCAGCTGGTCGTAGGCGCGCTGCAGGAAGGTCGAGTAGATCGCCACCACCGGCTTCAATCCGGCCGTGGCGAGCCCGGCCGCAAAGGTCACCGCATGCTGCTCGGCGATGGCGACGTCGAAGTAGCGGTCCGCGAAGCGCCGGGAGAACTCCACCAGTCCCGAGCCCTCGCGCATCGCGGGCGTGATGCCGATGATGCGCGGGTCGCGCTCCGCCATGTCGCACAGCCACTGGCCGAAGATCTGCGAATAACTCGGGCCGCCGCCCTTCTCCTTGTAGATGGTGCCGCTCGCCGGATCGAAGGGCCCGGGCCCGTGCCACTTGATCGGATCGGCCTCGGCGGGCGCATAGCCCTTGCCCTTGCGCGTCACCACGTGCAGCAGCTGCGGGCCGCGCAGCTTGCGCACGTTGCGCAGCGTGCTCACCAGCGCCTTGACATCGTGGCCGTCCATCGGCCCGATGTAGTTGAAGCCCATCTCCTCGAACAGCGTGCCGGGCAGCACCATGCCCTTCAGATGCTCTTCCGAGCGGCGCGCCAGCTCCCACACCGTCGGCATCGGCCGCAGCACCTTCTTGCCGCCCTCGCGCAGGTGCGCGTACACGCGCCCGGAGAGCGCGCGGGCGAACTGGTTGGACAGCGCGCCGACGTTCTCGGAAATCGACATGTCATTGTCGTTGAGGATCACCAGCAGGTCCGCCGGCAGCGTGCCGGCATGGTTGAGCGCCTCGAACGCCATGCCGGCAGTCATCGCACCGTCGCCGATGACCGCCACCACGCGGCGATCCTCGCCGGCGCGCGCCGCCGCCACCGCCATGCCGAGAGCGGCCGAGATCGAGGTGCTCGAGTGGCCGACACCGAAGGTGTCGTACTCGCTTTCGGCGCGGGTGGGAAACGGCGCCAGTCCGCCGTCCTGCTTGATGGTGTGCAGCCGGTCGCGCCGCCCGGTAAGCACCTTGTGCGGGTAGGCCTGGTGACCGACGTCCCACACCAGCCGGTCGCGCGGCGTGTCGTAGACGTAATGCAGCGCGATGGTGAGCTCCACCGTGCCGAGGCCCGCGGCGAAATGGCCGCCGCGGGTGCTCACCGTGTGAATCAGGAACTCGCGCAGCTCGGCCGCCAGGGCCGTGAGCTTCGCCACCGGCAGGCGGCGCAGGTCCGCCGGGGCATCGATCGCGGCGAGCAGCGGGTACTTGTCGTGCACGGCGCTCATCGCGGTCAGTTTACACGGGCGGCCCGGGGGCACCGAAAGGGGCGGCTTGGCGCTGCGCCGGCTGCGCCCACGGCGCGCGGCCGGTCAGCTGTCGCGCTCGACCACGAAGTTGGCGAGCTGCACCAGCACGGCGGCGCGCGCTGCCAACGGCGCGAGAGCGGCGACGGCCGCATCGCGCAGCTCGCGGGCGCGGGCGCGGGCAGCGTCGAGCCCCACCGTGCTCGGGTAGGTGGGCTTCGCGTGCGCGGCATCCGCACCGGTCGACTTGCCGAGCTGCCGCGGGTCGCCCTGGACATCGAGGATGTCGTCCTGGATCTGGAAGGCGAGACCCACTTCCGCGCCGAACTGCCGCAGTGCGGCGAGCTCCGCGCCGGCGCCCACCCCGGCCGCCAGCGCACCGAGCAGCACGCTGCACTCGATGAGCGCACCGGTCTTGCGCCGGTGCATGTTCTCGACCGCCGCCACGGTCAGCGTGCGGCCCACCGCCGCCAGGTCGACCGCCTGGCCACCAGCCATGCCGCTGGTCCCGGCGGCGCGCGCGAGCAGCCGGATCATCTCGAGCCGCACCTGCGGCGTGGTTCCGGCCATCGGCTCGTTGGCGAGCACCGCAAAAGCGAGCGCCTGCAGCGCGTCGCCCACCAGTATCGCCGTGGCTTCGTCGTAGGCGCGATGGCAGGTCGGGCGGCCGCGCCGCAGATCGTCGTCATCCATCGCGGGCAGATCGTCGTGCACCAGGGAATACACGTGGATCAGCTCCACCGCGGCGGCCGGGGCATCGAGCCGCTCCGGCGGCGCACCGAGCGACTCGCCGGTCAGGTACACCAGCGTCGGCCGCAGGCGCTTGCCGGCACCGAGCGCGCTGTAGCGCATGGCTTCGCGCAGGCGTTCGCTGTCCGGATCGGGTAGAGCCAGCAACTCCCCGAGGACGCGCTCGATGCGCCCCCGGCAGGCTGCGAGCCGGCCCGCGAACGTGGCGCCCGCCGCCATTCCCTCATTGAGCGGCGCGGCGCTCACTCCTTGTCCACATCAGCCGCGGCCGCTTCCGCGCCGCCGGGCTCGAAGGGCTGCAGCTCGGGCTGCCCGCTGCGCTTTAGGAGGATTTCGACTTTCTGCTGCGCCTCCTGCAGGCAGGCCTGGCAGTGCCGGGTGAGCACCACGCCGCGCTCGAACGCTCGCAGTGCCTCCTCGAGGGGCAGGTCGCCGCGCTCGAGCCGCTCGACGAGCGTCTCCAGCTCCGCGAGCGCCTGCTCGAAATCCTGGGGTTTGTCGGACACGTGGCTTGAGCTTTCCGGTGAGCGCGGGCGCACTTCGCGCGAAGGCCGCGAACGTTACACAGCGCCTCGGGCCAGGGTCAACGCGAGGGTTGCGCCGCCCCCCCTGCAGCGATAGAGTCCGCCCCTGCATTAGACCCAGTCTAAGTGAGGAGCGCCATGAATCTCAAAGGCAGCAAGACGGAAAAGAATCTCAAGGACGCGTTCGCCGGGGAGTCCCAGGCGAACCGCCGTTACCTGTATTTTGCAGCGAAGGCCGACGTCGAGGGCCTGAACGACGTCTCCGCCGTGTTTCGTTCGACCGCGGAGGGCGAGACCGGACACGCGCACGGGCATCTCGAGTACCTCGAGGCGGTCGGTGATCCGGCCACGGGTCTGCCGATCGGAGAGACGCGGCTCAATCTCAAGGCGGCCATCGCCGGCGAGACCCACGAGTACACCGACATGTACCCGGGCATGGCCAAGGCGGCGCGCGACGAAGGCTTCGGCGAGATTGCCGATTGGTTCGAGACGCTGGCGAAGGCCGAGCGCTCGCATGCCAATCGCTTCCAGAAGGCGCTGGACAGCATCTAAAGAAGCCCGCGGCATGGATCGCCGCGGGCGCGGTGCCCGTCGCGAACCGCAACCGTGAACGACACACCCGCCGCTCCGCCCCCACCCGCGGCGCGAGGCGAGGGCAGCCTCGAGGCGCCGACGCGCCACTCGCTCGAGTGGCAGAGCGAGGCGTTCTACGACCGGCACGCGCTGGAGAAGGAGCTCGAGCGCGTGTTCGACATCTGCCACGGGTGCCGGCGCTGCTTCAGCCTCTGCAACGCCTTCCCGACACTGTTCGACGCGGTCGATGCCACCAGCGAGGGGGAAGTGGCCGCGGTCGAGCGCAAGGTGTTCTGGGAGGTCGTCGATCACTGCTACCTGTGCGACATGTGCTTCATGACGAAGTGCCCGTACGTGCCGCCGCACCCCTGGAACGTCGACTTCCCGCACCTGATGCTGCGCGCCAAGGCGCTGCGCGCCCGCAGCGACGGTATCGGCTGGCGTGACCGGCTGCTCGCGGCCACCGATGTGGTCGGCCGGATCGCAGGTATCCCGGTGGTGTCCGAAGCGGTCAACGCCCTGAATCACTCCGCCGCCGGGCGCATGCTGCTCGAGAAGACACTCGGTATCGATCGCACCGCGCCCGTGCCGGACTATCAGCGCCGCCCGGCGCGCCGGCTGCTGGCATCGCTCGGCACCACGCTCGTCCCGGCGCCGCGCGCGGCGGGGCGGCCCGGGCCGCAGCCGACCGCCGACACCACCGGCCGCGTGGCGCTGTTCACCACCTGCTACGGCAACCGCAACGCGCCCGAGCTCGATGCGGACCTCGCCGCGGTGCTCGCTCACAACAGCATCGAGGTGGTGCTGCTGCCGCAGGAGCGCTGCTGCGGTATGCCGCGACTCGAGCTCGGGGATCTCGAGGGGGTGGCGCGGCTCAAGGAGTACAACATCCCGCAGCTCATCCAGGCGGTGGATGCGGGCTTCGACATCGTGGCGCCGATTCCCTCGTGCGTGCTCATGTTCGGGCAGGAGCTACCGCTCATGTACCCCGCGGATGCGCAGGTGTTGCGCGTCGCCAGCCGCATGTTCGATCCGTTCGAGTACCTGATGCTGCGCCACGCGGCCGGGCTGCTGCGCACCGACTTCAAGACCTCCCTCGGCAGGGTGAGCTACCACGTGCCCTGTCACCTGCGGGTGCAGAACCTTGGCCTGAAGACGCGCGACCTGCTCAAGCTCGTGCCGGGGACCAGTATCGAGCCGATCGAGCGCTGCTCGGGTCACAATGGCACCTACGGCGTGAAGCAGCGCTTTCGCGCCGCGTCGGTCCGGATCGGACGGGCGGTGGTGCAGCGCGTGCAGGCGGCGCAGTACGACCACTACAGCAGCGACTGCCCGATGGCCGCCGAGCAGATCGCGAGCGGCCTGCCCGGTGCGCCGCCGCCGGAGCACCCGTTGCGGCTGCTGCGCCTCGCCTATGGAATCTAGTGTCATGGCT
>Ga0210394_10008548_pt1 | contig 10504 bp, 11 predicted proteins | sample IncBWC12MmetaG_FD_160121 | JGI IMG/M metagenome (GOLD analysis project Ga0210394, IMG submission 160121) | Forest soil microbial communities from Barre Woods Harvard Forest LTER site, Petersham, Massachusetts, United States - Inc-BW-C-12-M | ecosystem: Environmental > Terrestrial > Soil >... | reverse complement strand
GGACGAAGAGACCGAGTTGTGGCTGCGCCGATTACGCGACGAGGCTTTCGTCGAAATCAAGATGTAGGCGCGCGCGGCGGTGTACCTACCGCGGATCGTGATCACGTCGGGCGAACCCGCTGGAATAGGGCCGGATGCCTGCGTCGTCTTGGCGCAGCAAGGATGGGAGGCCGACATCGTGGTGGCGGCTGACGTCGGGCTGCTGGCGGCCACGGCCGACGCCCTGCGCTTGCCGCTCGACATCGAGCGCTACGACTCCTCGCGGCCGTCAGCGGCGCATCGCGCCGCGACTCTCAAGGTCATGCACATCCCGACCGCGCGCGCCGTCATCGCGGGGCGGCCGGATCCGCACAACGCCGCCTACGTGATCGACATGCTGAACCGCGCCTGCGACGGCTGTATGAACGGTGAATTCGCCGCCATGGTGACCGCGCCCGTGCAAAAGAGCACCTTGATGGATGCGGGCTACGCATTCACCGGCCACACGGAATATCTCGCGGCGAGGACGCGCGCTGCGCTCCCGGTCATGCTGCTGCAGAGCGGCGCGCTGCGGGTTGCGCTGGTGACGACTCACTTGGCTCTGGCCGACGTACCGCGTGCCGTCACCCGCGAGCGGCTTCGCGCGACGCTGCGCATCGTCAATATGGATATGGAGCGGCATTTCTCCTTGGGCAAGGCGAGAATCGCGGTGCTCGGACTCAATCCCCACGCGGGCGAGGCCGGACATCTCGGCCGCGAGGAAATCGAAGTGATCGAGCCCGTGATTCGCGAGCTGCGTGCGGAAGGCTTGACCCTCGAAGGACCCGTGCCGGCGGACACCGCGTTTACTCCCCGCTTCCTCGAAACGGCCGATGTCATCGTCGCGATGTACCACGATCAGGGCCTGCCCGTGATCAAGCACGTCGGATTTGGCAATGCGGTGAACATGACTTTGGGACTGCCGATCCTGCGCACCAGTGTCGATCACGGAACCGCATTGAGCTTGGCGCGCACCGGCAAGGCCGATGCCGGCAGTCTACGTGCGGCGCTTGCCTTAGCCATCGATCTGGCCGGTACAAGTTCCGTCCGTGCCGGTTCGTAGGCGCTTCGGCCAGCATTTTTTGCATGACCCCGGCGTGATCCGCCGGATAATCGACGCCGTCGCGCCGGTTGCCGGCGATCGCATCGTCGAAGTCGGCCCGGGGCGCGGCGCGCTGACCTGGGGGCTGCTCGAACGTGCCAAGCACCTCGACGTGATCGAGATCGATCGCGATCTGGCCCGGGCGCTCGAGAACGATGCGCGGGCGAGAAGCGGCCTTGAGGTGCACGTCGAGAACGTGCTCGACACGGACTTCATCCGCCTTCGCGGCAGCGGCGAACCCCTGCGCATCGTCGGCAACCTTCCCTACAACATCTCGACGCCGCTGCTGTTTCGCCTGCTGACGCAGCGTGCGGCCATCTCGGATATGTACTTCATGCTGCAAAAGGAGGTCGTGGATCGGATGGCGGCGCAGCCGGGCACCAAGGATTACGGGCGCTTGACCGTCATGATCGCGGCCGTCGCCGAGGTTGAAGCGCTGTTCGATGTCGGTCCCGGCGCTTTTCAGCCGCGCCCCAAGGTCTGGTCTGCGATCGTGCGCGTGCGGCCCACGGCGAGTCCCCGCTTCGATGCAGGCCGCGAGGGCGTCCTGCGAACCCTCGTGACGACGGCTTTCTCCCACCGGCGCAAGACCCTGCGCAACTCTCTGATGGGCCTGCTCAGTGCGCAGGATATCGAATCCTGCGGCATCGATCCGCAATTGCGGCCGGAAACGCTTGCCCCGTCTCAATTCGGCCTGCTCGCCGCCCATTACTCCCGACTGGTCGGCTATACTTGAGGCCGAAATGGCCGGCTACAAGAAGCTTCTGGTGTTGTTGGACCTGTCGGAAGACAGTGAACAGGTCGCTATTGCCGGGCGCGATCTGGCGGCGTATTCGAACGCCGCGCTCTTGTTATTGCACGTGGTGGAATTCACGCCCGTGGAGCCCTTGGGCGAGTCGATGATGCTGTCGGCGCGGGTCGAGGACGATCTGGTCAAACGCTCGCGCGAAAGCTTGAGCGGGCTGATTCGCCGTTTGGGGTTGGAACGCGCCACCGGGCGAGTCGAAGCCGGCAACACCAAGGCGGAAATTCTCCGCGTTGCCGCCGAGGAGCAGCCGGATCTGATCGTGCTCGGCAGCCGCGAGCGCCACGGTCTCGCCATCCTGCTGAATTTCACGGAAGACACCATCCTGCATGCCGCTCACTGCGACGTGCTGGCGGTGCGTCTGAAGTGATGCGATGCCCCTCATGACATCCGAGCCGGCGAGCCCGAGAATTCGTGTGGAGGTCGAAACTGCGTATATCGAAGAGCAGTCCGACCCGCGCGACAAGCGCTTCGTGTTTTCGTACACCATCACCATACGCAATGAAGGGCAGGTGCCGGCGCGTCTGCTCACGCGCCACTGGATCATTACGGATGCGAACGGCAACGTGAAGGAGACGCGCGGCGACGGGGTGGTGGGCGAGCAGCCGTATCTGAAACCAGGCCAGGGATTTCGTTACTCGAGCGGCGCGGTGATCGAAACGCCCGTCGGCACCATGCAGGGCAGCTATCAGATGGTTGCCGACGACGGTCTTAAGTTCGATGCGCCGATCGCGCCGTTCAGGCTGGCGATGCCCGGGGTTCTTCACTAGGAGCCGGTGCGGCTCTTAGCGACTGGGTGACTGATGGCGCTGTACGCGATCGGCGACGTGCAAGGCTGCGATGCCGAACTCGGCGCGCTGCTCACCGCCCTGCACTTCCGCGCGGATCGCGATCGCCTCTGGTTCGTCGGCGATTTGGTCAACCGCGGCCCGGATTCGCTGGCGGTGTTGCGCAGGATTCGGGCCCTCGGCGCCGCGGCGACGGTCACCCTCGGCAATCATGATTTGCACCTGCTGGCCGTGGCCGCGGGCTATGCCCGGATTCGCAGCGACGATACCCTGAACGACATCCTGGCCGCCCCCGACCGCGACGCCCTGCTCGAGTGGCTCGCGGGCCGGCCGCTGTTTCACGAAGAGGACGCATTGAACTTGGTGATGGTGCATGCGGGTCTGGCGCCGCAATGGGATTTGCTGCTGGCGCGGCAATGCGCCCGCGAATTCGAGGCGGCGCTGCGGCGCGATCCCGCCAAACTGTTCGAGCGGCTCTACGGCGATCAACCGGACCGCTGGGACGAGGTGCGCGACGGCGAACAGCGCCTGCGCTTCATCGCCAATTGCTTCACCCGATTGCGCTACGTCGACGCGGATGGCCGCTTGGCGCTGCGCGTGAAGGGCTCGCCGAAAAAGTCGCAGACCGCGTCGCTGATTCCCTGGTTCGAGGCGCGCGAGGCGCGCTGGCGCGGACCTCGCATCGTCTTCGGTCATTGGTCGACCTTGGGCTTTTTTCGCAATGCCGACGTCATCAGCCTCGACACCGGTTGCGTCTGGGGCGGCACCCTGACCGCGCTGCGATTGGATGATCCCGAGGCCAAGCCCGTTCAGGTACCCTGCGCGGCACCGCTATAATACGAGGATGGCTATAACCCCTCCCTTCAATCTGTACCGCTGGATCGAGCAGAATCGCGCGCAGCTCATGCCGCCGGTGGGCAACAAGCTGCTGTTCCAGGACAGCGGCTTCATCGTCATGGCCGTCGGCGGTCCCAACTCGCGCAAGGATTTTCATCATGATCCGAGCGAGGAGTTGTTCTTGCAAGTCGAGGGCGACATGCTTCTCAAGACCGTGCAGGACGGGCGCGTAACCGACGTGCCCATCCGGCAGGGCGAGATTTTCTTGCTGCCTGCGGAAGTACCTCACTCGCCGCAGCGTCCCGCGGGCAGCGTCGGGATCGTCGTCGAACGGCGCCGCAATCCCGATGAGTTGGACGGTTTCTCCTGGTACTGCGAGCGCTGCGGGCAGCGTCTTTACCTGGAGCGCGTCGCGGTTCGCAACATCGAAACGCAGTTGCCGGAGATTTTTTCGCGCTTTTACTCGAGCCTCGCTCGGCGCACCTGCAGTGCCTGCGGCAATGTCATGCAGGCTCCCGGCCAGTGACGCCCGACGCGGCAGGCGCACTGGCCGAGGACGCGCGCGACCCGCTCGCCTGCTACCGTGAACAATTCCATCATCCCTGCGGCGGCGATGGGCGGCGCCTCATCTATCTGTGCGGCCACTCGCTCGGGCTGCAACCCACGGCTGCCGCGCAATATCTCGAACAGGAAATGCAGGACTGGCGGCGCTTGGGCGTGCTCGGCCATCATGCCGCGCAGCGTCCGTGGATCCCCTATCACGTTGCGGCCGCGGCACCCCTCGCCGCGCTCGTCGGCGCCGACACGGCTGAAGTCGTCGCCATGAATTCTCTCACCGTGAATCTGCACTTGATGATGGTGAGTTTCTTTCGGCCCGACGCCGCGCGCAATCGCGTGCTGATGGAGAAATCGGCATTCCCCTCGGATCGATACGCAATTGCATCGCAGCTCAAGTACCACGGATTGAACACGGCCGAACACCTGATCGAGATCGAGCCGCGCGACGGCGAGCGGCACCTGCGAACGGAGGACGTGATTCACCGCATCGAGCGGGAAGGCGCTTCGCTCGCGCTGGTTCTGCTGCCGAGCGTTCAGTATCTCACCGGGCAATCCCTGGACTTAGGACCGATGGTCGACGCCGCGCGCCGTGCCGGCGCCGCGGTCGGCCTGGATCTCGCGCACGGCATCGGCAATACCCTGATGAGCCTGCACGAATGGAACGTCGACTTCGCGGTATGGTGCAGCTACAAATATCTCAATGCCGGTCCCGGCGCCATCGGCGGTTGCTTCGTGCACGAGCGTCATGCGCGCAGCTTCGACTTGCCGCGCTTCGCCGGCTGGTGGGGACATGACTCGGCGACGCGATTTCAGATGGGACCCGAGTTCCAACCGATGGCCGGCGCGCAGGGTTGGCAGATCAGCAATCCCCCGGTGCTTTCCGCGGCGCCGTTGCTGGCATCGTTGGACATGTTTCAGCGCGCCGGCATCCGGCGGTTGCGCGAGAAATCGATCGCATTGACGGGCCTCTTGCAGCGCCTCATCGAAGAACGGCTGCCTGGATTGGTGGACATCGTAACGCCCCGCGCTGCGGCGGACCGCGGCTGTCAGTTGAGCTTAAGGCTGGCGCGCCCGCCCGCCGCCGCCAAGCGCTGCCATGACCTCTTGACGGCGGCCGGCGTGATCACCGATTGGCGCGAGCCGGATGTGCTGCGGTTGGCGCCGGTGCCGCTCTACAACTCGTACGGCGACGTCTACGCGGCCGTCGATGCCTTATCCCAAGCCGTGCGCCAGTGAGCACGGCGAGTCCGGCCGTTCGCATCGTCGGTGCGGGTCCCACCGGGGCGCTGCTCGCGATCCTGTTGCAGCGCCGCGGTCATGCGGTGGAACTCTACGAAAGCCGCGCCGATCCGCGCACGGCTGCCGCCGAATCGGGCCGATCCATCAACTTGGCGTTGGCGGATCGAGGCATTCATGCGCTGCAAATGGCCGGCGTGTTCCAGGATCTCGAAGCGGCGCTGCTGCCGATGCGCGGACGGCTCATTCATCACCAGGAGGGTGGCACGTCGCTGCAGCCCTATGGGCAGCGTGCCAACGAGATCATCTTCTCGGTCTCGCGCCATCAGCTCAATCGGACTCTGATCGAGGTCGCTGCGCGCCAGCCGGGAGTGACCATCCATTTCGAGCATCGCCTCGAGGCCGCCGATTTCGACGCGGGCACCGCGCTGATTCGCGATCTGCGCCAAGAGCGCCTCATCAGCGTCCCCATGCAGCCCTTGTTGGCAGCCGATGGCGCGGGCTCGCGAATGCGCCGCGGGCTCATCGCGCGGCATCTGATCGACGCCGACGAAACCGACCTCGATCACGGTTACAAGGAGTTATCCATTCCGCCGGACGCGGCCGGCAATCACACGATGGCCGCCGATGCACTGCACATTTGGCCGCGCGGCGATTATATGTTGATCGCGCTGCCGAACGCGGACGGCACGTTCACCGCAACGCTGTTCATGCCCAAGCACGGCAGGTTGAGCTTCGAGAGCCTGAACACGGACGCCGCCATCGACGCATTCATCGCGCAGAGTTTTCCGGACGTGCGCGCACTGATGCCCGATTGCATCGCGGAACTGCAAAATCATCCCGTCGGGTCTCTCGGCACCGTGACCGCCGCGCCTTGGCATCATCGAGGCATGACGGCGTTGATCGGCGACGCGGCGCACGCCATCGTGCCGTTTCACGGTCAGGGTATGAATTGCTGCTTTGAAGACTGTGTGGCATTCGACGCGGGCATCGGCCGGCATACGTCGTGGGAGAACCTGTTCGCGGAATTCAGCGCGCAGCGCAAGCCCGACACCGATGCGATCGCCGCCATGGCACTCGACAATTATCTGGAAATGCGCGAACGCGTGGCACATCCCAAATTTCAGCTGCAACAGGCGCTGTCGCTCGAGCTCGAGCGGCGTTTTCCGCAGCGCTTCATTCCGCGCTACTCGATGGTGATGTTTCACCATGAGATTCCGTACCGCATGGCGCTCGAGCGCGGAGCGATACAGGCGCAACTGCTGGCCGAATTGACCGCAGGCGCGGTGGCGCGCATCGAGGACGTGGATTTCGATCGGGCGGCGCGCGAGATCCGCGCCAAGCTCGCACCCCTCAGTTGACGCTGGCCGATCCAGTCCGCTCGAGCGTGATGAAGCTGTAGGCATAGGCATTCTTGTCGTCCGCTGCGTGGCGCTCGCGCGACGATTCCCGCCACTCCGGACCGCGCCAGCCCGTGAAAATCGTGTCGCCGTCTTCGATTTGCGCATGGACCAAGGTGAGGTGGATGCGGCTCGCTGCCGCCAGGCATTGACGATAGATTTCCGCCCCGCCGATTACCATCAATGTCGCGCCACCCGATGCGACTCGAGCGTCGTCGAGACTTCTTACAACGACGCAATCACCCGGCGAGAATTCCGGCGAACGGCTGAGCACGATATTCAGCCGCCCGACCAGCGCCTTGCCGATGGACTCGTAAGTCTTGCGGCCCATCAGCACCGGATGACCCAAGGTCAGCGCTTTGAAGTGCCGCAAATCGGCAGGCAGGCGCCATGGCAGTTGATTGCCGCGCCCGATGACGTCGTTCTCGGCCACTGCCACGACCAATTCGAGGGCGGCCGCGCCGGCAGCCGCTTCTGACTGCAATGCGGTACCCATGCGGCTTTATACCTAGGCGACGGGCAACTCGCCAGCCCTGCCGCCCGGCGGCCGCTCGACGCGCTCCTCAATTTTGTGCGGTCAAGTCGCGGCGCGCGGCGTCCAATGGAATCGACGACAGCGAAATGACGCTGCCGCGCAAATCCGTCGAGCAGCTTGCGCGTGCGATCGGCAAGCCGGTCTTCTGGTTCTTGGCATGCAAGTCGAAGGTGTAGGTGCGCGCGTAGAAATCCGCCGCCGAATTCGCATAGTGCTCGCCGCCGGAGACGACTTTGAATGCCGGAGGCGCGCTGCCGGCGGCCGCAAGGCTCGATGCGAAGGCGCGTGCGCAGGCGTTCAATGCGGCACTTTCCGGCGATGCCATGCAGATGATCGGCGAGAGGACCGCGGCGGCGGCGAGAGCGAATCGTCGAATGTTCATGGTGGTATTCCTCGATGGCCAGAGATACCAACACCCCACACTGACGATAGACGCGCTTCAGCGCCCGGACAAACGAGAAAAATTGCCCGCCGCTTTAGATTCTCTCATGCGTTCACGGCGCCGGGCCTCAAGCAACCCGGCACTCGCTCAAAATCCATTGCGTCAGTTCCTGCAGATCCTCGCGCTCGCGGTCCTCGGGTCTGTGCAAGAGAACGTAGCTCTCGTTGGTCGTCAGCTCCGCTTCGAATAGCTTCACCAGGCCGCCGGCGGCGAAGCGATCGGCGCTCAAGCGGGACGGGACCAAGGCGATGCCGACGCCCTGCTCGGCCGCGAGCACGACCGCCGACATCGTATCGAGACGCACCAGCCGGTTGGGCTTGATCGGCTCGATCCCCAATCCCGCCGCCCAGCGCTCCCACGCTTCACGCCGCTCTTCATGCAGCAGCAAGGTCTTGCCGCTCAATTCGGCATAGGAATTGATGGGATTCTCGAGCAGGAAGGCCGGCGAGCAGGCGGCGATGAAGCTCTGCGCGAACAGTTCGTAAGCCGTGAGGCCATCCCAGGGACCGGCGCCCAAGACTATGGACAGGTCCGCTTCCGGCGGATGGGTCTTGGGCGCGGAAAATGCCGTCTCGATCCGTATGTCCGTCTCTTCGCGTGCTTGGGAAAACGACGCCAGGCGCGGCAGCAACAATTCGTTGGCGAAATACGGCGGCACATTCAGCCGGATGATGCTGCGGCCGAAGCGTACTTGAAGCTGCTCGGTGACGGATTCGAGCTTGGCGAAAATATCGTTGATGTGCTCGAGATAGTGCGCCCCGGCATCGGTCAGCGTGAGCGTGCGTACACCGCGTTCGAACAGCGCGACGCCCAGCTGCCGCTCCAGCGCCTTGATCTGATGGCTCACGGCGGAGGGAGTAACGAACAACTCTTCGGCGGCGGCCTTGAAGCTCTGCAGCTTGGCCGCGACCTGAAAGGTCTTGAGAAACTTGAGCGACGGCAAGCGCATAGGTGACCAACACTTGAAAGGGGCGGGAGTACCGTTGCGGCCCCTCACGGCGTACTCCCGCTATTCTACACCATATGGTCCAAGCAACATTCGTGCCAGACGCTCAAAACAACGATTCAGATGGCCTGTGCCTGCATGAGGCGCTTCACTGCCATGTTCGCGAGCGCCGCGCGGACATCGCCGCACGATACTAGCGCAAGGAGTATTGCAAATTGATGCGAGCGGCCCGAGTCGTCAGGGCGTCGCGCTGTAGGGAATGCTGACGGAGCCGGCCTTGGGCGTGCCCGAATTGTCGTTGTAAGTAAAATTCAAGGACAGCGTGCCGCCGCCAATTGTCGTCGGGGCATACAGCAACCCCAACTGGCAGACGGTTCCCGCACTCACCGTGGCGCAGGCAAAGCTGGCGGAGGCACTGTTCCAGCCGGCGGGCAGCGCGGTGAGATCGGAGGTTATCGCCAAACCACTCGCCGGATTGTTGTCGTCGGTGGCGAAGGTGACCGTCACCGCGGCAGTGGCCGGCATACCGCTGCCGCTGATGCTGACCGCAGGCATGGCCGGCAGCGGAGTCCCCACCACATTGTCGTTCGTCGTCGCGCGATAGGCGATGTTCACCGAGCCCGACTTGGACTGGCCCGCATTGTTGAGGTAGGTATAACTCAAGATCAGCGTGCCGCTGGCCGCCAGCGTGGGAGCGTACGTCAATAGCAGCTGGCAACCAGTGCCGCTGCTGAAGCCGCTGCACGAGAACGAGCTCGCCGTGCTGCTCCAGCCCGCGGGCAGCGCGCTCAAACCGCTGGTGACCTGCAGCGCCGTGGCCTCGCGAGCGTCATCGGTCGTGAACGTCACCGAGACCGGTACGCTTCCTAAAGGCGCAACGGCATTGATTTGGCCGGTCGGTGCCGCGGTCGCGACCGCATTGTCATTGGTCGTTGCGGCGTAATTTAGATTCAGTGATCCAGTCTGGGGGACGCCGCCGCCATCGGTGTAGGCGTAATCCAATATCAGCGTGCCGCTCGTCAATGCCGCCGGCGTGTAGGTCAGATGCAGCTGGCAACCGTTGCCGGTGCTGACGCCGGCGCAAGAAAAGCTGCGCGAGCCGCTGCTCCACCCGGCGGGCAGCGCCGCCAAATTGGACGTGATGTAGAGGCCGGAAGCCGCCTTGCCGTCATCGGTGGTAAAAGTGACGGCCACCGGCTGTGCGCCGGACTTTTCGACGGCGTTGATCTCGCCCGCCGGCGCGGCCGTGGCGACCACCGTGTTTGCCGCCGACGTGGCATAGGGAATGTTGAGCGCTCCCATGCGCGTCATGCCGGAATTGTCCGTATAGCTATAGTTCAACGTGAGCGTGCCGCGGCCGGAGGCTGCCGGTGCGAAGGTCAGCGGCAGCTGACACCCGCTACCGGCGCTGACGATGGCGCAGGAGAAACCTGCTGCAGTGCTGCTCCAGCCCGCCGGCAATGCCGCGAGATTGGTGGTCAGCATGAGATTGGTGGCGGCGTTGCCGTCGTCGGTGGTGAAACTCACGTTGACCGACTGGCTGCCCGCACCGACCGCGTCGTCGATCTCTCCGGTCGGAGACGCCGCGGCAACGATATTGTTGGCCGTGGTCGCGGCATAGGCGATGGTCACCGAGCCGTTGGTATTTGGCACCGTCGCATTGTCGACGTACACATAGTTAATGGTCAGCGTGCCGCTGCCGGGCGCCGACGGAGCATAGGTGAGATTGAGGACGCAGCCGCTGCCCGCGCTGACCGACGCACAGCTAAGGGCGCCCGGTCCGCTCCAACCGGCCGGCAGCGTTGCGAGATTGCCCGAGATTCCGAACCCGGATATC
>Ga0210394_10008547_pt1 | contig 10505 bp, 9 predicted proteins | sample IncBWC12MmetaG_FD_160121 | JGI IMG/M metagenome (GOLD analysis project Ga0210394, IMG submission 160121) | Forest soil microbial communities from Barre Woods Harvard Forest LTER site, Petersham, Massachusetts, United States - Inc-BW-C-12-M | ecosystem: Environmental > Terrestrial > Soil >... | reverse complement strand
ACCGGGTGCAGTCGCCCGCCGAGCTCGAATCGCTCGGCCTGCGCGACTATCTCCTCCCCGAGCACGTATGGCTCATCGAGTGGCCCGGACAGGGCGCGGGGCGCTTGCCTGCGGCCGATCTGACAGCGAGCTTCACTGCGGGCGAGTCGGGGCACGACATCGAAGTGGCGCCCGCTTCGGCACTGGGGACATCCTGGTTGGTCCAACTACAGGTGCCGGCTCGGACGGCAGTTGAAAGTAGCGCGCGAACGCCGTAGATTACACGCCAGATTGTGCCGCGAACTCGATGATTAGAAAGGTATTTTCGTCAACGGTCGCCGCCTATCTGCTGAGCCTGGCTGCGGTTCCGGCGGCGGGCGCGGCGGAGCTGCGCTCCATCCATCTGGCCGCGACGCCGGACACAGCGCTCATCACCCTGCAGCTGACGGGCGCCTCCGCGGCCAAGGTCTTCACGCTCGATAATCCCGATCGCACGGTGATCGACCTGCCGGACACGCGCGCCAAGCGCAGCGTCCCGGTGCCGGAAGCTGCCGGCGTCGTGAGCGCCGTGCGCTTCGGCCACCAGCCCGGTGGCACGCTGCGGGTGGTCGTGCAGCTGAAGTCGGCACTGCCGGTGCACAGCGCCTGGAGCAATCAGGGCTCGGAGCGGCAGCTGCTCGTGACTCTCGGCGAGGCGCCAGCCGCAGCGGCAGATGCCGGACCCAAAGTGGTGCGCGCAGCACACGCCCCGGGCGACGGCGAGCGCGATGTCGTCATCGCCGTGGATGCCGGGCACGGCGGCGTCGATCCGGGTGCCATCGGACCGGGCGGTACGCGCGAGAAGGACGTGACGCTCGCGATCGCACGGGCGCTCGCCGCGCAGCTCGATGCCGAGCCGGGTATGCGCGCGGTGCTGACCCGCGACCGCGATGAGTTTCTCGAGCTGCGCTCGCGCATCAATCGCGCGCACGCCGCGGGCGCCGACATGTTCATCTCGATCCACGCCGACTCGATCGCCGACCGCAGCATCTCCGGCGCCTCGGTCTACATCCTGTCGGTGCACGGCGCCTCGAGCGAGGCGGCGCGCGAGCTCGCCGAGGGGCAGAATTCGGCGGACCTGGTGGGCGGCGTGCGGCTCACGGACGGGGGTGCTGCAGCGCCGGTGGTGCTCGATCTGGTGCAGCAGGAGTTCATCGGGCTGAGCGCGACGGCCGCTGAGCGCGTGGTGGCCGCGCTCGAGAGCGTCGGCGAAGTGCGCAAGGCGCAGGTCCAGCGCGCCGGCTTCGTGGTGCTCAAGTCCCCCGACATCCCCTCGATGCTGATCGAGACCGCCTACATCTCCAACCCTGCCGAAGAGCGCCGCCTGCGCAGCCGCGAGCAGCAGACGCGACTCGCGGACGCGATCTGCGGCGGCGTGCGCAGCTACTTCGTGGCCAACCCGCCGGACGGCACGCGCTTCAAGCAGGAGCGCCGCGTCGCGAGCGCGGCAGCCCTCGTGCCCGCCGCGGCCGCGACGCCAGCCGGCGCGCCGGCACCCGCGGGCCCCTTGCCCTGAAGCGGCGCCGCGGCGCCGCGCTGCTGCGGGATCGCCTGTACACTGCGTTTCGTGGTTGCGCGCGCCGCGCGCTTGTTCCCGATCATCCTGCATGCCCATCCGCGTTCTCCCCAGCGAGCTCGTCGATCAGATTGCCGCCGGTGAGGTGATCGAGCGCCCGGCCTCGGTGGTCAAGGAGCTGGTCGAGAACAGTCTGGACGCAGGGGCGCAGCGCATCGAGGTCGAAGTCGAGCGCGGTGGCGTGGGACTCATACGGGTGCGCGACGACGGTGCCGGGATCGGCGCGGCGGAGATTTCCGTGGCGCTGGCACGGCACGCCACCAGCAAGATCGCCTCGCTCGCGGACCTCGAGGCGGTGGCCACTCTCGGTTTTCGCGGCGAAGCCCTGCCCTCGATCGGCTCGGTGGCGCGCTTGCGGATCACCTCGCGCGCCGCGGACGCCGCGCAGGGCGCGCAAGTTTCGGTTGACGGCGGCACCGTCGGGGCCGTGCGTCCGGCGCCACACCCGTTCGGCACCAGCGTCGAGGTGCGGGAGCTGTTCTTCAACGTGCCCGCGCGGCGCAAGTTCGTGCGCAGCGATGCGACCGAGCTGACGCACATCGTGCGCCTCATGGAGCGGCTCGCGCTGTCGCGCTTCGACGTGAGCTTTCGCCTGCGTCACGGCGCACGGCTGGCGCTCGATGCGCCGGCGGTGACGGGGCCTGACGGGGAGGGCGCGCGGCTCGCCGCGGTGCTGGGTGAGGAGTTCGCGCCCGCCGCCGTAGCCGTGCACCACGCGGCGGGACCGGTGCTGCTGTCAGGCTGGGTGGGGTTGCCGACCCGCGCGCGCGCCCAGCCCGATCAGCAGTTCTGGTTCGTCAACGGCCGCAGTGTGCGTGATCGCCTGCTCATGAACGCGGTGCGCCTGGCTTACCGCGACGTGCTGTACCACGGCCGGCATGCCGCCTACGTTCTGTATCTGACCCTCGACCCGAAGCTGGTGGATGTCAACGCGCACCCCGCCAAGCTCGAAGTACGCTTCCGCGACAGCCGCCAGATTCACGACTTCGTGTTTCGTGCGGTGGAGCGCACGCTGGCCGGCACCCGCCCCGGTTCCGCGGTGGCACCGGCCGCGGCTGGGTCGGCCACGGCGCCCGGTATGCACTCGGGGCCAGCTCCGAGGCCACTCTCTTTATATGGGGCCTACGAGGCGTCCCGCGACCCTTTCGCGATCGCCGCAGGGGTGGGCGAGTCGCTCGCCGACGCCTCGCCCGGTGCGGATGAGCAGCCTCTCGGTGTGGCGCTCGCCCAGCTGCACGGTGTGTACATCCTCGCTCAGAACCGCGACGGGCTGGTGCTCATCGACATGCACGCCGCGCACGAGCGCGTGCTGTACGAGCGGCTGAAGGCCGAGCGCGCCGCGGCGGCTCCTGCCACGCAGCTGCTGCTCACACCGCTCACGATCGAGCTCAAGGAGCACGAGCTCGCAGCGCTCCTCGAGCGCCGCGACGAGTTCGAGCGGGCGGGTTTCGAGATCGACGCGCTGGGTCCCACCCGGCTGGCCATACGGCGCGTGCCGGCGCTGCTCGACACGGCGGATGTGCAGGCGCTCGTGAGCTCGCTGGTGCGCGACCTGCTGCTCGAGGCCGATACCCATCATCTCGAGGCGGCGGCGGACCGGTTCCTCGGCACGCTCGCCTGTCGCAGCGCCATCCACGCGCACCGGCGGCTGACGCTGCCGGAAATGAACGCGCTGCTGCGGCAGATGGAAGCGACCGAACGCGCCAATCAGTGCAATCACGGCCGGCCGACCTGGACGCGCCTGTCCCTGGAGCAGCTCGACCAGTTGTTCCTGCGGGGCCGTTGAGTGTCGCTGCCGGTCCTCGTGCTCGCGGGGCCGACCGGGGCCGGTAAGACCGACTGGGCCATCCGCCTCGCCGAGAGTGCCCCGATCGAGGTCGTGAGCGTGGACTCGGCGCAGGTGTACCGCGGCCTGGACGTCGGCACGGCCAAGCCTGCGCGCGAAGTGCGGGCGCGGATTGCGCACCACCTGATCGATATCTGCGATGCGGCCGAGAGTTACTCCGCCGGCCGCTTCGTTGCCGATGCGCTGCACTCCATTGGTGAGATTCACGCGCGCCGCCGCGTCCCGCTGCTCGTCGGCGGCACCATGCTGTACCTGCGGGCGCTCCTCGACGGGCTCGCCGCTCTGCCGTCGGCCGCGCCACAGCTGCGCCGCGAGCTCGATGCGCGTGCCGCCGCACTCGGCTGGCCGGCACTGCACGCCGAGCTCGACCGGCTGGACCCGGTGGCCGCGGCGCGCATCTCAGCGCACGACGGCCAGCGCATCCAGCGCGCGCTCGAGGTCTGCTACACGACCGGCGAGCCGATCTCGCAGCTGCAGCGTGCGACGCAAAGTCCGTTGGCCGGCTTGAGCGTGCGCTATTGGATACTGTGTCCGCCCGATCGTGCCGTGCTCAAGGAGCGCATCGCGCGGCGCTTCGACGCCATGATGGCCGCGGGCTTTCTCGACGAGGTGAGGCGTTTGCGCGACCGGGGCGATCTCACCACCGCCCATCCTTCGATGCGGGCGGTAGGTTATCGGCAGCTGTGGGCGCACCTCGACGGGCGGTACGGCCTCGAGGAGGCCGGGCGGCGCGCCGTTGCCGCAACGCGCCAACTGGCCAAGCGCCAGCTGACCTGGCTGCGTGCGGAAAGGCGCGCCGAATGGCTCGATCCCGCGTCACAGGCGTCGTGGAACCGAGACGTAGGTCACGCTCTGGCAGCGGCTGGGTTGCAGGCGACATGACATGTTAAGATGGCGCGTCGGTCCCGCACCCCCGTGGTGCGGCATTTGCTGTCAGTGCGATCGCGGAACACGGAAGCTCACATGCGGTCCGTCTGCTGTGCAAAGAATTAGAATTCGCAGAAAACAAGGAGAACCCTATGGCCAAAGGACAGTCTCTGCAGGACCCCTTTCTGAACGCCCTGCGCAAGGAGCGGGTGCCGGTCTCCATCTATCTGGTGAACGGCATTAAATTGCAGGGCCAGATCGATTCCTTCGACCAGTTCGTCGTGCTGCTGAAGAATAGCGTCAGCCAGATGGTCTACAAGCACGCGATCTCCACGGTCGTGCCGGCGCGTAACGTGCGCCTTTCCGCGGAAGAGGGCGGGATTGGCCCGGAGACGCCCGCCGAGTGATGTCCCCGTCCCCTGGAAGCCTGAGTGTTCGAGCGCCCGCGGTCCGGTGAGCGCGCCGTACTGGTGCGTCTGGGAGTAGGCGCGCCCGTCGATCCGGAAGACCTGCAGGAATTCACGCAGCTGGCGCTATCCGCCGGCGCGCACCCCGTCGCGACCCTCACCGGCCGGCGCGACCGTCCCGACCCGCGTTACTTTCTCGGCAGCGGCAAGGCCGAGGAGCTGCAGCGCCTCGCCGCGGCGAGTGACGCCGAGGTGATCCTCATCGATCACGCCCTCAGCCCCAGTCAGGAGCGCAACCTGGAGAAACTGACGGGCAAGCGGGTCCTCGACCGCAACGGGCTGATACTCGATATCTTTGCGCAGCGCGCGCGCAGTCACGAGGGCAAGCTCGAAGTCGAGCTCGCGCAGCTGCGGCACATCGCCAGCCGCCTGGTCCGCGGCTGGACCCACCTCGAGCGGCAGAAGGGCGGTATCGGCCTGCGCGGCCCCGGCGAGACGCAGCTCGAGACCGACCGCCGCATCATCGGGCAACGCGTGCGCCTGCTCGGCAAGCGCCTCGAGAAGCTCCAGCAGCAGCGTGCGACCGGGCGGCATCTGCGCGCCGAGATCCCGGTGCCCTCGCTCGCCCTGGTCGGCTATACCAACGCCGGCAAGTCGACCCTGTTCGGTGCGCTCACCGGCGCCGACGCCTACGTCGCCGACCAGCTGTTCGCCACCCTCGATCCGACCGTGCGGCGCATCCGCCTGCCCGGGGGTACCGCGGTGGTCGTCGCCGACACCGTGGGATTCATCCGCGAGCTGCCGCACGAGCTGGTGGCGGCTTTCCAGTCGACGCTCACCGAGGCGCGCGAGGCGACGCTGCTGCTGCACGTCGTGGACGCGAGCAACCCGCGGCGCTCCGAGCAGCTCGCGCAGGTGGACACGGTGCTCGAGGAGATCGGTGCCCGCGACATTCCGCAGCTCATCGTCTACAACAAGATCGACCGCTTGAGCACCGCGCCGCGCATCGATCGGGATGCCGAGGGGCGCGCGAGCGGCGTGTGGATCTCTGCCGAGCAGCGCTCCGGTCTCGAGCTGCTCGCGCTGGCAGTCGCCGAGCGGCTGTCGCGCTTTGCACGCCGCGCACGCCTCAGGGTCCCGGCGAGCGCCGGCGCGCTGCGCTCGCGGCTGTACTCGGCGCAGGCGGTGCGCGCGGAGGCGAGCGCGCCCGACGGCTCGATCGAGCTCGCCGTGGAGCTTCCGGACCTCGAGCTGCTCGAGCTGGCCCGTACCGCGGGCGTGCAGATCCTCGAGGTGCAGGGGCCCGACACGGCTTGTGCCCCCGGGAGTGCCTACCTACAATCGACCGGCGCCGCGAGTGCCACCAAGCTGCGCTGACACGAGGCGCAATCCCTTCCTATGCCGTGGAACCAGCCAAACGGTCCGAATAATCCGTGGGGACGCCGCCCCGGGCAGGGCGGGCCTGATCTCGACGAGCGCCTGAAGAGCTGGCAGCGCAAGCTCGAATCGCTCCTGCGCCCGGGCGGGCGCGGCGGCGAAGGCGGCTCGCTGCTCGTCATGGCAGCATTGGTGGCGCTCGCCCTGTGGCTGTTCAGCGGCTTCTATCAGGTCAGTACCGCCGAGCGCGGCATCATCCAGCGCTTCGGCAGGCTGGTGCTGCCGGTACGCCAGTCGGGCATCGGCTGGCGCTTGCCCTGGCCGATCGAGACGGTGACGCGGGTCAACGTCGCCAGCGTCAACTCCAGCGACTTCAAGTCGCGGGTGCTGACCTCGGACGTGTTCCTCGTCGATCTGGTGTTCTCGGTCCAGTACCAGTTCGCCGATCCGGTGAAGAAGCTGTTCCGCGTGAGCGATCCGGAAGCGACGCTCAACGAGGTGAGCGAGAGCGCCATCCGCGAGATCATCGGCCGCAGCACACTGGACGAGGTGCTGGTCGGCAACACCCGTCCGGAGATCACGCGGCGCACCAAGGAGCTGATCCAGCGCGTGCTCGACAACTACGACGCCGGCATCACGGTCACCACGGTCAATCTCAAGGACGTGCAGGTGCCGGACGCGGTGATCCCCTCGCAGCGCGATGCCAACAAGGCACAGGCCGACAAGGAGCGCTTCATCCTCGAGGCCGAGGCCTACGCCAGCAGCATCATTCCGGTCGCCCAGGGCTCGGCCGGCCGCATGCAGCAGGATGCGCAGGCCTACAAGTCGCAGGTGACGGCCCTCGCCGAAGGCCAGGCGGCACGCTTCTCGCAGATCGAGGCCGCCTACTCGCAGGCGCCCGAGGTCACGCGCCGTCGCCTGTACCTCGATGCGCTGGAGAGCGTGCTCACGCGCGCGCACAAGGTGCTGATCGATGCGCGCGCCGGCAGCAACATGATCTACCTGCCGATCGACAAGCTGCTGGAGAAGGCGGCAGGCGGCGCTGGCGATACGTCCGATTCCTCGAGTGCCGGCCCGGCCAAGGAGCAGCCGCCGGAATCCGTGACCATCGAGGCCCGCGGGCGGGGCGAGCGCTGATGAGCATGCGGTGGTTCCCCGCGCTGCTCCTGCTGGCCGTGCTGGCGGTGTTCGCCAGCCTGTCGCTGTTCACGGTGAGCGAGACCGAGCTGGCGATCTCCACCGAGTTCGGCGCCGTGACCGGTACTCACTACGCGCCCGGACTGCACTACAAGTGGCCCTGGGACGTGGTCACCCGGTTCGACCGCCGCATCCTCTCGCAGACCTACAACGGCGAGACCTTCCTCACCAACGACAACCGCGGCCTGATCGTCGACTTCTACGTGAAGTGGCGCGTTAAGGATGCGGTGCTGTACTTCACCGCCACCGGCGGGCGCGAGCAGCTGGCCGGCGAGCGTCTCGCCGACATGGTCAAGGACGGCATCAAGAGCGTGGTGGCGCAGCGCACCCTGCAGCAGATCGTGTCGGCGGAGCGCGCCGCGGTCACCGGCGAGATGTTCGGCCAGGCGAGCCGGAGCGCCGCCGGCCTCGGCGTCGAGCTGGTCGACGTGCGCGTGCAGCGCATCGACCTGCCGGACGACGTGGCGGCGCGCGTCTACGAGAGCATGAAGCAGAACTTCGCCCGCACCGCCGGGCGGCTGCGCGCCGAGGGGCAGAGCGCCAACACCGGGATCAAGGCCGCCGCCGACCGCCACCGCACCGAGATTCTTGCCGACGCCGAGCGCGATGCGCTGCGCATCCGTGGTGAGGGCGATGCGGCGGCGACGCAGACCTACTCGCGTGCCTACTCGAAGGATCCGGAGTTCTACGCGTTCTACCGCAGTCTCCAGGCCTACGAGCGCTCCCTCGGCAAGGACGGCGACCTGCTGGTGCTGACTCCCGACGGCGAGTTCTTCAAGTACCTGAAGGACCCGGACAAGCGCCGCGGCGCGAAGTGAAGCCGGTGGCGTGAAGCTGTCCGACCTGCTGGCCGCGCTCGGCCTGTTCCTCGTGTTCGAAGGCATTGCTCCGTTCATCAACCCGCAGGGTGTGAAACGCGCCTTCGCGCGGCTGCTGGAAGTGCGCGACCGCGAGTTGCGCATTGCGGGCCTCGGCAGCATGCTGGCCGGCGTGGTCATCCTGTTTCTGTCGCGATAGGGGGCGCATGGGCAGATTCGTCGTCGTCATCGGCACCCAGTGGGGCGATGAAGGCAAGGGTAAGGTCGTGGACCTGCTCACCGAGCGCGCGGCCGCGGTGGCGCGCTTCCAGGGCGGCCACAACGCCGGCCACACGCTGGTCATCGGCGGCAAGAAGACCATCCTGTCGCTGATCCCCTCGGGGATCCTGCGCGATCAGGTGCGCTGCTTCATCGGCAACGGCGTGGTGCTGTCGCTGGAGGCGCTGCTTACCGAGAGCGACATGCTGATCGCGCAGGGCGTGCCGGTGTTCGAGCGGCTGCGCATCTCGCCGCAGTGCCCGTTGATCCTGCCCTCGCACGTGCTGCTCGACCAGGCACGCGAGCGGGCGCGCGGCGCCAACGCCCTCGGCACCACCGGTCGCGGGATCGGGCCCGCCTACGAGGACAAAGTGGCACGGCGCGCGGTGCGCCTCGCCGACCTGTTCCAGCGCGACCGCTTTGCCGCCAAGCTCGGCGAAGTGCTCGACTTCCACAACTTCCTGCTGCAGCAGTACTACCGGCTGCCGCCGGTCGATTTCCAGAAGACGCTGGAGACGCAGCTCGCCCTGGGCGAGCGGTTCGCGCCGCTCATCACCGACGTGACACGCGCGCTGAATGAGCTGCGCGCCGCCGGCGCCAACGTGCTGTTCGAGGGCGCCCAGGGGGCGATGCTGGATGTGGACCTCGGCACCTACCCTTTCGTGACCGCGTCCAACACCACGGCCGGCTTCGCCGCTACGGGTACGGGCCTGGGTCCGCGCGTGTTCGACGGCGTGCTCGGCATCGTCAAGGCCTACACGACGCGCGTCGGCGCCGGACCGTTTCCCACCGAGCTGTTCGACGAGTACGGCGAGCACCTGTCGCGCGTCGGTCACGAGTTCGGCTCGGTGACCGGCCGGCGGCGCCGCTGCGGCTGGTTCGATTCGGTGGCGCTCAAGCGGGCGATCGTCAACTCCAGCGTCTCGGGTCTGTGCATCACCAAGCTCGACGTGCTCGATGGCCTCGATACCATCCGCATCGGCGTCGGGTACCGCATCAATGGCATCAGCTCGCCGGAGCCGCCGCTCACCGTGGAGGGCTACGCGGGAATCGAGCCGGTCTACGAGGAACTGCCGGGCTGGCGCGAATCGACCGTCGGCATCACCGAGTACGCAGAGCTTCCCGGCAACGCGCGACGCTACCTCGAGCGGCTGGCAGCACTCACCGCCGTGCCCCTCGACATGATCTCCACCGGCCCGGAGCGCGAGCAGACGATCGTGCTGCGCCATCCGTTCGGTGCCTGAGCCGGACGTCAGCAGCGGCGCGCGCGCGGCGCCCGCGGCGCGCCTCACGCTCGCGCTCATCGTGCTCGGCGCCTGCCTGCTCACGGCCAGTACCTGGCACGTGTTCTTCGCCACCTGGGATGAGCCGGAGCATCTCGCCGCCGGGGTAGAGCTGCTCGATCGCGGCTACTACGAATACGACACCGAGCACCCGCCGATCGGCCGCGTGCTGCTGGCGCTCGGGCCGTATCTCGCCGGCGCGCATTCCTACGGCACGCCGCCGCCGAGCGGCGTGACCGAGGGCGAGGACATCCTGTACCGCGATGGCAAGTACGATCTGTATCTCACGCTGGCGCGCGCGGGGGCGCTGCCGTTTCTCGCGCTGCTGCTGTTCGTGACCTGGCTGTGGGCGCGGCGCATGCACTCCGGCGAAGGTGCGGCGCTGCTGGCCGTGGTGCTGCTCCTGTCGGTGCCGCCCGTGCTCGGGCACGCCGGCCTCGCGGCGCTCGATGTTGCGGCGGCGGCGACCATCCTGCTCGCCCTGTACGCTCTCGATCGCTGGCTCGACACGCCCAGCTGGCGCACGGCGGTGCTGTTCGGGCTCGCGACCGGACTGGCGGTGGGCACCAAGTTCTCCGCCGTGCCGTACATCGGACTGTCGCTGATCGCGCTGGCGCTCACTCACTGGCTGCTGACGCCGCATCCTACGGCCGCGGCGCGCGCCCGCGCGCGGCGCATGCGCGCGGCAGAGCTGGTGGTGGTGGCGGTCGCCGCCCTGCTGCCGCTCTTCATCGCCTACGGCATCCGCACCCCGAGCGAGGCCCGGGTCGCGGCACGCTTCAGCTGGGCGTTGTCGTACCTCCTGCAGCAGCACGGCGCGGAGCACGCACTCGGTGTGGTGCTCTCGCACCTTTGGCT
>Ga0210394_10008546_pt1 | contig 10505 bp, 10 predicted proteins | sample IncBWC12MmetaG_FD_160121 | JGI IMG/M metagenome (GOLD analysis project Ga0210394, IMG submission 160121) | Forest soil microbial communities from Barre Woods Harvard Forest LTER site, Petersham, Massachusetts, United States - Inc-BW-C-12-M | ecosystem: Environmental > Terrestrial > Soil >... | reverse complement strand
TCACCCACCGAGAGACGCTCGCCATCGGCTGGTAGATGCTGAGGCGCGAAGGTTTCGTCCTGCCGACCGTCGTTGGGGGGCGGCAGTCCGATGACCCGCGCGCCGGTCCGTTGCGCGAGCGTGCGCACGAGCGGCGAATGATCCGGATGCGTGTGAGTCACGATGATCCAACGAATGACGGAGTCTGCGGCCGCCAAAATGGCGTCCAGATGCCGCGCATCGTCGGGGCCCGGATCCAGTACCGCGACCTCGCGTTCGCCAAGCAAGTAGGTGTTCGTACCAGGTCCGGTCATCAGGCCCGGATTGCCGGCGACGATACGGCGCACGCCCGGCATCAAGGACACGCATCGCTCCGGAGCGAGTTGAGATCTAGTGGGCGTCATCGGGATATCATAGGGCGAACGCTGTATACGGATCGGCGAAACATTCATTTAGATTAAATTTTTTGGGTTGCCGGCCGTTGGACGCGCGCCGAACGCCGGCACGCGCGTTTTTGCGAATATTCGGCGGGTCGGTGACGTCGGTCGCATTTCAACATAGTTGCGATGAGCGGCGGAGCCGCTACACTGGGAGCCATGTCAAAGTCACCGAACGCCAGACGAATTGGTGGTCCTCTGTCTTGGGAACAACTGGCGCGGCCGGATACCGAACAGTGCCAACGCTTCTTGGCCGAATCGCTTTCTCTGCTGCTGGCCGACTTGCTGCGATCGGTATTGTCCGACGCCAGCCCGGCCTTGCCTGCGGACGAATTCGCCGTCGAGCGCTATCGCAATCTCGCGGACTCGTTGGCTGATGGGGAATCGCGACGCCGCACCAGCCACGGAATTACTCGCGCGGGGCTGGCCAAACGCTGCGTGACTTGGCTCAAATTGCTCTTGGCCCCGGTGCCAAATGCCCCGGTCACCGCGGCAATGCGGGAATTTGTCGACGCCCTGGGCCTCTTTCCGGCGCTTTTCGACAGCGAGCCGTCTGCCCGTTCCCGGCGGGCTCGGCTTACCTGGCTCCTAACTCACGATAGGCGGTTGGACGCAAGCACCCGGGAAGCCGCCACTGCCCTGATCGAAGCCTGCGAGCATTTAGGGGTTCTCCTTTGGCCGGACGCCGAAACCGCCTGAACACCTGACGCCTTCCACCAGACACTCGCCATCTGACGCCGACCCCGCTTGGTCGCCCCGCCCGACGCCGTCACTACCAGACGCAATTCCGTGTCAATCGCCTGAACAGGCGTATAATACAGGGTTGATCCGTCGATCAAACAGGCCTTCGCTGCGTGAAGGCCGGAGTTCTTGAATGCAAACACCTCCCACACCTGAAACTGAAGTGGTAGCGGCGCCGTCTCCCGATAAGTCGCGTTTCACGTTTCAGAAATTGCTGCAGCCGTTCACGATCGAGCGCGGCTTCGCAACACCCATTATTTGGTTTCTGCTGGATTGGCTGGTGCTGGGCGTGTCGATCGCCAGTTTGCTGTTTGTGGAAGGCCTGTGGGTGAAGGTATTCGCATCGCTGGTGGCGGCGCTGTGGATCGCCCGCCTATTCGTGATCGGTCACGATGCCTGTCATGGCTCCTACACGCCCAACAAGACACTCAACAAATGGATCGGCAGAATTGCGTTCTTGCCGTCGCTGACGCCGTACAGCCTGTGGGAAATCGGTCATAACCTGGCGCATCACGGCTTCACCAATCTCAAGGGCCGCGACTACGTATGGACACCCTACTCGCCCTCGGAGTTTGCGCGTCTGCCTTGGGTTCGGCGCGCGCTGGAGCGCGTTTATCGCAGCGGCGTCGGTCAGGGTGTGTACTACATGATCGAGATGTGGTGGAAGAAGCTCTTCTTCCCGGGACGCAAGCATGTGACCACTCGACGCATCAGCTACACCTGGGACAGCTTGTTGGTCGCGGCCTTCGGCATCCTTTGGGTCGGCGGCTTGGTGGTATGGGGTGTGTACAGCGGCAGGTCGATTTGGTCGCTGTTGGTATTCGGATTCGTGGTGCCGTTCTGCCTGTGGAATTGCTTGATGGGATTCGTCATCTACGTGCAGCACACGCACCCCCGCGTCGCCTGGTACGAGCGGCGTGACGAATGGTCTGCGAACGCCGGCTACGCGACAACCACGGTGCATGTCAAGCTCATGCGGCCGCTCGACGGATTGATCCACTACATTCTCGAGCACGGCGCCCACCATGTGAATATGGGAATCCCGCTCTATCGTCTCAAAGAGGCTCAGGCGCGACTTACCGCCACTCTCGACGAGCGGTTGAATTCTGAAGTCTTTTCGTGGCGCTACTATTGGAACACGGTGCGACGCTGCAAGCTGTACGATTTCGCACAGCACGTGTGGACCGATTTCGACGGACGCATCACCTCCGAGCCGCTCGTCCAAGTCCGTTAACCCAAACCAGGCCGGACCGGGTCCCCACACATCCATCCGGCGTCAGTGTTCGACGCCTTGCCGCGCCAGCGACGGTCGCCACAGGTGTACACCGTGGTAGTCGACCACATTGACGGGCGTCTCGAACGCCGCTGACAGCCAGTCGCCCAGCAACGCCTCGCTCACCGTGCCATGACCGATCACCCTTCGATGGCCCAACACGATGAGATCATCGGCGGCCATCGCCAAGGACAGATCGTGGATCGCACTCAACACGCACGCACCGCGGTGCCGCGCCTGCTCGCGCAACAGCCGCGCCACATCCTCCTGGTGCGGCGGGTCGAGGTGCGTAGTCGGCTCATCGAGCAACAGCACCGGCGCCTCGACCGCCAAGACGCGCGCGAGGTGCACTCGCTGACGCTCGCCTCCCGACAAAGTCGACAGCCGGCGCGATCCCAATGTCAGCGAACCGGTTGCGACCATGGCACGATGAATCGCCGCGACGTCATCGTGCCGGGCCTGCCCGAGCCAACCCTCGTGCGCGATTCGTCCAAGCCCGATCACCTCGGCAGCGGTGAGGTCGGTAGGGCCGGCTGTCTGCGCCAGCCACGCCACACGCCGCGCGCGTTCGCGCCGGGACCAGACTGACAGGCGCCGCCCATGCAATACAATGGATCCCGCGCGAATCTTCGCGAGGCCCGCGAATGCGCGCAACAAGGTCGATTTACCGCAGCCGTTGGGTCCGACGATGGCGGTCCAGCGTCCGGCCCGGATGTCGAGCGACACATCGTCGAGAACCGCGCACTGACCATAGTTCACCGACAAATTCCGGCACGATAGAGCCGGCTCAACCATGCCGGCTCCTTCGCCACAGCAGAATCACGAGATATGCACCACCGACGCAGGCGGTCACCGCGCCGACCGGGAGTTCCTCGGGGCGCACGATCCAGCGGCTGACGAGGTCCGCCGACTGCAACAAGGCGCCGCCGCACAGAGGCGCCGCAATCAACAGTTGCCGATGATTGACCGACAGTGTTTCGCGCACCAGGTGCGGTGCGACGAGACCGACGAATCCGACGATGCCGATCTGCCCGACGGCCGCCGCGGTTCCGAGAGCAATGACGCCAAGCAGGGTCAACCGCAGCGCGGACAGCGACAGGCCGAGCGATTGTGCGGTGTCCTCGCCGAGAGTCAGCGCATCGAGACCGCGGGCGAACAGGCTGGCCGCCACGATGCAGATGCAGAACACCGCGCCGAGCAAAATCGCGGATGACCAGCTGATGAAGCCGGTGCTGCCCAGCAGAAACGTCTGCATCGCGCGCCAAATCTCGGGCTTCGCGAGCAACAGGAGCGATGTCATCGCGCTCAGCAGAAACGCGACGACGATGCCGGCCAGCAACAGGCTGGCGGTCTGCACCACCCCGCGCGACAGAGTGATCGTCAGCGCGATGGCGGCGCACGCACCGATGCATGCCGCCCCCGTTACTCCGAGCTTGCCGGCCCAAGCGAGCCCGCCGATCGACGCGTCGGCCGCGATCAAGCTGAGGGTGACACCGAATGCGGCTCCCGACGCCGTGCCGAGCAAGTAGGGGTCGGCGAGGGGGTTGCGAAACACACCCTGCGCGATGGCACCTGCGAGCCCGAGCAAGGCGCCGGCAAACCAGGCGCCCACGGTTCGCGGCAGGCGAATCTGCCAGAGGATAACCGAGGACTGCGCATCGGGCGCGAACAGCCAGCCCAGCGAGGTTTCGACGCTCGAGGTGCCGACGACCAAGCCGGCGCCGGTCAGCAGCAGAGTGATTGCGAGACAATAGATGAGCCATACAGCAAGCTGCCTGTATGCACCGGCGGCTCCGCCCATCGTCCTCGATCCCGCGAGCGCGGGAGGCAGCGCGTTCACGGCGCCACCCGCTGCAGGCACTCGGCCATGGAACGCATGCCTTCGGCGACGCGCGGACCGGGCCGTACGATGGTGTCGCGCACCTCAGGCGGAAAGAAGCACAGTCGTCGTTCCTTGACGGCGCGAATCCGATCCCATCCCGGACGCTCGATCAGATGCGGCGCTTCGGCGGGCGATATGAAGATGACCTGTGGGTTGCGCCGCACCACGTACTCGGGGTTGAGCTTGGGAAAAGGGCCAAGATCCGGAGTCACGATGTTGCGCGCGCCCAGCAATGCCAGAAGTTCCCCGATAAACGATGAGGATCCGGCGGCGTAGGGCCCGGGGTCCACTTCAAAGTAGACAGTCGGTCCATCCCGATGACTTCGGGCCGCCTCTTGCGCGGCAACCTCGTGCACAGCCTCCGCGATGCGGTCGTTCAAGCGCGTTGCGCGGTCTTCCAATCCAAGAATTCGGCCCATCGTGCTCACGGCTCGCCCGATATCCGCGTAACTCCGTGTCTCCAGCACGAACGCCGAGATGCCGAGTTCGCCTAGACGGCCGGTGATTCGCTGCGATCGGCCGAGCAAGATCAAGTCGGGTTTCAATCTGACGATCATTTCGATTTCGGCGTCATCGAACCCGCCCGCCTTCGGCAGCGCCCGCACCTGCGTCGGCCAGTCGGAAAACCGGTCGGTCGCGACCAGCCGGTCGCACGCCTCGAGCGCGCATACGGTTTCGGTAACGGACGGCACCATAGTGATGATCCGGAGCGGCGGGCGTGCAAACTCCACGTCGCGTTGCAGATCGTCGCGAAGCACGAAGCTTGCGGCATGCACTGACGAGCCGCCGATGCTGAACGCACCGCACAGTACGGCGGCGGTCACGCCTGCAAGTTCCCGCAGTGAGCGTCGGCTTGGATCGGGCCTCACGCAAGACCTGCTTGGCCGTGCGGCCGAACATCCGAGGGCTTGACCCTCAAAGGCAACCCCGCCGCCATCAGTACGACGCAATCGCACATGGCCGCGAGCTTTTGGTGCAGCGTCCCAGCCTCGTCGGCGAAGCGACGCGCCAGCGCATTGACCGGAGTGATCCCGAAACCGACCTCGTTCGATACCAACACACAAGGCCCGGACAGTGTCGGGAATATGTCGAGAAGCAGGGCCGACTCGCGCGCCAGCGCTTGGCGGTCCTCGCCGCAGAGAAGGTTGGTGAGCCAGAGAGTGAGACAATCGACGATCACCGTGCGGGTCGGACTCGAGTGTGCGATCAGCGCTGCGGCGAGTCGCGTCGGCTCCTCGACCACGAGCCAGTCGGACGGCCGGCTCACTCGATGGGCCTCGATGCGCGCGGCCATCTCTTCGTCGAGAATTCTCGCCGTCGCAATTAGTGTGACGGGATAAACCTCCGCACGGGCCAGCTCCGCTGCATACCGGCTCTTGCCGGATCGGACGCCGCCAAGGACGAGCGACTTCACGGCTCGCCCTTCACAGCTCGCCCTTCTCGACATCGACACGGTAAACGGAGCCAAAGCCAATCGCCGACGTTAAGAATGTCGCTGGGTCGAGCAGGCCTGCGCACGCCAGCGCGACCCGGATCACCCCCGCATGCGTCACGGCGACCACGCTGACATTCATGGTTCGTCGTATGACAGTCGACCAACGGCGCCAGCGATCCGCGACCATGGCCGCGGATTCGGCGCCGCCGGGCCGGTAACCCCAGACGTCGGCGGCCCAAGCGTCCAACTCGTCGCGCGGTACAGCCTCCCAGTCCCGCCCCTCCCATGCGCCGAAGCTCATCTCTTGAAGTTCGTCGACCACGGTCGGTTCGCGCGGCGCAGCGAGTAAGTTATTTGTGGGACAGGACGCTAGCGCTCGCGCAAGCACCATGCAGCGCTGCGACGGGCTGCTGAAAATCCCGGCACACCGGAGCACCCGCTCAGGAATCCCCTCGCGCACCGCCAGCGCCGCGCGCGCCACGGATTCTGCGTCGACCGGAACGTGCTGTCGCCCGTAGCAGAGACCCGCCACATTGCTCGGCTGCGGATGACGGATGAGATAGAGTTGCATGGGCTCGTTCGGCCTCAACCGGTAGGTCGAGCAGAGCCGACGACGGCGAGCGCCGCCAGCAGAAAAGCAAGTTCCGTGAGCTGCTGAACCGCCCCTAGGCAGTCACCCGTATAGCCCCCGATGCGCTTGCGAAAATACAGCGCCACGACCACCGCGGTGATCGCCGATGCGCCCACTGCGGCGACAAGCGCACGTAACACGAGGGCGTTCGGCATCAGGCTCCCGGCAAATGCGAAAGGTGCGACCGCCAGAGCCCCGAGGGCGCCGCTTAAACTGAAGTCGCGGCCGCCGAGGCTGTCCGCAAGCGGTTTTGCTTTCGCGTCTTCGTCGCCCCGAACATAACGCAGGCGCCATATCAGGCCGCAGGCGCACCAGCGGCTGAACATGTGAGCGCCAATGACCATCAAGGGAAAGGCGGCGGCCGGGATTGCCAGGTACGTGGCCCACTTCAGTCCGAGCATGACGCAGATGGCAATGGCACCGTACGCGCCGATGCGCGAGTCCTTCATGATCGCGAGTACCCGATCCCGCGTCGTGCCGCCGCCAAAGCCGTCGCAGGTGTCCGCCAGGCCATCCTCGTGGAAAGCTCCGGTGACCAACAATGAGACCGCCAACACGAGACCCATGGTCACCGCGGGCGGCAGCCAGCGACCCAGTAGCCACCAGATGCCGACGTTGATGCCGCCGACCAGCACGCCGACCAGCGGGAAGTAGCGGGCCGATTGCGACAACCAACTCGGCTGAAAGCTCTCCCAAGCCGGCGTGGGTAACCGTGTCAGGAATTGTGTCGCCACCAAAAATAAAACTATCTGCCTCTGCATGATCGGCAACCCAGGCCGCGCGGTCACGCGCTCTTCTCACTGACGCCCGCGCCTTCGAATGTCGCCATCTGCGTAAACAGGCCGAGTGCGGCGCGCACGAGCGGCAGCGCGACCGCCGCGCCGCTGCCCTCACCGAGCCGCATGCCAATGTCGAGCAGCGGCTGCACCTTGAGGTCCGCGAGCAAGGCGCGATGCGCATGTTCCGCCGAGCAATGCCCGAAAACGCAGTAGTCGAGGACGTTCTCATCGATGCGTGCGGCAAGCGCCGCCGCAACCGTCACGGTGAAGCCGTCAACCAGTATCAGCATTCGCCGCGCAGCGGCGCCCAAGAGAGCCCCAACCAGCATCGCAATTTCGTAGCCCCCAAACTCCGCGAGCAATTCGACCGGATCGCTGGGAGGCGTGCGGCGTGCGGCGGCCGCGGCAAGAGTCGCGCGCTTCCTCTTCAGGCCCTCATCATCCAGTCCGGTTCCCCTCCCCACGCAATCGGCCAGCGGATGGCTGGTCAGACCGTGCATCAGGAGCGCGGCCGCCGCGGTATTGCCGATCCCCATTTCCCCGAGGAGCAGGGTGTTGCCCCCGGCGGGAATCACTTGATCGAGGACGGCGCGGCCCCGATGCAACGCCTGCGTGCACTCCTTCTCCGTCATCGCCGGCTGCTCAACGAAGTCTCGTGTGCCGCGCCGAACCTTGGCGTCGATCAGCCGCGGGTGGCTGCCGCAGTCGCCGTCGACGCCGGCATCCACGATCCAGAGTTCTATTCCCTGCAGCCGCGCAAGCACGCTGATGGCCGCGCCGCCGCCGAGGAAATTCTTGACCATCTGTTCGGTCACCGCCCGTGGATAGGCGCTGACACCACGGTCTGCGACGCCGTGGTCCGCGGCGAATACCACCGCCACCGGATGGACGATGGTGGGCTCGACTGTTCGCTGCACGGCGCAAGCTTGAGCCGCGAGCGGTTCGAGGTTGCCGAGGGCGCCCAGCGGTTTCGTCAACGAGTCGAGCCGTCGGAGGGCAGCGGAACGTATTGCCTCGTCGGCCGGCGGAACGGCGTCGAACCCCAGGCCGCTCTCGATCGTGAAGCGACTCATTGCCGGTATAGGCCGACGCATCGAGAACAGGCGATAAGGATCGCGCCACCGCGCGAGCGTACTCGATGAAACACTGCCCCACCCTCCGCGCACCCGCCGTGCACATACTGGACCTAGATAGCCGCGTCGGGGTGGAGAAGGCGATGCAGATTTGCGGCGATGGCTGCCGGTCATTCCGCACCGACGTTGCCCACCGCAACACGTCGCGACGTCGCAGGTCGGTATACGGGCTCGCGAGCGGGACTTCCCGGCCAGGTCGCCTTCCCACGCCGAAGCGCAGTGGCATTTAAGACTTGGCTTAGCTCACTTACCGTTGCGGGGGCAGCGCCGGACTCGCCCTCAAATGGCTTCACCGGCTTCCCGTTTCACCCATCGGCCTTCGCCAATGGACTCCTGGACGCGGCGCTAGTCTGCCCGCGATCGGCGTCACGGTCAACGCCGCATGGGAATCGAAGCACCCTCGCGACGGCGATCATTACTCGGACAGGCTCCTAGGCTTTGAGTGCGGTTGAAAAGCGTGCAATCATGCGACCGTTCTCGGGGCCCGAGTCGGCGCGGAACAGGTATCAGAACACTATGACGGAATTAACCCGAGAGGAAATCGATGCCATTTACCGGGTGATGACGGTGCGGCGCGACATGCGTCATTTTCTCAGCGATCCGCTCGACGCGGCATTGCTTGGCCGCCTGCTCGCTGCGGCCCATCTCGCCCCCAGCGTCGGCCTGATGCAGCCGTGGCGCTTCATCCGCGTGTGCGACCCTGCCTTGCGTGCGGCCATTCACAAGCTGGTCGAGTCGGAACGGGTGGAGACCGCGCGGGCGCTGGGCGAGCGCAGCGATGAGTTCATGCGCCTCAAAGTGGAAGGAATTCTCGAGTGCGGCGAGCTGCTCGTCGCCGCGCTCGGGCCCGGCCGGCAGACCCACGTGTTCGGCCGCCGCACAATGCCCGAGATGGATCTGGCATCCGTCGCCTGTGCCATCCAGAATCTGTGGCTTGCGGCGCGCGCCGAAGGCATCGGGATGGGATGGGTATCGCTCTTCGATCCCGACAGTTTACGGCAGCTGCTGCGCATGCCGGCGGGAAGCCGGCCGGTGGCCGTACTCTGCCTGGGGCGTGTGCGCGAGTTCTACCCGCGACCCATGCTGGAGATGGCGCAATGGGCAAAGCGTATCGATCTTGGAACACTGGTGCATGAGGATTACTGGTCGGATCGCGGCAATGCGGAAGACGTAACGTCCGGTTGACCCGCCGACGATTTTGCGGCAACTTACGCGCACACAACAAGTTCCCCTCGCGGGGATTCAAAGGGAACTCGGGTTAAAGGCCCGGGCTGCCCTCGCAACTGTACGCGGTGCGCTCTACATCGAAGACCACTGAACCGAAAAGGGTTTGGGAAGGTGATGCAGGGACTTCAAGCCGCAAGCCAGGAGACCTGCTTGTCGTGGTCGCCCTTCGACCGGCCGGGGTGCGCCGATCGAGCGGAAATTCCCGAGTGGCGACGGAGTGGCTGCGCGCGAGCGCTGGCCTGCGGCGCCGTATCCCATGAATGGGGCGAGGCGACGCGAGCCTGACCAACGCAGCCGTTGGATCGTCGCCACGATGGGAGCCGTATCTTGAATTACCATCTTCACCGCATTGCGTTCATGGGCGCACAGTGCGCGCTTTTTTACCTCGGGGCCGCGCAGATGGCGCAGGCCGATGAGAACGACGATTCCTTCGATGAGATCGTCGTGGTCGCCAACCGGGCTCCTGAACCTCTGTCCAAGGTCGGCAATTCCGTCACGGTGCTGAACGACGATGCCATCCGAGAAAGCCAGGAGGTGGTAGTCGCCGAATTGCTCGCGCAAACACCAGGCCTTTCTTTCGCGCGCACCGGCGGAGTGGGCCAACCCACCGCGGTGTTCATTCGCGGGGCCGAAAGCGACCAGACCGTGGTCGTGATCGACGGCGTGCAATTGAACGATCCGTCCACCACCGGCGGCGGATTCGATTTCGCCCGTCTGCTGACCAGCGACATCTCGAGAATCGAAATCCTACGCGGCGCGCAATCGACGTTGTATGGCAGCCAGGCCATCGGCGGAGTCATCAATGTCCAAACCGCCGAGCCGAAGGGCCCCTTCGGCGGCGGCGTCACGGCCGAAGGCGGTTCGAACAATACCGGCTACATCACGGCCAATCTGGGCGGCAAGGACGACTCGTTGTTGTGGCGGCTGTCCGGCAATTGGTACGGCTCGAGCGGAATTCCGTCCTTCGACGAGAGGTACGGCGGCACGC
>Ga0210394_10008544_pt1 | contig 10507 bp, 10 predicted proteins | sample IncBWC12MmetaG_FD_160121 | JGI IMG/M metagenome (GOLD analysis project Ga0210394, IMG submission 160121) | Forest soil microbial communities from Barre Woods Harvard Forest LTER site, Petersham, Massachusetts, United States - Inc-BW-C-12-M | ecosystem: Environmental > Terrestrial > Soil >... | reverse complement strand
GCTCGAACCTCGCTACTGTTTCAAGCGAGTATTCGCCCAGGTCCTTGCCTACCAGCGACAGCTTCTTCAGGATGTCGTTCGTTGCCGTGATGATGTGGCAACCGATCGAGTCTGCTTGAAAGATATTCAACAACTCGCGCGGACTTGCCCATATCAGCTCAGCCCGGGGCCGCGCCTTCATCATGCTGACCGCTTCCGCCATCAGCGGCACCGGATCGATGCCGGTATCTGCGATGCGGCCGGCAAATATGGAAATGATCGCCGCCGTTTCCTGAGCGAGACAGTCGATGATTCGCGCCACCTGCCTCAGGGTCATCACCGCGGTGACATTGACCGCGATGCCTGCGGCGGACAGGCGCTTGATCACCGGTCCGCAGAACTCGCCCTCGGTGGTCGTCACGGGAATCTTGACATTGACGTTGGGGCCCCAGGTGGCGATCTCCCTCGCTTGCCGCTCCATTCCGGCGAAGTCGTCGACGAATACCTCGAAGGAGACCGGCCGGTCGGGAATGGCACGCAGCACATCGAGCGCGAATCCCTTGTAGTCGGTCACCCCGGCCTTGCGCATCAGAGTAGGGTTGGTGGTGAACCCTTTGATGCGGGGGTCTCCCGCCATCTCGACCATTCCGCCCAGATCAGCGCCATCGGCGAACAGCTTCACTTTGAGTGCGTCCAGTGTCGGGTTCATTGGGATGTCCTGGTGAGAACGAACGGTGGACTGGGCCGGTCTCCCGCAAGCGGGGAAGAAGTGAGACCGGAGACGATGCGGTTCGCGGCGTCGAGAATCGAGTGCGCTGACAGGAACGGCGGTGAAGGGCGTTTTTCATCGTAGCCGCGATCGATGAAGAAGGATGCGCGGCAGTTAGCTGCCTGCCCGGCTTCGATATCCTTCCAGCGGTCGCCGATCATGTAGCTGGCGGAGAGATCGATCGACCAGTCGCGCGCGGCCTGGAGGAGCATTCCCGGCCGCGGCTTGCGGCACGGGCAATGATCCGCATCCACGTGGCAGCACATCCGGATTTCGTCGAGCGGCAGCTGGGCGCGCAGTGTGCGATGCAGATCCTCGACGAATTCGCGCGCCACGGTTCCGCTCGCCACATCGGGCTGGTTAGTCACCACGATGTTCAGGTAGCCCGCTCCGCGCAGCATGGACAAGGCTGCCGCGACATCCGGCAGGATCGCGAAGTCGTCGAAAGAGGTGGGCGCGTAAGGCCTTCCCCCCCGGACGACGGCGCGGTTGATGACGCCGTCGCGGTCGATAAAAACGGCATGCCGTGGGCTACCACTTGGTGGCGGCAAGCTGCAGCTCCGGATGAGAAACCAGGCAGTGCCACACCACCGCCTGAAATGCTTCGGTGTGAGGGGTGACCCGGGATGCGTCCGCGGTGGGCACCACGACAACGCAGTCGCCGACCCGCTTCGTATATCCGCCGTCGCGCCCGACGATTCCCAGGATCGTCGAGCGCCGTGCGGTGGCTTCGTTGAGGGCAGCTACGATGTTGGGACTGACATTTCTCTCGAGGTTTCCGCCACCGACGGAAAGCACCATGACGGCGTCGTTCTCCGCGAGTCGGCTGGTTTTCAGCCATTCGGCGAATACAGTGGCCCAGCCCTCGTCGTTGGTGCGGGCGGTCAGCTCCGATACGTTGTCGGTGGGAGCGTAGGCTTCGATGCCGCATAACTTCCGGAAATCATTCACCGCGTGCGCGCAGTTCGCCGCGCTCCCTCCGACGCCAAGAAGGAATAGGCGCCCTTTGCGGTTGCGCAGATCGATGAGCCTCCTGGCGAGCTGCTCGACCTGCCCGCGATCGATCAGTCCTGCCAGGGTTGCCACTTCGTCAAAGTAAGTGTCGACATGCCCGGTCATGGGTGCGGTTCTCTTACATCTTGTTACATCTTGTTGAGCACGGTCGCCGCGATCAGCGCCAGGTTGCCGAGCGCGGTCTGACGACGCACACCGGCCTTGCGCATCGAGCGCAACCTGCCGATGAGCGATTGCCGGCGAGCGGAGCAGAACAGCTCGAAGGTCGTCCTGCTATCCGGGGTCAGACGGCTTCTTAGGCGCGCCAACGCCTTGACGTTGATCTCGTTCCAGCTGCGGAAGCGACCGCGCCACATCATCCCTAAGCGGGCTGCCCGCGCGCTCCAACCCGAGTTCCCGCCGATGAGATTGGCGCCATGCTGCCGATATTGAACGGTGGGGTAGCGATCATACAGGACAACCCCACCGCAGCCGGTGACGGTGAGGTACGCCCACCAGTCGTGGGATACGACCTCCACCGTGCAGCCTGCCTCGGCCAGCAGCCGGCGCGCGCACTCGTTGAGCACAATGGTGTTGCCGCTGGCGATGTTCTGCACCAGCGCGTTCGCGAAGGATGCCTGCTTGGTGAACAACGGCGACATCCCGAGATGATTGCCGTTGTCGTCCACCAGGCGGGTGCGCGAGCAGTACAGAGCCGGACGATCGCCCGGCACCGTGCTCAGCCAGCTTGCGGCGCGCGCGAGCTTGTCGGACTCCCAGATATCGTCCTGATCCGCGAAAGCGTAGTAATCGGCCTGGATGCGGGGGTTGCATATCAGGGACAGGAAGTTGGCGGAGTACCCTCGGTGCGGCCCTTTGACGATGGTCATCCGCTGTTCGCCCCACATCGACCCGTGGCGTTGCAGGATGTCCAGCGTGCCGTCCGTCGAATCGTCGTCGGATACCCAGAGCGTCCAATGAGGGCTTGTCTGCGCGGCGATCGAAGCGAGCTGCCGCTCGAGGAAGCGCCCCCCGCAATACGTGGCCATGAGGACCGCAAATTTGAAAGCTGGATCGGCCGCCATCTCGCGATCGAGAGTCGCTGAATATCCTACGCCGGCATTTGGGTCCGGTTGCCGGAAAACCGAGGCGCCGCGAGTCGACGCCCCCGCGATTTTAATCCATCGAGTGAACGAGCAACCCGGCCGGTTCAGCCTCTTGGTCCCGAGCCCTCTGTCGCTCGAGAGCTCGTGCCGAGATTGTCTGTTCTTAGAATTGCCATATATGTGGATGACTAATCGTGCACGTGTTGCGGACCGGTGGATGCGGGTGTCCGTACGCAATAAAAGTGCCAGCGCGCCCCCGCGATGCAAACCCTCACTTCGGAAAGCAGGCCGGAAAGGTACAATCGAGCCCTCGTCGCGAATTCGACCTGGCCGGCGACTGGTCAGGGTGATTCCATGTCCGCTCCGTTTTCCGCCCAGCTGCAGGGCCTCGCCTCCTCTCTCCATGCGCTGGCGTCCGGCGACGTTCAATCGAAGCTCGACCGCGCTTTGGCCCTCCTGCTGGACGCCGTGCTCGGACTGCGTCCGGTTCTGATCTGCGGCAACGGAGGATCTGCCGCCGATGCGCAGCACATCGCGGGTGAACTGGTCGGTCGTTTTCTCAGGGATCGGCGTGCTCTCAACGTGCGCGCCCTGACCGTCGATACATCCGTGCTGACTGCGTGGGCGAACGACGTCGGCTATGAGACGGTGTTCTCCAGACAAGTTGAAGCGTACGGCCAGCAAGGGGGGGTATTGATCGCGTTGTCGACGAGCGGAAACTCGAAGAATGTTATTGCGGCCGCGAAAGCGGCGCACGGGCTCGGCATGAAGGTCGTTGCACTCACCGGCCTCGGCGGCGGCCGGCTGGCCGAGTTCTCCGATGTCCTTCTGGAAGCACCCTCGCGTGAGACGCCGAGGATCCAGGAAATGCACCTGATGATGTATCACTACCTCTGCGAGGAAGTCGAACGTCGGGTGTGAGCGCCGATGAGCCGGAGCTGCTGGCTCGCGCGGGAATTTCTACATAATGCTGACAGGCTGGCATCTCCTTACGCGACTGCTCCCGCCAACATGCGGCGTTGGTCCGTCCTTTTCGTCTTTGATTCAATGGCTTAAACTGCGGTTCTGTGATGTCCATGGCGAACTGCCGCTACCTTCTCCTCGCTAAGTCGGAAGCGCCCCGTTCCCCGGTCGCGCGAAATTCAAATATATGAAAGCTGTCATCCTCGCCGGTGGTCTGGGCACGCGTATCAGCGAGGAATCGCACCTGCGCCCCAAGCCGATGATCGAGATCGGCGGCAAGCCGATCCTGTGGCACATCATGAAGATCTTCCTCGCCCACGGCATCGAGGACTTCATCATCTGCTGCGGCTACAAGGGCTACATGATCAAGGAGTACTTCGCCAACTACGCCCTGCACAATTCCGACATCACCTTCGACATGATCGCCAACACCACCAGGGTGCATCAGAACAGCACGGAGCCCTGGCGGGTGACCCTGGTGGACACGGGCGAGGAAACGCTGACCGGGGGGCGGTTGAAGCGGGTGCGCGACTACGTCAAGGACGGGGATTTCTGCCTCACCTACGGTGACGGCCTGAGCGACATCGACATCCGCGGGCTGATCGGCTTTCACCGCGCCGAGCGGCGCCTCGCCACGGTCACGGCGGTTCAGCCCCCGGGTCGCTACGGGGCTCTCGAGCTTGACCAGGGGCAGGTGGTCCGCTTCGACGAGAAGCCGCAGGGCGACGGCGCCTGGATCAACGGCGGGTTCTTCGTCCTGTCCCCGAAGGCTATCGACTACATCGAGGGCGACCAGACAGCGTGGGAACGCACGCCGCTCGAGCGCCTTGCCGCCGACGGTCAGCTGTCCGCGTACACCCACCGCGGATTCTGGCAGCCGATGGACACGTTGCGCGACAAGAACCAGCTCGAGCAGCTGTGGGCGAGTGGAAGGGCACCCTGGAAGATCTGGTCGTGACCCGGCAGTTCTGGCGCGACAGGCGCGTGCTGGTGACCGGCCACACGGGCTTCAAGGGGGCCTGGCTGTGCCACTGGCTCGGAGTGCTCGGAGCGAAAGCGTCGGGCGTCGCGCTGGAGGCTACCCGGCCGAGTCTGTTCGCGCTATCCAGCCTCGCGGGCTCGATGCGTTCGACCATCGCCGATATCCGTGATCTCGCAGCACTGCGCCGGATCTTCGCGGACACGCAGCCCGAGGTGGTGTTCCACATGGCGGCGCAGTCGCTGGTGCGTGCGGGCTACGAGGATCCCGTCGACACCTACTCCACCAATGTTCTGGGGACAGTCCATGTCCTGGAAGCGGTGAGGGCGACGCCATCGGTCAAGGCGGCCGTCGTCGTCACCAGCGACAAGTGCTACGAGAACCGCGAGTGGGTGTGGGGTTATCGCGAGAGTGACCCGATGGGCGGCCACGATCCCTACTCGAGCAGCAAGGGCTGCGCCGAGATCGTCACGGCGGCCTACCGGCGGTCTTTCTTCAGCGACCCCGCGCGGGCAGGCACGGCGGGCGGGCCGGTCGGCGCTACGCCTGCGCAGGCCAGCGGTGCGCAGGCATACGCCAGCATCGCCAGCGCCCGCGCGGGCAATGTGATTGGCGGCGGCGACTGGGCACGGGATCGCCTCGTTCCGGACTTGATCAGCGCGTTCGGCCGCAAGGAACCGGCCCGCATCCGCCATCCGAACGCGATCCGGCCCTGGCAGCACGTGCTGGAGCCGCTTTCAGGGTATCTGACGCTCGCCGAGGCGCTCTCGCGGGCTGGTCAGGTGTACGCGGAAGCCTGGAACTTCGGCCCCGGCGAGGACGACACCCGCTCGGTCGCGGAAGTGGCCACCCGGTTGACCCAGGCCTGGGGCGGCGATGCGAGCTGGGAGCCTGCGGGGATGCCGAACGCCTCCCAGCCGGCAGGCAGCGAACCCCACGAGGCGCAGCAGCTCCGCCTCGACTGCGCGAAGGCGCGCCAGCGCCTGGGCTGGAAGCCGCGGCTTGATCTCGCGCAGGCTCTGCAATGGACAGTCGATTGGCATCGGGCGGTCGGTGAGGGCGCGGACGCCCGCGTCGTGACTGAGGCGCAGATCGCGCGCTACCAGGAACTCTGATGACCCGGCCCGCTCCCCGCTGCCGGTTCTGTGCGGAGCCGCTGACGACGACGTTCTGCGACCTCGGCATGACGCCGCTGTCCAACGCCTATGTCACTGCGGAACAGCTAGATGAGTCCGAGCGTTTTTATCCCCTTCACGCCCGGGTGTGCGGCTCCTGCCTGCTCGTTCAGCTCGAGGCGTTCGAGTCACCCGAAGCGATCTTCGGCGACTACGCCTACTTCTCCTCTTACTCGGAGAGCTGGCTGGAGCACGCGCGCCGCTACGCCGAGGACATGCGCCACCGCCTCGCCCTCGGGCGTCACAGCCGGGTGATCGAGGTGGCGAGTAACGACGGCTACCTGCTGCAGTTTTTCAAGGCGATGGGCATCGAGGTCCTCGGCGTCGAGCCAGCGGGCAATGTTGCCGCGGCCGCGGAAAAAGCGGGAGTGCCGACGCTCGTCAAGTTCTTCGGCCAGGCCGCGGCGCGCGAGCTGGCGGCCACGAATTCCCGCGCCGACCTGCTGGTCGGCAATAACGTGCTTGCCCACGTACCCGACCTCAACGACTTCGTGGCCGGCCTCGCTATCGCGCTCGCTCCCGGCGGCACGCTCACCCTTGAGTTTCCTCACCTGCTGCGACTCGTCGAGGGCAGCGAGTTCGACACCATCTACCACGAGCATTTCTGCTACTTCTCGCTGCTCGCGGCTATCCAGGTGCTGGCGCACCACGGGCTGCGCGTGTTCGATGTCGACGAGTTGCCCACTCACGGCGGGTCGCTGCGCCTCTATGCGTGCCGCGTCGAGGAGTCGGAACACGAGTTCGAGACCGCGGAGGGCCTGGACCGGACCGCCGGCGTGCTGGAGGCCGAGCGGGTGGCCGGCCTCGATCGCCTGCAGACCTACGCCCGCTTCACCGGCAAGGTGCACGAAGTGAAGCGCGCGCTGCTCGAGTTCCTCATCGATGCAAAACGGGCCGGTAAGTCCGTGATCGGCTACGGTGCCGCCGCCAAGGGCAACACCCTGCTGAACTACTGCGGCATCCGCGGTGACTTCATCGACTACGTCGTCGATCGCAACCCGTACAAGCAGGGCCGCTGGTTGCCCGGTACGCGCATTCCCATCCACGCGCCCGAGCGGATCGCCGAGACACGTCCGGACTATGTGCTCATCCTGCCGTGGAACATCCGCGAGGAGATCATGTCGCAGATGGCGGGCATCCGCGCGTGGGGCGGTCGTTTCGTGGTCGCCATTCCGCGGCTCGCGGTGCTGTAGCCGCGCGCTCCGGCGATGCGCTTCCATCCACTGGACCTGGCGGGCACGTTCCGTATCGAAACGGAGCCTGTCCGCGACGAGCGCGGCGCCTTCGCGCGTACCTATTGCCGCCGCGAATTCGCTGCGCAGGGCCTCTGCGTGGAATGGGTCCAGTGCAACACCTCGCTCACCCTCGGCAAGGGCTCGCTGCGCGGGCTGCACTACCAGGCTGCCCCGCACGCCGAGGCGAAGCTCATCCGCTGTACAGCCGGTGCTGTGCACGACGTGGCAGTCGACCTGCGGCCGGGCTCGCAGACGTTCCTCCGCTGGATTGCGGTCCGCCTCGACGCGGAGGCACTGGACATGTTCTATCTGCCCGAAGGCGTCGCGCACGGCTTCCAGGTGCTGACCGAACATGCCGAGCTGTTCTACCAGATGTCCGCCTCCTACGAGCCGGCGGCGGCGCGCGGCGTGCGCTGGGACGATCCCCTGTTCAACATCTCCTGGCCGCTGCCCGTCGGCACGATCTCGCCGCGCGATGCGGGCTTCGCGGATTTCAAGCCATGACCCGCGTGCTGGTGACTGGCGCCTCCGGGTTCATCGGTGCGCATGTCGTACGCCAGCTGGCCGCGCGCGGCTACGAGGTCCACGCCGTCTGTCGCGGGACTCCCGCAATCGGTAACGCGCGACGGGGCGCCGGGGTGGAACCTGCTGCATCGGACCGCCCCGCGCCGGACTCCGCCGCACCGGACTCCACCGCACCGGACTCCACCGCACCCTCCTGGCACCGCTGCGACATGCTGTCGGCTGGCGAAGGGGACATCGCGCGCCTGCTCTCGTCCATTCGCGCCCCGCTCTGGGTCCACCTCGCCTGGTGCACGGAACCGGGAACGTACTGGCAGTCGCCGGACAATCTGCGCTGGGTCACGGCGACGATGGCGTGGCTCCGGCGATTTCGCGACCAGGGCGGCGAGCGGGTGGTCATGGCGGGGACCTGCGCCGAGTACGATATGGCCAGTGGCTACTGCCGCGAATCCGCGACGCCGCTGCGGCCTGCCACGCCCTACGGCATGGCGAAACACGCCCTCCAGCAGCTTGTGCAAGCGTTCTCGATGACCAGCGGTCTCAGCTGGGCGTGGGGCCGCATCTTCTACCTGTATGGCCCGGGCGAGCGCGAGGAGCGCCTGGTGCCATCGGTGATCCGCGGGCTTCTCGCCGGCCGCCCTGTTCCTTGCACGAACGGCGAGCAGATCCGCGACTACCTGCATGTGGAAGACGTGGCCGGCGGCTTCGTCGCCCTGCTGGAGAGCGGGCATCAGGGTCCGGCGAACATTGCCTCGGGACGGCCGGTGCGGATCAAGGACATCATCCATCTGATCGCTGGCCAGACCGGGCGCCCCGAGCTGATCCGTCTCGGCGAGCGCCCCACCCCTGCCGGCGAAGTGCCTTACCTGGTCGGCGATTGCGCAATACTGCGCGGACAGCAGTGGCGGCCCCGTTTCGACCTCGAAACCGGGCTCGCCCACACGCTCTGCTGGTGGCGGGGCGCGGCGGGATGACCACGACCGCCGCCGCCTCCGCCTGCGAGACCACCAGATCGCCGTGTCCCGTCTGCGGCGGCAGCCACTCGTACGGCTTTCTCGCGCGCAAAGGCGTGCCGGTGCATCAGAACCTGCTCATCGCCGAATGGGACGCGGCCATCCGCACCCGCCGCGGCGATCTGGACATGGCCGCCTGTATAGACTGCGGTTTCGTGTTCAACCGGGCGTTCGACCCGGCCCTGCTGGCCTACGGGGAGGACTACGACAACACCCAGTCCTGCTCGGCGGTCTTCGACCAGTACATGGACGAACTGGTCCGTCATCTGGTCGAGGAGGAAGGCGTCAGGAACTGCCGCATCGTCGAGGTCGGCTGCGGCAAGGGCCTGTTTCTGCGCCGCCTGGTGGGCTACCCGGGCAGCGGCAATACGGGCGTCGGATTCGATCCAAGCTACGTGGGCCCGGATCGCGCTGCGGATGGGCGGGTGTCGTTCCGACGATCACTGTATGGAGCCGACAGCGCGAGCGTGCCGGCCGATGTCGTGGTGTGCCGGCATGTGATCGAGCATGTTCCGCAGCCCTTGAGCCTGCTCGCCGACGTCCGCGCCGCGCTTGCCGGCAGCGACAATCCGCGGGTGTTCTTCGAGACGCCGTGCGTGGAATGGATCCTGGAGAACGGGGTGGTGTGGGATTTTTTCTATGAGCACTGCTCGCTGTTCAGCGCCTCGTCGCTGGCGACGGCCTTCGGGCGGGCAGGCTTCACGGTGCACGACGTTCGCCGCTTGTTCGGCGGCCAGTACCTGTGGCTGGAGGCAAGCCTCGCCGCCGCGGGCGAAATCGGAGCGACCGGATCGGCAGCGAATGCCCTGACGCCGCCGGGTCGCCCTCGGCCGGCCGAGTCCCCGGATCCCACCGTCGCGCGTCTCGCGGCGGACTATGCGTCTCGGGAGAGCCGCAAAACGGAGGCGTGGCGCGTCCGCCTGGATCGCCTGGCCGCTGACGGCAAAGTCGCTATATGGGGCGCGGGGGCCAAGGGTGCCACGTTCGTCAATCTGTTCGATCCGCAGGCACGCCTGGTGGATTGTGTCGTCGACCTCAACCCACAGAAGCAGGGTCGCTTCATTCCCGGCACCGGACACCCGATTGTTCGCTACCAGGATCTTGCTAGCCGCGGCGTACGCAACGCGATCCTGATGAACCCGAACTATCGCGAGGAGAATCTCGCACTCCTGAAGACGGCAGGAATCGCCGCCAACCTGCTGGACTGGGACTGACCGCGGGCTTGCCCACCTGCGAGGAATCTATGAAACTCCTCATCGACACGGAACGCCGCTTGCTCACGGTCGACGAGAACGGCCGCGAGCGAAGCATCGAACTCTACAGCAAGGAGGCCTTCGAGCTCATTTCGCGCCAATGGGTGCGCGTAGGCTGGAACCAGAAGTACCAGTACACCTTCAGCTGGATGGGCCGCCCCGTCATCCAGCTGCCCGAAGACATGGTGCGCTTGCAGGAGGTGATCCACCGTCTTCAACCCGATGTGATTGTCGAGACCGGGGTCGCCCACGGTGGCTCGCTCGTCTTCTATGCCTCGCTGTGCAAGGTCATCGGGCGCGGACGGGTGGTCGGCATCGACATCGAGATCCGCCCGCACAACCGGGCCGCCATCGAGAGCCATCCGCTGTTTCCCTGGATCACGCTCATCGAGGGAAGCTCGGTGGACCCGGCGATCGTCGCGCGCGTGAAGGCAAGCGTGAAGCCCGGGGAGACGGTGCTCGTCCTGCTCGACTCCAATCACACCCGCGCCCACGTGCGCGCGGAGCTTGAGGCCTATCA
>Ga0210394_10008543_pt1 | contig 10507 bp, 7 predicted proteins | sample IncBWC12MmetaG_FD_160121 | JGI IMG/M metagenome (GOLD analysis project Ga0210394, IMG submission 160121) | Forest soil microbial communities from Barre Woods Harvard Forest LTER site, Petersham, Massachusetts, United States - Inc-BW-C-12-M | ecosystem: Environmental > Terrestrial > Soil >... | reverse complement strand
AGACCTTGACCGAGATCGAGCCGCGCAGCACGGCGAGCGCGGCGGCTGTGGTCTCGGCGCTCCGCGCCGCCTCCGTCGAACCGCGCGGTCCCCCTGCGCCGGCCAGCATCGCGCCGACCGAGGCGAGCGGCGGGCCCCAGATCCAGGGTTGGGGCGCGAGTGTGTGCCCGTGACCGCAGCAATCCATCGGGTCCTCCTCCCGAATGTTGACCGAGCCGACCGGCCGCTACAGACCGATGTGCCTCAGCCGGTAGAAGCTCGACGCGGTGCCGGCGAACAGGGCGCTTTTTTCCGAGGGCGAGGTGCTGCTCGCGAGCCGCTTGAACGCGTTCCACAGCACCGGGTAGCTGCAGGCGCCCTTGTCGACCGGGAAGTTGCTCTCGAACATGCAGCGGTTGGCGCCGAACGCCTCGACGCAGGTTTCCACATACGGCCGCCAGGCATCGGCCAACTCGCCCGATGACGGCGGCAATGGCGCCAGGTGGAAATCGAAGGCGTTGACGATCATCGCCAGCCCGCCGAGCTTCACATAGACGTTTGCACAGGCCGACAATGCCTCGATATCAGTGCGCCATCCAGGGAAGACCCCATTGCGCTGGTAGGGCCCGACCCCGAGCGGGCCGCCGAAATGGTTGAGCACGATCTTCACCTCCGGGCATTCCCGCGCCACCTCGGTCAAGGTCTTGATCTGCGGGTGATAGATCCACGCTTCAAAGGTCAGATCATGCGCCGGCAGCCGCCTCAGGCCGCGGCGAAACGCCGGGTCGTCCATCAGCCCCGGCGGCGGGACATAGGAGGAGCCGCCGACGATTGCCGGGTCGTGCGCGGCAATCTGCCGGATGCCGCGAAACCGTCCGCCGGCGGCTTCGATCTGCGCTTCGAGCACCTCGTCGACATTGGTTAGCCGCAGATCGGCAAAGCTGACGATGCCGGCGCAGATCTCAGTCTTCGTGCCGCGCCGGCGGGCTTCCTCGGCGATCGCCCGGACGAACTCGCTCTCGCCGACCGCCCGCATCTCCTCGGGCCCGCTGGTGCGGTAGCCCGAGCCGCACTGGATGAACACGGTCGCAACGATGTTGTGACCCGAATTGACGTCGGCCAGCAACTCGTCGATCAGATACCGGCTGCCCGGGTGGTCCCACAGATGATGGTGCGGATCGACGATCGGCAGATCGGGGTCGAGGATCTCTTCCTCGAGCTTGCCGAGCCATTCCGGGTTGGGCAGCGGGCGAGGGTAGGCGCGGGCTTCGACAGGCATGGCGTTCTCCTCTTTATTCTTCCCTCATTATAAGCCGTCGCAGCGCCGGTCACGCCTCCAAGGCGCCGCGCAGGATGTCGCGCCCCGGCGGACTGCCGTCGAGCGACCGCACGGTCCGGCGCCGGATTTTCCAGCCCGCCCCGGTGCGCACGAACTCCCAGCGGTTTGCCGCGACGCGGTGCACGTGAAACCCCTGGGACGACCCGTGATTGGGAACCTCGAACACCGGGCCGCCCCGGTCCGGCACCAGGATTTGGATGTAGGAGATCGCAAACGCGGTGTCCCCGGCGACCCGCACATAGGGCAAGCCGGCAAAATGCGCGATCCCGTGTTCGATCGCTTGGCGGTGGTCGGCGCTCGTCGATGTCCCGGCGATCGCTGCCGGCCCGGTCGGCCGCGGGAATTCGGCGCCGCGGTCGAAAACGCCGTCCTCGGTCCATACCGAAGCGGTGTACTCGCCGGCGCCGGTATCGGCGCTCGGCGGATGGGTGGCGATCAGATTGTAGATCTCGAGGCGATCCTCGATCATGCGGAGCCGCTGTTCCAGCGTGCCGGCGTCGCTGTCATGGGCTGCCATCTCGTATCTCCTCTTCCGGCACGGGGGGTTCATTCGGCGGCCATCAGCGGGGCCAGCGGGCTGCCCGGCTTTTGCAGCTCGTCAAAGGGCCCCTGCTCGACCAGGTGGCCCTGCTCCATGATCAGGATGCGGTCGAAAGCCTGGGCTAGGCGCGGGCGGTTCAGGCTGCAAACGAGGCTGCGGCCATCGAGCTCGTGCTTGAGCCGCTCGATGATGGCGGCCTCGGTGGCGCCGTCGAGCACCGCGGTCGCGTCGTTGAACGCGAGCAGATCCGGGCGCTTCAGAATAGCGATCGCGATCGCCAGCTTCTGGCGCTGCGTCTCCGACAGCCGCAAGCCGCCGGTCCCGACCGGGTAGTCGAGACCGACCGCGACGATCGTCTCATGCAATCCGAGCGCGTCGAGAACTTCGCCGATCGCGGCATGGATGCGCTCGCGGCTCCCGGCCTCGCCGCGGATGATGGTCCCGAACAGGACGTTCTCCTGGATCGAAGCGGCGGCGTTGTAGCGCTCGGGATCGAAGAACTCGACCGAGCCGCGCAACTCTTCGGGCAGCCCGGCGGCGAAGGCGTGGCGGGCTTCGAGGATGCGCCGTTGCATCGCCTCATCGACGAGGCCGAGCCGATCGCGCGCCGCGATCACTTTTAATCCCAGCCCCAAAAGCCGCGCCCGCTCGCCCGGCAGCAGCGCCTCGATGCCGGCTTTGTCGACGCGCGCTAGAATGCGTTCGAACGCCGGCAGATCATCGGCTCCGAGAAGGCTGAACTCCTCGAACATCTGTTGCTCCGGCCGCACGCCGGCAAACAATTCGACGCTGATGCGCGCCAGCTGCACCCCGATCCGGATCAGGTCGGCAGGCAGCCGCTGATTGTCGAGCACGCCGAGCATGTAGCGGTTGTGGGCCAGCTCGTCGCCCTCGAACACCGGCCCGATCGCGGTGCCGAACAACAGATTGGCGCCGACCGCCGAGTTGGCGTTGTAGCGGTCGGGAGCAAAGCGCTCGACGAGATGGGAGAGACCGTTTTCGGCGAGCCGATCGGCCAGCAAGTGACGCGCCTCGACCAAGCGCTTGGCGATTTCGGGCTGTTGCTCGGGGTCGAGCCGGCCGCGCAGGCCGAACAGATAGACATCGCCGTCGAGATCGACGAGCCGCAGCACGTCGATGATGCGGGTCTCGAGCCCCGCCGCGTCGGCCACTCCGGCCTGTTGATAATCGATCCAGTCGCCGGCGATGTCCAACGGGCTGTTCCCGGAGAGCCGCGCCTCGGCGACCAGGCGTTCGCGCTCGGCCTTGGCCGCGGCATCGTAGTCGGTGGTCTCTCGCGGCTGATGCCTGAGGCCGATCAGCAAATTGTCGCGCACGCTCGCCGACAGCAGGTAGGTTGCCGCCCCGACATAGCCGATGCGGCGGCCGGAGACCGCATACGGCATCGTGGTGAGATCGGCGGCGCCGATCGTCAGGCGGCCGCTGGTCGGGCTGACGAGGCGGGCGATCAGCTGCGGCAGCATGTTGCGGCCGCTGTTGCTGTGCCCGACGATCCCGATATCCGCGCCCAGCGGAAAGGCGAAACTGATGCCTTCGAGCAGGTGGATGCCGTCGCTGTCGACGACGTCGACATTGGCCGCGGCGACCTCGCCGGCGAATGGTTCGATCTTGGCTGGCTCTTCGAGCAGCAGGCGCCGGTCGATCATATCGGCGACATGGAACTGTTCGACCACCTGCTCGTATTTGATCGCTACATCCTGCTGGTTCTGGTAATAATCGAGCAATTCCTTCCACGGCGACGACATATCTTTGTAGGCGGCAAGAACGGCAACCAATGCGCCAAACGACAATTTTCCGCTTATGACGAAATATCCGCCGATGGCAAAGAAAAAGAACGGGGTCATATTGCCGATCAGATTGTTTAGAAACTTGACAAAGAATTTACGATTGTAGATTTCCAGCCGGATGTCGTAGATCTCACCAAGGCGATGGGCAATTTCGGCCAGCTGATAGGGCGAGGCATGATTGACGCGGATTTCGACCCGCGCGGCGATCGCCTCACCGATCCGGTCGGAAAGGCCGCGGATCTTGCGTATCCGGGTGCGGCCGAGGGCGCGGATGATCCGCTGCATCTTTGGAATCAGATAGCCCTGCAACGGGTAAAAGGCCAATGCCGCGGCGCCCAGCACCGGGTTCTGCACGAACATGAAAAACAGAATCGTCAGCAGGGTGCCGGCCTGCGAAATCGGCACGGCAAAAGCCTCGCCGACAAACCCGCCGACCGGCTCCAGCTCGGCGGTCACCATGGCGACGATCTGGCCGGTCGCGGTCCGGTCGAAATGGTTCAACGGGAAGCGCAGCAGGCGCTCGAACAGCTCGTAGCGCAGGCGGCGCAGCATGCGTTCGCCCAATTGCCCCTTTCTGACGTTGACATGCAGCTTGAACCACCCGTTGATCAGGATCAGCGCCAGAAAAACTCCGCAAAGGACTAGCAGATAAGGGATCTGCTGGAGCTTGAACCACAAAAAATGCTGAGGGAAATGCTTGCCGGATATCGCGCGGTTGATGATGACCTTGGGCAGATCAAGCGAATAGTAAAGAAAGGGGAACGAGAGCAGGGTCATGACAACGACATAGATCTGCTCGCGCCAACTGTAGCGCAGGATGAACCCATAGATTTTCGGTTCGAGCCCATCGGTGGCGCCCATCGGCAGCACCCGGCGCAGCCAGCCGGGCACGGCCAGTCGAGGGCCGACCACCGAGGCGGCGGCGGTCCGCAGGCGTCGCATCAACCCCTCTCTGTTCGTCAAGCTGACGTCCCTCTCATTTGCCCGAGCCTCGACAGAAACGGCTTCCGCCGACCGGCGTTCGCAGCGTGCGACCCCGGCGCACTCCAGAACTTCTGCCACCGCAGCGCGATTGGCTCCAACAAAACTGCGGCGAGGCAAAAGCGCCGGCTCTGTTATCGGAGCTTATCAGCGATCAGCCAAGATGTCGGTCAACCAGGTTCGATCGATGCGGCATTTGCGAGCGCAGCTGAAACGACAGACTTGATATCGGCGCCCGTCGGGTGCCAGGTGGGTTCCGACCGGCCTCTTTCAACTTCGGTTCGCAAACTACATGAATTTGGTTAAGAGGATGGGTGGCCGAGCGGTTTAAGGCACCGGTCTTGAAAACCGGCGCGGGTGCAAGCCCGCCGTGGGTTCGAATCCCACCCCATCCGCCATTATGGTCATATTGACCTAGTCATTTCAGATAGTCATTCATTAGTCGTGATCTTTACCCATCGTTAGACGCACATCCTGCATGCGAAATGACGGCGAACGGTCACACACCAAAGCGTCATCCCGCCGTACCCCCGCCGCCGGCATGAAAAAAGCTCCGCCGAAGCGGGGCTCGCTCTCGCGGCGTCATAGCTCATTTCTTTGCTGCTATACCGCCCTCGTGGCGCCGCGTCGCGCCAACCACTTCACGCCGCGAACCGCCAGGCCGCCGACTATGATCATGCCGGCCAAGGCGAACAAAACTAGGTATTGCCCAAGCACCAGACCAAATACCGGCCCAACCGAGCGGAACAGTTGTGACACCGCGGCGAAGATCGCTCCAAATGCCCATAGGTCGGCAGTGCGCTCAACTCCGCTCGCCTTTGCTATGCCGCCATTCTTTGCCGCGCGACGCCTTTGATGATCGCCGCCCCCTTCTCGGCGATCATGATCGTCGGCGCGTTGGTGTTGGTCGAGGTGACCGCCGGCATCACCGAGGCGTCGATGACCCGCAAGCCTTCGAGCCCGTGCACGCGCAGCGCGTCGTCGACGACCGCCATCGCGTGGCTCCCCATCATGCAGGTGCAGCTGGCGTGATAGCAGGTGCCACCATAGCGCCGCGCATAGTCGAGCAATTCGTCGTCGGTCTGGATCTGGGTGCCCGGCAGGCTTTCTTCGCGGACGAACGGCTGCAGCGCCGGTGCGGCAAAAATCCGCCGCGCAAGTCTCAGGCCGCCGATGATCGCGCGCCGGTCGCTTTCTTCGGAGAGATAGCGCGGATTGATCGCCGGCATGTCGCCGGGCTGGTTCGACTTGGCCTCGACATAGCCGCGCGACAGCGGCCGCATCTGCCATGCGCCGGCGGAAAGACCGGGTGTCTCCTCCAGTTCGCCAATCTGACCGTCCTTGAAGCTGCCTGGCGCGAAGGTACATTGCACATCGGGCGTCGCCGACTCCTCGAGCACCTTGACCGAGGCGGCAACGATCGAGGGGCTGTAGGTCAGCATGCCTTTGCCGGTCAACAGCCAGCGCACGACCTCGCCGGCGAGCGGCAGGCCGCGCGAGCGCTCGTTGGCGGTCTGCGCGCCGACGATCGGATAGGAGACGCGCGCGACGTAGTGGTCCTGCATGTTCTTGCCGACGCCCCGCAATTCATGCACGAGCGGCACGCCGATCCGGCCGAGATGGTCAGGATCGCCGACCCCCGACAGCTGCAGGATGTGCGGCGAGCCGATGGCGCCGGCCGAGAGGATCACCTCGCGCGCCGCGTCGGCGCGTTCGAGGGCGCCGCCCGGACCGCCGCGCGAGAACTCGACCCCGACCGCGCGCTTGCCGTCGAAGAGGATGCGATGCACCAGCGCCTTGGTGACGAGCTGTAGGTTCGGCCGCTTCAGCGCTGGCCGCAGATAGGTGCGCGCGGTCGAGGCGCGACGCCGGCCGCCGCGGGTCTGCTGGCACCAGCCGATGCAGTCGCCATGGCCGGGCGGCAGGTCGTTGACATCCTCGCGGTATTCGAGCCCGAGCTCCTTGCCGGCCTCGAGCACCGTGGCGCAGATCGCCGGCCGGTCCGTCTTCGAAGTGAACAGCGGACCGTCCTTGCCGCGCACCTCGCTGCCCTCGCCCTCCCAGCGTTCCGCCTTCTTGAAATAGGGCAGGCAGTCGTCCCACGACCAGCCGCGGTTGCCGAGCTGAGCCCAGTGGTCGTAATCTTCGGGCTGGCCGCGAATGTAGATCAGCCCGTTGATCGAGGACGAGCCGCCGATCACCCGGCCGCGGGTGTAGACGATGGCGCGGCCGTTGGTGCCAGGATCGGGCTCGGCGCGGAACTTCCAGGTCAGGGTATCGTGGTCGAGCATCTTGAAGAAGCCCGCCGGGACGTGGATCAGCGGGTTCCAGTCGCGCCCGCCGGCCTCGATCAGCAATACCTTTGTACCGGGGTCCTCGCTCAGCCGGTTGGCCAGCACGCAGCCGGCCGAGCCCGCCCCGATGATGATGTAATCCGCCATGCTCCGCCCTCCCCGGGGCCCATAGGTCGGCCCACTGCCAGATTGCTTATTCGGGCGCATAGTCTAGCGCATTGCGGCCGTACTGAAAGCTGAGCTCGCGTTGCGCCCGTCGGGGTATGAGTGTTTTCCATCCGAAGCCCCGGTTGCCGAGCCTGCGAATAGGCTTCGCGGCCGCAGGTCATGGCGCCGGGGATGCCCCGCGGATATCCTGGAGGCTCGCGGGAGGAGAGGTGGAGATGAGCGACGAGGTTCGGCCCGAAGACGATCTCGGTCTCGCCGGCAAGGTGGCGATCGTCACCGGCGGCGGCGCCCCTGACGCCGGCATCGGCAACGGCAGGGCGGCGGCGCTGCTGCTGGCCCGGTCGGGCGCCAAGGTCGTGGTCGTCGATATCGTGCGCGAGGCGGCCGAAGAAACCGTGTCGATGATCGCCGCAGAGGGCGGCATCGCGATATCGGTCGAGGCCGACGTCGCCGATGAGGGCCAATGCAAGGCGCTGGTCGAGGCGGCGGTGCGAGAGTTCGGCCGGCTCGATCTGCTCGACAACAATGTCGGCATCGGCGGTCGCGGCAGCGTCGTCGACACGCCGGTCGATCTGTGGCGCCGGGTCATGCAGGTCAATGTCGACAGCATGTTCTTCGTCTCGCGCTACGCGATCCCGGCGATGATCGAAACCGCAGGCGGCGGTGCCATTGTCAACGTGTCGTCGATCTCGGCGCTGCGGCCGCGGGGCCTGACCGCCTATTCGACCTCGAAGGGCGCGGTCATCGCGCTGACCCGGGCCATGGCGGTTGATCACGGGCCGCAGCACATCCGCGTCAATTGCGTCGCACCAGGGCCGATCTACACCCCGCGCATGTATACCGGACAGATGACGCCGGCCGGCCGCGAGGCGCGTCGCAAGGCGTCTGTGCTGGGGATCGAGGGACTCGGCCGGGATATCGGCCACGCCGTACGCTTCCTGCTGTCGGCGCATGCGCGCTATATCACCAGGCAAACCCTGGTCGTCGACGGCGGAGCGAGCCTCGTCGGCCCGGCGCGCGCTCCCGGCACGTAGCAAATGACCTGCCAGGCGCTTCCGAAGGGATAGAGGCGCCAACCGACCGCGCCATCCAGGAACAGGGCGAACGACTGGGTTGATCAGCAGACGATGCCGTCAAGAAACCGGGGCCGTCCGAGCCGATGATCACCGGGTCTTTGCTCGGCCCCGACTGCGAAGGTCGTGCACTATGATCAGTTCGAAAAGACCGATTGTTTCTATGGTATAGGATATAACCATCGACCCTAATGGACCATGGTGGCGTTGGGTTCAACGGACGCCTCCTCCGCCACCTCATGCGAAATTCCCGGATCTCGACTTCTCTCGTCCCCGGCTATTGCTTGTAGGATGGGTCAATGCGTTCGAGCTTGCGCAACAGCGCCGGCCATTCGAATTTGGCCGGATCATTGCGGCTGCCGGCGAGACGCACCCTGGCATTCTCATAGGCAGCGCTGACGACCGCGTCGCCGATCGGGTGGAATTCGGCGCCGGATTGCTGGAAGGCAAGCTGCATCACGCAAGCCCGCTCCATGCGATATGTCGCGATAAAGGCCGCGGCGATGCTCGTCCCGACGACCAACAGACCGTGATTGCGCAGGACCATGATGTGGCGATCGCCGAGATCGGCGAGGAAGCGCGCGCGTTCCTCGGGGCTTCGGGCCGAGCCTTCGTAATTGTGATAGGCGACATCGCCGATCACCTGCAGCGCGTGCTGGTTGAGCGGCAGCAGCCCCTCCTTTTGCATCGACACGGCGCAGGCGGCAATCGAGTGGGTGTGCAGCACGCAAGCCACCTCCGGCCGGGCCATATGCACCGTGCCAGGCATTGCAAAGCCGCCACTGTTGACCTCGCATTCCGAAGGCTCGACCTTGTTGCCCTCGACATCGATCTTGACCAGCGACGACGCGGTCACCTCGTCAAACAGCAGACCGTAGGGGTTGATCAGGAAACGATCGTGTTGCCCCGGCACGCGCGCCGTGAGCCGGGTGTTGATCAGGTCCGACCATCCAAACAGATCAACGAGGCGGTAGCACGCGGCGAGGTCGCAGCGGGTCTGCCATTCCTCGGCCGACATCGGCGCGGGCATTGCGGTTACCGTTGACGCCATGACTTTCTCCTATCCGATCCGAACGCCGAAAATCGGCGTATACGCCCCGATCCGCTGTCAAGCCGGCCAATACCTCGCAAACAAGGATACTCAGGCACCGGCCGGGCGGGGAGCCAGCGCGTCGAGCAGCGCCTGGATGTAGCCGTAGCAATAGGCGAACGCCACGCCCGAAGGGTCGCGCCCGTCGATCCGCGGCACATGGTCGGGCATCAGCATGTATTGGTAGCCGACATCGCGGTAGGCGGCGAGCGCGCGCGCCATGTCGATGTCGCCCTCGTCGGGAAACGCCTCGATAAAGTCGAGCCGGCGGCCCTTGATGTTGCGGAAATGCACGTTGAACAGTTTGCCGCGCCGGCCGAACCAGGCGATCGCGTCGAAGATCTCGCGGGCCGGGTCGTCGAGCATCTCGGCGACCGTGCCCTGGCAGAAATTGAGACCGTGATAGGGGCTCTCGTGCAGCGAGACAAAGCGCTTCATCCCGGCGACGGTGCCGAGCACGCTGGTGACGCCGCGATAGCCGGGCGGCGTATAAGGATCTTGCGGATGGCAGGCGAGGCGCACCCGGGCCGCGGTGGCGACCGGGACGATTGCGGCGAGGAAATGCTCGATCCGCTCCCAGTTCTCGTCTTCCGAGACGAGGCCGGCCGCGGTCGGGGGCGCCTCCTGATCGGCAAGGCTCCAGCGAAAGGCGGCGTTGCGCGACCCGCCGCGCCCGGGTTCGCGCGCGGTGCGCGGAATGCCGATCAGGGTCAGATTGTATTTCGCCGCCGGGATGCCGGCCGCGGCGAGCCGCTCGATCAGGGCGCAGATGCTGTCGATCTCGCGCTGGCGCTCGGGCTCCTTGCCCAGCAGGATGTGCGGGCTCTGCTGCTCCTCGATGGGCGCAGACGATAGCGGCAATTGCACCATGTCGAGCGAGAGGCCGAACGACTCGACGTGCTCGCGATGCCGGTTGAGGTCGTCGAGGCTCCAATGATGCGGGTTGCCGGGCGGATCGACGCAAACATGAGTGACCCCGAGCTGGGCCCACACCCGGTAATCGCTGTCGTCGCGCGGGCTGATCTGGGTCCCGACATGCATGACCGCCCCTCCATTTCCCGCCACCTCGGCGAAAGAGCGCGTGAAGAAATACCAAAATGCCGTCTTCCGGGCGCAGCCCGCGAACCTGGACCCCACGAACACCGGACGGCAAGCCCATTGCAAATGCGGGTGTTCTTGGGTTCCGGGCTCGGCCCTTTGGACCGCCCCGGAATGACCTTTTTGGGCAACAATT
>Ga0210394_10008542_pt1 | contig 10507 bp, 13 predicted proteins | sample IncBWC12MmetaG_FD_160121 | JGI IMG/M metagenome (GOLD analysis project Ga0210394, IMG submission 160121) | Forest soil microbial communities from Barre Woods Harvard Forest LTER site, Petersham, Massachusetts, United States - Inc-BW-C-12-M | ecosystem: Environmental > Terrestrial > Soil >... | reverse complement strand
ATGATGAAATATGCCGTCACGGCCTACGGCTTTGCCACCTCCGGCGGCACGCTCGCTTATCAGAACCAGGCGCCGACGGCCGAGAAGGCCGATCGCATGATCGACGAGCGGTTGGCGGCACCTTTCACGACCGACGCCAACGACTTCATCTATCAGTGGCAGGCCTCGCGCGACTACGATGCTTCGGCTTCCTTGTCGCGGATCGAGGCCACGCTGCTTGCGATCAACTCAGCCGACGACGAACGCAACCCGCCGGAAACCGGCGTCACCAATGAGGCGATCAAGCAGGTCAAGAACGGCAGGCTCTACCTGATCCCGGCCTCAACCGAGACGCGCGGGCACGGAACGACGTCCAACGCCAGGTTCTACAAACAGCAACTTGAAGAATTGCTCCGATCGGCGCCTTCGCGCGCGATGTGATATCTCCGCAAAACCAGGCATCAGGCCTCGGCCTCTTTCGCGCTGCATCAATTTTTCCGTATGCGCGGTCGCATAATTTTTCAGCATGCATCCGGCGAACGGCTCGGGCCTAATCGCGTTCCATGTTTGATTCGCTGAAAAGCGCGTGGAGGATCGAATGCGAAAGTTCGCGCAGATCGCTTTGCTGGCCTCGTGTTGTGCATCGGCAGGTGCGGCGCTCGCCTTCGACAACGGCCAATATGAAAATGTCCCCGCCGATATCCGCGCCTGGTTCAAGGGCGTGATCGCGCCGAACGGCGTCCCCTGCTGCGACATCTCCGACGGCCACCGCACCGAATATGATTTTCGCGCCGGCGCCTATTGGGTGCCGATCGAAGGCCAGTGGATGGAAGTGCCCGCACATGCCATCATTCGCGACCGCGGCAATCCCGTCGGCGAGGCTGTGGTATGGTATGTCCACCACCGCGGCGGCATCGTGATCTCCTGCTTCGTACCGGCGGATGCCGTCTGACATTCCACCTTCACCGATGGCGCCAGCTCGCGGCGGATGCTATCTCCGCCGTCATGGCATCCGATTCTGAAACCAATGGCGCCGTCACCCCGCGCGCCGCGATGCGCTGGGTTCTCGCCGCATTCTACGTGGCGGCCGGCATCGCGCATCTTGTCGCGCCGGACAAATTGCTCGCGATCACCCCGTCCTGGGTTCCGTTCGCGCCGCAAATCATCTTCGCAACCGGCCTGTGCGAATTGGCCGGCGCGGCGGCGCTGGTGACAACGCCGCTGCGGCGCTGGGCGGGATTTGCGTTCGCGGCTTATGCCCTCTGCGTATGGTCGGCCAATTTCAAGCACGCCATCGATGGCATCGATCTGCCCTATATCGCCAGTAGCTGGCTCTATCACGGCCCGCGGCTCGCTTTTCAGCCGGTATTGGTTTGGTCGGCGCTATTTTCCGCCGGGATCATCGACTGGCCATGGCGGCGGGATTTGGGGTAGCTTTCGACGTCGCCGCGGTGATAATTTCGGCGAAGCCCGTGGTTTTTTGGAGAGCGATGGTGAGCGAGCTTTGCGCCGACGACCTCAAGACGATCTACCCGGAGCCGACCGCACGCGTGATCGCGAAGGCGCGGCCGCAAGTCGACATTCACGCCAGGAAGTTCATCGAGATGTCGCCGTTCTGCGTGATCGCGACCTCGGGCTGCGACGGCAGCGTCGATGCCTCGCCGCGCGGCGGGCATCCGGGCTTTGTCCATGTCGAGGGCCCCAACCGGCTCTTGATGCCGGATCGGCCCGGCAACAACCGGATCGACAGCTTCAAGAACATCGTCGAGGGTTCAGGCTTCGTGCAACTGATCTTCTTCGTGCCCGGGATCGACGAGACGCTGCGGGTCGGCGGCAGAGCTACGGTCTCGGCAGATCCTGCGCTGCTCGCGGCGATGGAGGAATTCGGCAAGTTGCCGCGCGCCGTGCTGTGCATCGACGTATCGGAGGCTTATTTCCATTGCGGCAAGGCCTTGATGCGCTCAAGGCTGTGGTCAAAGGACGCGCGGGTCGAACGCGCCGTATTTCCTTCGATCAGCCAGGTGATCCACGACCAGACCAAACTCGGCGAAGCGGAAACGCAGACGGAAGTCGAAGCCCGCTATAAGACGCAGTTGTGACTCCAAGGGCAATAGAACCACACTATCCGTCATGGCCGGGCTCGTCCCGGCCATCCACGTCTTTCTTGCCTGATGACCAAGACGTGGATGCCCGGCACAAGGCCGGGCAATGACGACGGGGACGACGTGAGTGAGATTTCTTCTCCCGTTCTCCTCAGTGCTCCTCGCCCTCAAGGCCGCCGACGTGCTTCTGGGTGTAGAGCTCAAGCCCGATCCGCGCGATCAAATCGAGCTGGGTCTCGAGGAAATCGATGTGGTGTTCCTCGTCCTTCATCAGGCTTTCGAAAAGGTCGCGTGACACGTAATCCTTGACGCCGTGGCAGTAGGTGGCGGCTTCCTGATAAAGCGCACGCGCGCTGTTCTCGGCCGCGAGATCACACTCAATGATCTCCTTGACGTTCTGGCCGATCCGCAAGGGGTCGAGCACCTGCATGTTGGGAAAGCCGTCGAGAAACAGGATGCGGTCGGTGAACTTGTCGGCGTGCTCCATCTCCTCGATGGATTCCTTGCGCCAGACCTTGGCCATCTCCAACAGGCCCCAATTGGCGAGAAGCCGGTAATGCAGCCAGTACTGATTGATGGCAGTGAGTTCGTGGCGCAAGCCCCTGTTGAGATAGTCGATGACCTTGGCGTCGCCTTGCATGATGCCTCTCTCCGTCAGGCCGTCGTGACGGCCCATGGTTAGCCTGAGGCCGCTAGTAGCGCATCATCCGCCAAAGTGTAAGCGGTTTGCGGGCCAAAAGGCGTTATCGCCTGATGTCACCAGGGCAGAACTTGAGGCGGTCTTTTCGGGATTTCAGCCGGCTGCGGCGAGCGCGGAAGCGTCTTCGACGTGCTGATGTTTCGCCGCATGGCTGTGCGGACAGCCGCTGCAGCAGGCCTTCGCGCAGGCGCCCAGCGCCTCATCGATGATGGTCTTGATGGTGCGCGCGCAGCGACCGCATTCGGCGCTGCAGCCGAGACAGCCGTAAATCTGCTTGGCGTTGCGAGGGAGCTGCTGCGCACCCTCGACGGCACTGCGGACGTCGTGGTCGCTAATCACGTTGCAGGAACAGATGATCATTAAACAGGCGGGCCTATCGGTGATGCGGAACCCTTCAAATATTGAAGGTGCTCGCGGGATGCAAAAGGAAAAGCCGCGTTTTGAAGCAATTCCAAACTGGTGAATTTCAACTTGGAATGAGTCTAAGAAGCCCGTGTTGCGGCAGATCATCAAATGGGTGCGGCCTCGCCGTCAAAGGAGATCCTTAATCGCCGCCCCCTCCTCCACCGCCATCGCCCCCTCCTCCGCCTCCTCCACCGTCACCACCGCCTCCACCGTCGCCGCCCGCACTATCGCCGCCACCCCAATCGCCACTTGCGGCGGAATGGTCGCCCAACGAATGGCTAATGCCGAACCAGCTCCAAAAACCGCCCGCGGTGGAGGCACCGTAATCGCTATGGCTAACTCCCCCGACATCGCCACTGACGTAGTCGCCTCCACCCGAAGCTTCGCTCCCCGACCCGCGCCGGTTTCGTCGGCGACCGATCAGCACAATCAGGCAGATCGCCCCGGCCACGCTCACGATCAGCACCGCCATCAGCTCCGGCACGGCCTGCGCTCCTTTCTATATTTCCATCTGTTTCCAGATACTTATACGTCGCACCATATTACCGCGACCCATAGAATGAGCCCGCAATATGACCGCTTCGTTCATTGATCGTTCAAGTGAAATGTGGAACTTTTCGCCAACGGACCGCTTGGTGCGCTGTCTTGTTCATTCAGCGCGGTCTCCGTCAGAAAGGTAATGCCATGAGGAAAATTTTGGTGGCACTGGCCACTATCGCGACCCTGGCCTTCTCGGCCTCGGCGCCCGCTCACGCCCAGCGCGCCCTTGGCGCAGCGATCGCCGGTGGACTGATCGGCGGCGCCATCGTCGGCGGCGCGGTTGCCGCCAGCCCCTACTACTACGGACCCGGCCCATACTACGGTTATGGCCCAGGTTACGGCCCCGCTCCTTATTACGGTGGCCCGGGCTATGTCGCGGCCGAGGATGCTTACGGCTGCTACTGGCAGCGGCAGCGATTCTGGGATGGCTATGCCTGGCGTATCCGCCGCGTACAGGTTTGCGGCTAAAGCGCGTTCATCTTCATTAAGTCGGCCGGGAGGTGATCATCCATCCGGCTGATTTTAAAGGCGGCTTTGAATATTGGCCTGAAAAAAAGCGTTTTTCGGGCCAATCTCTTTGAGGCGTTTACTTTGGGTTGACCATTGTGCGCTCCTTTGACGGCAGGGTAAATTCCAAGCTTGGCGTACGAATCAATCTTAATCCCCCTGGCGCTGACAGGCGCCGCATCTCCAGGAGAGTCCGAGACATGAAGAAGACATTTGCTGCGCTCCTTGCGGCTGCAACGGTGGCCTGCGCGCTCACCGCGACCCCGGCCAGCGCCCAGCGCGCGCTTGGCGCCGCGATTGCCGGCGGCATCATCGGCGGTGCCATCGTCGGCGGCGCGGTTGCTGCCAGCCAGGCTCCGCCCCCTGTCTATGTGGCCCCCGGCCCGGGCCCCTGCCGTTGGGTGCGTGAGCGTTATTGGGATGGTTACGACTGGCGCTTCCGCCGCGTTCAATACTGCGACTGATCTGATCAGCGCCTGATCTTCGAAAACCCGGCCCGACGCGGCCGGGTTTTTTTGTTTTTGAGGTCCTCATCCTGAGGAGCGGCGGCACCCGAGCAGGCCGAGCGGTAGCGAGGCCGTTAGCAAACGGTGCAAATGAAACCGCGTCTCGAAGGATAGAGGCCTCATGGTTCGAGACGCGCGTCCCGCGCTCCTCACCATGAGGATCGACATACATCGCAAATTCTACTTGGCAGCCGCGATCGAACGCAGCAACGCTTCGCTCGGCCAGCAATCCACCGTCAGGCCTGCCTTCTTCTGATAGGCGCCGAGCGCCGAGCGCGTCTTCATGCCCGCCTTGCCGTCGATCTTGTCGGCATAAAGGCCGATCCGCGTGAGCTGACGCTGCATGGCCTCGACGTCCCTCGTGCGCAACTGGGTCGAAGCCGACCATGGCGTCGCAAAGGCGAGCGGGCTCACCATGCGGTCGGCCAGATGCCCGACGAACAGCACATAGAGATCGGAGAAATTATACTCCTTGATCACGAAGTAGTTCTTCGTGGTCAGGAACGTCGGCCCATAGATGCCCTCCGGCTGCAGGAACGATGCCGGCTCTGCCTGCTCGATGGCATTCAACTTTTGACCGCGTACCGGCGCAAAACCTTCGCGCAGCCAATCGCGAAGCGGCTTCGTCACTTCGGGCACACCCATGGTGCAATCGACATTGGCGGGCGGGGTCACCTCATAGGCCCAGCGCACGCCCTTCTGCCAGCCCTTGTTGACGAGTTGCCCGGCGGCGGAGGCGAGCGCATCCGGCACCGAGTGCCAGATGTCCTTACGGCCGTCGCCGTCGAAATCGACCGCGTGCTGGTAAAACTCTGACGGCAGGAATTGCGTCAATCCCGTCGCGCCGGCCCACGAGGTGCGCAGGTCCTTGCGCGTCACCTCGCCGTCGTTGATCAGTTTCAGCGCGAGAATGAATTCGTTGCGGTATTGATCTTTGCGCCGGCCGACATAGGCCTGCGTCGCCAGGGCGCGCAAGCCGTCGTAAGGCAGCGTGTAGCGGCCGTAATCGGTTTCGCGGCCCCAGATCGCGAGCAAGATCGTGGCAGGCACACCGAAGCGCTGCTCGATACCATCGAGAGAAGCGCGATATTTTGCCAGAAGCCGCTGCCCTTCCTCGGCGAGGCGGGCGATGCTCGCTTCCTTCAGATAATCCGCCGGCACCTGCACGAATTCGGCCTGCGACGGTGCGCCAGTGGCGGGCCGTCCCGGAAGGATTAGATCCGGCAGTTTGTAATCGGGTTCAAGGCCTGCGGTTTCGCGGTCGAACGTGGCGCGCGAGACGCCTTGCGCTTGCGCCTCCGGCCAGAGCGAGGCGATGAACGCGGTGAAACCGGCATCGGGGGCGGCGTGAGCGGGAAGAGGCAGCACCAAGGTTACCGCGAACACAAATACATCTAATCCATTTTTCAGGCGCCGGAGTACGAACCGATATTGCATCAGCGTCTCTCTTTGTATATACTGAGCATATACAACATGATCGACCTTGACCAGATCACGGGTTTTGACTGGGACGATGGCAACCGCCGCAAGAGTGCGGATAAACATGACGTCAGTCAGGCCGAAGCCGAAAGTGTCTTCTTCAACGATCCGCTGATCGTTGTTGAGGACGCCAAGCATAGCGAGACAGAGCGGCGCTTCAATGCGTTAGGAAAGACGGCTCAAAATCGCTTACTGCATGTAACCTTCACCCTGCGGCAAAATGCAACCGTGATCCGGGTGATATCGGCGCGAGACATGCACCGAAAGGAGAAAAAAGCTTATGAGCAAGCTTAAATCAGTTCCACCCTTCAGGACGGAAGCCGAAGAGCGGAAGTTTTGGGAGACCCATGACTCCACCGACTACGTCGATTGGAGCAAGGCCGAACGCGTGCGCTTTCCGAACCTGAAACCTTCAACCACGGCGATTTCAATTCGCCTGCCGCTGGGCTTGCTGGAGCAAATCAAGATCGCCGCCAACAAGCGCGACGTACCGTATCAGTCGCTGATCAAAATGTGGCTGGCGGAGAAGGTGGGGTAACCGCTTCTACCTTGTCAGCTTCTTGTACTTCACCCGGTGCGGGATGACGGAATCCTGCCCCAGCCTGCGCATCTTGTCCTTTTCGTAATCCTGGAAATTGCCTTCGAACCACTCGGCATGGCTATCGCCTTCAAAGGCGAGCATGTGGGTGGCGATGCGGTCGAGGAACCAGCGATCGTGGCTGATGATCACGGCGCATCCGGCGAAATCCTCCAGCGCCTCTTCGAGCGCGCGCAACGTATCGACGTCGAGATCGTTGGTCGGCTCGTCGAGCAACAGCACGTTGGCGCCGGATTTGAGCATCTTGGCCAGATGCACGCGGTTGCGCTCGCCGCCCGACAGCGCGCCGACCTTCTTCTGCTGGTCGGCGCCCTTGAAATTGAACGAGGAGCAATAGCCGCGCGAATTCACCTCGCGCTTGCCGAGCAGGATCAATTCGTTGCCGCCGGAAATTTCCTCCCACACCGTCTTCTTGCCGTCGAGTGAATAGCGCGACTGATCGCCATAGCCGAGATGCACGCTCTCGCCGACCGTGATCGTGCCGCCGTCCGGCTTCTCCTGCTCGGTGATCATGCGAAACAGCGTGGTCTTGCCGGCGCCGTTGGCGCCGATCACCCCGACGATACCGCCCGGCGGCAATTTAAAGGTGAGATTGTCGATCAGGAGCCGATCGCCATAGCCCTTGGTCAGCCCTTCGAAATCGATGACGTTCTGACCGAGCCGTTCGGCCACCGGAATCGTGATCTGCGCGGTCTGCACCTGCTTTTCGCTCGCCTGCTTCAGCAAATCTTCATAGCGCTGGTAACGCGCCTTGGATTTGGCCTGACGTGCCTTTGGCGAGGCAGCGATCCATTCCTGTTCGCGAGCGAGCGTGCGCTGATGCGCGGCCTCTTCGCGGCCCTCCTGCTCGAGCCGCTTCTGCTTTTGCACCAGCCAGGACGAATAATTGCCCTCGTAGGGAATGCCCTTGCCGCGGTCGAGTTCGAGGATCCATCCCGTGACATTGTCGAGAAAGTAGCGATCGTGGGTGACGATTAGGATCGCGCCGGGGTAGTTACGCAAATGGCCTTCCAGCCATGACACGGATTCCGCGTCGAGATGGTTGGTCGGTTCGTCCAGCAGCAACAGCTCGGGCTGATCGAGCAGTAGCTTGCAAAGCGCGACGCGGCGGCGCTCGCCGCCGGAGAGTTTGGTCACATCGGCATCGTCGGGCGGACAACGCAGCGCATCCATCGCCTGATCGACCTTGCTGTCGAGATCCCAGAGGCCGGCGGCCTCGATCTCGTCTTGCAGCTTGGTCATCTCGTCGGCGGTTTCTTCCGAATAATTGACCGCGAGTTCATTGTAGCGGTCGAGGATCGCCTTCTGCTTGGCGACGCCCAGCATGACGTTCTCACGGACGGTCTTGGTTCCATCGAGCTGCGGCTCCTGCTCGAGGTAGCCGACCCGCGCGCCCTCGGCGACCCAGGCCTCCCCGGTATATTCCTTGTCGAGCCCGGCCATGATCCGCAGCAAGGTCGACTTACCCGAGCCGTTGACGCCGAGCACGCCGATCTTGGCGTCGGGGTAGAACGACAGATGGACGTTATCGAGCACCTTTCGGGTGGGGTAGCTCTTGGTCAAACCCTGCATGAAGTAGACGAACTGGCGCGCCATAGAGGTCCCTGAAATGAAGAGATTTTTAAGGATGTTTAGCTTGGCCGTGATGTAGCGGCGCAGGCCCCAAAGGGCAACCTTCCGAACCGGACAAGCCCAGGTTTTCCCTCTGTTCACCAGTGCCGACTATTGGGCGCCCGTAGGAACACGGATCGCGACAATTGAAACTTTCTTTTAATAGGTTGCGAACGAAACTCCGCCTCAGCGCCACTAAAAAGCGCTCCGTACGTCAGAAGACGCCGGAAAAAAGACAGGATTCGTCATGGCGAGCATCACTTCGGGCACCCTTTCCTCCCCTTCCCGCGACCGCGACGGACGGACGAATCACTTCGCCGAAATCCGCAGCCTCTTCCGCCAGTTCTTCGAAAGGGCTTTCGACCCCTACCGGCCCGAGCTGCATTATATGCGCGGACCGGGCCCAGCCTGCCGCGCCAAGCAGGCGGCCGCCCGCCGGACCGCCCGCTGACTTCCTGCTGATGCGCCCCTCGGGCGTGTCCGTTTGGCGCCCGTCCACCCGCAATTTTGATGACGACGGCGCTTGCCTGAAAAAGCGCCGCGCGCGACCATATGGTCCCCTTTAAGAGGACGGCGCGTACGAGGCGCCGTCATCATCGCCATGAACGGACCTCCTCATGACGCGGCTGCGCTGTGCAATTCTCGATGACTATCTCAATCTATCGCTCAAGGTCGCCGACTGGTCCAAGGTCGCGGACCGCGTCGACGTCACCGTCTTCAACCAGCCCTTTGCTTCGCCCGAGGCCGCGATCGGCGCGTTGAAGGACTTCGAGATCATCTGCGCGATGCGCGAACGCACGCCGTTTCCACGCGCGATGTTCGACGGACTCCCCAAACTGAAGCTCCTGATCACCTCAGGGCTTCGCAACAATTCAATCGACATGGCGGCCGCCAAGGATAAGCAGATCGTCGTATGCGGCACGCAATGGCCGCGCGACCCGACCGCGCCCTTGACCATGGGCCTGATCCTGGAACTGACCCGCAATATCGGCCGCGAGAACGCCCGCATGCATGCCGGCGAATATTTGCAGAAGCATGTCGGCATCGAGATCGAGGGCAAGACGCTCGGCGTCATCGGCCTCGGCAAACTCGGCGCGAAGGTTTCGGGACTTGCGAAAGCGTTCGGCATGAACGTGATCGCCTGGAGCCCGAACCTGACGGCGGAGCGCTGCAAGGAAGTCGGCGTCGGCTATGCCAGCAAGGAAGAGTTGTTCGCGACCGCCGACATCATCACCATCCATGTCGTGCTGAGCGACCGCTCGCGCGGGCTCGTCGGCGCCGCCGATCTTGACCGCATGAAACCGACGAGCTTCATCGTCAACACCGCGCGCGGGCCGATCATCGACGAGATGGCGCTTCTGGAAACGCTGAAAGCCCGCAAGATCACAGGTGCTGCGGTCGACGTGTTCTCGGTCGAACCGCTGCCAGTCGATCATCCCTTCCGCAAGCTCGACAACCTCGTGCTGACGCCGCACCTCGGCTACGTCACGCAGGAGACCTTCATCGCCCATTACAACCAGATGGTCGAAGGCATCGATGCCTGGTTCAAGGGCGAGCCGGTGCGGCGGCTGTCGTGAGACCGCACACCCGAACCAACACCTGAAAGAAAAAGGCGCGCCGGAAAGCGCGCCTTTCGTCAATCGGTTGCTCTCTTAAGCCCGCTTATCTCACTGTCACCGGCGGCGGCAGCGGCGGCACTGAGGTCGGCTGGGTGCCGGGCACGCTCGGCGCAGCCATAGCCGGTCCGGGCACCGGGGCTGCGGAAGCTGTCGTGGTCGAACTCGGTGCCGGCCCGCCCGGCAGCACCACCACGCGCGTGCCGACCTTGACGCGGTCGAACAGGTCCGAGACGTCCTCGTTCAGCATGCCGATGCAGCCGGAGGACACGAACTTGCCGATCGTCGACGGCTGGTTGGTGCCATGGATGCGATAGACCGTGTTGCCGAGATACATAGCGCGCGCACCCAAGGGATTGCCGGGCCCGCCGGCCATGAAGCGCGGCAGATAGGGCTGGCGCTCGATCATTTCGGTCGGCGGATGCCAATCCGGCCATTCCGCCTTGCGCGAAATCTTCTGCACG
>Ga0210394_10008540_pt1 | contig 10508 bp, 10 predicted proteins | sample IncBWC12MmetaG_FD_160121 | JGI IMG/M metagenome (GOLD analysis project Ga0210394, IMG submission 160121) | Forest soil microbial communities from Barre Woods Harvard Forest LTER site, Petersham, Massachusetts, United States - Inc-BW-C-12-M | ecosystem: Environmental > Terrestrial > Soil >... | reverse complement strand
CGCCTCACGCGATCCGCAGGTCGACGTCGTCGTGGTCGAGGTGGGGGGGACCGTTGGCGACATCGAGAGCCTCCCGTTCCTCGAGGCCATCCGCCAGATGAAGAACGACCTCGGGCGCCAGAACGTCTTCTATGTTCACTGCTCGTTGGTGCCTGTCGTGCACGGCCAGGAGATGAAGACGAAACCGACGCAGCACTCGGTCCAGGCGCTGCGCGCGATCGGTATCCAGCCCGACGCGATCATCTGCCGTTCGGAAAGGGCGATCGACGCCGACCTCAAGGAGAAGATCGCGCTCTTCACCGACGTGCCGCGCGACGCCGTCGTCTCGGTGCCCGATGTCGATTCCATCTACGAGGTCCCACTGATGCTCGAGGACGCCGGCTTCGGCCGCGTCATGGCCAAGCACTTCGAGCTCGATGATGAGAACCACTCGCCCGACAACGGCCAGTGGATCCAGCTGATCGAGCGCATCAAGCACCCGCGCGCGAGCGTGCCTGTCGCGGTCGTCGGCAAGTACGTCGCGCTTCCCGACGCCTACTTGAGCGTGATCGAGTCTCTCCGCCACGCCGGCATCCACCACGGGCTCGACATCGACATCCACTGGGTCTCATCGGAAAAGCTCGACGCGGGTGACACGTCGCCGCTGAAGGGTGTCGCCGGAATCGTTGTGCCAGGAGGTTTCGGCTATCGCGGTATCGAAGGCAAGGTGCAGGCATCGCGTTACGCGCGTCACAACCAGATCCCCTACCTCGGGCTGTGCCTCGGCCTGCAGTGCGCAGTCATCGATTTCGCACGCGAAGCCCTCGATGCGCCTGACGCCAACTCCACCGAGTTCGCCGCATTCACCTCGACGCCTGTGATCGACCTCATGCCCGAACAGAGGAACATCGACCAGATGGGTGCGTCGATGCGGCTGGGTCTTTACCCATGCAAGCTCCTGCCCGGCTCGCTCGCGCACAAGGCATATGGCGAGGAGGTCGTGTACGAGCGACACCGCCACCGCTTCGAGTTCAACAACGAGTACCGCGAATCGCTGGGTGACGCGGGCATGATCTTCAGCGGCGTATCGCCGAACGGAAGGCTCGTCGAGATCGTCGAGCTCGCTGGCCACCCGTGGTTCGTGGCCAGCCAGTTCCACCCCGAGTTCCGCTCTCGACCCAATCGCGCCCACCCGCTGTTCCGCGATTTCGTGCGCGCGGCGTTCCTGCAAAGCGGCATCGACCAGATGGAGCTCCGCCCGGCGGAGCTGGTCGAGGAAACCGAAGGAACCTAGCGGAAAGCCCCGTGGAGCAACCCAAAAGGGGGATCCCCTCCTTCGAAGCGCGTCACGAGCTTGCCTTCGAGCTCGTGCACGCCACCGAAGCCGCCGCCCTGGCCTGCGCCAGGCTGCTCGGCAAGGGCGATCCGGAACGCGTCATCGAGGTCGCGGCGGACGCCATGCGCCGAGTGCTGGAGGCGAGTGGCCCTTCGGGCACGGTGGTGCTGGGCCCACGCGGCGACCCCTACCTTTCGCACGGCACGTTGCTGTCCGGCGGTGAGACCCGTGTCGACTTCGGCCTCTTCCCGATCGAGGGCGCCAGCCAGGTCGCAAGAGGCTCGACCAACGCCGTCTCGATCGTCGCCGCGGTGGAGCCAGGCGGATTCGCGCAGCTGCCCTCGATCTGGTACGTCGAGAAGATCGTGGCGGGCCCGGCGGCGCGCGGCGGCATCGACCTCGACGACACCATCGCCGACAACCTGAGGCGCATCGCCTTCGCCCGGGACGCGCGGGTCCAGGACCTCACGGTGGCCATCCTCGACCGGCCCCGTCACCAGGACCTGATGGAGGAGGTGTCTGCCGCGGGCGCCCGCATCCTGACCCTGGAAGAAGGCGACGTCGCCGGCGCGGTGATGGCGGCGGTCCCCGGCAGCGGCATCGATGCCGCGATCGGCATCGGTGGCGTCGACGCCACCCTCATCGCGGCGTGCGCGATCCGCTGTCTCGGCGGCGAGCTCCAGGCTCGGTTGTGGCCGCGCAACGAAGAGGAGAGGCTGCTGATCGGCGACGCGGCCGGGCGCATCTACGGGGCCGCCGACCTGGTGCCCGGGAACGACCTGTCAGTCGTGCTGACCGGGATCACCGGAGGGCCATTGCTGCCGGGGGTCATGTTCGGCAGCGGCTATGCCGAGACGGCGTCCCTGCTCATGTCCAGCCGGCAAGCCACCATCCGCCGGCTCACGACTCGGCATCACACCCTCGGGGATTCCTGCTGAGGTTTAAGCCGAACCGAGCAGCGCTCGCGCTCGCCGCTGTTTGTGCTCTCGCCGCGTGCAACGGGAGCACGGCCTCCGGTCCTTCACCCTCGGCGCCGGTCACGCCTAGCGCCTCGCCTTCGCCTTCGCCCCAGGTGACGTCGTCGGCACCCTGCGTCAAAGCGGCTCCCATCCGGCGCGCCGCCGGTGTCAGCTCATCCAGCCCCGTGATCCTTCTCGCCTCCGGCCTGAACGGGCCTGACGACCTGCTTTACCTGCCCGCCAACGGCACGGTGATGGTCGGCGAGCATGGCAACGGCCGCATCGCGGTGGTGGGTGGCGCGAGCCGGCTCAGGCGGCTGCCGCAGGTGATCGGGGAGGCCGAAGGCATCGCCCAGATCGGTTCGACGATCTACATCGCGGACCAGCTGCACAACCGGGTCGTCACGCTGACCTCCACCGGGGTGCGCACGGTCCTCCAGCTGGTGCCCGATCCAAGTGGTTTGAACCTCGACGGCATCGCCAGCAACGGCACGCAGCTTGTCGTCCCCGACAGCCCGCACGGGACTGTGCTTTTGGTCGACCCGTCCGGCCGTGTCGCGGCGCGGTGGGGCGGGTTCAGCCGGCCGGCGGGAGTCTGGGCCGGGACCGCCCCGTACCTGATCGCCGACGAGAACGCGAGCGCGATCTATGCGCTGAAGACTGGCGGCGGCTTCACCACCGTGGCCCGCAACCTGGCCGGGGCCGACGACGTGGTGCGCGACTCGCGCGGGCACGTGCTCGTGACCCTGCCCGGGCTTGGCATCCTGCGGGACGTGACCACGGGCGGGAATCTCGCTGCCGGGCTTCGTAATCCCCAGGGTCTCGACTTCGATGGCGCCCAAAACGTGCTCGTCACCGAGAGCGACAACGGCCGTGTGGACCTGATCGTGAGGACGTTCGCCCTCAGCGTGCCGGCGCCGGCCGTGCGCCTGCTGCCCGGGCAGGCGGTGTGCTTGGGAATAACAAGGGCGCGGGGATACTCAGCCGCCCTGGGCATCGGTCAGATCACCGGCGCCACCGTCACCTCGTCGCCTGGCGCCGCGTCCTCGTTCGAGGTCACACCACAGCCGTGCGCCGCCGCTACCGTCTGCACCGTGTCGCTGACCGTCACCAGCCCGGCCGGGCGCGATTTCGCTTACTTTACCTACCGGGATTAGCCACCCCGATTCGGGGGTATCACAAGTAAGGATCATGGACGAACGGAACCCGTTTCCCCCTCAGGGAGGGGACTCTCTGCCTCCTCCACCCCCGCCGATTTATCCGGTCACGTCCGACATCCCGCCGGACTCGCCCTACCACGCGTCGCCGAACCCCCCGGTCCGGCGCAACCGGGGGCTGCTCGGCGGGCTCGGGGCGCTGGTCGTGGCCGCGCTCGCCTACGGCAAGTACGTGTTTTTGATCCTCCTCAAGGTCCCGGCCCTGTTGACGGTGGGCACGGCTCTAGTCAGCGTGGCGGCCTACAGCCTGATCCCCGGGATCGGCCCCTGGGTCGCCGTCGGCCTGGTGGTGATGATCTTCGTGCACGAGATGGGGCACGTGGTCGAGATCCGCCGGCAGGGGATGCACGCGACCGCGCCGATCTTCATACCTTTCCTTGGCGCGGCCATCTTCCAGCGCTCGCATGCGCAGAGCCCGATGCGGCAGGCGCAGATCGGCATCGCCGGGCCGATCGCGGGTACCGTCGGAGCGACGGTCGCGCTGGTTCTTTACAACGAGACGCAGTGGCCCGTCCTGCTGCTGTGGGCCTACTACGGCTTTTTGATCAACCTCTTCAACATGATCCCGTTCGGGATGCTGGACGGCGGCTGGATCCTGGCCCCCACTTCCAAGTGGGTTCAGGTCGCGGGCCTGGTCGCTCTGGCGTACGGATGGTTCGCAGGCCTCATCAGCCCGCTCATCATCATCATCCTGGTCATCGGCCTGCCGATGGTCTGGCAGCGGTTCCGCAACCCGGCCCTGGACGCCTACCTGACATCGGGACCCCCCGGCCCGCGCATCGCCATGGGGCTGGCATGGCTCGGCCTGGTGGGGTACCTGGCCTTCTTCTTCCTGCAGACCGAGCAGATGCTCACCCCGTTCCTTCGGTAAACTCACTGACCTGGAGACAATGACCTTGAAAGCACAGATTCATCCCGCCTTTTACGAAGACGCTCTCGTCACGTGCGTATGCGGCAACACGTTCACGACCGGATCGACGCGCAAAGAGCTCAAGACCGAGATCTGCTCCGTCTGCCACCCGTTCTTCACGGGCACGCAGAGGATTGTCGACACGGGCGGCCAGGTCGAGCGGTTCCGCAAGCGGGCGGCAAAGTCCACCCGTAACTAGATGCCGCTACCGGGCGAGATCGCGGAAGAGGCGAGCTCCCCGGCCGGTCCGGTGAGCGCACCCAAGAAAGATCAATTCTTCTATGGCGGGCAGGCCGTCATCGAAGGGGTGATGATGCGCGGCAAGCGTCACTACGCTGTGGCCATACGCCTGCCGAAGACGAAGGAGATCGTCGTCGACCGCGGCGAGCTCAAGGCCGCCATCTACGTCAACCCGATGTGGAAGCTGCCGATCCTTCGCGGCCTGGCACTCATCGGCGAGCAGCTGCACCTGGGCATGAAGACCCTCATGTGGTCGGCCAACATGAATGCCGGTGGCAACGAGGTCGTCATCGGCAAGCGCGAGATCACAGGCTCGATCATCTTCGCTGCGATCTTCGGCCTGGGCCTGTTCTTCGGCCTGCCATTGGTGCTCGCGGGCCTCGCGGTGCATCACAGCGGTAGCTTCCTCTTCGTCCTTGTCGAGGGGGTGATCCGCGTTGCGCTCGTGCTCGCCTATCTATCGGCGATCGCCCTGCTGCCGGACGTGCGTCGCGTCTTTCAGTACCACGGCGCCGAGCACAAGACGATCAACGCCTTTGAGTCGGGCTGGCCGCTCGACGTGTCGTCGGTTCGCCGCGCGAGCTTGCTTCACCCGCGCTGCGGCACGGGTTTTTTGGTCGTCGTCCTGGTGATCAGCGTCCTGCTGTTCAGCGTGGTCGCGATCTTCCATCCCAACTGGTTCTGGCTCATCGCCAGCCGCGTCATCGGCATCCCGCTGATCGCCGGTCTCGGCTTCGAGCTGATCCGCTTCATGGCGCGCCACCGGTACAACCCGGTGGTGAAGTTGATGCTGCTGCCCGTGCTGGGGACGCAGAAGTTCACGACGCGAGAACCCACCGACGACATGCTCGAGGTGGCCATCACCGCTTTCAACAGCGCCCGCCAGGGTGAGGAGGAAGCGGCCGGAGCCGCAGCTTGATCGACCGGCTAGAGGCCATCGCGCGCCGGTACCACGAGATCGAGGCGGAGATGGCGCGCCCCGAGGTCGCCAGCGACCACGCCCAGCTGACCAAGCTGGCGCGCGAGTCGCGCACCTTGCGAGAGACGGTCGAGAAATTCGAGGCGTTCAAACGCGCACGCCACGAGCTCGAGTCGGCGCGCGAGATGCTGAAGCACGAAAAAGATCCGGAGATGCAGGAGTACCTGCGCGCGGAAGAGCGGCGGGCGGCCGCCCAGGTAGGTGAGCTGGACGAGCAGCTCAAGGTCCTCCTGCTGCCCAAGGATCCCAATGACGACCGCGACGTAGTGGTCGAGATCCAGGGTGCCGAAGGTGGGGAGGAGGCGGCGTTGTTCGCGGCCGACCTCTTCCGCATGTACTCGAGGTGGGCGGAGCGCAAGGGCTGGAAGATCGAGGTGGTCGACGTCTCGCACAGCGAAAAGGGCGGCTACGACAAGATCGTGTTCGAGGTGCATGGCCACGGCGCCTACTCGCAGCTCAAGTACGAGGGCGGCGTCCATCGAGTGCAACGCGTGCCGAAGACCGAGGCCCAGGGCCGCATCCACACCTCCGCCGCGACCGTTTCGGTGATGCCCGAGGCCGACCCCGTCGAGGTTGAGCTCAAGCCGGAAGACCTTGAGATCAAGACGTCGACATCGCAGGGGCCGGGAGGCCAGAGCGTCAACACGACCTATTCGGCGATCCGGATCACGCACAAGCCGACGGGGATGATGGTGAGCATCCAGGACGAGAAGTCGCAGCTCCAGAACAAGGAGAAGGCGATGCGCGTGCTGCGCGCCAGGCTTTACGAGATCAAGCTCGCCGAGCAGCAGGCCGCGCTCGGCGCCCAGCGCCGCAGCATGATCGGCGGCGGCAACCGGTCGGAGAAGATCCGGACCTACAACTTCAAGGCGAACCGCGTCACCGACCATCGCATCAACCTCGACCTTCACAAGCTGGACCAGGTGATGGGCGGAGACCTGGACGAGCTGGTCGAAGCCTTGAGCAACGCCGACCGGGCGGCAGGTCTGAACGGCAACTGATTGACTGTTCTCGAGGTTCTCAGGCTGGCCTCGGAGCATCTCGGCAAGCATGGGTCGGACTCGGCGCGGCTCGATGCCGAGGTCATGCTGGCCGGCGCTCTGGGGCTGCGGCGCCTCGACCTTTACCTGCAGTTCGATCGAACGCTTTCGGAAGACGAGCTCAGCATCTTTCGCGCCCAGGTCGCGCGTCGGGCGCATGGAGAGCCGGTCGCCTACGTGGTCGGCCATAAGGAGTTCATGGCGCTGGACTTCGAGGTCACGCCGGCGGTGCTGGTGCCCAACCCCGACACCGAGCTGCTGGTGCAGCTGGTGGTGGCGCGGGCGCGCGAAGCGGGGCGCTCTCTGCGGGTTGCCGACGTCGGCACGGGGAGTGGATGCATCGCGATTGCCACCGCGCACTATTCGCCGGACGTCGAGGTGTGGGGAAGCGACGTCAGCAGCGAAGCGCTGGAGGTGGCCGCGCGCAACGTGGTCAAGAACTCGCTCGAAGCCCGCGTGCACCTCGCGTGCGGCGACCTGATGACGCCGGTGCCGGGAACCTTCGATCTCATCTGCGCCAACCTTCCGTACCTGGCGGTCGGAGTACCCCTGCCCGCGGCAGTCTTGGCACAGCCCAGTGTTGCGCTGTATGCAGACGAGGGCGGGGCGGCGCTGGTCATCAGGCTGCTCGAGGCGGCGCCGGCACGGCTGAACCCGGGTGGACGTGTCCTGCTGGAGGTGGACCCGTCGATCCTGTCATCGGTGCTCGAGGTGGCCGACCGAAATTTTGCGGGACGGCGAGTGCACCAGGACATGGCCGGACACGAGCGGGTGGTGGAAGCGTGGTCCTGAAGCCGACGCGGCCCGGCCTCACCCGCGCCGCGCAGCTGATCCGCGGCGGTGGGGTGGTGGCGTTTCCCACCGACACCGTCTACGGCCTGGGCGCCGCCGCCGATGACGAAGTCGCCACCAAGCGCGTCTACCGGATCAAGGGCCGGCCGGTCGGGCTCCCCCTGATCCTCATGGTCGCCGCCGAGTCTCAGCTCGAGGGCTGGGTGCACATCGACTCGCGCACCGAGGCCTACATCCGGCGCTGGTGGCCGGGTCCGCTGACGCTCATCCTTCACGCCAACGGCGGCGGCACGATTGGCGTGCGAATCCCAAAGCACAAGGTGGCCCTCGACCTGCTCCGTGCGGCCGGGCCGCTGCTGACCACCAGCGCCAACCTGCACGGCAAGGACCCAGCGATGACGGCCCAGGAGGCAAGCGAGCTCCCGGGCCTCGCCGCCATCCTCGATGGTGGCAAGGCGCCCGGTGGCATCGCCTCGACCGTGCTCGACCTCACCGGCCCCGAACCTCACGTGCTGCGCGAGGGCGCGATCTCGACCCCAGAAGTCCTTGGCCCGCCGCCGTCTCGCGCGGGCTGACGCAGGTAGCATTCAGGTGATGGCAGCCCCAATCACCACGATGTCGTTTCGGGCCCTCGACCGAGTTGACCCGGACATCGCCGGCCTCATCCGCAAGGAGTACAGGCGGCAGTCCGAAACGCTGGAGCTGATCGCTTCGGAGAACCTGACGAGCCCCGCGATCCTGGAGGCACTAGGCACACTGCTGACGAACAAGTACGCCGAGGGCTACCCCGGCAGGCGCTACTACGGCGGCACCGGCGAGGTGATCGACAAGATCGAGTCGCTGGCGGTGGAGCGCGCCAAGGAGCTGTTCGGGGCCGAGTACGTGAACGTCCAGCCGCACGCCGGATCGCAGGCCAACATGGCGGTCTATATGGCGGTGTGCCAGCCCGGGGACAAGGTGATGGGCATGGACCTGTCGGCCGGAGGCCACCTCACCCACGGCAGCCCCGCGAACTTCAGCGGCAAGCTCTATGAGATCCACTCGTACGGGGTCAACCGCGAGACCGAGCTGATCGACTACGACGCCATGGAAAAGCTGGCCGAGCAGGTGAGACCCAAGATGCTGATCGGCGGCTTTTCGGCTTACTCGCGCGTGGTCGACTGGGCCCGCATGCGCCAGATCGCGGACTCGGTCGGTGCGACCTTCATCGTCGACATGGCGCACGTCGCGGGCCTCGTTGCAGGCGGCCAGTACCCATCGCCGATTCCACATGCGGAGATCGTGACCACCACCACCCAGAAGACGCTGCGCGGCGCCTGGGGCGCCATCATCCTGTGTCGCAACGAGCATCAGAAGTCGATCGACTCCGCGGTCTTCCCGGGGGTGCAGGGGGGTCCGCTCATGCACGCGATCGCGGCCAAGGCCGTGTGCTTCGGAGAAGCCCTGAGGCCGGAGTTCAAGGAGTACGCGCGGCAGGTTGTCGTGAATGCGAAGGCGCTGGCAAAGAGGTTGATGGAGCGCGACCTGCGCCTGGTCAGCGGCGGCACGGACAACCACCTCATGCTGATCGACCTGCGCGCGCACAAGCGGACGGGCAAGCAGGTGCAGGATGTGGCGGACACGGTCGGGATCACGCTCAACCGCAACTCGATTCCTTACGACGAGGCCTCGAAGTTCAACCCGAGCGGTGTGCGGGTCGGCACTCCGCTCGTGACGACGCGGGGCATGCGCGAGGCGGAGATGGTCGAGATCGCCGACTGCATCGCGGACCTCATCGAGAGGATCGACGACCGGGCGGTCCTGGACTCGGTGCACGAGCGGGCCCTCGATCTGTGCCGCAGGTTCCCGCTCCCGTACGCCTTCGACTGACGCGCGTTTGTGCGAGCTGGCGGCCCTGACGCCACCCTCCAATGGGGGTGAGGAACTGAAAACATGAGCGACTTCTTCGGCGGCAACGCCCTCCACAACCTGCAGGACCGGCTCGGCCCCGGACTGATGCCGTTGGTGGTGGCCTTTGTCGTCTGCGCGCTCGCCGTGCCGCTGATGATCTGGCTGTCGCGCCGGACCGGGATGATCGCCCAGCCCGGCGGCCGCCACGACCATCCAAAGCCGACGCCGTTGCTGGGCGGCATCGCGATGTACCTGGGTTTCGCCGCCGCCCTGATCCTGTTTTTGCCTCATTACAAAGACACGCTCGGAGTGCTCGTGGTCACGGGGCTCGCCGCGGTGCTGCTGCTCGCCGACGATCGGTGGCAGGTGCGCGCTGCGATCAAGGTCGGCATGCAGCTGCTCGTGGCGCTCGTCGCGATCGTGGTGTTCGGTTTCAAGATCGCTTCTTTCGGCCTGCCGGGGGAGCAGTTGGTGCAGCTCGGGTGGTTGGCCATTCCGATCACGCTTTTCTGGCTGGTCGGCATGCAGAACACGGTCAACCTGTTGGACGGGGTCGACGGCCTGGCCGCCGGGGTGGTGCTGATCGTGGCGGTGACCTTGCTGCTGGCTGCCGCCGGCCTCAGGCAGGTGGCGTACGTGCAGCTCGCGGCGGCCCTGGCGGGGACCTGCGCCGGCTTCCTGATCTTCAACTTTCACCCGGCCCGCATCTTCATGGGCGACTCCGGAGCTCACTTCCTCGGCGCAGCGCTGGCCCTCGTCTCGATCGTCGGAGTGGCCAGGGTGGCCGTCGCGTTCGCTTTGGTGGTCCCGGTCCTGGCGCTGGCGCTGCCGATCGGCGACACCGCGTGGGCGATCTACCGGCGCCGCCGGCAGGGCACCTCGGTCGCGATGCCCGACCTGAGCCACCTGCACCACCGGCTCCAGCGGTTCGGGCTGGACCCGCGTCAGACCTGCTACGTCTTTTACGCGGCGAGCGCGCTGCTGGGCGCCGTCGGCCTGACCCTTTTCGGGCATGGCCGCATCCTGGCGGTCGTCGTGGCGACCTCGTTAGCGCTGGCGTCGACGGTGGCGGCGGACCTGCTCCAGAAGACGGGCTGGCGGGTACGCGTGCCGTGGTTGCGCTCGCTGCTCGGTCGCTCGGCTGTCAGTTAAACTCAACCGGGGAT
>Ga0210394_10008538_pt1 | contig 10509 bp, 5 predicted proteins | sample IncBWC12MmetaG_FD_160121 | JGI IMG/M metagenome (GOLD analysis project Ga0210394, IMG submission 160121) | Forest soil microbial communities from Barre Woods Harvard Forest LTER site, Petersham, Massachusetts, United States - Inc-BW-C-12-M | ecosystem: Environmental > Terrestrial > Soil >... | reverse complement strand
CCGAAAAAATGGCTTGCGACGGAATCCGCTTATGCACTCGCGTGGCGAACGGTCCAAGTTGAGCCCAAGTCGCAGAATATCCATTGAGTCTCCCACTCAATTCAGGGCGCACCGGATGGCAAGTTCTGAGCGCGCCGGAGCGCGCTGCCCTGAAGGATCTGGGCCGTTACATTGGGATGTTCCAACGCAGCGGCAACGGCAGCGGCGCGGGGCCGCGCATAACTCTGCTGCTTCGCTCGAATTAGGATGGGTTCAAGTCCACCACGATCGACCTTACGGGGTGTGTGTTCTCCACGTCCACCACGCGGGCGATCAGGGATAGCGGCTGGCCGACGAGGGCACAGGATTTAGAGCTCGGTCGCGGGGTACCCTGCAATCACTGCGAAATGAGCCCAGAAACGCCTGCGACGAAGATCGCGCTGAGCAGCCAACCGATGACGATTTGCAGCCATAGATAGTAGCGCAGCGTTCGTCCGCGCACGTGGATCGCGCGACTGAACACGACATATTCTCCTGACGCGTTGGCATCCGGCCACCAGTAGTGTTCCTGGTGGAGATTCACGAAAGGCAGGAACACATCCAACGAGTAAAGCAGGGGATGGAGTTCCTCGTAGGGATCATCGGTTGACGCGGGGCGATTCTCTGGCCAGGTCGGACGCAGCACACCCGCCCGCTTTCCTATCGACACCGCAGCCCATCCTATAAGCACCACACCGAGCGACCACGCGGCAGCGCGCATCGGTTCATACCCATAGCCAATGACAAGGCCCAGGAACGCTCCCCACATCCGTAAAGGAAGCGAAAGACCCGCATAGCGAGCACGTTCCTCTGCTGTCAGCACCTGTCGCGCGCCGGTATCATCGCCCCGCTTGCGGAGGACTGTCGCAAGTTCGCGATAGGGCTGGGGATGAAAGCTGCCTTCAAGGTTGAACCAGGGTAGCGTCGAGGGGGATTCGAGGCTTATCCAGCGCAAGCGGCTTCGCGCGTCTGTCGGACCCGCATAGATATCGCCGTAGGTGAAACCGTCGATTGCGAGGCGTCCCGGCTTAGGCCAGCTACTTTCATCGTCAAGCAGACCAACTACAGAAGAGTCTCTAAGGTCGAAGACCGCGCCATTTTGAAGCTCGACATTCTGCCAGACGAATCCTTCGCCGACTGACATGGCCTCTGCCGAAAAGCCATGCGGTTCGTTTTGCTTGCCCATGAATTTCGCGCCCGTGGCCCAGAAGACCCCGCCCACCTTCGCACCGCCGAACAGCACCAGCCCATCGGCCTCCATTCCGCTCCAGTGCGCCGTGCTGGCCAGGTCCACGCTGATGGAAATTTTCGCTAGAAGGGCATTCAGGGCAAGGTTCCCCGGATTGATGAAGCGGCCGCCGTAACAGAAAAGACTGTGGCAAGTTACCCCATTGATATCGACAGCACCATTGGCCTGGAAACCCTCTGCCAGAAAGATCGGTCCCTGGATCTGGCTTGCCCCCAGGAACAATGCCGGCATTTCCGCAGCCCAGTTTTCAGTGCCCTCCGCCTTGTTGTGCGTGAAGCTGCCTCCTGAACAGATCAGGTTGCCATCGATTTTCGAGCTCCCTAAGAACACCTCACCAGACGCATGGAATCCTAAGTTCATATAGACTCCATGGAGCAGATGACTACCTCCGCCATGGATCTCGCCAGTATAGCTGCCGCTAAGAACTAGAATTCCCAACTCAGAGGATTGGAGGCTCATCAAGTCCGGAATCGAGGATCGCACGAGCCTTAAGCCAAACGGTGGATGTACATAGTCGAGGTTCAGGCTACCTACCACGCTCGCGCCAATCACCGAGATGCCGTCGGGCTGGATCAGCTTAATTGCACTTGGATCCACGCAGAGCCAGCGAATAAGCTCCGCGCGGATCTCGCGTTGATGGTCCCAGAGGGCTGCGCCTTTCGGATCGTTGCCAGGGTCATCAAACTTTGGGCTGGGGCCGCATACTGCCAGTCCCTGATGAGATTTGGTGTTGACGTCCGCGTTTACGAGCAAGGCTCGCTCGCAATTGGTTAGACCGCTGAACCGCAGACCCGCGAGCTTCAGCAGCTCGGTGTTTTCAGGACGACTCGGCGCGAGCCGCACATTCGTTGCAGCGGTGGTGCTGGCGGCGCAAAGACCAAAGAGAATCGCGGCGCAAATGATCGCGCATCCGAGCCACAGCGTCGTGTGACTGTTCGCCGACCGTTGTAGAACTTGTGGCCCTCCTTAATCGCCTTGCAAAGGCCTTCTTTAGAGGTCCCAGAACGAAGAGCAGTTGTGATCGGTGTCGAAACTCGCATCCGATTCCGGCACCGGCGCGGGCGGCAACAGCGATTCGAACGAGCCGCCGGCGGTGTACTGAGACCAGGTCGGCGCGCCCGGTGAGTTCGGATTCCCGGTTTTCGCGAACTGGGTCCAGTACCCAATCATCGCATCAGAGAGCTGCTGCTGTGCGGGCGTGAATGGCCCGAATTTCACGCTGAAAAGGTATTGAATTTCAGCGCCGTGATCGGCGCCCAACGGAAAGGTTAATCCGGGAACAGCGGATTGCGCCGGCGGTGCGTTTTCGTCGTTGAACTCGTACGCATAGGTCGGCACGTACTGCGAGAGCAAAAGATCCGCGTTGCGCGCCGGACAAGCGAAAGCCCAGTCGGTGCCGAGCGCGCCCAAGGCCAGCGGTGCGCTAACGACACCCGGGGGCGGAGGATAGTTGCTCAGCGGGTATTCGGTATCAACCAGAAATTGTACGAACGGGTTGTCCACGGAGTCTCCGAATAGTGCTGCCACCGCAGCCGGATACTCCGCGTCGGTCAGCGGTCCGATTCCGAAATCGTACTCTCCTTCCACGAAAGCTCGCCATTCGTCATGGTTCGTGCCGTGGATCACGGGCACGCGGTTGAATTGACCATCGGCAAACGCCTGGGCCGGAGTCTGAGTAAGCAGAACGCCATCCACGAACGGAAACAATCCGCCTGGCTCTACCGCGACCAACGCCGAAGCAGACAAACCGCGCAGACAGTTCGATGTCTCCATGGCCGTCTCACCGGGATTGGAACAGCCGAAGCCTGCAGCAACGCTGTCGCCCGGCGGGACGAACACGGTGCCGGTGGTTTCGCCAGTCGCCAGCGAAGAAATGAAATCGAAGTAGCTCTGAAATTCATAAGTCGATCCACTCTCCGAAATCGCGCCGCGAAACAGGCGCGACGCGGTTGGAGAAGCAAGATGGGCATATACACTCTGCCCGCCCGAGGACTCTCCGAATATCGTCACTCGATCCGGATCGCCGCCAAAGCCTGCAATGTTCTGACGTACCCACTTGAACGCGAATTGCTGATCCATCAACCCATAGTTACCGGCCGGATGACCTTCTGAATCGAGCGCCGACTGTGCGAAGAAGCCTAGATATCCCAAGCGGTAATTGATGGTGACGACGATCACTCCTTTTTTCACCATTGGCGTGGGATCGTAGATCTCGGCGCCCCCGTTCACCAAGCCGCCGCCAGGAATCCAGACCATCACGGGCAAACCGCGTCCATGATCTTCCAGCAAGTCATCGGCAAGTACGTCGTGGGGCGTAAAGACATTGAGGAAGAGGCAATTCTCGCTGCCAAACGGCCCCGACGCAGTAGGTTGCGTGCAGTCACCACCAAATTGAGTCGCCTGGAGGACAAATCCATGAAACAACCCGTAAGGCTTGGGCGGTGTCCAGCGCAGCGGCCCCAGCGGCGGCGCGGCGTACGGTATGCCAAGAAATTCGTTCACGCCGTTGACCGTCGTTCCAACGACGAGTCCGCTTTCAGTGAAAGCAATTGGAGGGGGAGGTGAGCCGGCGGCAGATACCGTTATTACCGAACCTGCCATGAGCGCCAAAATACCAGCTATTCCAACCAGACAGCTAGTTGACTCGCGAACCATCGCAGACCCTTCCTTCTAGTGGACTCGGACGGCCAAATTTCGCGAGGTCGACTCTCGGCCATGCACTCGCTGGAAGCAATGAAATCGAAGTGATATGTGGCTTATATCTCGCTGAAGTCAGGATCGAAGAAGAGCCAAGAATTTTGGCTAGAATCGACCTGCTGTAGCGGCGCTATAGTCACTCAAAGAGGTGTTTCGCGGTGTCATCTTCGGAATCGTCACCGATAAGGTTCCGTTTCGGTGCGTTCGAACTCGACCCTTCCGCTGGCGAGCTTCGGAAATCCGGGGTCAAGATAAAATTACAGGGCCAACCTATAGAAATCCTTGCGCTCCTGCTGGCGCGACCTGGAACGGTGGTGACCCGCCAGGAGCTACAGCGAAAACTCTGGCCCCACAACACATTTGTAGATTTCGAGAACAGCTTGAACGCTGCCGTGAGGCGGCTCCGGGCCGCTCTTGATGATTCGCCCGAGAAACCCCGGTTCGTAGAGACTCTCGCCCGCCGCGGATACCGATTTATTGCTGCGGTTCACCCCGCCGAACCGACGCAAGCAAAGCCGGTCGTCCAGTCACGGACCGGGTTGCAGATCGCGAACTTTTCGACTTCTCCGATCACGCAGCGAACTTCTTTCGCGCTGCGGCCGCATCCGTCGTTCGTAGGACGCGCGCCGGAATGGTCGGAATTGTGCGGCGCGCTGGCCGGAGCCGCCTCCGGACGCGGCTGTCTCTGTTTGATTTCGGGCGAGCCCGGGATCGGCAAGACCCGGCTCTGCACCGAGCTCGCGGCCGAGGCTAAAGCGCGAGGTGTGGCAGTGTTGATCGGCCGCTGCGCCGAGCAGGAAGCCGTCACCTATTTGCCATTCGTCGAAATCCTGGAGAGCCTGGTGACTAGCGCGGCGAGTCCCGAGTTGCTGCGTACGATCGTCGGCGATGAAGGACCGGAGCTTGCACTCCTGCTGCCGAAACTGCGGCGCGTCCTTACCGATCTTCCGCCGCCGCTGGATCTGCCGCCACTGCAGGCGCGGCGTAATTTGTTCAACGCGGTCGTTGATTTCATCATCCGCGCCACCGGCCGGCGGGCGACGCTCCTAATCCTCGAGGATCTGCATTGGGCGGATGAGTCCACCTTGTCTCTGCTGGAGCATCTGATGCGCCGGCTAATTGAACTGCCCGTTCTAGTCCTGGGCACCTACCGCGACGCCGAGTCAGACGTGGCGGGAACGTTGCTCAAGACGGTGGAGGAGTCGATTCGCAGCCGGGACAATACTTCGATCCGCCTTCTGGGGCTGCCGCGCGAGGAAGTCGCATTGCTGCTGAGAGCGCTCAGCGGAAAGGACCCGCCCCCTTCTTTGGTGAACGAGATTTACGCCGAGACCTCGGGAAACCCGTTCTTCGTCGAAGAGCTGTTGCGGTATCTCAGGGAAGAAAAACGGCTCTTCGACTCGCACGAAAATTTTCGCGACCTCAAGATTGGCGAGCTGGAAGTGCCCCGGAACCTGCGGGTTGTGGTCGGCCGGCGCCTCAGGCGGCTTGGCGCTATGACCCGGGAGATTTTGGAGGCCGCCGCGACGATCGGAAGATCGTTCCCATTTGACTTGCTTGAAGCAGCGACCGCAGCAGCACCGGACTCGCTGCTCGACTGCCTCGATGAAGCGGAACATACGGCACTGATTGCCTCGAGCGAATCGGAGGGGCGATTTGAGTTTTCGCATGAGTTGGTTCGGCAGGTGGTGCTAAGCAGCCTGTCGGGGGCCCGGCGCGAGCGGCTCCATCTCGACATCGCCAACGCTATCGAGCGCCTTTACCCCGACAGCTTGGAAGATCACTACTCCGAATTGGCGCATCACTTCGCGCACAGTGCGAACCGGGAGAAGACTTTCGAGTATGCGCGGTTGGCTGGAAAGACGGCGCTGGCGCGATATGCGTACCAGGAGGCGATCGCGCATCTGCGTGCGGCGTTGGAGTCAGTCGGGCAGCTAAAGTCGGAACGGCTGCACGACGAGCTGGAAATTCAACTCATACTTGGCGAGGTGCTAGGGGCTATCAAGGGTCGCGGCGCTCCCGAAGCCGGCACCGCCTTTGGCCGTGCACGCGAACTTTGCACTTTGACGAATGCTCCTGCGACCAGAATGTTCGAGGCGCTCGAAGGAGCGGCAAGGAACCTGTTCGAACAAGGAAGGAGGCCGTTTGCGCTGAACGCCGCCGAAGAGATGCTCGCTATCGCGGAACGAAGCGGCGACCTCGCGTTGAAGGGGCGGGCTCTACTGCGGGTGGGATATACGCTGATGGATGGCGAGCCGGCTAAGGCACGGCCCTACCTGGAACGGGCATTGAGCAGCGAATCGAGTCTGCCCCGGTCGTTAAGCGCGGTGACCCTGACTCACGTGGCCATCTGTCTGCAAAGGCTTGGCTATATCGACCAGGCGTTGAGGGCTATGAGACAGGCTGAGCACGCGTTCGCCCACGACGGATTAGAACCATGGCGCCTTGCCATGGGCCACGGCAACGCCGCCGCCTTTTATGCTGAGCTGGGAGATGGCGCGGCTTGTTTGGGTCACGCTGACTCCTGCGAGTCCCTGACAGATAGATATAGTCTCGCCGAAATCGCCTCCGGCGCGCGCAGTTCGCGCGCACGGGCACTTGCGTTGATCGGGCGCCGCGAGGAGTCGCTCTCATTGGTAAGGGCCTGCGCCGGTAACCATACTTCGAAACTGTCCCTCGTACAGAGGATTCGTGATCTGTTCGAGCTGGGCGACGCCTGCGTTGAAGCCGAGTTGGTCGAAGATGGACTGGGTATTGTGGAATCTCTTGAGTCAATTGCCGTAGTGCGAGGTGGAACGGAAACACGAGATCCTCGGCTGGCCGATTGGCTGAAGGGCAGGCTATTGCCGAGGTGTAACCCACCTGATTTAGGGACTGCGGAGAATTGCCTTCGGCGAGTTATTGAGCGGTTTCGCCTAACGGGAGACAGGTTCATGGAACTGCGCTGCGCTGCGGATTTGGCACTGGTGCTGCGCGACACAGGTCGCCGCGAAGAGGCGCGCTCGATGCTCGCCGAGATCTACGGCTGGTTCACCGAAGGTCTCGACACTCGCTACCTGAAAGACGCTAAGTCGCTGCTGGATGAGCTGGGCGAGTAGCGCGAGAAAGAGAGCGCCCACTCCCGCCGCCGTCTCGCGCGCCATGATCGCCGAATCGCGCCGCAAATCGACCACCGACTGCCTGTCCCTACCAAAAACTCCGAAACAGGCGAAAAGTCGAGGGCGTTTAGATTCACCGCGATGGTGCCGTCGGAATAGAAGATGCCGTCCTCGAGGAAGTTCAAGTTGCCGTACACTCCCCCGAAATTGCGGCACCGACCGTTGCAATTCCGTAGAGACAGAGTCGCGACCGATTCAGAGAATCCCCTTGGCTACGACAATTTCCGGACGCCATCGCCCCACGCTTGCGCAGGAATCGGATAGCGGACTACAAGAGAAACTGCTGCGAAAAAAGAGGTTTTCAATGAGTACAAGTCAGCGCTACGCGATTCCCGTAGATGCAACCGAATGGGCGGTGCCCGGCAGCTTCGATACTGTTTTTAAGTGGGAGTACCAGGAGGGCAGCGACGCGCTGCGCAAGCTCTACGAGAAGGGCAAGAATCTGCAGTGGAACACGACCACGCGCATCGACTGGTCGCAGGATCTCGATCCTGAAAATCCGCAGGAGCTTCCCGACGAGAGTATTTCGATTTTCGGATCCGATTTGTGGAACCGGCTGACGCGGCAGGAGCGGGCCAACCTACGCCGCCATATGCAGGCGTGGTCGGTCTCGCAATTTCTGCACGGCGAGCAAGGCGCGTTGATCTGCACGGCGAAAATCGTGCAGCAGGTGCCCAACGTCGATGCGAAGTTCTACGCCGCGACGCAGGTGATGGACGAAGCTCGTCACGTCGAGACCTACTCGCGGCTGCTCCACGAAAAGTTCGATCTCGCCTATCCGATAACGCCGCCGCTGAAGCGTCTGCTCAACGACGTGCTGAGCGATTCGCGGTGGGACATGACGTACCTCGGGATGCAGGTGCTGATCGAGGGGCTCGCGCTGGCGGCGTTCGCCGGAATCCGCGACACCGCTAAGAATTCGCTGGCGGCGGCAGTGAACGCATACGTGATGCAGGATGAAGCGCGGCACGTCGCGTTCGGGCGGCTGGCGTTGCGCGACTACTATCCTCAGCTCACGCAGCCGGAGCGCGACGAGCGCGAAGAGTTCGCGGTCGAGGCCTCGTACCTGATGCGCGACCGTTTTCGATCGGAGGAAGTGTGGGAGACTTTGGGCCTGCCAGTCGAGCAGTGCGTCGAGTACGTCGATTCGTCGCCGGACATGCGGGAGTTTCAATCGCGGCTGTTCTCGCGAATCGTCCCGACTATCAAGAACATCGGGCTCTGGGGTCCGAAGATTCGGCGCGCGTACTCGAACATGGGCGTGATGGCTTTTGCGGAACTCGACAGCGAGCAGCTCATGGAAAACGACGAGAAGGTAGCGCAGGAGTTCGACGCACGAATGGGCCGCCGCGCTTGAAGAGGAAGACCACTATCCGAAAGCCGCGGCGTGACGACCGTCCGCTCTGGGATGTCGTCTTTTCGGTGTATGGCGCGCCGGCCGTGCTGCTGGCGCACAAGCTCAAACTTTTCCCGTTTCTGGCAAACAGGCCACGCTCGTTCGCTGAGATTTGCAAACACCTGGGACTCGCGGATAGGCCGGCCGAAACAATACTCGCCGCTAACGCAGCTCTGGGTTTTGTCAAACTAAAGGGCGGCCGCTACTCGCTCACCCCACTCTCCGAAGACTATTTGCTCGAGAGCAGTCCCACTTACTTCGGCAGCTACTTTGACCTGATAGTCAACAACTACCCGGTTTGCTCGATCGAGAACCTTGAGAAAGCAGTCCGTACTGACTCGCCCCAGGTTTACGGCGGCGCCGAAGTCTTCAAGTCGCACGAAGAGCAGGCCAGCTCAGCCAGAGCGTTTACACTAGCCATGCATAGTATCAGCATAGCGGCGGCGATGGCGTGGCCGAACGCGATTAGTCTTTCTAAAAACAAGATGATGCTTGACGTTGGCGGCGGCTCCGGCGCTCATAGCATCGGAGCTGTAACGCGATGGCCGAAGCTGATGGCGACGGTCTTTGATATCGCACCCGTGTGCGAAGTCGCCGGGGAAATCGCGCAACAGGCCGGTCTCCAGAATCGAATCAGCATACACATCGGCGATATGTGGAACGATCCGTTCCCGCCAGCGGACGTCCACTTCTATTCGTACATCTATCACGACTGGCCGCCTGAGAAGTGCCGCTTCCTGAGCCGCAAGAGCTTCGAGAGCCTCAACCCGGGTGGACGACTGATTGTGCACGAGGTGCTCTACAACAGAGACAAGACCGGGCCGTTTGCGGCGGCTGCGTACACGATGATCATGCTCGGATGGACGACGGGCAGGCAGTACTCGGGACACGAGCTCGCGGGAATGCTGCGTGAAGCAGGGTTCAAGAGTATCAAGGTCAAGCCGACGTTCGGCTATATGAGCATCGTCAGCGGGGTCAAGCCGTAGCGCGCTTGGAACGTTAGACGCCTCATCCCATCGGGCCCTGGTACACCTCGGCGAATCGCATGCCGAGTTCTCCTGGAATCGCGAGGTTGGCGTCGCGATTGGTCTTCAGGCAAATCACTGCGGGACCGTCCGCCGCTTTTGCGGCATTCAGCGCCGTGTCGAGATCTTCCATGCGATCGACATAGAACGATTTGCAGCCGAGGCCCTCGGCGACTGTGTCCCATCGCACTGTCCCCATCTCGGTGCCAAAGGTCTTGCCCCAGAGCCGCCGTTCGTTCGGCTCCTCCATCGTCCACGAGCCTTCGGCGAATATGATGACTCTGATCTTCAGGCCTTCGCGCGCGGCCGTTTGCATCTCCATGAAATTGAATCCAGCCGCGCCATCGCCGCTCACGCAGACCACCTCGCGCGACGTGTTGCCGAGCTTTGCACCAATCGCAGAAGGGATTCCCGTGCCGAGCATTCCCAGCTCGAGGATGTTCAGGAACGACCGCGGCTTGGTCGATGGCAAAAACCAGAGCGACCACAACGAGGTGTTGCCGCCGTCGGCGACGTAGATACTGTCGGCGCCGAAGACCTTGCCAATTGCCTGGATCGCGTGCGCCGGATGAATCCCCGGCCCGCTCCACGCCGCCACAGACTTGAACCGCTGCTCCCGCCATTCGCGGGCGGTCTCCCGATACCGCGCCATGTCTTCCCCGTTTTTCGGCTGGGCGTGCTTTGCCTTGAGCACGAGCACCAAACCCTCTAGCGCGCTCTTCGCGTCGGCAACGATTCCAAGCGCCAGCGGCCGGGTAACGCCCATGTTGCGTTGATCGATATCCACCTGGATGAGCTTCTGACCCGCGGGATCGCCCCAATACTTGTCGTAGGGAATGTCGAGATTGCCCATCCGCGAGCCTGCGACGAGGATCACGTCGGACTCGCGGCGCGCGAGGTCGGCGCCGGCGCCGTAGCCGTAGAGAAAGTTCGGATGATCCATCGGCACCGACGAGCGTCCGGCTA
>Ga0210394_10008537_pt1 | contig 10512 bp, 8 predicted proteins | sample IncBWC12MmetaG_FD_160121 | JGI IMG/M metagenome (GOLD analysis project Ga0210394, IMG submission 160121) | Forest soil microbial communities from Barre Woods Harvard Forest LTER site, Petersham, Massachusetts, United States - Inc-BW-C-12-M | ecosystem: Environmental > Terrestrial > Soil >... | reverse complement strand
CTGACCGCACCGCTATGCTCCAACGGGCTAAAGATGCGGGGATTGAAACTATTCTCGCCATCGGCAGCGGAACCGGCCCGGGATCTCTCGACTGCGCCATCCGACTCGCCGAACTGCACGAATTCATTTATGCGACTATCGGTATCCATCCTCATGAAGCCAAACTCGCCAGCGATGCCGATTTCGCTGAGATGGCGCAACTGGCAAAGCGGCCCAAAGTCCTTGCCTGGGGCGAGATTGGACTCGATTACTTCTACGATCATTCGCCGCGGGACGTGCAGCAGCAAGTATTTGTGAGGCAGTTACAACTGGCGCAAACGGCACGGCTGCCTGTCATAATTCATTGCCGCCCTTCTGACCACAGCGAAAACGCCTGGGACGACTGCCTCAGATTGTTGCAAGAACACTGGGCGCAAAGTCGACTGGGAGGCATCCTGCACTGCTTCACCGGAACTTGGGGTCATGCCACAGAGGCTCTCGATATGGGATTCATGATCTCCTTCGCTGGAAACGTGACGTTTCCCAAGGCGCAGCAGATACGCGAGGCCGCGAAACAAGCGCCTACTGACCGCGTGCTCATCGAAACTGATTCGCCGTTCTTAGCCCCGGTTCCGTATCGCGGCAAGCGTAATGAACCGTCCTTCGTAAAGGAGGTAGCGCGGCAACTGGGCGAATTGCGCGGGCTTTCGACCGAAGAAATCGGCCTGCAAACCGCGAGAAACTTCTACCGTTTCTTTTCACTTCACGAAAAGCTTAACTCCATTTAGCTTGTTAAGAGCATCTTTCCTGTAAACTACGTAATCTATTAAGTAGCAGCGAAATACCATGCCAGAGAACACTTTTGACATTGTGAGCAAGCTCGACCTGCAGGAAGTCTCAAATGCCATGCAGCAGGCACTGAAGGAGATACATACTCGCTTCGACCTGAAGGATTCGAAGTCGAACATCGAACTCGAGGGCAAGGATGCCATCAATCTGCACTCGATTGACGAATACAAGCTGAAGGCCGTCACCGAGATCTTTCAGCAGAAACTGGTGAAGCGTGGCGTCTCTCTCAAGGGCCTTACATACGGTCCCGTAGAGCCGGCCGCCGGGAGCACGGTAAAACAAAAGATCACCATGCAGCAAGGCATTCCCATCGAGAAGGCGCGACAGATCGTGAAGGTGATCAAGGATTCAAAGAAGAAAGTAAACGCTTCGATTCAGGGAGATTTGGTGCGGGTGAGCGGAAAAGATCGTGACTCGTTGCAGGAAATTATCGCGCTCCTGCGCGCTCAGGATTTCGGCATCGATACGCAGTTTACGAATTACCGGACAAATTAGGGGTTCCGCGATACTACGGTCGAGGTTTGGGACTTGGGGACGAACCAATTGAGTACGCCAGCCACGATAAATGCAAAAGAAATCTTCGAATTGCTGCGTGGCGATCTTTCGGCCATCGAGCGCGAATTCGGGCGGGACACTGTCTCGGGCGTAGAAGCGATCACTGAGATCGGCGAATATCTGCGCAGCGGTGGAGGCAAGCGCATTCGTCCCATGCTGCTGCTGTTGTCTGCCAAACTTTTCAATTATCCGGGGCGTGGCGCCATCAAGCTGGGCGCGGTCGTAGAAATCATTCACACCGCGACTCTCGTCCACGACGACATCATCGACGAAGCCCAGACCCGCCGCGGCCGTCCCGCAGCCAACACGCAATGGGGAAACTCGAAGTGCGTGCTCGCCGGCGATTGGCTCTACATGCAAGCGTTCAAGATCGCTGTGCAGGAGCGTAACTTTCGTATCCTCGACACCCTGATCGAGCTGACCCAGCAGATGGTCGAAGGCGAACTGCTGCAGATGGAGAAACTCGGCAAACTCATTTCTTCAGACGAGCACTTCGATCTGATCTTCCGCAAGACCGCTTGCTTGTTCTCCGTGTGCATGCGAATTGGGGCGATTCTGGGGGGAGCAACGCCGGAGCAGGAAGAGAACCTGGCGCAATACGGCCGCGATCTTGGCATGGCATTTCAGATCGTTGATGATGTGCTCGACCTGACCGCGTCCGAGGACGTGCTGGGCAAGCCCGTGGCCAGCGACCTGCGGGAGGGCAAGGTTACGATGGCTGTGATCCATGCGCTCGAACGCTGCACTCCGAAGGAACGAGAGCGCATTGACAGGGTAGTGCGGGAGCGAGCCTTCGATGGCGTAACCCACGGAGAAATCCTCGAGATCCTCAATCGCCACGGCTCGGTCGAAGCGGCCAACGCTCGGGCCATGCAGTATGCCGCGATGGCGCGAAACGCGATTTGTGGCTTCCCCGACAGCGAGATTAAACGAGCCTTGTTGTGGGCCCCGGAATTCGTAGTGGCGAGAGAGAAGTAGTTTAAGATTTTCTAACCGCCACTCCCAGCATTTCGAACCTTCCCCCCAACAACAGCGGTCCCGACCCGATAAAAGCCCGCGCTGGCAACTCTTTCGAGAAGCGTTTCACATAGGCGGCGTTGAAGCGCTCCCACAGCGAAAGATCCGGCGAGAACACTTGCACCCAGACCAGATCGTCCATGCTCATTTTGGCCGCGCCAAGGACAGCCTCGAAACCGTCGAGTAGCAAACGAAGCTCTTTGCCAATGTCTTCTGGAGCCACGCCCGTCGCAGGGTCAATGCCGATGCGTCCGGAAAGGTAAAGGGTGTCCCCTACCAGCACCGCGTCGCTGAATGGCAGAGGCGCTTTGCGGCCGGGCAGATTGATATAGCGGCGTGCTGTTTTGGCTTTTGCAGGCATTTCGATTAATGTTCCTCTCAGTGACTTTGAATCCCGTTAACTGGGCATACTATCTAATAGACTCAGTCTAGCGTCGACAATGAACAATTTTCTCTCGATGATCGAGCACCACGGATACCTTCTCATCTTCATGGTGGTGCTGGCCGAGGCCATCGGACTGCCGGTTCCGGCGGCCGTGGCGCTGGTGGCGGGAGGCGCGGCTGCGGCCGCTGGCAGCCTGAGTATACCCAAAGTCCTGATTCTCGCCTTAGTTGGAATGCTGATCGGCGACACGCTGCTGTTCGTTCTCGGCCGCTACATGGGGTGGCGACTCCTCGGTCTTCTATGCCGCGTGTCTGTTAATCCGGAGTCCTGCATCCTGCGCTCTGCCGAGTCATTTTACAAGCGTGGCAAGACCACTCTGTTAATCGCGAAGTTTATTCCCGGTGTCAACACGATGGCTCCGCCGTTGGCTGGCAGTATGAAGATGCGTCCTCAGCAGTTCCTCCGGCTCGACTGTGCTGGCGCGTCGCTGTATATCCTGGCCTATGGCGGGCTGGGATTTCTTTTCCGCGACTTTCTGGCGAGAATCACGCGTGGATTCCAAACCGCTAGCCATGTATTTGAAGAGGTCTTTCTCGTCGCGGCGATCGCCTACGTCGCATACCGCGTCTGGCTCTACCAGAAAAACAAAGTGTACCGCGTAGTGCCACGCGTCCAGGTCGAGGAACTGGCCCGCAGGCTGGCTACGGAAGAAAAAGACAAGATTCTGATCCTCGACGTCCGCAGCCATGGTTACTACGATGCTGGCGCGGCGCGCATCAAGGGGTCGATCCGCATTGAACCCAACAACCTTTCCGAGGAACTCAAAACCCTTCCCAAGGATAAAGACATATATCTGTACTGTACTTGAGCGCGCGAAGCGACCAGCGCCCGGGTGGCGCTGCAACTGCGAGAGCACGGATTCAACGCGTTCGTGCTCGTCGGCGGTGTGGCTGCGTGGAAGAAGGCAGGTCAGCCACTGGAGCCGGTTCCCCACGATGATCTCATAAAACTGCCGACGTTCGCGTAGCGATAGTCCGCGACCTATACTGCTTCCAATGGCCTCCCATAACGAAGTCGAGATCAAGTTTCGCGTCGACGATGTACCCGCGCTCAACCGACGGCTGAGAAAGTCGGGCTTCCGTCTGCTTACTCGCAGGACCCGCGAAATGAATGCTCTTTACGATCTGCCAGGACAGATTCTGCGCAAACGCGGAGAGCTGCTTCGATTGCGGAAGTACGGATCCGACTGGCTTTTAACTCACAAGACCAAAGGCAAAGCAGGGCGTCACAAGACGCGCGTGGAAAACGAAACTCACGTCGCCGACGGCGCCAGAATGGAAGCCATCTTGCGCGCGCTCGGATTTGCTCCGACCTTCCGCTACGAAAAATTCCGCGCGGAATGGAACGACCGGCAAGGGCACGTGGTTGTGGACGAGACCCCGATCGGGACCTTCGGCGAGATCGAAGGGCCTGCGCGCTGGATCGATCGAACCGCGCAGGTTCTTGAAATCCCTCGCAGCGACTACATCACCTCGACGTATGCCGAATTGTTCTTTCAATGGAAACGAGAGAACAGAAGCGCCGCGAACGAGATGACCTTCAAAGCCATCCACAAGCCCCGTCGCTGAGACGGCACAATGTGACCGCAAGTCGTTTTCGCGACGGGGCCGCGCGATCAACTGCGCACCAAACTAACCAACAAGTTCGACAACTTAGCGCGTGTTACTCTCTTTCTGCTTGGTTTCGCTCCCCCGAGCGCGTGGCATTGAACAAAGACAATTTTCGGCGCCTTCTGCGAACGGTTGAAGCTCTCTCCGATCTCGGCCCTGAGATGACGGCCGAGCGCGAGTTCCCTCAGACCGCTCGTGCCATGCTGTCCGCATCCCTTGAAGCCGGCGGCGCTCGTGAAGCCGCGCTCTTCACTTACAGTGACAAACCCTCGTTGCTCACCTCGGTCGCAGCGGAGGGATTCACGTTGATGCCGGAACCCGCCGTGATCCCCCTCCTTCCACGGCATGTTCATGCTCTCACTTCCTCCCGCGAATCGGTGGTTTTGGACCCGGGATCCTACGACCTCTATCTCAGCGCCAATGGGAATGTAGCTCCCGAACTGTTCAAGTGCATTGTTCCATTGAAGGTTGGCAGCAAACTTGTCGGCATCATCGCCCTGGGCCGTCGCGACGGGGATGGCGTCTACGATTCCGGCGAACTCGAAGCTCTGGACCTGCTCTCCCACTACGTGGCCCTCGCCATTCACAATCATGCGCTGACTCAGACTCTGGCCCAACGTGTCTCGGAAAATCTGCGCCTCATGGCTTCGGTGCATGGTTTCTACGACAACGCGCTGGAAGCCTTTGCCACCGCCATCGACGTGAAGCACGTCAATATTCACGGACACTCCCTGCGCGTCGGACGCTACGCTGCCGCCGTTGGCGAAGCCATGAATATGGATCCAGGTGAAATTGCCGCACTTCGTTCAGCAGGTTATCTGCACGATATTGGGAAGGTTGCCGTGGATAAGCGTCTCTTCGGCAAACCCACGTCTCTGGATGCCGAAGAATTCCGCGAAATGGCTGATCACACGATTGTGGGACATCAGATTGTGAGCGGCGTCCAGTTTCCGTGGCCACGCATCCCGGAGATCGTGCGCTGGCATCACGAGCGCAACGACGGTTCGGGCTATCCCGATGGATTGCTTCTCGAAGACTTGCCCATGCACGTACGCATCGTCGGCTTGGCGGACACCTTTGACGCCATGACCAGCGAACGCCCTTACCGTGAGCGTCTTTCCCTCGGCACTACTTTGAATGAAATAGTACGTCTGACGCCGCAAAAATTTGATCCCAATGCGGTCCACGCCCTGCTGCTGCAAATCCGCCGCGATACCGTCGGCAGCAATCGCACACCTTTCCTTCAGGATCGTATGGGCGGAGACATAGCCGCATCTGACATCGATCAGCTCGCCGCCAGCCTGCAACACAAGATGAGTCACGGCCGGCTGTATTTGACCTAGCAAGAATCACTCCGTCTTCCCGGTTGTCTACCTACGGTTTCTGGATTTGACCCTCTCTCTTTGGGTTGGTTCGGTTTTCCGCCGGTTGCGACCGAACCATTTGCACAGGCAAGAGAGCGTTCGCACCCATTAAAGCCCCTGCCAGACTCGCCGATAGTTGTTTTGTACCGACCAGTGTTTTCTTTTTTCCTTTCCATGCTCGATCAAAAACCAAAGAGGTGACATGGCAACAGCGATGGAGTGTAGATATGAGGCTCTGGCACGGCAATCGGATGCACTACAGATTATCTTTGAAAGCCTTCCCTGGGGGGTCATCGTCGCAGATCAGGATGGCAGATTCTTATTCTCCAACCCCGCTGCAGAACAGATACTAGGGATCGGCATCCATGAGGCTTTACCCGGCACCTGCACAAATCTCGCTGGGTGGTACCTTCCGGACCAGATTTCCGTGATGCCCCCCGATCAACTGCCCCTGGTACGCGCTATTCGCGGGCAAGAAGTTGTCGATGAACTGATCTTCGTGCGCAGCTCTCAAGCCGAAGTGTGGATCCGTGTGAACGCGTGGCCCCTCAAAGACCGGTACGGAATGATTTCGGGAGGAGTTTTACTGCTCTACGATTTCACCCAGGGTCGCGAGGCTATGCAAACCTTGGTCCTGCTCTCCCGGGCTGTGGAGCAAACCGCCGACAGCGTCGTGCTGACCGATACCCAGGGCGTAATCCAGTACGTGAATCCAGCCTTCGAGACAACTACCGGCTACAGCAGACACGAAGCCGTGGGCAAGACCCCGCGAATCCTGAAATCAGGCCTGCATGACGCCGAGTTCTACCGGCAAATGTGGGCGCAGTTCGCTCAAGGACTTCCCTTCAAAGGAATGGTCATCAATCGCAAGAAGACCGGCGAACTCTTCTGGGCGCAACAGACCATCACATCCGTACGCGACGAATCCGGCCATCTGACTCATTTTGTCTCCGTGTCCCAGGACATCACTGAACTCAGGAAAAAACAGGAGCAGGAGTTCCAGTTGCAACTGGCGCGCGCTGTGCAGCAACGCTTCTACATAGCCGCGCCGGTGCTATCGGGCTTCGACATTGGCGCGTCTGCGCATCCCGCTGACGAAACTGGAGGCGACTATTTCGATTTCGTCTCCATGGCCAATGGCACGCTTATCATCGCGGTCGCCGATGCCAAGGGCCATGGTTTCAGCTCGGCCCTGGTCATGACCCTCACTCGGGCCTACGTGCGCTGCTTCGCCGCCATGCAACTGGAACTCGACGACATTCTGGCTCGGGTTAATCAGATGCTACTGAAAGACCTTGAACACGGCCACTTTGTCACCCTCTTGCTGGCTCGATTGGATCCCGATCATCAGACTCTGTCATACGCCAGCGCCGGCCACGTCCCCGGCTTCGTGTTTCTCGATTCGGGCAACTTGAAGTGCAGTTTAGATAGCACAGGTCCGCCGCTCGGCCTATTTTCCGGAAGCAACTTTTTGCTGCAACCGGCAATCCGCCTCGACCCGGGAGAGGTTGCGGTGTTCCTGACCGACGGGGCCACAGAATCTGCCACACCCGATGGCCACCAATTCGGTGCCCAGCGCGTTCTTGACTACGTTCGAGTCCACAGCCGCGATTCCGCATCGAATATTGCGGATGGCATCTATCAAGCAGCTCGGACGTTCGTGCAAGGTGATCCTCAGGACGACGACATCACCTCCGTCATCATCAAAACCGATCGGGCAAAGTAGGCGAGCGAACGAAAGCCTTGAAGGGGTCCGGCTTCAGCCGCGCCGTATCTGTTTTCAGAGACTTAGGGCACGGATCGGAAACCGTCCCCCTTCAAAACTCCAACGCCGGGAGTTTTTCCGCGGCCTGTTTAGACCCCGTGGCCGAAGCGCGAATTTTCAGCAACAAACGTCTCGCCACCGAAGTCCATGAGTCTGTTCTTTCAGCGCCTCCTCGGGGTGCGAGGGTAACCCTCTTGCCAGCAACTTTTTCCGTGCGCCGGGTTCATAATTCTAGAGAACCGCCTGTCTCGTATGAAGTTGGGACGCCCCCAAATCGGTCTCGCTCTGCTGCTCTCGTTGCTGGGATTCGCCGTCTCTGTGCAACTGGCACTCGGGAAGAAGAAAGAAAAACAAGCTGCTGCTGCCGCGCAGATGGACCAGCGGAAGCAGGCCGTACATTTGCTCAATCGGCTGACGTTCGGTCCGCGCCCGGGCGACGTCGATCATGTGATGGCGATTGGTGTGGACGCCTGGATCGACCAGCAACTTCATGCTGACAAAATTGATGATACTGCGCTCGATGGCCGGCTTACTCCGCTCCGAACGCTGCGCATGAACACGCACGAGATTGTTGAGAACTTTCCCTCCGACCAAATGATCAAGGCCATCGCCGACGGAAAAAAGTCGCTGCCCTCTGATCCCCAAAAACGCGCCGTCTACCAGGCGCAGCTTGAGCGCTATCAGGAAAAAGAGCAACGCAAACAGGATGCCGCCAGCACAGATTCCGCCGCCGTCAAATCCGACAAGATGGCTGAGGACGAACGCTTCCTCCGCCTGCAACAGCGCATCAACGCCGATCAAAAGGTCGAGGATCTTCTCGACATGCCTCCGGACGAGCGCATGAAAACCCTCCTCAAAATGTCGCCGGATGATCAACGCGTCGTGACCGACTCTCTACAGGGCGACAAACGGGATGATTTTCTGCAAGGAATGAATCCGCGGCAGCGCGAAACCGTCGGCGCGATCAACCATCCCCAGCAAGTGGTCAACAACGAACTCATCGAAGGCAAATTGCTGCGCGCCATCTACAGCAATCGGCAGTTGCAGGAAGTGATGACGGATTTCTGGTTCAACCACTTCAACGTGTTCCTCGGCAAGGGCGCCGATCACTATCTGCTCACGAGCTACGAGCGCGATGTCATTCGCCCTCATGCCCTGGGCAAGTTCGAGGACTTGCTGGTCGCGACTGCGCAGAGTCCGGCCATGCTGTTTTATCTCGACAACTGGCTGAGCGTCGGGCCGAACTCCGACGTCGCCAACGGCATTCCCAAGCGAGCCAATAACAATTGGAAGCGCCGGGTCCGGAATAACGGGCAGACGAACCAATCCAAGGGCAAGCGCAACGGCCTGAACGAAAACTATGGGCGCGAGTTAATGGAACTGCACACCCTCGGTGTCAACGGCGGTTACACCCAGCAGGATGTCACCGAGGTAGCGCGTGTCTTCACCGGATGGACGCTGAAGCAGCCGAACCAGGGTGGCGGGTTCATTTTCGAAGAACGTACGCATGAACCCGGCGACAAAACCGTGCTGGGCCACCGCATCAAGTCGAAAGGCGAGAAGGAAGGCCACGAAGTATTGCACATTCTGGCTCATCATCCGTCGACGGCGAAATTTATTTGCACCAAGCTGGCCATGCGCTTCGTTTCCGACGATCCGCCGCAGGCTTTGGTTGATCGCATGGCTCAAACATTCTTAAAGAAAGACGGCAACATTCGCGAGGTGCTCATGACCATGCTGGAGTCGCCGGAGTTCTGGGCGCCCGATGCGTATCGCGCCAAGGTGAAAACCCCACTGGAGTTCGTGGTCTCGGCCGTGCGCGCCAGCGGAGCCGAAGTCACCGACGCCATGCCGATTGCGCGCCAGCTTCAGAACATGGGCATGCCGCTCTACGGTATGCAGCCGCCAACCGGCTATTCCATGAAAGCGGACGCTTGGGTTAATTCGTCCGCGCTTTTGGGAAGAATGAATTTTGCCCTCGCACTGACCGCGGGAAAGGTAAAAGGCGTGCAAGTCGGTTCCGACCCCGTGGCTGGACAAAATGACGATCCGCAACAAACTTTGACCGCATTGGAAAACAGTCTGCTGGCGGGAGATGTTTCCAAACAAACGCACGACGTCATCACCGCGCGTTTGGAGGATTCCAACACCAGCCACCGCAAACCGGATGATCCGGCCCGGCCGCCAAACACCGGCCTGATCGCAGGTCTGCTGTTAGGATCGCCAGAGTTTCAACGAAGATAGTAAGAGCCAAGAGCTAGGAGCTGCTTTATGCCAATCACGAGGCGAATATTTCTGAGAAACGGGAGCTTGGCTGTCGTCGGCACCGCAGCCATTCCCGCGTTTCTCACTCGCGCCGCGTTCGGTGCCGAGTCGGCGAGCGTGAACAACAAGCGGCTGGTTGTCATCTTCCAGCGCGGCGCGGCCGATGGCCTCAACATCGTCGTGCCACACCACGAGCGCGCCTACTACGCCATGCGTCCAACCATCAACATCCCTCGCAACCAAGTCATCGATCTCGACGGCTTCTTCGGACTGCACCCTTCCCTCGCGCCCTTTCAGCCGCTTTGGAAACAGCGCCACCTGGCAATCGTTCACGCCGCTGGCTCGCCCGACCCATCCCGCTCTCACTTCGATGCGCAGGACTTCATGGAATCCGGCACGCCGGGCCTGAAAGCCACTGAAGACGGCTGGTTGAACCGCACGCTGCATTCCTTACCTCAGTCTTCCACGGATCAGTCTGCATTTCGTGCCATAGCCGTGGGACCCTCCCTACCGCGAATTCTTTCCGGCAAGGAGCGCGCGGTCGCCGTCAACAACATCAACGACTTCGCCGTGGGCGGCAACAATCCCAAAAGCTCGCCCAATGCCAACACCTTCGAAGCCATGTACGAGCACTCCGCCGATTCTGTGCTGCAAGGCACCGGA
>Ga0210394_10008536_pt1 | contig 10512 bp, 11 predicted proteins | sample IncBWC12MmetaG_FD_160121 | JGI IMG/M metagenome (GOLD analysis project Ga0210394, IMG submission 160121) | Forest soil microbial communities from Barre Woods Harvard Forest LTER site, Petersham, Massachusetts, United States - Inc-BW-C-12-M | ecosystem: Environmental > Terrestrial > Soil >... | reverse complement strand
CTCGCCCAGGAACTCGCCGCGGATGTAGTTGTAGGCGACGGTCGTGTTGGTGGCGTAGCCGGCGATCGCCAGCCCCTCGACCAGGGCGTGCGGGTTGAAGCGCAGGATGTCGCGGTCGTGGCAGGTGCCCGGCTCGCTCTCATCCGAGTTGCACACCAGGTACTTCTGCACCGGCGAGTTGCGCGGCATGAAGCTCCACTTCGTGCCGGTGGGGAAGCCCGCGCCGCCGCGCCCGCGCAGCCCCGAGGCCTTCACCTGGTCGATGACCGCGCCGCGATCGGGCTTCTCGCTCAGGATCTTCTCCCACACGTCGTAGCCGCCGATCGAGCGGTAGGTGGCGAGCGTCCACGAGCGCTCGAGCTTCAGCGGCTCGAACACCAGCAGGTTCATCTTGTCGGCGTACTTGGCTTCCAGGTCGCTCACTTGAGCTCATCCAGGATCTTGTCGAGCTTCTCGGGCGTCAGGTTCTCGTGGAACACGTGATCCACCATCGCCATGGGCGCGCCGTTGCAGGCGGCGAGGCACTCCTCCTCGCGCTTGAGGAAGATCCGTCCGTCCGGCGTGCTCTCCTCGAGCTTGATGCCGAGCTTCTTCTCGGCGTGCGCGACCAGTGCCTCGGCGCCGTTCAGCATGCAGGAGATGTTGGTGCAGATGCTGACGTGATGCCGCCCGCAGGGGTGCGTCTCGAACATCGAATAGAAAGTCGCGACCTCGTAGACCTGGATCGGCGGGAGCTTCAGGTGCTCGGCCACCGCGTCCAGCAGATCCGGCGTCAGGTAGCCCTGGTTCTGCTCCTGCGCGGCACGCAGCGCGGCGATGCAGGCCGAGCGCTGCCTGCCTGAGGGGAACTTCGCCACCCAGTGGTCGATCTCGCGGCGCGTCGCTTCGCTCAGCAGTGACAGCTTGCTCATGAGTGCGGTGCCGGCGACGCCGACGTTGCTGCGCCCGTTGCTCACCGGTCCACCTCCCCGAAGACGATGTCCTGCGTGCCGATCACCGCCACCACGTCGGCCAGCATGTGCCCGGTGCACATCTCTTCCAGCGCCGCCAGGTGCGGGAAGCCCGGTGCGCGGCACTTGAGGCGATAGGGCTTGTTGGCGCCGTCGGAGACCAGGTAGATGCCGAACTCGCCCTTGGGCGCCTCGATCGCCGCGTAGGTCTCGCCCTCGGGTACGTCGTAGCCTTCGGTGAAGAATTTGAAGTGGTGGATGAGGGACTCCATGTCCTCTTTCATCTGCTCGCGCCGCGGCGGGCGCACCTTGCGATCGTCGATCATCACCGGCCCCGGATGCGCGCGCAGCCACTCGATGCACTGGCGCACGATGCGGTTCGACTGGCGCAGCTCCTCGACGCGTACCAGGTAGCGGTCATAGCAGTCGCCGTTGACGCCCACCGGCACGTCGAAGTCCATGCGGTCATAGACCTCGTAGGGCTGCTTCTTGCGCAGGTCCCAGGCGATCCCGGAGCCGCGCAGCATCGGACCCGAGAAGCCGAGCTGCATGGCGCGCTCGGGTGTCACCACGCCGATGTTGACGGTGCGCTGTTTCCAGATGCGGTTGTCGGTGAGCAGCGCCTCGTAGTCGTCGACGGCGGCCGGGAACTGCTCGGTGAACGCCTGGATGAAGTCGAGCATCGAGCCGCTGCGCGCCGCGTTCATGCGCGCGGCTTCCTTCTGCGGGTGCCACTTGGTGACCTGATACTTCGGCATCGAGTCCGGCAGGTCGCGGTACACACCGCCGGGGCGATAGTAGGTCGCGTGCATGCGCGTGCCCGAGACCGCCTCGTAGACGTCCATGAGCTCCTCGCGCTGCTTGAAGCACAGGAGAAAGACCGTCATGGCGCCGATATCGAGCCCGTGCGCACCGAGCCACATGAGGTGATTCAGAATGCGCGTGATCTCATCGAACATGACGCGGATGTACTGGGCGCGCTCGGGCGGCTCGATGCCGAGCAGCCGCTCGATGGCGAGTACATAGGCGTGCTCGTTGCACATCATCGAGACGTAGTCGAGGCGGTCCATGTAGCCGATCGACTGGTTGAAGGGCTTCGACTCCGCGAGCTTCTCCGTGCCGCGGTGCAGGAGCCCGATGTGGGGATCGGCCTTCTGGATGACCTCGCCATCCATCTCGAGCACCAGGCGCAGCACGCCGTGGGCCGCCGGGTGCTGCGGCCCGAAGTTCATGGTGTAGTTGCGGATCTCGTTGAGCGGGGTGGCGGCCATCAGCGCGGCACCTGCGGGTCGCGGAGCGCGGGCTCGTAGCGATGGTCGTGGCGGATGACCTTGGGCACCAGCACCCGGGGAGTGATGCTCACCGGGCGATACACCACGCGCTGCTTGTCGGGGTCGTACTGCACCTCGACGTTGCCGATGAGCGGAAAGTCCTTGCGGAACGGGTGACCGATGAAGCCGTAGTCGGTGAGGATGCGGCGCAGGTCCGGGTGCCCGCGGAACACGATGCCGAACAGGTCGAAGGCCTCGCGCTCGAACCAGTTGGCGCTCGCCCACAGGCCGATCACCGAGTCGAGCGCCGGCTCGGCGGTATCCGGGCAGCGCACCTTGAGCCGCAGCCGCTGGTTGTTGGCGATCGAAAGCAGCTGGTAGACCACCGCGAAACGGCCGGGCGTGTCCGGGTCCGGCGGCCCCTCCTGCGCGAAGCGCGCGCGGCTGAAACCTAAGCTTGTAGCGCTCTGCGTCTCCCAGTCGTCGCGGCCGAAGTGCAGGTAGTCGACGCCCGCGAGGTCCATCAGCATCTGGAAGCGCAGCTCCGGCGCATCGCGCAGCGTCTGGCAGACCGCAAGGAGTGCGGCCGCGTCGGTCTCGTAGGCGAGCTCCTGTGCGGGTGCAGGCACGCGGCGCACGCTCGTCTTGAGCTGCGCGTCGACCTTGCCCGCGAGTGCCTCGACCGACTCGCTCACGCGTCCCTTCCCTTCATCTATCTGGCGATATCTATCTGACGATATCTATCTGGCGATCGTGCTGGTGCGCGCGATCTTCTTCTGCAGCTGCACGATGCCGTAGACCAGCGCCTCGGCCGTCGGCGGGCAGCCCGGCACGTACACGTCGACCGGCACGATGCGGTCGCAGCCGCGCACTACCGCGTAGGAGTAGTGGTAGTAGCCGCCGCCGTTCGCGCACGAGCCCATCGAGATCACCCAGCGCGGCTCGGCCATCTGGTCGTACACCTTGCGCAGCGCCGGCGCCATCTTGTTGACGAGCGTCCCGGCCACGATCATCACGTCCGACTGCCGCGGGCTCGGACGGAACACGACGCCGAAGCGGTCGAGGTCATAGCGCGAGGCGCCGGCGTGCATCATCTCGACGGCGCAGCAGGCGAGGCCGAACGTCATCGGCCACAGCGACCCGGTGCGCGCCCAGTTGACCAGCTCGTCGAGCCGCGTGGTGACGAAGCCGCGCTGCGCGAACGTCTCCGGGCCTTCGGCGACCTCTAGTCCCACTCGAGTGCCCCCTTGCGCCACTCGTAGATGAAGCCCACCACGAGGATGGCGAGGAAGATGGCCATACTGATGAGCCCCGCAGCGCCGATCTTGCCGAGCGCCACCGCCCACGGAAACAGGAACGCGATCTCGAGATCGAAGACGATGAACAGGATCGCGACGAGGTAGTAGCGCACGTCGAACTTCATGCGGCTGTCCTCGAAGGCCTCGAAGCCGCATTCGTAGGGCGAGAGCTTGGCGCGATCGTCGTGGAAGCGCGCGAAGTAGCGGCCGAGGCCGGTGCCAAGCGTAAGCAGCACCGCGGCCAGCGCGGCGGCGACCACCAGGAAGATGAGGATCGGCAGGTAATTCAGCAGCATGCACGGCGCCCGTAAAAAAGGCAGATCGCTCCGACCTGCCCCCGACAAAGGCCGGGCATTGTAGCAAAGCGGTGGAAGCACCTCTCAATCCTGAAAGGACGCAAGCCCGCCATCGTCCGTCCGTGACCTGTGTCCGCGCTCCGCGGCCACATCAGCGGCAGATTCGCCCCCATGGCTCAATCACGGATAGACGAGCACAAAGCAGACCCAAGTCTGCGCGCGGCATACGCACTTGCGATCGCCATCGTCATCGCGGCGGCGGTTTCGGCGGTGCGGGTATTGGTGGCGCAGTACTGGCAATAAGCCAGGGCTGCGTTTCCACTTAAGCCCCTCGTGTGGTGCCGACGGGGAGATTCGAACTCCCACACCTTGCGGCGCTAGCCCCTCAAGCTAGTGTGTCTACCAATTCCACCACGTCGGCAACATTGAACTGCGCTTAAGACCGCGCTGCTTTACTTCGCCGGCTGCGCCGGCGTGGACGACGGAGCCGGGGCTGCGGCCGGCGCCGCCGCGGGAGCCGGGGCCGACTGCGCAGCGGGCTGCGCAGCAGGTGCTGCGGCCGGCGCTGGTGGCGTGCCGGCGCCAGGCGCCGCCTTGCCGCTCTCCGCCGCCTCCTCGAGGATGGTCTTCGGCGTCGCCTTGCTGGTGGTCGTACCGACGTAGGCCAGTGCGAGGCTGTTGATCATGAAAATCGCCGCGAACACCGCCGTGGCGCGCGACAGCGCCGTGGTGGCGCCGCGTGCGCCGAACACCGTCCCGGAAGCGCCCGAGCCGAAGCCCGCGCCCGCATCCGCCCCCTTGCCGCGCTGAAGCAGCACGAGGCCGATGATGGCCAGCGAGGAGAACACCTGCAGGGCAGTCAGAACAATACGTAGCATTGCGATACCACTCAGCCCGGCCGCGCCGCGGCCAGGATCGTCAGAAATTCATCCGCCTTGAGCGAGGCGCCACCGATCAGGCCGCCATCGACGTCCGGCATGTTGAACAGCTCGGCCGCATTTCCGGCCTTGACGCTGCCGCCGTAGAGAATGCGCGTAGCGGCCGCGATTCTAGCATCCCGCCCGGCGATCCGGGCCCGGATGAAGGCGTGGGCGTCCTGCGCCTGCTGGGGCGTGGCGTTGCGCCCGGTGCCGATGGCCCAGACCGGCTCGTAGGCGATCACGCCGCGCTCGAGCGTCCCCGCCCCGCAAAGCTCCAGCACCACGTCGAGCTGGCGCGCCACGATCTCATTGGTGCGGCCCGCCTCGCGGTCGGCGAGCTGCTCGCCGACGCACAGGATCGGGATCAGCCCTTTCGAATGGGCGGCCGCGAACTTGCGCGCCACCAGCTGATCGCTCTCGCGATAGAGGAGCCGGCGCTCCGAGTGACCGACGATCACGTACTGGCAGCCAATGTCCTTGAGCATCGCCGCCGAGACCTCCCCGGTGAAGGCGCCCTGCGTATCCGCGCATACGTCCTGGGCTCCGAGGATGTAGAGCGAATCGCGCAGCAGCCGTCCGACCTCCTGCAGGTACACCAGCGGGGGGCAGACGATGCAGTCGGCCGCGGGTGAACCCGGGGCATGGGCGAGCAGCTCCTCGACCAGGCGCGCGTTGTCGGCACGCGTGCCATGCATCTTCCAGTTCCCGGCAACGATCGGACGGCGCGCAGAATTCACTGGTCCTGGACTCGCTCTCAAATCGAAGGGCTTGCCCCTCAAGGGCGCGGGATGATAGCGATGCAGGGGGGGTGGCGCAACGCTCAGGCCGCGGCGGCCGCTTTGACCACGTCGGCGAGCTCGGTGGCGGCGGCCCGCGTCGCGCCCTCATCCCGTCCCTCGACCATGACGCGGATCACGGGCTCGGTGCCCGAGGGCCGCAGCACCACCCGGCCCTCGCCTGCCAGGGCGCGCTCGATGCGCGCCATGGCTTCCTGCACCGCGGGCACGCCCGAAGGATCGAAGCGCTTGGCGACTTTCACGTTGAGCAGCACCTGCGGGTACTTCTGCATCCCGGAGGCGAGCTCGGCGAGCGGCCGCCCGGAGTGCTGCATCACCGCGAGCACCTGCAGGGCGCAGACGATGCCGTCACCGGTGGTGGTCTTGTCGAGGCACAGGATGTGTCCGGAAGTCTCGCCGCCCAGCATGCCCTGCGCCTCGCGCAGCATCGCCAGCACGTAGCGATCGCCGACCGCGGCGCGGCGGAATTCGATGCCGCTCGCGCGCAGCCCGACCTCGAGCCCGAAATTGCTCATCACCGTGCCCACCACCGGGCCGCGCAGCGTCCCGGCCTGCTGGAGCGCACGCGCGAGCACATACAGGAGCTGGTCGCCGTCGACGATGCGTCCGAGGTGATCGACCATCACCAGGCGGTCGCCGTCGCCGTCGAGGGCGATGCCGACGTTGGCGCGCACGCCCGGCACGGTGAGCTGCAGCAGGTCCGGCGCGGTCGAGCCGCAGCCGTCGTTGATGTTGCGCCCGTTGGGCGAGCAGCCGATCGGCACGATCTCGGCGCCGAGGTCGGCGAGAATGCGCGGCGCTACCTTGTACGAGGCGCCGTTGGCGCAGTCGATGACGATCTTCAGCCCCTTCAGGTCGATGCCCGCCGGCAACGTCGAGGCGCAGAACTCCTGGTACGTGGTGCGCGAACGGTCCACGCGCGTGGCGCGCCCGAGGTTGCGCGAGGTGCGGGTCTGCGGCGGCTGCGCCAGTTCGCTCTCGATGCGCTCCTCGAGCTCATCCGAGAGCTTGCCTCCCGAAGCGTCGAAGAACTTGATGCCGTTGTCGTCGTAGAGGTTGTGCGAGGCGCTGATCACGACGCCGAAATCGCAGTTGAAGCGCCGCGTCAGGTAGGCGATGCCCGGAGTCGGCAACGGACCGATGAGCATGGCGTTGACGCCGGCCGCCACGAACCCGGCCTCTAGCGCCGACTCGAACATATAGCCCGAGAGGCGCGTGTCCTTGCCGATCAGCACCGTGCCGCCCTGCGGGGCCAGCACGCGCGCCGCGGCGCTCGCCAGGTGCAGTGCGAAGTCGACGGTCATCGGATGCTCGCCCACCCGCCCGCGCACGCCGTCGGTTCCGAAGTACCTGCGACCCATCTAGTGCCCTCTCACTGCCGTCACGACCTTAAGTGCCTCGACCGTTGCGGCGACGTCGTGCGCGCGCACGATACTCGCCCCCGCGAGCGCCGCAATCACCGCGAGTACCACGCTCCCCAGCACGCGCGCGCCCTCGGGATGCCCGGTGAGCTTGCCCACCATGGATTTACGCGACAGGCCGACGGTGAGCGGCCGGCCGGCGGCGCTCAGCTCGCCGAGATGCCGCAGCAGCGTCAGATTGTGCTCCAGAGTCTTGCCGAAGCCGAATCCCGGGTCGACCGCCAGGCGCTGCGCCTCGATGCCCGCGGCGCGGCACGCCGCGACCCGCTCCTCGAGAAAGGCCCGCACTTCGCTGACCACGTCAGCGTACACGGGCTCGAGCTGCATGGTGCGCGGCTCGCCCTGCATGTGCATCAGGCACACGCCGCAGCCGCTGTCGCGCGCGGCCGCGAGCGCCCCCGGCTCGCGCAGCGCACGCACGTCGTTGATGAGGGCAGCCCCGGCCGCAGCCGCCGCGCGCATGACTTCGGGCTTGCTGGTGTCGATGGAGATCAGCGCGGCGCTGGCGCCGCGCAGCCGCTCGATGACCGGGATGACGCGCCGCAGCTCCTCCTCGATGCCGACCGGGGCCGCGCCCGGGCGCGTCGACTCGCCGCCCACGTCGATGAAGGCCGCGCCCTGCTCCGCCAGGATGAGGCCGTGGCGTACCGCCGCCTCCGTATCGAAGAAGCGGCCGCCGTCGGAGAAGGAATCGGGCGTGACGTTGAGCACGCCCATGACCGCAGGAAGGCTGAGGTCCACCAGGATGTCTTTGCAGCGGAGCACGTTCCCGGAGGTGCTCATTTCACACCGGGACGGGGTCTGCAGTAGCTAAGGACGCAGCCCCTCGCCGTCTCAGTGCTGCCCGGCCGGAATCGGCGGACCACCCGCGGGAGCCGGCGGCGACTGCGGCGGCCTGTTGGACAGCGTCTCGTCCCAGTCCTTGGGCGGCCGCGGCGTCCTGCCCGCCATGATGTCCTTGAGCTGCTCCTCGTCGATGGTCTCGTACTTGATGAGCGCCTCGGCCATGTTGTGGAGCTTCTCGAGGTTGGTCTCGAGAATGCCCTTGGCGCGGGCGTAGTTGCCCTCGATCACGCGCTTCACTTCCTCGTCGATCGCGTGCGCGGTCTCATCCGACACCTGCTTGTGCTGGGTGACACTGCGGCCGAGGAACACCTCGCCGGTCTCCTCGGAGTAGGTGAGCGGCCCGAGCTTGTCCGACAGGCCCCACTTGGTGACCATGTTGCGGGCCAGTTCGGTGGCACGCTCGATGTCGTTCGCGGCGCCGGTGGTGACGCCGTCGGCACCGAAGATCAGCTCCTCGGCGCAGCGGCCGCCAAAGAGCGAGGTGATGCGGCTCTCGAGCTCGAGGCGGCTGGTGCTGTAGCGGTCGGTCTCCGGCAGGTACCAGGTGAGTCCGAGCGCGCGGCCGCGCGGGATGATGGTCACCTTGTAGACCGGGTCGTGGCTCGGCACGCTGAAGCCGACGATCGCGTGTCCCGCCTCGTGATAGGCGGTCATCTTCTTCTCGTGGTCGGACATGACCATCGAGCGGCGCTCGGCGCCCATGTAGATCTTGTCCTTGGCGCGCTCGAACTCGTCCATGCTGACGATGCGCTTGTTGGCGCGCGCCGCGAACAGCGCCGCCTCGTTCACCAGGTTGGCGAGATCGGCGCCCGAGAAGCCGGGCGTGCCGCGCGCGATCAGCCCGGGTTTGACGTCGTCGGCGAGCGGCACGCGCCGCATGTGCACGCGCAGGATCTGCTCGCGGCCACGCACGTCGGGCAGCGGTACCACCACCTGGCGGTCGAAGCGGCCGGGGCGCAGCAGCGCCGGGTCAAGCACGTCCGGACGATTGGTGGCGGCGATGACGATGATGCCCTCGTTCCCCTCGAAGCCGTCCATCTCGACCAGCAGCTGATTGAGCGTCTGCTCGCGCTCGTCGTGTCCACCGCCGAGTCCCGCGCCGCGGTGACGCCCGACGGCGTCGATCTCGTCGATGAAGATGATGCAGGGGGCGTGCTTCTTCGCCTGCTCGAACATGTCGCGCACGCGCGAGGCACCGACGCCGACGAACATCTCGACGAAGTCGGAGCCGGAGATGGTGAAGAACGGCACCTTGGCCTCGCCGGCGATGGCGCGCGCCAGCAGCGTCTTGCCGGTGCCGGGCGAGCCGACCATGAGGACGCCCTTGGGGATCTTGCCGCCGAGCTTCTGGAACTTGCCGGGGTCCTTGAGGAAGTCGACGATCTCCCCGACCTCCTGCTTGGCCTCATCGACGCCGGCGACGTCGGCGAAGGTGACGCTCACCTGGTCCTCGCCGAGGAGCCGTGCGCGGCTCTTGCCGAAGGACATGGCGCCACGGCCGCCGGAGGCACCCTGCATCTGCCGCAGCATGTAGACGAACACCACGATCAGCAGCAGCGCCGGAGCGAGCTGCAGCAGCAGCTGACCCATGTAATTCGGCGGCTTGGGCGGCTGACCCTCGATCTTCACGCCGGCCTTCATCAGCGAGCCGATCAGGGCGGTGTAATCGGTCTCGGGGTTGTAGGTCTTGAAGCTCGTCTTGTCCTTGCGGTCCCCGAAGATCTGCTCGCCCTGAAGGGTGACCGAGTCGACGCGGTTGTCCTTCACGTCGTCGAGGAACTGCGAATAGGCGATCTGCTGGGGCTGTCCCGTGGTTGGCATGTAGCGGCTGAAGACCAGCAGCAGCACGATCACGATGACGACCCAGAGCAGGATATTCTTTGTCAAATCGTTCAAAGGCTTCCGTCCTTACTTGGGGGCGCCTCGAAGTCCCGAACCGGCACCCGGGCCTCAAGGCCGAACCTACACCAAGCGAAACTTCATGGCCAGCAAGTACATCTCGGGACTGCGGGCCCGGGAGGCCGGGGGTTTGACCAGCTTGACCCGGGAGAATTCGCCGCGGGCAGCCTTCACCAGCTGCTCGAAGCCGCTTCCCTGGAACACCTTGATCAGGGCGTCTCCGCCCGGCTTCAAGACGCGCCCCGCCATATCGAGGGCCAGCTCCGCGAGGTGCATCGAGCGGGCCTGGTCGGAAACATCGATCCCGCTCATGTCGGGGGCCATGTCCGAGAGCACGAGGTCGACCTGACCCTCGGGCAGGAGCGACAGCACCCGCGCAAAGACCTCCTCCTCGCGGAAGTCACCCTGCACGAACTCGACCCCGGCGAGGGCGTCCATCGGCAGGATATCGGTGGCGACGATCCGCCCACGGGGGCCCACCCGGGTGCGGGCGTACTGGCTCCAGCCCCCCGGCGCCGCGCCCAGGTCGAGGCACACCGTCCCCGGCCTCAGGAGCCTCTCCCGCTGGTCGATCTCCTCGAGCTTGAAGACCGCGCGCGAGCGCCAGCCCTCGCTCTGGGCGCGCTTCACGTAGGGGTCGCTGAAGTGCTCCTTCAGCCACCGATCGCTGCTCTTGGATCGCTTAGGCATCCGCCGCGCCACTCCTTCTACAATGAGCGCATGAAGAAACGCGCTTCACCCCGGGCCAGAGTCCGCGCCCGCACCGCCGGCCCCGCCGCTGCGGGTCCGGCTACGAGTCCCGCGGCTGGCACCG
>Ga0210394_10008535_pt1 | contig 10514 bp, 3 predicted proteins | sample IncBWC12MmetaG_FD_160121 | JGI IMG/M metagenome (GOLD analysis project Ga0210394, IMG submission 160121) | Forest soil microbial communities from Barre Woods Harvard Forest LTER site, Petersham, Massachusetts, United States - Inc-BW-C-12-M | ecosystem: Environmental > Terrestrial > Soil >... | reverse complement strand
CGATCAACAAAGTAATCGCTCCGGAACTGATGAAACGCAGCGCCGCGGAATGGGAGCGAGCGCTGATCGAAGCAGGCGTGCCCGCGGGATGCGTCTTGAGCGTTCCGGAGATCCTTGGCCACCCGCATCTCTCGGGCCGCCACTTCGTCTCCGAATTTGAAGGCTCGGGCGGAAAACAGAAAGTAACCCGCGGCGGTTTCCTTTTTTCCGATGACCAGTCATCGCCGCAAGGACCGGCTCCGGCGCTTTCCGAGCACACGGACGCATGGCTCGGCAAGCTTGGCTTCGACGCCGAAAAGATTCGCAACCTGCGGAAAAAGCGCGTCATATGAGAATGATATTCCTTCCTTAGAACCTAGATGTAACCTCGTCCGGCACATCCAAATGTTCTGAATGATTGAGCTCGCAGCGAATGCCGCGGAACGAGAACTCCCGCTCTGCATGCAATTTCGAGAGAATTCCATTCTCAAGAAATTGTCGCGAATTATCGAGAAAGGGCTTGACTTCGCACTACATGGAGAATGTAATGTTTACTCGTTGACCAGTTTTATTCGGGATTTGGGGCACAAGGTTTGGGGTGGCGGTGCTCGCACTAATCCACTTTTAAAAATCAGGGAGGTGTTGTATGGGTGTGTGTGGAGGTAGAAGGTTTGCTACGTGTCTCGCGGTATTTTTGACGTTTTTCAGCCTGCTCGGAGGCGTTGCCGTCTACGCGCAGGTTTCAGGGGCGACCCTATCCGGTACGGTAAGTGACGCATCCGGTTCAGCAGTTCCCAACGCTACTGTCTCCATCAAAAACAATTCTACGGGGATTACCCGCGACATTACGACGGACCCGGCCGGCTTCTACAGCGTGCCGAACCTGCCGCCCGCGGTTTATGACGTAAAGACCACGGCTTCGGGATTTTCCACGCAAACACAGTCGGGTATCACGCTAACTGTCGGCGCTGAGCAGACTCTGAATTTTTCCCTCAAAGTTGGCAATGTATCCGAAAACGTAACAGTAACAAGCGAGGCTCCGCAGGTGGAGTTGACCTCGTCCGCGCTCTCCGGCGAGGTTGATGAAACGACCGTTCGCGAGTTGCCCCTCAACGGCCGCGACTGGAGTTCTCTATCCGTTCTCGAGCCCGGCGTAATCGGCATCCGCACTCAACAGACGACGACCGGAACCGTAAACCGCGGCAACCGCGGCTTCGGGAACCAGTTGTCCGTGGCCGGCCATCGCCCCACGGAGAACAACTACCGCGTCAACGGAATCACCGTGAACGACTATTCGAATGGATCGCCCGGAAGCGTGCAGGGTTCGCAATTGGGCGTCGACGCGATCCAGGAATTTTCCGTTTTGACCGCGAATTATACCGCTGAGTATGGACGTACTTCCGGCGGAGTCATCAACGCGATCACCAAAGCAGGCACCAATAATTTCCACGGGGATGCCTACTGGTTCCTCCGCGATGAAGGATTGGACACCCGCAATGAATTCGATCCTTCCGGCGCCGGGACTCCGCCCTTCCACCGTAATCAATTCGGCGGATCTGCCGGCGGCCCCATTCAAAAGGGCAAAACGTTTATCTTCGGAGACTTCGAAGCCATCCGGCAAACGAAAGATTTGAGCGGAAATTCGACTGTTCCTTCGCCAGCCGCCCTCGGGATGCCAGATGCAAACGGGAATCCGACGACGGTAGCAGTTGTGAACGGGAGCCCGCTACCCGCTTCGGGGCCAGGCGCCGCTCTTGACCCGAACCCTATATCGCATATAAGCCAGCTGGTTGAGCCCTATCTCAAGTTGTTTCCGGCTCCAAATAACGGCCTAAACCCCGGCGGTGACACGGGGCAATTTCTCGCGGGAATTCCCATAACATTCTCGGAGAACTACGCCACTGCCAGGGTCGACCACCATTTTTCGGACAAAGACGATCTTGACGCCGTCTGGTTCTTCGACAGAGGTCCACAATTTGCGCCGGACGCCTTATTGCTCTCAACCACGGAGACCTTCAGTGAAAGGATCATGGGGGGCCTCGAATGGACGCACATCTTCGGGCCTTCTCTCGTAAATACGGCCCGCGTAGGCTACAACCGAACGGTTGGGTTTGTCGGCAAGCCAGGGACCGCGATCAATCCACTCGCTGCCGATACTTCGCTCAGTGATGGTTTTCTTCCTGGTAACCCGGCCCCGATCCTCACCGGCACGGGCCTGACGACAATGCAAGGGACTCTCGGCGATCAGACTGCCAATGACCACTTCGCGAACTCTTACCAGTTCTACGATGATGCGTTCTACACCCGCGGTAACCACGCTTTCAAGTTCGGCTTTTCGGTCGAGCGCATCCAATACAATGAATTGTCCGTCCAGCGGCCTAATGGAACTTTCACTTTCCAAGGTTCACTGGATTCGCTGCTCATAAATGAGCCGAGCAGCTTCCAACAAGGAGATTCGGCCATCGGGAAAGAACTGGGAACCCGAACCACCTTCTTCGCGGGCTACTTCCAGGACAATTGGAAAATCCGGCCTAACCTGACGCTGAATCTTGGCTTGCGTTACGAAATTGCGACCCTCCCAACGGACTCAAACGGTCCCTTTGCGGTGGTCCCAAGCCCAAACATATCCGCTGCACCCATAAACGTTGCGCATCCTTGGCAGACGAACCCCACGAGTAAGGACTTCGAGCCACGTATAGGCTTCGCCTGGGATCCGTTCAAAGATGGAAAGACTTCTGTCCGCGGCGGATTTGGGATCTTCGACATCCTCCCCGGCCCTTGGGTCATCAACATTCAGGAGTCCGGGTCTTATCCTTTTGCCCTGACACCGGCTGTCGGCAATTTGGCTCAGGGAGATTTCCCGAGCGTCCCTGGGCTAAATCCTTCTACTGCCATCCCTTCTGCCCAAGCCTATGCCCCAGATCAAAACCCAAGAAGAAACTACGCGATGAACTGGAACTTGACCATCCAACGCCAAATCACCCCAACTTTGACAGCCACTCTCGGCTACGTCGGCTCGCACACGCTCCATTCACCGTTCACCACGGACACGAGTAACTCTGTTGGCCCCCCTGAGGTAGTCTCGACCCCACTTGGGCTCCTCTGGCCATGTGGACCTGACGGCCATGGCAATGCATGTGCTGTTGGCTTCCTTCCTACAGGCACACAAGCGACTCCCGTGCCCAGCACCGTGTTCAACAGCAATGTTGGCCAACTCCGGCCGACCTTCTGGGATGACAACGCCAGCTATAGCGGCCTGGAAGCGCACCTCAGCAAGAACTTCAGCCACGGCCTGCAAGGGGAGGCCAGCTTTACGTGGAGCAAGTGCTTGGACCACGGTTCAAGCGGAGACATCGGGGACGCGTACCAGAACTCTTACTCGTCTCTGATTTTCTTCAACCCGGGCAGCCGGAATGGCCCCTGCGATTTCGATGTCAACAAGAATTTTGTTGGCAATCTGATTTATGACATTCCGTCCCCGAAATCCGATTCCTGGGCGATGTCGCATCTTGCGGGCGGATGGGAGGTAGGCGGGATATTGTCAATAAGTACTGGAACTCCGTTTACATTGTCATTGGGTGGCGATCCCATTGGCATCAAGAACGGCGATTCGGCCACTTTCCCAGACCGTTTGCCGGGATGCAATCCCATCAATTCAAACTGGAGAACAACTCTCCAATACGTCAATCTGAACTGTTTCGCTGCGCCCTATGCGCCGGCCTCCATGGCTTCGCAGTGCGCGACCAATTCCTATCCAGGCGCCTCAGCTGCGCTGCTACCGAGCGGGATGATTTATTGCCAGAACCTCTTTGGCAATAACGGACGCAATTCCTTGGTCGGACCTGGCCTTACGAACCTCGACTTCATGGTCTTCAAAAACAACTACATTCACCGGATCTCGGAGAGCTTCAATGTCCAGTTCCGTGCCGAGATATTCAACATCCTGAACCACCCCAACTATCTGCCACCCATCGACAACGAGACCATTTTCAGCAGTTCGGGAGCACTCGCTTCCGGCAACCCCGGCAAGCTGGATACGACTGGTGGATTTGAGTCTCGCCAGATTCAGCTTAGCTTGAAAATGATCTGGTAACGCTTTGCTGTGCGGCAAAGAGCCGGGCCTGCCAGGGCCCGGCTCTTTGTTTTTCCGGCTATCACCTGGAGTCGGCCCCGACAAATACTGAGCATGGCTAAGTGTGTAGCGCGGCAGGGCAGGTAAAAATATTATAAGTTCTTAACGTCTTCCAATTAATCCCGAAAAGTCCCGGCTATCGCAGTAGGGGGCACGACATGTCGTGCCCCTTCATTGCAAGTGCGATTGCTCGTTGATTCTTCCGCCTTGGCAGCAAGGAATGCCTGCACGTTGTAATCAAGATTTTCTCCTTAATTACGTCGCCGCGGATGTTCCATTCTCATAACGCAGTCACAGTTTTACAAGAAACCGCTTGACTTCCATTCAAGTGGGGACTTAAATGACTGAAAGTTCGGGGTGTTTAAATCCAGAATTTAGTTCAGATGTCCATTTCCAGGTGGCACGACGATGGCCCACGAGGGGCATCAAGGAGGCGTCGTATGGGTGTGGGGAAATTTAGGAAGCTCACTACAGTTTTTGCAGTATTGTTCACGCTGTTTTTCACTTTAATGGCAGGCGTTGTCGCGCATGCCCAGGTCACCGGCGCGACTCTTTCCGGGACGGTCACCGACCCATCGGGCGGCGTTGTCCCTAACGCGACGGTTTCCGCTACGAACACAGCAACCGCAGTCACTCGGGACGCCAATTCGGACTCCGCTGGGTTGTATAGCATCCCCAACTTGGTCCCAGGCGTCTACGACCTCAAGGTCGCCGCAGCCGGTTTTTCCACGAGCGTGCAATCCGCCGTGACGCTCTCGGTCGGGCAGCAATTACAGCTGAATTTCGGGCTGAAGGTCGGCAATACGTCGACAACCGTACAGGTAACCGAGGCAGCACCACAAATTGACCTCACTTCTTCGGCCCTCACCGGCCAAGTTGAATCGGAGACCGTTCGCGAACTGCCCCTGAACGGGCGCGACTGGACGTCGCTCGCGCAGCTTCAACCTGGCGTGAAACCAATCGAAACGCAGATGGCTTTCGCGACTTCCGCTCGCGGCAACCGCGGATTCGGCGGCGAGATGACCGTTTCCGGCCAGCGTTCGACGTTCAACAATTATCGAATCGATGGAATCGGTGTTTCCGATTATGCCATGGCTGCGCCCGGCAATGTTATCGGGATCGTTCTGGGTGTCGATGCGATTCAGGAATTTTCAGTCTTGACCAGCGGTCTTCCGGCAGAATACGGCCGCGCGACTGGCGGCGTCGTGAACGCCATCAGTCGCTCAGGCACGAATCAGTTCCATGGAGCCGTGTACGAATTCCTGCGGAACAATGCATTGGACGCGAGCCCTTACTTTGACCGGGTCAACGGTAGTCCGAATCCTCCGTTCAAACGCAATGTGTTTGGCGCCTCGGCCGGTGGACCCATCCTCAAGGATCGGCTATTCATCTTCGGCGACTATGAAGGCCTCCGCCAGACCAAGGGGATCACGAGCAATAGCAATGTGTTCTCACCCAACGCGCGCCTCGGCATCGTCGGGGGCGCCGTACCAGCGGGCAACACAGGCACTGGCACTGGCCTTGGCACTGGCCCAGCATGCGTCGATGCCGGAGGAAGTCCCGGGACATATCCCTCACCCCTATCAACGATCTGCGTCAACAGCTATTCGCAAGCCCTCTTGGCGCTTTGGCCGACGTCCACCTCGGTTTCGGCAAGTAATCCACTCTTAGCAACCGCCATTTTTTCCGGGGTTCAGGCAGCGCCCGAAAACTTCGGCACTGCCCGCGTGGATTATAAGATCGGAGAAAGGGATTCCCTGTTCGGGACGTTTGTGAGGGACCCTGCGAGTTACACGCAACCTGACGCGTTCAATGACGTCCTTAGTGTGTCTACCACTGCGCGCACGACCATCGCCCTCGAAGAAAACCACACTTTCAGTTCAAGTTTCGTTAATGCCGCCCGTGTGGGGTTCAACCGCGACAACGTTGAAAATACCTTCACACCGACGGCCATCAATCCCGCAGCGGCAATTGGCCCGCTGGGTGCGATCGTGGGGCAATCCGCGGCCCGCTTATCGGTCGGCTCCGTCACCGACTTTTTCGGCGGCGTCGAGTCGGGTTCGCACTATCTCCACACGTGGAATTCGTACCAGTACGGCGACGATGCGTTCTGGACGCACGGCGCTCACACCATCAAGTTCGGCGGAAGCATCGAGCGATTGGATTACAACGAGCATACGTTCCAGAATCCTGGCGGCCGCTTTATATTCAACAATAACCAAACGACTATCAATCCGAACACTGGGGCGGACTTTCCAGCCCGCGTCATTCAGTTTTTGGAGGGCACGCCCAGCCACTATGAGGCGGGCCTGCTCAATCTTGTGGACAACCCCAGGGAATTTCGCCAGACCCTATTCGGTTTCTACGCCCAGGACGACTGGAAGTTCAAATCCAACCTGACCTTTAATATCGGCCTGCGCTACGAACCCAGCACCGTCCTGAAGGACGCCCAAGGCCGGATTACCAATCTGGCGTCAATTTCAGCCACCTCACCGACATGCGGAGTCCAATTTAGCGCCCCGATCCCGGCGCAGTCTGGCTCTGCCTGCGGCGGCGTCGGTCCTTACTATAAGAATCCCACGCTTCGCAACTTTGAACCCCGGTTGGGCTTCGCCTGGGATCCGTTCAAGGACGGGAAGAGTTCGGTTCGCGGCAGCTTTGGCATCAATGACGTGGACCCATTGCCAGGTTATTTCCTATTGCAGCAAAACCAGGCGGCGCCGTTCCTCATCTTTAAGAGCATCACGGGCTTCAGTAACTTCACCCCAGAGCCGGGTTTCACCGGTATATTCAACCCAGGAGAGGGCGGCGTGCAGCTCGCGAACTCAACTGCGAGCCAACTGGCCATGTCAACTATCGAGGGCGCGCCTCACCGAAGTTATGTCGAGCAGTGGACTCTCTCCCTGCAGCGCCAGCTCACATCGGATATGTCTTTGACGGTCGGTTACGTGGGTTCCCACGGCAACCATCTGCTGATGCGGGGTGATGACGGCAACATGTCAGGTGCACCGGGTGCCGCAGAGCAAACCATAGCAACCCCGTATGGATATCTGTTTCCTTGCGGGCCAGCCGGGGCCGGCGCCGGTTGCACGCCCGGTGTTACGCAGGCGGGTGGCAGCGCGGTGGCTAACCCGGCCCTCGGCACCGTCCGTTACATCTTCTGGAACACGACCTCCAACTACAACGGCTTGAACGTAAACCTGAACAAAGTTCTCGCTCACAACTTCCAATTCGGGGTGTCTTACACGTACTCGAAGTCGCAGGATGACGATTCGCAGACCATCGCTGGCGACACCTTTGCCAACGGCATCAACTCGCCCGTCTGGTGGCTGCCAAAAGCGTATTACGGCCCGTCCGATTTCAATGTCACCCACACACTCTCCATCAACGCCCTCTACACGATAGCGACGCCAAAATCGTGGAACGGTGCGATGAGGGAAGCGCTGGCCGATTGGCAAGTGGGCGGCATTTTCACGTACAACAGCGGGACTCCTACGACTGTAACCAACACCGGAGATCCCTTGGGCTTGAACAATGCCGGCGCGGATCCATTTGGTCCTTTGGTCAGACTCCCCGGATGCGCTCCGACGACCTATACCGTTGGAGGGCCGGTGGTCGGGTTCCTGAACCAAACCTGCTTCACGGAACCCTCTCTCCCAACGTCGGCTTTAGCATCCTTGCCCTACGGGTGTGCTGGCTTCCCGAAAGCGGGCACAGCCGGTTTCATCCCGGCGGCGCCATCTGGCCAAACGTACTGCTCCAACCTGATGCCGTTAAACATCGGCCGGAACACCATTTACGGCCCCAGCCTTACCAATTTGGACTTCTCGATTCACAAGGTCTTCCCCATCACGCGAATCAGGGAATCGTTCAACATCGAATTCCGAACAGAGATATTCAATATCTTTAACCACTCCCAATTCGTCCCACCGCAGCCCAACAGCGGCGACAGCAACTCGGCGTTGATTAACACGGACGGATCGTACAACGGCGTCGGGAACATCCTATCTCCGGCGAACCTACAGACACCGGCGAGAGAAATTCAGTTCGCCCTCAAGGCAAACTGGTAGTTTCGAAATCCCTCGTCTAGCACAACAGCCCGTCCGCTTCGGCGGACGGGCTGTTGTTTCTTGATTCAGAAAATTGGATCGATCCCGCGGAATCATTTTGGCCTAGTGGACGGCTCGACAATCACCCCGTTGTGGACTCGTTGCCCTGCCGCCCTTCAGGCTCAGCCTAAAGAACGATTTGGCGCTCTCTTTCAGGGAATTTTCAGGCTGTTGGGACTAAAGTGGCTTGCGTTTCAAACGGGTCGAGCCGGAAATCCTTTTGTGAAACCCAATCGGCCGCAACAGCGTCTTTTCGAAACACGGATAATGAATTCACCGCAGTAGGGCAGGCTTCAGCCTTTTGATTTGAACTGGCCGCAGGCGGCAAGATCGGCAGGCTGAAGCGTGTCCTACCGGCAAGCACAAGTCACATCGGGGGAGGAATCAATGAAGGTTTCAAGCTCTGCAAAACTCGCGTTCGTACTTTCCATTGTGTTCTCAGCGGCCTGCGTTCTCGCTGGCTCACCGGCGGGAGGTTATCACCTGCTCAAGAAAGTTTCCTACGGCGCGGCGCCCGGAATCGGAGCTACCAGGGAATACTTCGACTACGTGATCCCCGACGCTGCGGCGCGGCGCATGTACTTTACACACGGCACTGAAGTTGACGTTGTGAATGCCGATACAGGAGACAAGATCGGCTCGGTGACCGGAGACTGGAAGCGGGTTCACGGAGTCGCCCTCGTCCCTGAGCTGAACAAGGGATTCATCACCGACGGCGACGCGGGGAACATCATCGTGTTCGATCTGAAAACACTCAAGGCGACCAAGACAATCAAGGCGGAAGACGACGCCGATTGGATCCTCTACGACACGGCGTCGAAGCGCGTGTTTGCGTTTAACGGCAGTTCCAAAACCGCCACGGCAGTGGATCCCGTAAAGGAAGAAATAATCAAGAGCATCCCCTTGGGCGGCGCGCCCGAACAAGCGATCGCCGATGGCAAGGGAATGATTTATGACACCATCCAGTCCACGAACGAGATTGTCGCCATCGACACGAAAGACCTCGCCGTCAAATCGCGCTTCCCTGTCGCGCCTTCCGGCGCGCCCACTTCGATCACCATGGACCGCAAGAACCGACGGCTGTTTGTCGGCGGCCGAAATCCCAAGATGCTCGTCATGATGGATGCCGACACGGGAAAAGTGATCGGCGAACCGTTCCCGATCGGCGACCGTGTGGACGCCAACGTTTTCGATCCTTCCACGAATACGCTTGCGGCCGCGACACGCGAAGGCACGCTCCACATTTTCCACGAAGACTCACCCGACAAACTGTCCGTGGTCGAAACCGTGAAGACCGAGTTTGGAGCCAAGACCATGGGTTTGGATCCCAAGACCCATCACCTGTTCCTCACCACGTCGGATTTCGGTCCGGCTCCGGCCGCTACGGAGAAACAGCCCAATCCGCAGCCGGTGGCTACCCCTGGAACTTTTCGTCTATTGATTTATGGGCAATGATAAATCTCGCGGGATAAAGGAAATGGATTTTGAATCGTAACGGAGGCTTCATGAAACGAATGAAATGTATGTTCAGTACTGCCCTCTTGATCCTGGCGGCGGCCGTCGTGGTCTCCGCTCAGGGGCAAGTTACCGCGGTTCGCGCCGGCAAAATGTTTGACCCGAAGTCCGGAACGAATCTGGCCAATCAGGTCGTCCTGATCGCCGGCGACAAAATTACGGACGTCGGTCCGGCCGACCGCGTGAAAATTCCGGCCGGCGCAAAAGTGATCGACCTCAGCCAATCGACTGTGCTCCCCGGATTGATTGACGGCCACGTGCACTTGACCGACGCTCAAGGGAATTTGCAGCATCAGATGATGGTTGCGCTCTTCAGCGCCACATCCAGCCTGAACGTCGGCTATACGACTCTGGTGGCCATGGGATCGCACGGCGGCGGGTTTGCCGACGTGGAGTTGAAGAGAGCCATCGAAGCCGGCCTTGTGAAGGGCCCGCGCATCATAACGGCCGGCCCAATCATCAACGTCACCATGCCTGGTAGAGCGTCCTTCCCGCTCATGTCCACGCCCCTGGACCCGGATATTACGGCGAACGGGGCCGACGAGATGCGAGCCGCGGTGCGCGAATTGTCGCATTACGGCGTCGAACACGTGAAGATTCATACGACGGGCACGTTCTACTTCGACAAGGACGGCAAGATGTTTAACCAGCCGCTTCCGACGCGCGAAGAGCTTGCCGCCGTGATCGACGAAGCGCACCGGCGCGGGATGTGGGTCGCCTCGCACACCTACGGTGGCGAGGGGTTGAAGATGGCGATCGATCACGGCGGCAAGCTCTTC
>Ga0210394_10008534_pt1 | contig 10515 bp, 8 predicted proteins | sample IncBWC12MmetaG_FD_160121 | JGI IMG/M metagenome (GOLD analysis project Ga0210394, IMG submission 160121) | Forest soil microbial communities from Barre Woods Harvard Forest LTER site, Petersham, Massachusetts, United States - Inc-BW-C-12-M | ecosystem: Environmental > Terrestrial > Soil >... | reverse complement strand
CGCCAGTTCTTCGATTCTCTTTCCGGCTGCGGACAACACGCTGGAGAGCGAACAAGTTGCTCCCGGCGTGACCTCCGGCACGGAACGATCGACGTCCGGGGGCACCCAGGCATTCACCCGCGTCCGCGCATCACCAGACGCGGAGTCCCGATCGGCAGGTTTTGCCGCCAATGCTTGTGTGCTTGGATCTTTTTTCAACGAGTCGGTTTGTTGCGCAATCGCGGTGTTCGTTTGAGAAAGCCAGAAAAGGACTGCAACGAGCAGGAGAAAACCATTTTGCGCGGTGGTTTTTGTTAACACGGCTCGGCTGCTCATAACGCGCTCCCTGCGAGGCCCAATGGCGCTCAATGGCCCTATAACAATGACGGGCGATGCGTTTCCCCTCCGTGGCCGGGGTCCGCATCGCGCCTTCACTTCATAAAGCGAAAACGAGAGAGAGTTTGGCTTACAACGGGAATGGTACTCGCGCTCATCTCTACTCTTACCGTTCGATGTGGGATCCGACTCCGAGAGGCCTGCGACTTCCGGACAGGGTACACCATCGCGGCGGGAATTACAGCTGTCCGATTTGCGGCATTGATTTGACGAGCGCTGCCGCCCGGTTGGAGTGGCGACGATCCATGCAGTCCCGACCGAACTAAATCAAACAGTGAACTTATCGCGGCAGGGAACTGCTCATGGACGGGGAAGCGTCGAGTCGGCAGATAATGCCGTGGCGGTGCCAGACTCTGACGTAGAGCCCTTCTTTCAACGGCGCGCGGAAGCTTTTCGAGCTTCTCAACCCGCCGCCGCCGAGATTGTCGTAGTCGTATCTGAATTCGTGTCCGCCAACAACGAAATGTTCGCTATCGCCTTTTCGCATTATATTTTGCGGGTGGAAGTTCTCGATCGGCCCCTCAGCAATCTCGCAGGAGCCGGCCTTCAGAGCGTGAACGTTGGCGGCGTAGTTGTGGAAGACGCCGTAGCCAAGTCCGAATCCGCCCGCCACCAACCAGAACGTCAGCCAAAGTGAGAGGGAGAGTCGCCCGATCGGACTTATCAAAACGAAGAGTGCGCCGCCGATGATCCCGGCAACCCAAAACGCGACCAGGAACCAGGGAATGATTCCGATCCCGTCCCGCGACACGTCGTAAAGCGTGATCCACATAAGTATCGCGGCAGTATCCAATGCTCGCGCCGCGTCAGACAGCGGAATATGCCGGAGCAGTGTAGTTCCTGACAACGCGATTATCGGAAGCGGTCCCGCTTAGCCAAGCTACGGCCGAGCGCTGAAGCCCGAGTTGGCTATGACGGTCTTATTCGGCTGAAGCTTGACGACAGGTGCGATAGACTGGCCGCAAGCAGACGACATGTCGAACCGGGCTAAATGGGCGCACTGGAATAAACGCAAGCCGGCGAAAGAAGGGCCCTTACATCGGCCCTTGGCGGCGTTCATACTGGTTGCGATTGGCAGCCTAATAGCACTTGTGGCGGTGGAAGGAATCCGCGACCACGCCTTGTGGACCATGCAGTTCAGCCCCCGTTTCGGTACGTTTATAGTTGCACCCACCTCAGATTTGTTCCTGCTGAGCGGATTCTTTATTTTGCTCGGCATCTTTGCGTGGTACAGGCGCCTATAGCCCGCTCGCTTGTTACAATCCCAACCTGCTATGGCGGAGAAAGTGAGCATTGCCAACTGGGCCGCGCAGGTGCGGGCGGGCGATACCCGCGCGATTTCGCGCGCCATCACCACCATCGAAAATTCCGATCCGCCCGCCGAAGAGCTGTTGCGCGAGCTCTTTCCCTTCACCGGCCGCGCTTATCTGATCGGAGTCACCGGCGCGCCCGGCACGGGCAAAAGCACGCTGGTGGATAAACTCGCGGCTCACTATCGCGCGCGCGGCAAAACCGTTGGCATCATCGCCGTCGATCCGACCAGCCCTTACACCGGCGGCGCGGTTTTGGGAGACCGCATCCGCATGCAGGGCCACGCGACCGACTCCGGCATCTTCATTCGTTCCATGGCCACGCGCGGATTTTTTGGCGGACTAGCCCGCGCCACTGCCGACGCGGCGCTGGTGCTCGATTCCGCGGGCAAGCAAATTGTGCTGATCGAGACCGTTGGCGTCGGCCAGGATGAAATCGACGTCGTGCGCCTGGCCGAATGCACGCTGGTGCTGGTCGTGCCCGGGCTGGGCGACGACGTGCAGAATATGAAGGCCGGGCTGATGGAAGTGGCGGATATTTTTGTGCTGAATAAAGCCGAACGCGAAGGCGCCGACCGGCTGGAGCAGCAGCTTCACGCCATGCTGGAACTCGCGCCCAGTGCTAAAAAGGGCGGGCCCGCATGGCAGCCGCCGGTCGTCCGCACGACAGCCACGGAAGGGAAGGGCATCGGCGAGCTCACCGATGCCATCGAGAGATTTCATGAGCAGCGCCAAGAAAGCGGCGAGCAGCGCTCCAAGATTCTTGAATATTGGAAGCAGCGCCTGCTTTTGCTGCTGGAAACTGAGCTGCTCACGCGCGCGCTCGGCAATGACGGCCAGCGCGTGCTCGAATCTTTGGCGTCCGAGGTCGCGGAGCGCAAGAAAAACCCGTACACTGCGGTGCGCGAGCTCTTATCTCGCGCCGGCCTCTAGCGCGTGGGCGATGATGCAGGGTTTGAATGTAGCGCCGGGCTTCAGCCCGGCCCCCGAGTCGGGACAAGAGGTGCGGCGCTACAAATGCCGTGCGACGTGCAAAACGATCGTTGTCATTCCGAGGAGTTCCGCCACGGCGCGGTCTTTGCGCCTAGGGGAGGGGACGACGAGGAATCTGCTTTCCTCCTCTGAACAAAAAGCAGATCCCTCGTTTCACTCGGGATGACCGCATTTGTAGCCCAGGGCGCGCTCGTTGCATTTGCGAGGGGCCCTGGGGCCTTGGTAGGTCACGGCCGTAGTCGCGGAACGAAACATGAAACTCGGCTCCATCGAATTCCACATCCTGAATGACGGCACGTTCCGCCTCGATGGCGGCGCGATGTTTGGCGTGATTCCGAAGCCGATGTGGGAACGTGTCGTCCCGTGCGACGACCGCAATCGCATCACGCTAACGATGAATTCGCTGCTGATTCGCGCGGCGGCGCAGTGGATTCTTGTGGAAACGGGCGCGGGCGATAAATTTGACGACAAGCGCCGCGATATTTACGCTTTTCAGGGCGCGCCGCGGCTGCTCGCGCAGTTGGCCGCGCGCGGGCTCGAGCCCGAGCAGATCGATATCGTCATCAACACGCATCTGCATTTCGATCACTGCGGATGGAATACGCGCATCGTCAACAGCCAGGCCGTGCCCACGTTTCCCAACGCGCGCTATTTCGTTCATCGCGGCGAACTCGAACACGCCCGCCATCCCACCGAGCGCGATCGCGTCAGCTACATCCCCGACAATTTCGAGCCCATGGTGAAATCGGGGCAATGGCAGTTGGTAGAAGGCGAACATCGCGAAGTCGTGCCCGGCGTGGACTTGATCGTACTCCCGGGCCACACCAATGACATGATGGGCGTGCGCTTGTCTTCAGGCGGGCAGACGGCAATTTTTCTTTCCGATCTCGTGCCTATGACTGCGCATCTGCCGTTGCCATGGATCATGGGCTTGGATTCCTATCCGCTCACCACGCTCGCGAACAAGAAGAAATGGCTGCCGCTAATCGTCAGCGAAAGCTGGCTGGCGCTTTTCTGTCATGATGGCAAAATTCCCGCGGCCCGGCTGCGCGAGCAGGAGGGCAAGATCATCGCCGAGCCAGTTGTAGTAGACTGACCCGCCCGCATCGTGGCCATAGTCTGTGTTTGTGTAGCGCCGCCCTTTAGGGCGGCATTCTTGGCTTTGTCATTCCGTGGCGCCGACTTAGGGCCGAAGAATCAAAACTCGCAGGGCGTAAACCCATTACATTTACAAATGCCTAAATCGAAACCGAAAGCCTCAAAACGCAGCAGCGACCCACCCGTCGCCGAAATAGGCATCATCGGCGGCAGCGGACTTTACTCCATGCCCGGACTCGAGCGCACGCGCGAATGGCGCGTCAAGACGCCATTCGGCGATCCCTCCGATGCGCTGGTGCTCGGCACGCTCGAAGGCAAGCGCGTCGCGTTTCTTTCGCGCCACGCGCGCGGCCATCGCTTCACGCCGTCCGAGATCAACTATCGTGCCAATCTTTACGCCATGAAGCTGGCCGGGGTGACGCGCCTGATTTCGGTGAGCGCTGTCGGCTCTTTGCGCGAAGACCTGCGCCCCCTCGAATTCATGATCCCCGATCAGTTCTGCGATCGCACGAAGCTGCGCGTCTCCACATTTTTCGGCGACGGCATCGTCGCGCACGTGGGCTTCGATAAGCCCACCTGTGCGCAGCTTAGCAACGTGCTCGGCACCGCCTGCGACGCCGCCAAAGTCAAAACGCATCGCGGCGGCACATACGTCTGCATCGAAGGGCCGCAATTTTCGACGCTTGCCGAAGCGCACGTGCACCGGCAGTTGCGCTTCGAAATCATCGGCATGACCAACGTCACCGAAGCCAAGCTGGCCCGCGAAGCCGAGCTTTGCTACGCCACCGTGGCCATGATCACGGACTACGATTGCTGGCATCCGGAGCACGCCTCGGTCACGCTGGAGGAAATCATCGCCAACCTGAATCGCAACGCCGAAAACGCATGCAACGTGATTCGCAACGCCGTGCGCGCAATGCCCGCCGAACGCGAATGCAAATGCGGTCGCGCGCTCGCTCACGCCATCGTCACCGATCCCAAGCTCGTCCCGGCCGCGGCGCGCCGCCGTCTGGCCGCCATCATCGGCAAATACATCTCCTAGGGGCTTTCATGTCACTTCTCGTTGTAGGTTCGGTTGCTTTCGATGCGCTGGAAACGCCGTTTGGCAAAGTGGAACGCACGCTGGGCGGCGCGGCCACGTATTTCTCAGTGGCGGCGAGTTACTTCACGCATGTCAATCTCGTCGGCGTCGTCGGCGACGACTTCACCGAGCAAGACGCCGCCATTTTCCGCGGGCGCCGCATCGACATTAGCGGCCTCGAACGCGCCTCGGGCAAAACATTTTTCTGGGCCGGGCGTTACGGCACCGATCCCAACGAGCGCGTGACGCTGGCCACCGAGCTGAACGTCTTTGCCACCTTCCGGCCCAAGCTGCCGGACGCCTTCCGTTCCGCCAAGCACGTCTTTCTCGCGAATATCGATCCGACGCTGCAGCGCCTCGTCCTCGAACAGATCAATGGCAAGCCCCGCATGGTCGCGCTCGACACCATGAATTACTGGATCGAGAAAACTCCGGCCGAACTACGCGAAATCCTGAAGCGCACGCAGATACTGATGATCAATGACACCGAGACGCGCATGCTCTCGAACGAACACAACCTGCTGCGCGCCGCCCGCCATATTTTCAAACTCGGACCCAAGGCGCTGGTCATCAAGCGCGGCGAGTACGGCGCCATGATGGTGCACGATCGCGGCGTTTTTTCCGTTCCCGCGTTTCCATTGGAAGAAGTGCGCGATCCCACCGGCGCCGGCGATAGCTTCGCTGGAGGCTTCATGGGCTACCTCGCGAACGCTTCGCGCATGAACGACGACGCGATGCGCCGCGCCATGGTTTATGGTTCGGTCATGGGCAGCTTCGCCGTCGAGAAGTTTGGCCTGGAACGCATCCGCCAACTCAAGCGCCGCGAAATCGACGCCCGCGCCCGCCATTTCCAGAAGCTCACGCAATTCCGCCTGCGCTGATGTTTTTGTAGCGCCGCCCTTCAGGGCGGCATCGGACTTGCCGGGCTAAAGCCCGGCGCTACATGAAATTCGCTGCGCTGACAAAATCGCAGTAACACCCTGTAGCCCTTTGCGCCCTCAGCGCAAGCGCCGCTCGCGCGCTAGAAAGAAGTCAGCAAAGGCTGGGGCCTTTTTCGGCGCTCGCGGTCTGCATGCCATCGCCACCGTCGCCCTCAAGGAAAATAGTCATCCCGAGGTCACCGTCGGGCGCGGTGCGCCCGACCCCTTCGGTGATTGAGGAATCCCTTATAAAATTTGTCGCGCCGCGCTCCGTCTTGCATTGCGAGACAGCCGTTTACTTGCACTGCGCACCCTCCGCGCCCCGCCCGCTTGCCGCAGCGAGCGGCAGTGTATACTCGCCGCTTGCCTACGCCGCGTACGCCCAATCTTCCCAAGGGTTCCGTAACCGCTGCTATCAAACCCGCCCCGCTCGTTCCCGACAGCCTGGTGCGCGTGATCTCTACCGCCAGCCCCGCCGATCGCGACGCGCTCGGCCGCGGCATCGCGGAACTCGAACGCCTAGGCTATCGCGTGCGCACGGGTTCGACGATGCAGCCGGAGGGCTACTTCGCCGGCTCGATCTTGCGCCGCAAGGCCGAACTCGAAGGGGCGCTCCAGGATCCTGACGCCAGCGCGGTGATCTGCGCGCGCGGCGGTTACGGCACGGCTACTCTGCTGGACCAAATCCGCCTTCCGGGCCGCATTCGGCCCAAGCTGCTCGTCGGTTACAGCGACGTGACCATGCTGCAGTCATATCTTTGGACCCGCTTCCGTTGGACTTCGCTGCACGGCCCCATGGTCGCCGCCGGGTTCAACAATGGCGCCGGCACACGTTCGGGATATGATCTCGCGTCGTTCGTTGATGCTTCGGCAGGAAAGCGCGATTCGTGGTCGCTCGCGCTCGATGCCGAGCCGCTCTCGCGCGGAGAAGCTTCGGGCCTGCTGCTGGGCGGCTGCATCTCGCTGCTCGAGACGACGCTGGGCACGCCTTGGGAATTCGACACGCGCGGCGCGATCCTGTTCCTCGAAGATCGCGGCGTGAAGCCGTACCAGCTCGATCGGATGCTGCTGCACTTGCTGCAGGCCGGAAAATTTCGCGGCGTGCGGGGTATCGTCTTAGGCGATTTCCCCGATTCTGAGCCGCCGCAGGAGTGCAGCCCATCGGTGCGCGACGTTTGCCGGCGAATTCTGATGCCGCTGCGCATGCCCATTATTTTCGGCGCGCCCATCGGCCACACGGTGCGGCCGATGCTGACGATTCCGTTCGGCGTGCGCGCGCGCCTGCGCGCCGCCGGAGAAGGCCGGCTCGAAATCCTCGAGCAGGCGGTAACGCTGAAGTGATAGCGAATTGCATCTTAAATGCGCCTCCGAGCTGGCCGAATTGGCCAGGAGCTTTATGAAAAGCCGCGAACGTATTCTGGATGAGCTCGTTCTTGAGGCTGCGTCGAACGACTTCGAAAGCTTTCAATGCATTTTGGATCAGGTGACGAAGTGGTCTGACGAGAAGGGATTACGAACAACCACACGAGAGGTGCTTGAGGCACTGCAGCGAGTGATCCGCGAAGGTTATGCTCTAGCCTACTTGCTATCGCCACAAGAACCGCACTCTCAGACAGTTGAGTTTTCGCCGGATCGCCTAGATGATTTCTGGTTTTACGTGACTCCAAAGGGGAGGGATCTCGTAATCAATCTGCATGATTGACGACCATATCCACTCGATCTACCTGATCGGCATCGGCGGAGCCGCCATGGCCCCGCTCGCCGGAATGCTCGCCGAACGCGACTACAGCGTCACGGGCTCGGATACCGGCGTCTATCCGCCCGCTTCCACGCTGCTCGAGAAATTGGGCATCAGCTGGAAAAACGGTTTCCGCGAAACCAATCTCGCGCCGCGTCCCGATCTGGTGGTCGTCGGTAACGCCATCTCACGCGGCAACCCCGAACTCGAATTCGTTCTCGACAATAAGATCCCGTATCACTCGTTGCCCGAAGTGATCAAGGAATTTTTCCTGCCCGGCCACGATTCGCTGGTGGTCACCGGCACGCACGGCAAAACGACTACAACTTCGCTGCTCGCCTGGATTTTTCACGTCGCAGGACGCCGCCCCGACTTCCTGATCGGCGGCGTGGCCGACAATTTCGGCAAGAGCTACGGCCTGGGCGGGGGCAGGGAATTCATCATCGAAGGCGACGAATACGATTCCGCGTTCTTCGATAAGGGCCCGAAATTCCTGCACTACCGTCCCGACGACCTGGTCATCACCTCGCTCGAATTCGATCACGCGGACATTTACGACGATCTCGCCGCCATCGAAGTGCAATTCCGCCGCCTGGTCAATTTGGTTCCGCGCCGCGGACGCATCGTCTGCTGGGGCGAAAGCCCAACGGTGCGCGAAGTCGTTGCGCAAGCGTTTTGTCCCGTCGAAACCTACGGTTTCAGCGGCGACAACATGTGGATCGCCGGCGATCTTGAATTCCGCGATGAAGCCACGCATTTCCGCGTGGCGCGAAAAGGCGAAGAGCGCGCTCGCGTCGCGCTTCCGCTCGTCGGCCGCCACAACGTCCTGAACGCGCTCGCCACGATTGCTATCGCCGATGGCCGCGGCCTTCCGCGCGACGCCATCGAAGAAGCATTGCGCACTTTCCGCGGCGTGGCCCGCCGCATGCAGGTTCGAGGCGAAGCCGGCGGCGTCACTATCGTCGACGATTTCGCGCATCATCCCACCGCCATTCGCGCCACCATTGAGGGCGCGCGCACCCGCTGGCCCCGGCGACGTCTGTGGGTGGCGTTTGAGCCGCGCTCCAACACCATGCGCCGCCGCGTCTTCGAAGACGACCTCGCCGCCGCGCTCGCCACGGCTGATGGCGCCGTGCTGGGTCCGGTGAATCGCGCGCAAATGCTCTCCGATGCCGAGCGGCTTTCGCCGGAACGCGTGGTGAAAGCCGTCCGCGCCACCGGCCGCCGCGCGGAGGCCCTGAATTCGGCAAGCGAGATCGCCGAATTCCTTGCCGGCGAATTGCGCGAGGGCGATATTATGCTGGTGCTCTCGAACGGCAGTTTCGACGGCCTATGCGACAAGCTGCTCGCGCTCCTCAATTCGCGCTCGCCCGCCCCCCGCGCCGCCCGATGATTCAGCTACGCCCAACCTCACGTTGTCATTCCGAGGAGGCCCGCCACGGCGCGTCGTTTGCGCCTCAAGGCGGGACGACGAGGAATCTGCTTTTGCCTTCTCTTGCGAAAAGCAGATCCCTCGGTCGCTTCGGCGACCTCGGGATGACAGCAATGGTCATTTGCCTGCTCGCGCTCGCGGCGCCCGCGCCGGCGCGCGCCACGATCCGCTACGAAATCTCGCTCGCGCATCCCGCGCAGCACCTGTTCCACGTCTCCATGATCATTCCCGGCGTGCGCGGCAGCGTCACGGTGCAAATGCCAGCCTGGAACGCGCTCTACCAAATCCGCGACTTCGCGTATCGCGTGAGTGGCTTCCGCGCCCTGGACGCCTCCGGCAACGCGCTCGATGTGCGCCGCCTGGACAAAGAAACCTGGCGCATCGAAGTACCCGCAGGGGCCGCCACGAGCGGCCAGGCCGAAATTCGCATCGAGTACACGAGTTTCTGGGACGATCCCGGTCCCTTCGATACGCAACTCAACGACGATCACGCCTTCCTGAATCTGGCCATGGTGCTCTGCTACATTCCCGAGCGCCGCGGCGAAGACACGCTCGTGCGTTTCGCCGATATTCCGCAAGGCTGGCATATCGCAGTTGAATTACCGCCCGCCGCTGACAACGGCAGCGCCTATCAAGCCGCCAATTACGATGCGCTCGTGGACGCGCCCGTCGAGATCGGGCGCTTCGATGAGTGGTCGTTTCAAGCCGGCAGTGGGCCGACAGAAAGAACGATTCGCGTCGTACTTCACGGCGAAGCCGTAGACCACTCCGCGCTCACGCGCATGCTCTCCGAAATCGTGAACTACGAAATCCGCCTGATGGGCGATGCACCGTTTCCCGAGTACACCTTCATCCTGCACGTCGGCCAGAATTACGGCGGCGGTGGAATGGAGCACGCCAACTCCACGGCAATTTCCGTGGGTTCGGTCGCTACGCTCGCCAACATCAGCGCGCACGAATTCTTCCATCTCTGGAACGTCAAGCGCATCAGCCCGCAATCGCTCGAGCCGGTGGACTACATGCGCGAAATGTGGACGCCCGTGCTGTGGTTCGCCGAAGGCGTCACCAGTACCTACGCCGCTTACACGCTCGAGCGCACGGGCATCTGGAACCACACCCAATTCCTCGCCGATCTCGGCTCACAAATTACCGAACTCGAATCGCGCCCGGCGCGAACATGGCAGAGCGCGGAGGAATCGAGCCTGGACACTTGGTTCGACAAATATCCGCTCTATGATCGCCCCGATTTCAGCATCTCGTATTACAACAAGGGCCAATTGCTGGGCGTCGCGCTCGATATTTTAATTCGCGACGCCACCGATAATCGCGCCAGCCTCGACGACGTGCTGCGCCGGCTGAATCAGCAATATGCGCAGCGTGGCCGCTTTTACGCCGATAGCGCCGGAATCGAAGAGACGGTGGAAGAAGTTGTTCGCGCGGCAAATGCGGGCTCGGCAAATCCCGCGGCTGGCGATTTTCCGGGCTTTTTCAAGCGCTACGTGAGCGGCACAGACGAAATGCCTTTCGCCGATCTGCTCTCCCTCGCCGGGTTCGCGCTCAAAACCGAA
>Ga0210394_10008533_pt1 | contig 10515 bp, 10 predicted proteins | sample IncBWC12MmetaG_FD_160121 | JGI IMG/M metagenome (GOLD analysis project Ga0210394, IMG submission 160121) | Forest soil microbial communities from Barre Woods Harvard Forest LTER site, Petersham, Massachusetts, United States - Inc-BW-C-12-M | ecosystem: Environmental > Terrestrial > Soil >... | reverse complement strand
TCCTCCAGCGACAATTTCTTCAGCGGTCCCACTACGCCAAAACCCGCATTGGCAATGGCCACGTCGAGCTTTCCCCAGTGCCGCACGCTTTCGGCGACGGCGCGCTCGAGGTCGCCGTCTCGCGTAACGTCGCAGGCGATGGCGAGAGGCTTCGCGCTCTCCGACGCCGCGATCTTCTGTACCAAAGACTCCAGCAGCTCCGTGCGCCGTGCTGCCAGCGTCAGCTTGGCGCCGGCCCGGCCGAGCTGCAGAGCGAGTTCCTCGCCGATGCCCGAGGAAGCGCCGGTGACGAGGACGACCTTGTTGCGAAAAAATCGTTCGATCGTGGACATGAAAGGCGGCGACGCCAGCTCACCGCCAGCTCTATGGACGCGGCCCTCCGCTACCCAAGGCTGAAAGGCCAGGGCCGGAAAATCATCAGCGTCATCAGCAAAAACCCGATCATGACCACATTCTTACCGAAATGGGCCTGCTCGTTCATACGCGCCTGCGGATCGGCAATTGTCCAGAAGTTATGAATCTTGAAGCTGACGCCCAGCAGGAAAATGATCAGAAGTCCGGCACCGATGGTGGGATGGTAGCCAAGCAGAAAACTTGCGCCGCCGAGCACCAGCAGGACGCCCGTGCCCAATATGGCGAGCTTCGCCGACGGCGTGCCTTTGGCTTTTGCGTATCCCGCCATCATGTCCGCGTTCTTGAAGTGATTGAAGCCAGCCATCAGAAAATATCCGCCCACGATGATGCGCCCGATCAGGAAGAGGATTTGCAGAATCTGGAGCAAGTCCATCGCACGACCTCCTTGTCGTAGTGGCAGAGTTGAGAAGCTTCGGGTTTGATGCAATTCCCGCTGGCCTGTTACGGCGGCCCTATAGTACTCCGCGCGCCGCCATATTAACCAACCCATGAATTCGGCGCTGGCGTCGCGCCAACATGATTACGTCAGGCACCGCCGGCAGATTCTAGGTTCCGCGCGATCAAACGGATCCGGTGATGATTTGGGAGGAATGAGTATTCCGGTGTCTACCAGACACTTCACGATTTCTTTGATTTGGCGGATCGCACTCCCTCAAATGCGTTCAGAATTTCGTCGGGCAACGGGCCGTCGAAGTCATCGGCAATTTTAATGGTGTCGCCATATGCTCCCAGGCTACGTTTGCGATCACCAGCCCTCACGGGGACGAGCCGAGCCACCGGCACGCCGCGCTTGGTGATAGAGATCTCTTCGCCCGCCGCAACTCGCCGGAGCAGCTTGGATAGCTGCGTTTTCGCTTGACGGATGTTGACCTGCTTCATGGGTCCGAACTTACTCTAGTCGACGACGTTGCGTCGAGAGGGTTATTGCCTTGCCGCCAACGCCAAATAAAAGTGTTCAGATGCGGGCGGCGTCGGCGACGGGAAGCCTGCGGCGATAGTCGAAGGGCGGCAAGGCGGTTTGCACCAGGCGGCCGAAGTCTTCCACTCGATGGCTCAGCACGCGTTTGGGCACGATGCGATACAGCCGGGGATTAAGATACAGCAGATAAACGTGCTGGTCTTCCAGGTAGCCAACGAGTTCACTCCAGCGCCGGCGGCTTTGCGATCCCGGATCCACCACGTGGAATCCTTCCTCGCTGAAGTACATGCGCAATGGCCCGTAGTAATGGTGGCGCAGCCGCACGATTTTCGACAGAAAGAAAACGAACGCGCCCAAAACCACGGGCACGAGCCAGGCCGGCAGCTCTCCCGCGCGCGCTTTGGCGATGGACATGGCAATCGCCAAGACGAATGCGGCGGTGGCCACAGCGATCTTCAGCACGCGCCGCCATCCTCCTCCTCTGCGCACGTGGAGCAATTTGGCGTGCCAGAAGTCCGCAGGCGTGTGCGCAAATTCGACGGGAGTGGCGGTGAACGGCCGGTCCGTGTGCAGCTTATCGAGGATCAGGCTGCGAAATTCTGTGAGCGCGCCTTCACTGGCAAAAGCCGATTTGGGAATAGGGAAGGACTCATTGCGCGTGAGCGGAATCAGGAAAGACGGCGTTTCCGTGAAGCCGGTCAGTTCGGTCCAGGGACGTGCCACCAAGCCGCATTTGCAGCTCAGCGCCAGCGATTCGGGAGTGGCCTCCAGGGTCCTGGAATCGCGGCAGTGAATTCTGTCGTAGGCGGCAAGCAGCGCTTTTTCGCGCCGCGTGCGCCAGAGCCGGAGGGAGCGCTGGTCAAGGAAATAAGCGCCGACGCCGGCTGCGAAGCCGAGCCCGATCGACGCCAGGGCTGCGGTGGGAGGCGGCTGTTGCTGGCTGGCCTGCTGCATAACCACGCCTGCGCCGGGAAGAATCAGGGAGAGGCATACCAACGCCGCGATCAGCCAAAAAGCCGTCCGGCCCGGACTATGGCGCGGAGGCGGCTGCAAGGTGCGGAATTCAGGGAGGGAAATTCCGTACGTGATTTTCACTGTGGCTATTCTAACGGCAAGCCGCCGCAGTCCCAAGTCGTTGCTTGCGCCGCCCGCGGCAAAGAGTAAACGCGATCGGCGCCATGCGACATCGCGTTCGCAAGCTGCGCTATAATTCCACAAGAGGGTTACTTGCTCCGACGTTTTCTTTTGCTGCCATTTTTCTCGCCGCAGCACTCGATCAATCTACACGCCGCTCCCAAACCGCGCGTGTAGCCCGATCTGTGGGCTCGAGCAACAAGATCCATTGAAAAAGCACCTGCTCGCGTTCTTGACAGCACCCAGGCGCCGCGCGTATGATAGTCGTATGAAATAGATCATACGCGAGTAATCATTGTGGCTAAAGGAAAAGAACGCATAACCGTATCCCTCTCCAGAGAGTGTGCCCGTTTTCTAAGAATTTTCCGGGCGAAAACGCATTCTCCCTCCATGAGCGCTTTATTCGAAAAGATCGTTAGCGATCTTCAAGCCAGAATTAAATCGGAAGAGCTCGACGAGAAAATGAAAGCCTATTATGACAATCTCTCCCCTTCAGAAATTGAGGAAGAGCATGCCTGGGGCAAGTTGGGCGAAGCGGCGCTTGCGTCATTGAAGGAGCATGAGGAAAAGGAACTGGAAGCGGAACGCGCTCCCCGCCGGCATTTGGGGAGCTCTGGCGATAGCAGGTGAGTCCTCCGCCGCTACCCCAACCGCGACGCGGACAGATTTGGTATGCCCGGTTTCCGGGAGACCCGGCCGGCAAAAATCCCCGCCCAGTTGTAATTGTCTCGGCAGATCGCAGAAATACGCATCCAAGAGCGACAACCGTTTTGGCTGTCCCACTATCCACCACCTTGACCGATTTCCCTCTTCACATCAGATTGCAACCCGGCGAAACAGGGTTGCGGGAGATCAGCGAACTGCAACCCCAAAACGTCTCCGTGATTACGAAAGACAGTCTCTTACCTGATCCCGGAGCGAGGACGCTGAGTGAGCGGATCCTTAGGATCATCGCGAGAAACGTCGTCAAGAGTATGGGAATTCAGCCAGCAGATATTCAAGATTAAGGGGGCAGGAGGGCGCGGCTGCCCGAAAAGGCAGCGGCCCATCGGTTAGCACTATGCGTGAGCGCTAACCGATGGGCCGTTTCGGAGGAGGAACGATGGAATCAGCGCGATCGAAAATCTTGCGGGGCGAGAATCCTAGCCGGCTTCATAAAAATTTGGCGTAGCGCGAAAGCCGCCCAAGACAGAGCAATGAAAACCCTTATGGCGCTCATGTGACCCTTCCCGGAACTTCCACTCAGCTGCTTCGTCGATCTCATTCGTCACTACTTACGATTCAGAAGATAGCCTCTGGAGGCTAAACCCGGCAATGAGCGAATGGTTCCACGGGCGTAGTACTTGAGGGGCGCAGCCTCTCGTACCACTACAGCGACTATCTGGGCGTGGGGCCCGAAGCGCGGCCTACGGCCATTTTTCAGGCCCGTTCACGGAACTTTTGCCGGGCTGTAACTGCGGCGTAACCTTACTCTCACAGAGTGCGTGCCACCGAGCACGCCCGGTGTCCCCCCGGCCGTTCGGTAATTCTGCTAAAGAGGAAGATCCGCTAAATGAATAAGATAACTGCGATTTTGTGCCTCCTCGCCGCGGGAATGACCACCACGGCCTTGGCGCAAGAGGGTCCAGTTCCCACAGGCGTTCCGCATCTTAATCACGTCTGGGTGATCATGATGGAAAACCACGGATTCGCCCAGGTGATAGGCAACGCTAACATGCCCTTCACCAACAAGTACGCCCAGAAGGTGAATTCCGCGAGGAAGTACTTTGCAGTGGGGCATCCGAGCCTGACCAATTATCTGGAAGTCGTCGGCGGCTCCAATTTCGGCATTCGCGATGACAATTCGCCCGACTGGCACAGTTCGACCTGCACACCGAATCTCGCCAACGGAAGCGTCTCGCTCGAGAGCACCTCAACTTCCATTTGCCCGATCTACGGCACAGGCACCGATGCCGCCACACCCGCGATTGACTTCTACAACGAAACCTCCGGGCCTCCAGGTGATATCGACGTCGACGGTACGGTGGGCTTTGTTGCCAACGCCCATACGGTGGGCAAAACGATCGCCGATGAACTGGTTGCCGCGGGTCTAACTTGGAAGAGCTATCAGGAATCCCTTCCGCCGACAGGCGCCGACGGCGTCAACAACGCCGATGGCTTTTATTCGAATCTAACGCCCGTTGCCACGCTCTTACCGAGTTCGGGTTTCACAAACGCAAATGTGGTGGCTCTCTACGCGGTGAAACATAACCCCTTCGCCTATTTCCAGAACGTTCAGCAGGGCTCCAACCCGGAACTGAGCCTTAGCCGAATGGCCGATTTCGAGGGCGCAGGCAGTCTGTCTGCCGACCTCGCTTCAGGCCATGTTCCAGCGTTTTCGTTCATCGCCCCAAACCAGTGCAACGACCAGCACGGCCGCGGGAATGCCGGTCCGGTGTGCGCCTTCGATACGACCAACAACGGCACGCTCACCGGCCTTAACCCGGGGGCTATGTACCGGGGCGATCAAACCATTCAGACCCTGGTTACCGCCATTCACGATTCCTCCGCCTGGAGGGAAGGCCAGAACGCTATCGTGGTTGTGTGGGACGAAAACGATTACAGCGTATCGCCCACGACGAACCAGGTGCTGCTCACGGTAGATACCAACTACGGCGCGAAGGGCGTGCAGAGCAATAATTTCTACACGCATTTCTCGCTGCTCAAATCGCTCGAGGCCGGATTCGGACTGCCGTGCCTGAACCATGCCTGCGATGCGGGAACCAATGTCATGTCGGATTTGTTCGCTTCCGGCGAGGGCCACGACGGCAACTGAAGTTGCAACAAAATTGAAAAACGCCCCGGACTGGGACGGGGCGTTTCCTGCTTGTTCAATGTAGCGCCGCCCTCTCGTCCCGAGCCGCAAAGGCGAGGGATCAGTGCGGCATTTTCTACCGAACTTCAAAAACTGCCGGGCTGAAGCCCGGCGCTACAAGGCTCTGTCGTTGCGTTAATTTTGCCAGTCGCTCGTATTCATGCTCTTGATCCCACGAGATCGTTCGCTGAGCGGGATGTGAAGGCGACAACTATAAAGCACGAATGTGATATGCTCTTTCGCACTTGAGGGAGGCGTTTATGAACAATATAACCAAAATGTTTCTCGGTCTTGGGCTTGCCGTGTTGATCAGCTTGCCCGTTTTGGCTGCGCTTAAGTCAGGCGATAAGGCGCCCGTTTTCTCGGCTCCCGCTTCATTGGCTGGGAAAGAGTTTAGTTTTTCCCTGGCAGATGCGCTGAAAAAGGGCCCGGTGGTCGTTTATTTCTATCCGTCTGCCTTTACCAAAGGATGTGATCTCGAAGCGCACACATTCGCGGAGATGAAAGACCAATTCGACGCCGCTGGCGCCACGATCATTGGTGTATCGGCCGACAGCATCGCGCGACTCAATCAGTTTTCCGCGGATCCGGAGTATTGCGCCGGAAAGTTTCCGGTCGCCTCCGACGCAAAGGGCGATATCTCCTCTTCCTACAATCTGAATAAGACCGCCGTAAAGCCCGGCCAGGCGGATGTGCGCGGTGTTGCGATCGACCATGACTTTATCGAACGCACCACGTTCGTCATCGGCAAAGACGGCAAGATCGTCACGACATTGTCGTCGAAAGACGATGGCCTCTCACCCGACGAGCACGTCAAGAAATCGTTGGCAATCGTGCAGGGCCTCAAGTCCAAATAGCCAAGAATACCGGAGCCCAACATCCGGGAAGACTGGGCCCGTATCATTGGTGATAGCTTGACAGAGCCTGGAAAACTCTTGTCGAAAAGATTCCGGGTGTAATCCCCGGAGCGTAGCCACGAAGCCGCCCTAACCGGCGGCTGTCGTGTTTTTGGAGTACAAGAGATTTCCTTTCCGCCACTTCTTCACGTCGCCGCGTGTGCAGGGAAAACCAGACACGGGAACGATTATGTAGCTTTGTTCGGGTCTCTCTGCGACGAGGGCAACTGAGAACTGATACTTGTCGCTTGCGAATTCCTCGACGTAAGTCCATTTGGCCCTGGCTTTAGGATTATCTTCCCAGACCTCATCCGGGTCACTGAGGGTCATGATGAGAGTTGTCCGCCTGACTGTTATGCCAACGGGGCGGGGGACTTCAGGTAGCGGCCGATGAGGGCGTCGGCGGTGCGGTAGGTGAAGGCGATCACGCTGGTTGTGGGATTGGCGGCGCCGTTTTGCGGGAAGGTCGAGGCGCCCATAATAAAGAGATTCGGCAGCTCCCAGCTTTGGCCCCAGGGATTGACCACGGACGCATCCGGCGACTTGCCCATGATCGTGCCGCCCTGCACGTGTGTGGATTGATAGCGTCGCGCGTCGTAGCGCTCGAAACTTGGCGCCGGAATGACGGCTTTCGCGCCCATGGCGCGGGCGAGTTCGGCGGCCTTGGCGTTGGCGAATTTAACCATCTCGAGCTCGTTTTGCCGCCAGTCGATGGTCATGCGCAGCAGCGGATCCCCGAAATGGTCTTTGTAACGGGGATCGAGATCGAAGTAGTGCGTCTTGTAACCGATGTGCTCGCCGGCAAAGCCGATGGTAGCGACTTTGTCATACCACTCGATTGACGCCTTCTTCCACTCCGAGCCCCAGCGCGCTTTCACCGCGGGCGGCACGACCCCGAAGCTCACGATAGGCTGAAAACCGGTGCCCGCCACGCGGAACGTTCCGCCGCGAAGGAACGGCACATTGCTGTGATCGAATGCATCGCCATCGAAATCGCTGACGCATATGCCGGTCGCGGCGGCGCCCATAAAGCGATTGAGCGGCTTATCGAGGAACACCTGCGTGGGAACATTAACCTGATGCGTGAGGTTGCGGCCGACGGCGCCCTTGCCCGTCACGGGATCGTATTGTTCGCCTATGCCGGAGAGCAGCAGCAGCCGCGTGTTGTTCAGCGTCCATGATCCCATAATGACGAGATCGGCCGGCTGGAAGCACTCTTCGCCCTCGGCGTCGATATATTGCACGCCACGCGCGCGCTTGGCGGCTTTATCGAAAACAATGCGGCGCACCGCGCAGTTATTCCGCAGCGAGACGCTCTTCTGCTTCTCTACGATAGGCAGCAGGGTATTGGTCGGCTGGGATTTCGCGCCAATCATGCAGCCGAAGCGGTCGCAGAATCCGCAATAGGCGCAGCCTGGGCGCGAGATGCCGTCGGGATTCGTATAGGCCGTGCTGATGGTCGCAGACGGATTGGGATAAGGATGATAGCCCAGCGATTTCGCCGCCTGTTCAAACAGCGCCGAGGCGTAAGGCAACTTCATCGGCGGCGTGGGATATTCTTCGCTGCGCGGGCCTTCAAAAGGATTGCCGCCCTCGATTACCTTGCCTTTGATGTTTCCGGCTTTGCCGGAAACGCCCATCAGCTTATCGCCGCGCGTGTAATAGGGCTCGATGTCGGCCCAGGTGAGCCCCCAATCAACGACGGCGTGGTCCTCGGGCAGCTTTTTCGCGCCGTAGCGCTCGACCGTCTTCGTATACAGCTGGAAAAGATCCTCGACGTAACGCGGGCAGACCGCGCCCCAATGTTCTCCGGCGCCGCCTGTGCCGGTGCCAGGCAGGAAATTGCCGAGCTGCCGGATGGGCACGGCGCGATCGCGCGTGTTGTAGCGCAGCGTGACCGTCTCCTGCGAATAATCCTGCATCATGCGGAAGCGCACGTTGAACTCGAGTTCGTCCATGCCGCCCATGTAGTCGGCGAGCTTGCGCGCGCCGCCGCGTTCGATCACGGCCACGGAAAGGGAAGTGCGCGAGCCGAGCTGCGAAGCCATCAGCAGGCCAGACCATCCGCCGCCGATGATTACCGCGTCGACCTTTGGCAGATTCTTCATTCGTTCGCTCGTATTACTCGATGGGGCATTTAGGCGCTCGCGTTCGCTCGCTAGGGCATTTCGCTTTGACCAATTCTCTGCGCCCTGCTTTGTGTAGCGCCGGGCTTCAGCCCGGCATTCTGCCACCCTAAAGGGTGGCGCTACATTGCTGACCTAAGCGTTCGTCTTCTTCCGCTTCGGCTCGCTTTCGGTTTGCTCTTCGCTCGGCCGTACCGGCGTCGCCACCTGGCTCAGGCTCACCGGCTTGGGCCGGAACGCTTCTCCGTTGTGCTTATCGATGTCGTTGACGTTGCTCATGCGCGGCCCGGGGAAGCCGATCAGTTGCCAGCCCACCATATCCACGTTGCCGCCGTGAATGGGATCGCAGAACATTCCCTCGATGGTGTTGCGCCGAAGCAAGTTGAAAAAGACCGAATTTTCGATTTGTTTGAGCTTCTCGTCTTGCTGCGCGGCCGTGAGCGCGTCGAAGCCGGCGAGGTCTTTTAATCCTTGGCGATACACGTCGCGCGGCGCGGCTTTGCCCTGATAGCCAAATTCCGCCACGAGTCCGTCATCGAAGGGCTCGTGGGTATAACGGCGCGCGTCGCGTCCCCAGGGACCGGCAAGCTGGCGGTCGATGAATATCACCACGCCCGCTTCGTGCGCGCCCGGACCGGCATCGTCCGCCGGAAAAATGCGCGAAGCCGCGGCCGCCACGATGGCTGCTTCCGATTCGGTGAAAAAGCGCAGCGGGATGCGTACTGTAGCAGACGCTGCGGCTTTGCCGGATTTGTCCGGTTTGGCTACTGCGGATTTATCTTGCGCGGAAAGGCGGGAGACCTTGCGGTCCAGCGAATATACCAGCACTCCGCCTACGCTGGCCACGGAAAGAACCAGGAAATGACGGCGCCGCATGCGCCGGAGTCTACCACAACTCGCGCCCGGCGAAGCAAACCATAATCGCGACTAAGCGCCGAGCTCCTATTATGCTCGAAGGCAAAGTACGACCATCAGTGACGTTTTCGTGGTGCTTTGGGACCTGCCCTGCGCCGAATGGGCGAGACTCAAAAGAAGAATAATTCGCGCGCCTCTCCTTGTCGCGAGGCTTTGGAAGCGTTTTTATCCAATCGGGGTGCTGGCGGTGCTTGCACCCGAACCGGAGGTGTCCGCGCGGATCACGCCCGACTGATCGGTGAAGTACATATTTTGTCCGGTCGCACCCAAGGAGATGGGTGTTGCCGTAATTGAGTAAGACTGATTGGCTGCGCCGGCCGTGAACGAGAATATGTAGCCGCTCTTGATCCCACTCGCCAGCACAGAGTCAATCAAGTCTGCGGAAGTGGAACTGGGGGCAGCCAGTCCATTGCCGTTCCCGTTCCCGTTACCATTACCATTACCGTTCCCATTCCCGTTGCCGTTACCGTTCCCGTTCCCATTCCCATTACCGCTAGCCACTACCGGCCCCAGATCCGTCAGACTTGTCGGAAATTGACCGTAGGTCGTGGAATAGGCGAGGCATGCCGTATTCATCGTGCGTAAGGACCCGACCGCCGAGGCCTGATTGGCGGCCATTTTCGACCGAACGAAGTTAGGAATGGCGAAGGCGGCGATAATCAAAATCACTGCCACAACGATCAGCAGCTCAATTAGTGAGAAGCCCTTTCGTGTGTTGCGCATCATCCCCCAAACCCCCATCTAGACTCTATAGAGCGCCTTTTTACGGCAAGACAGCGGAAATCGCCGGGAGGTTGAATCTAGTTACTCTTCCAGAACAAATCTACTGATCTAGGGGACAGTTCAGAGACGGGGGGATGATTACTGGCCATTTTCCACCTCACCCTATTCAGCGGATTCTGGCGGCGGCAAGCCCATTCGCTTTAGAGACTTAGAAGGAGGATGAATGGGAGTGTCAGCAACACGAGCTCGTAGGAGCCAACTCTCAACTGAGCTACGAGGCAAGGGGCACGGGGCATAGTCGCGGAAGGCGAGACGCAGGAATACTTAGGGGAATTGCCTCGGACGAAACCGCTGGGTGCTCGGTTTCTGGCGCCGGGCGATATTACGAAGTCAGCAGCGCGCGGGGGTTGCGCTTGGCGATCATCAGCAGCTTCAGAGCCGCCTGCTGGGGCTTGCGCGTGCCTTGCTCCCAGCTGCGCACGGCATTAGTGCTGACGTTGAGATAGATGGCAAACATGCTCTGACTTGCCTTGA
>Ga0210394_10008532_pt1 | contig 10516 bp, 8 predicted proteins | sample IncBWC12MmetaG_FD_160121 | JGI IMG/M metagenome (GOLD analysis project Ga0210394, IMG submission 160121) | Forest soil microbial communities from Barre Woods Harvard Forest LTER site, Petersham, Massachusetts, United States - Inc-BW-C-12-M | ecosystem: Environmental > Terrestrial > Soil >... | reverse complement strand
TTAGCAACGTCGAGCAGATCGTTCACATAGCCGAGCAATCGGGCGGCGTTGCTTTGAATAACCGCAAGGTCACGTTGCTGCATTTCGGTGAGATTGTGGCCCGTCGCGAGCAGCTTTTCCACGGGCCACAGAATCAATGTAAGAGGAGTGCGAAGTTCGTCGCTGACGTTGGCAAAGAAGTCGCTCTTTAGCTGATCAAGCCGCCGGAGCTTGTCCAACAATTGCTGCAGCTCCTGGTTCTGCGTGGCCATGTCAGCTTCAGCCAGAATTTTTTCAGTTATAGTCGTCCGAGCCGCCGCACCCCGCGGCAGCAAGTCCGCAAACACAAATCCATCGCGCTCGACGATCTCGCCCACCGTAACCGGCACGTCCGTGCGAAACATCGGCCCCGCGCAAGCAAACGTGTGAAACTCCCCATTTTCGCCGCAAGGATCCACCTGCCGAGGAAGCTCCGCGAGCAACTCCGTGTCAAATCGCCGCCCCGCAAATCCGCGGTCCAGCTGCCGCGGATCAACACAAGTCAAATAAGCTCGAAGCCCCCCCGCGATCATCTCCTCGGCCAGCCGCCGCGTGTCCTTCCCCCACAAGGGAAAGACCGGAGTCATCCCGCACCCCGCAAGCTGCTTTTCCCGGTAAGCCCGTATATCCTCCAGAAAAAGATCGCCGAAAATCACGTGCCGCACTCCCTCGTCCCTCGCGCGCGCCATCACCTCGCTCATCGCCGATTCGTAGACTTCGTTCGGGCACGGCGACGGAATCGGCACTTTCACCGACCGCAAACCCGCCGCGGCAGCCTGCATCTCCAGCAAACTCTCCCGCACCGCATGCATCGCCACCCGCCCATGCGTGCGATTCACAGTCGTAAGCAACGCCACCACCTCGAATTCGCCGGCCTGACGCACAGTGTGCAGCGCCCAGGCGCTATCCTTTCCGCTGCTCCAAGCCAGCCACGCCTTCGGCCGCGCGCCATCCCGCGGCTGAGAGCTGTCCGAAGCCATCTCCGCAACGGCTGAACCGGAAGGGCGGGGCTTCAGCCTCGCTCTGGCGCCGGGCAAAAATGAGGCTTTAGCCCCGGAAGGCAAGGTTTCCCATCGCCGCTGCCTATTTATGTGTTGAGCTCTTTCCATCCGGTTCCCTGCTCGCCCAGCGCATTTCCCACGCGCCATGATACGGCCAACGCTGCCTTTTTCGCTCATGCCGCAGAAACGCGAATATGCATCGAACCGCACGCGTTGCCGCACTTGTACCAAAGTACAGTAACCGTTTGAAACACCTCCGCCTCTTTGCCGCACTCCGCGACCCCTACCTGCTCTACTCTATACCTCCAGTCTTCAAGGGGCATTCATGGCGAACCCTTCAGCTGCCGGAAACTCGTACCGTGCGGCTCGCCGTAGCACTCGTCGCGATGAAGCCGTGCTGGTCACGGTCTCTGGCGTCGACGCGCGCCGCGGACCTTACAGCGAAAAGGTCTCGACGCTCACGATCAGCTGCCACGGCTGTAAGTATCCGTCCAAGTATCAAGTCCTCCCCGACGCGCTCGTAACCCTCGAGCTGCACCCGGAAACCAACGGTTCCTCGAAGATCTCGGCGCGCGGCCGCGTAAAATGGATCCAGCGCGACTCCGAAACCGGCGGCCCTCTCTACACCGCCGTCGAATTCGAAAGCCCGCAGAACATTTGGAAGATCCCCGCGCCTCCGGAAGATTGGCAGCAGTTCGCCGAAGAGCGCAAGCGCGGCCCCGAGCCTGTCCAGACCAAGCCCGTGGCCGTCCTGCGCCCTGAAATTGCCGGCGCCGCGAAGAAACCCGAGCGCGCCAGCATCATCGTCGCCAGCGAACCTCCGCGCACGCAACCTCTGCCAACCGGAAATCGCTCGATCGCTCCGCTGATGGGCGAATTCCAGCAGCAAATGGAATTGATGATTTCCGAAGCGGCGGCAACGGCCGTGCGCGAAAACACCGCATCTCTCGTCAGCGAAATTCGCGCCGGCCTGCGCGAAGACGCCAAGAACATTCTCATCCAGGTCGCCGCCACCCAAGCCGGAGACTGGGCCGCGCAATGCCTCAAGCAAATCCAGCAAGCGGGCCAGGAAAGCGCGCAAACGCTGCACTCCAAGTGGACGAAAAAAATCGCCGCGGACTTCGGTGAATCACTCCAGCGCATCGAAACGCGTCAGCGCGAAGTCGAGGTGCTCTCCGAAACGCTGTTTGCCAATTCTCTCGAGCGGCTGCAACGCACCCTCGAAACCTTTCACCAGGAAGCGGTCGAGCGCCTCGTCGTGCGCCTGAAAGACCGTATGGCGCCCGCCTTCAAAGACGCCCGCGACGTCGCCGGCAGCCTCACCATGCGCAAAGAGGAGCTCGAAAAATCTCTCGCCGATTCGTCGGAAAAGATCGCGGCGAAGATCGAACAGACCTGCGAGCGTCTCGAAAAACAATTTGAAATCGTCATGCGCGCCCGCCTGGACTCCGCTCAGGAAGAGCTCGAGTGCCTGGCCCGCGGCGTAGCCAGTTCCACGCTGCAAAATATCACCGAGGCCTCCGGCCGGCACGAAAAGGAAGCGCAAGCGCGCCTGCGGGAGGAGTCCGACCGCGCCGTCGAGAGCGCCAAAAAATCCCTGCAGCAGAAAGCCGCCGCAACCTCCGACGACTTTGCGGCCGAGATGACGCATTACAGCCGCAGCCACCTGGAGTTCGTCAGCGGCGCAATTGGGGAACTGGCCAAAGGAATCGGCAAGCGCGCGAAAGACTAGCGGAGCAGTCGAGCGCGTCCCGGAATCGGCCTTGTAGTTCGTGGCTTCGGACGGTGTGCGAGAGCTCGGGAATCTTTGTAGGTCACGGCTTCGGTTCATCCTGAGAGGCTGCCCGAGGCAGGCCCGAAGGGCCGCGACGAGGCAGCAAAGTCCGTGCAGCTTTAGAGTTTGCGTAAACGTGCTCCGGGTCATCCCGAACGGAGTCCCGCGCTTTTTCCTTCCTGCCGCATTCTGGCGGGCGCGGGACGCAGAGAGGGATCTGCTCGGCGCACTTAGATTCACCAATCGGAAACCCAGGCCGCGACAATGTCAGAACCATTGAAGATCGAAATGGAAGGTCAGCTCGGCTCAGCAACCGACGCACTGCCGCTCGTCGAGGCCAGCCGCTGCACCGGCGCGTCCTGCGACGCCACCGCCGCGATTGACTTCGCCGGCCGCTCGTTGTGCCTCGACCACTTTCTCCCGACCTGCATCGCGGAACTGGAATCGCGCAACGATCGCCTCAGAACTCTTTCGTTCGACGCTGCAGCCACGGAAGCGTTCAAGACTTTCATCGCGAACTGCGCCAAGCAGGCCAAAAAATTAGCAGAAGACCCCCGCTTCACCCAAGCCCACACGAAAACCAGCCTGCTGGATTTTCTGCTGCGCATCTCGCAACTAACCCAGCACATCCGCCGCAGCCAGCGCACCATGTCCGCAGTCCCCATCTGGCTCCGCCGCGAAGACCCGCACCAGACCTGGCACGAAGAAACCTGGACCGTAAGCGTCAGCCGTCACGGCGCCGCTCTACTCTGCCGCCGTCCGGTCGAAAAAGGCGGCACAGTGGTCCTCTGCCGCAAAGACAAAGGTTCCCGCGCCACCGCCCAAGTCGTCTACAGCCTCCGCGATTCCGAAGGCCGCAAACAAATCGGAGTCCAGTTCTGCGACCCCATCAACTTCTGGGATTTAGACTAGAATCCCGGCGCCGCCAACGCGAGGCGAGCCCCGCCAGCGCGCGACGATTTTCAACACACGAGCATTGCCGTTGGCTTTAAATTTGTGGCGGCCGCCTTGCGGCGGGCGCCGTTGACTTGCGCTTGCACCGACCGGTCCGCCCTGCGCCAAAAGGACGCTGTCATCCCGCACCAGCGCCGTAGGCTCGGCACAACTTAGCCCAGACCAGAAGGTCTGAATACGCGGCGAAAAATCCGGAGCGTCGTAGGTGCGACACATCCTTCGCTGCCGTTGAGGCAAAATCCTGGGCACGATTTCGCTTCCCGGCGTCAAAACACGCATGCTCAAACCCCACGCAAACCCCGCGCCTCTTCCAGCATCCAACCATATTCCGCGCCGGTTGCTCGATACGCGCCGCAACAGATGTCCCAGCTTGAGACCGGGCAGAAAATCGTCATAATGAAAGAAGCACGGCGCCGGACGCTTCGTCCCCTGAAGCCACCGCGCCCGGCAGGGAACTGAAGCGGAGAATAATGACCAAGCTTCCCATCGCGGCATCGCTGTTCCTTGCGTCGCTGGCCTGCGCAAGCTTCGCATCCGCGCATCCTTTGCGCGCCGCCGAAGCGGCGCCCAGCCCACAACAATCCAGCGCCTCATCCGCGCCGGCAAATTCCCCCGCCGCGCCAACCAGCACGGCCGCCAAAAAAAAGAAATCCGCCAAGAAACACCACGCCTCCAAACGCGAACCCACGCAAAAGGTCCCGACGCCAGAACGCATCTCCGAAATTCAGTCCGCCCTGGCGCACGGCGGCTATTATCAGGGCACTCCCAACGGCAAATGGGACTCGAACACGGTCGCCGCCATGCAAAAATTTCAGTCGGAAAATGGCCTTAGCTCCAGCGGCAAAATCGACGCCCCCAGCCTGCAAAAATTAGGCCTAGGCGCCGGCACCGCCGGCGTTGACGCCCCCAAGCCCGTCGCGCCCGCCGGCTCCGCCGCCAGCACCTCTTCGCTCGCGACGCCAGCCAGCACTACAACTTCCGCCGCCAGCGTCCCGCCCGCCTCAAGCCCGTCCACTCCCAAGCGCTAGAAATAAGCAATCGCGTATTAGCTTCCCCATCCGGCGCGCTTTCGCAATGCGCCAGTCAGAACGTAAGCAGCCCAGGATTCCATGCCGCGGGCACTCGTTTGTAAACCCCTGAATACTCGTTACTTCTCCGCGTTCCGCCTCCGGCGAAGCCTTGGTCCGTCACCGTACAAACTGTGCAATTTTGAACAGATTCGCCAATAGCAGCTCATGGTATTCTTTTCCATCGTGCCCCCGGCCAGTCGAGGTGTATCTATCAAGGTCCCTCGCCCGCTGAAACGAGCGAGTCCGAGAAGCCGTGTCTTCGACGTGAAGCAGTTTCTGGACTCCACCGGTCTGGGCAGAAAAGTCGACACGTACGGTAAAAAACAGACCGTCTTCGCGCAGGGCGATCCCGCCAAGCATGTTATGTACATTCAAGATGGCGGTGTAAAGCTCACGGTAGTCAATGAAACCGGCAGAGAAGCCGTTGTAGCGATACTCGGTCCGGGTGATTTTTTTGGCGAAGCGTGCCTCGGAGGCCAGCCCGTCTGCATGGCGACCGCCACCACGATCGCACCGACCGTCGTGCTGGTCATTGAAAAAAACGAAATGATTCGCGTGCTCCACGAGGAACACGAATTCTCCGACCGGTTTATCGCCTACATGCTCGCCCGCAACATCCGTGTCGAAGAGGATCTGATCGACCAGCTCTTCAACTCCAGCGAGAAACGGCTCGCCCGCACTTTGCTGCTCCTCGCACGTTACGGAGCGCCGGGCGATCCGCAAAAATCACTGCCCAAAGTTTCCCAAGAGACCCTAGCGGAAATGATCGGCACCACCCGCTCGCGCGTAAATTTTTTCATGAACAAATTCCGCAAACTCGGCTTCATCCATTACAACAGCCGCAAAATCCACATCGACAATTCCCTCCTCAGCGTAGTCCTTCACGACTAACCCAGCTTTAGGGATTGTGCGCAGTCGCGCCCAGGTGCAGGTGTTGCCTTGGTGGCGGCGAGCTTTAGGTGGCCGCCTTTAATGCTGCCGTGGCCTTTGTAGCAGCGCGTGTCAGTGCGCCGCCCGCATCGCACCACAGGCAACGACTCTCCGCCCCAGCGTCGCAGTCAAACATCTCCACTTGAGCCCTGCCGAGCCCATCTTGGAGTGCGGTGGCTCGCTTGTCCTGAGGCCCCGATTGCATCGGGGCAGAAGGGCCACCGCTTTCATCGAAGCTCGACGTCTGGCAACAAAACGAGCCAGGCGAGGCTTGCCTCGCCTGCCTGACTCGTCGCGTCAGTCCACTCCCTGCAATGGATGTTGTTCCCGAGTTCGTGGCGGCGCACTTCGGCGCGCTCTCGTTCCCGCCTCAACCGCAGATTGCCGTCTGAAAACTGCCTTCACCAAGCCCGAGCCGCTCATTCCGCACGCTGAGAGCCGCCGAACCACAACTTTTGCGGTCGCGACACCGATTCTTCCGTTCCGCCGTCAGTTAATTGCAAAACTGTTCCAAATTGAACTGTTTTACATCCCCCCATTTTCGCATTCTGTTTGTATGAAAAAGCACGACCTCACCCCTGAACAGTTATCCTCCGTACCCTGTCCCACCTGTGGCGCCGGAATCGGAGAACACTGTGTGCTGCATTCCGGCGGTCCACGTTCAGAGCCGCACGTAGACCGCAAACTCGCCGCCGCCGAGTCCTTCGACACGAAATGAATTGCTCGGCTCTGGCATGTTGGCAGGTCCGCGTATTCCTACTGCCTCCCCCGAACACAAATCAACGTAGCGCAGCAAAGCGAAGAAGTTGATCGAAGCTGCCGTTGAATTCATCCGCGTTACTCTACGTTCATCTGTGGTGCCTTTTTCCGAAGCAAAGTCTAAGATACCACCGCCATGCGATTCTGGTTCGCACGCCGCAGCGGCGTCACTATCCGTGAACAACTCGTCACCCAAATCAGCCTCGGCATCCTCTGCGGCGATCTCCCTCCCGGCGAACGTCTCCCCAGCACGCGCGAACTCGCCCGCCGTTTTCGGCTCCATGCCAACACCATCAGCGCCGGCTACCGCCAGCTGGCGCGAGAGCAGTGGTTGGAATTCCGCCGTGGCAGCGGAGTTTACGTCCGCAACACGCAGCCCGCCGCTCCGCTTTCACCCGCTCTCGCGCTCGATCAACTCATCGGCAATCTGTTCCGCTCCGCGCGCCAGCTCGGCGCTCCGCTACCAGCTGTGCGCGCGCGTCTGCGCCAATGGCTCGACCTCCAGCCTCCCGATCATTTCCTCCTGATCGAACCGGACGAAGAACTGCGCCGCATCGTTGCCCTGGAAATGCAGCAAGCGGTCACGCTCCCGGTAAAGAGCTGCGCAGCGCAAGATTGTCACCAGCGTCACATTTTGGAAGGAGCAATCGCCGCTGCGCTTCCCGGTAGAGCAAAGGCCGCCCGCCAGACTCTGCCCGCTGGCTCCGAACTGCTCATGCTAAATACTCGTTCCGTGCCGTCATCTCTCGCCGAGTGGCTACCAGCACCCACCACGGCTCTGGTCGGAGTAGCCTCCCGATGGCCCGACTTCCTGAAATTAGCCCGCACCATGCTAATCGCGGCAGGCTTCCATCCCGACAGCCTGCTTTTCCGCGACGCCCGCAAACCCAACTGGCAACGCGGGCTGAAACAAGCTGTCGCGGTAGTGTGCGACACCCTCACGGCCGCCGAGCTGCCGAAATCCCTCCGCGCAGTAGTGTTCCCCCTGCTAGCAGAACGATCGCTGAAAGAGCTGCGCCACTACCAAGACTTCATCCGCGCTCCCGTTGATCACGAGCCCTGAACGTTGCGGAAAATTCGTAACCTGCGCGCGCCGCCGCACCAGCGCCGTTTTACCCTGAGACCCTGCCGGTGGCAGGGTCGAACGGGAGGGGCGGCATGAGTTAGCCCGGCCCGGAAGAGTCTGTGTCGCGACCCGATAATCTTTGTAAGTCGTAGCTTCAGCCAAAACATTTACTGACGAAAAAACCGCGCGGCTTCAGCCGCGGACCTACGGATTGGGAAGTTGCCGCACCGACACGTTCAGCGCGCGCCTTTGATTTGCTGCAAGTTCCGCGTCGCACATGCCCGGAGCAGAAGGTAAGGGAACGCAAAGAAGTATCGCTCCTATCGCAGTTAGGTTTTGTCGGTGTTCAGCTGTGGTACCTTTGTCCTTCCGTTTCACGCACCGCGTTGATATTTCATTCTCGATTCTCCACTTTCGCTTTTGAATAGCTCGTCGTTGATCGGTGGTGCCTTTTCGCCCCTGGCCCGCTCGACCACCTTTGTGCATAATCCGCAAATAATCACCCGCGTGAGGTGCCGCCAATGCCCACCCTAAGCTCCTCCGCATCATCCCCGCCGGCAAACTACGGCCGCCGAGCGCAACTAGTCTTCGCCGCCTGCACTCTCCTATACATCGCGATCATGCTGCTCTGCCTGCGCCAGTGGAACGCCCCGCATCCTTGGTCGCGCCTGGACCGTTCGTCCGGCGGCTACATCCTTCTAAGCATTCTCTGGCTCCTCGCGTCGCTGCGCTTCATGCGCATGGTTTCCCGCGACGAGAAATCGGGCAGGGAACTCGCCGGACAAACTTTCGACCCCGAGTTATTCCGTTGGATCACGATTCTGGCAATGCTTGATTTGCTGGCGTTTGTGGATTACGGCCACTGGCATCTTTGCCCCGCGCTGGAAAATCCCGCGTTGCAAACGTTCGGCCTCGTCTTGTCTCTGGGAGGGTGCTGCTGGCTGCTCTGGACCGACCGCTTCCTTCTGGCGCATTTTTCCGGCGGCCTCACCAACCGGAAAATCATCAATCGCGGTCCGTATCGCGTCGTGCGCCACCCGCGCTATCTGGCGCTAACGATCTCGCGTGTCGCCTTCGCGCTGGCTCTGGCCAGCATCATCGCCTGGTTCCTCCTCGCGTTCTGGATGTTCGCCATCCTGCGCCGCATCCATCGCGAAGAACCCCACCTGCGCAAAATCTTCGGCCCCGAATACGAAGCCTACGCCCAACGCACCGCCCGCCTAATCCCCGGCATCCACTAAAACCAAAAAAACACCCAACTCCGCACCATTTCGCCGCGGACCCAAGTCGTCATCATGAACCCGGGCAAGCGGGCGAAGCATGTCCGTCAACCGCCGCTGTTTTGATCCGAGTTAATCTGTGGTGTCTTTGACTTCCGCAGGGAAGCCGGCAACCGCTACCTAAACCACCCCGAATCCGCCCCAGCCTTGCGCCCTTCTTCTGCAAGTTCGTCTAGCTGACGCTCGAATCCTGCCTTTTGACTCTCCACCTGCTTGATCTGTGCGTTGCGGTCCTCAACGAAAATCACTCCAGCCTGCGCTCCGCTCATCGGATCGACGCTCACCGCGCCATGCTTGGCGATCTCGTCCTGAATTTCGCTGATCTTCTGGTCGCACTGCGCCATCTGACTACGTATCGCATTCGCTCGCCCGCGCCAGTACGCTTCCTGACTTCCCGCGGCGCCCTGCGACCCGCTGCCGCTAGCAGCGCCACCCGAATACGACGAGCCACCTCCCGATTTCCCGTCGCCCACCACCGAAACGCCGTGGCCAGACAATGTTGACACCGAATCGTCGCTGTAAACCTTCGCACTAGCCGACTTGGCCTTCTGCGCGCGCGCCCGTCGCGCTGCTTCTCCCAACGATTCCGCCGGCGGCGCCGACTGATCCTGCATCTGCGGCTCAGCTTGCGCCGCAGCGTCCGTGGATTTTGGTGCGGAAGCCGGAGTGGACATCGGTGTAGACGTCTGCCCGGTCGCAGCCGTAGGCTGCGATGCAGTGCTCGCCGAAGGTCTTGCGGAACCGGGGGTCTGCGACGGCGCCGGAGCCGCGCCCGATGTCGCAGCGCCCGCCTGACTCTGGCCCTGCGCCACCGGCGCAAACGGCGCCGCGCACAACGCCACCAGCAACAAGCTGGAAGCCGTTCCAATACCAAGCCCAGTGAATTTGCGGGCACTCCAGGCGCGAATGTCCACGACTGCAGTGCCGCTTAATGTTTCCAAACGCAGAGAATTCCGCAGCACATTCCTGTCGATTAGTTCGCTCATGAGATACCTCCGGCTCAGCACGCTCTGCAATCCACGGTATGCCGCCCCCCGCAGGTGGTCAACGGTGCGAATTGCGATGATATCCTTGCGGTAACCTGTACGAACGTCCAGTTGCGCTTACCAACATAGAATCGCCGCGCCGGGTACCCCACCCTTCGGTTTTCAGAGGGTGGGGTTCTTGACTTCCGCAAACACTTCCACCCTGCTCGTGCTTTCACCCGTTCCTCACCACTGTGCTGAATCGAACATATATTCCCGCTCCGCTTCGCTACCCTCATCCTCAGCCAGAAACCGACGGCCTCTCGTTCGCGCGAACTGCGCCGCCGAAGTTCCACAGGAGAAAGCATGCAACGTCCCATCGGTGTCACGTTCCTAGCGATTCTGATGTTCTTCGGCGCGGCGCTTCTGGCCTTGGGTTCAGCTGCTTGTTTTTTCCTGGGCGTAATGAATTTTACCGGCGCGGATTCCCACGAGCCGATCACCGCAGCAATCGTAGGCATGGCGCTGGCCGGCGGAGTTTCGCTGCTGCTGCTCGCCGGCATCTACACCACACTGGGTATCGGCGTCCTGCAATTGCGCGAGACCGCCCGCCAACTCTGCATGGCTTCGTTTTCTCTCGGTGTCGCCCTGACGCTCACCGCCCTCTTCGTCTTCACACTGCACCCGCCAGCCCCGATC
>Ga0210394_10008530_pt1 | contig 10517 bp, 9 predicted proteins | sample IncBWC12MmetaG_FD_160121 | JGI IMG/M metagenome (GOLD analysis project Ga0210394, IMG submission 160121) | Forest soil microbial communities from Barre Woods Harvard Forest LTER site, Petersham, Massachusetts, United States - Inc-BW-C-12-M | ecosystem: Environmental > Terrestrial > Soil >... | reverse complement strand
TTCCGTCGGTCGATCCCCAGGCGTTTGGTTGATGGCAGACCACGCACGGCGCATACAGGCGGCGTCCGTCAGACATCGAGGGTGCGGCATGCGTCACGCCGACGATTGCCATAGTCAGCACTGTTTGGAGTATCAGGGTGCGAACCTGGGGATTGCGATTTTTCACTGTAATGGCCTCGCTGGGCGCGCAGCCGGCTCCTTGGTTGTGCTCACTGCAGCCTTGACTGACGCCAATTGTTCCTTAATCGCGGCAACAGTCTTCTCAGACGCACGCGCCTCACTCGTAGGCACCCTCACAGTATGCGGCAGTTCGTCGTGGCGCAAAGGTTGCAGATTCTGAAGTTGGCGATTCAGTACGGCAACATCTGCGTCCGAGGGATCGACGCGGACCTGTTGCCGCGTTTTGATGCGCTCAGCCATGACGCGGGCGTCAGCCTCGCAGGACACAATCACGAACTGCGCCCCGAGCTGAGCCGCCAACTCGCCGAACAAACGCCGGTCTCCGCCGTTGAGGAAGGCCGCATCAACGATGACGCTCACACCTCCTCGCAGGCAGCTCTGCGCACATGAGAGCAGATGACCGTAAGTGCGATTGCTGAACTCCAGCGTGTAAATGTCGCTCATGAACTCGGCGCCACGAACTGCGTCGGGTTGGCACTCCACCAGGCGTTTGCGCTCCAAGTCGGATCGTATCCGCACCGCCCCAAGCTGCGCACCTAGGCGTTCGCTCAAGAAAGATTTACCCGAGCCGCTGGGCCCGTGCATGATGATGAGGGTAGGCGAGGGCGCGCTGATGAATGCCGCAGCAGTCTTGACCCTCATCCGTAGGCGGCGGCGAAATTCCTCACGCTGCGTCAGGTCCCGTTCCACCCCGATACTGTCGACCATCGCCCGTACCAACGCACGATACACGGCGTAGAACGGGAGCAGTCGGACGCCGTTGTAATCGCCTGTCTGCTCCAGATACGAATTCAGAAAGGTGAACGCCAGATCGCTGCGACCGTGGGCTATCAAATCCATCACCAGGAACGCGACATCGTTCATGACGTCTATCCAGCGCAGTTTCGGATCGAATTCCAGGCAATCGAACGGCACCAAACGGCCGCGCCAGCGCACGACGTTGCGGGCGTGCAGGTCACCGTGACATTCGCGGATGAAACCGGATTGCTCCCGCTGGCGCAGTCGGCTCAGCGAGTTGTGCAGATAGTCATGTGTCCAGTCAATCAAAGCTCCCATTTCGGGAAACTGCGTGTCCGCATCGAGATGCGACAGAAGCATGGCCATATTGCCGAGCACGGCATCGTGCATTAGCTGTGTGTAGACACAGTTCACGCTGGGCGGCGCCTGCTTGGCGCTCGCGTGGAAGGCGGCAATATCCGCTGCCAAATCGGCGATCTCCGGTGCGTTTACCGCGCCGCGGTCCAGCAGCGCTGACAATTCCTCGGATGGATCGAATTGCTTCATCCGCACGGCGTACTCGATGATCTCGCCGTGTCCGCCGACCTGCACTCCCATGGCATCCCGGGTGATCGCGACGACGTCCACATATAGGTCGGGGGCAAGGCGCCGGTTAAGTCGCAGTTCCTCTTCACACAGGTGCTGCCGCTTCGACAAGGTCGAGGCGTCGATGAAGCCCAAATCGACGCTCTTCTTTATTTTGTACGCATACGATCCGGTAAGAACAATCCACGAGATGTTGGTCTCGCGAAATTCCAGCCGGCCGACGGGGTGAGAAAATGCCGACCGCCTCAGCAGATCCGCAGACATTAGTGCGGGGACGATGTTGTCTTGGGGGGGCGCCGCCAGCAGCTTGTTCTGCAGCGCGTGATGAGTGGCTACGCTTGGCACGGTTTTCTGACCCATGCCTGCAGGGTAAGCTGACCCGCTCCGGGTGATCTATGCGGACATTCCACCTCGGTTAGGGGGAAACCACTTCGACAGAAATGCTCGCTTGTGGCGTAATGCCCTCACTCATGAGGCTGTTACAGCAATCCTGGCGCGCTCGTCTTGTTCTTGATCTTGGCTGCTGGTCGATCATCAAGGTCGGCCTGCTCATGCTGTTGTGGAGTCTATTTTTTTCAAGTTCGCACCAGTGTCGTGTCGACGGCGCGACAACCGCAAACCGTTTAGGCATCGCGGACCAGTCGGGCCGTTTGCCGATGAAATCCTCAGGAGGGGACCGCTGTGATTGATTTCGATGTGGTGACGCTGTCACGAACACAGTTCGGCTTGACGGCACTCTATCATTTCCTATTCGTTCCACTAACGCTCGGTCTGTCGATGATTCTGGTCATCATGGAATCCGTGTACGTGATGACCGACAAGGAGATCTGGAAGCGGATGACCCGATTCTGGGGTGTTTTATTCGGCATCAATTTTGCTATGGGTGTGGCCACCGGAATCACCATGGAGTTCCAGTTCGGCACCAACTGGGCGTACTACTCGCACTACGTGGGCGATATTTTTGGCGCACCGCTTGCGATTGAAGGCTTGATGGCATTTTTTCTTGAATCTACCTTCGTCGGTCTGTTTTTTTTCGGCTGGGAGCGATTGTCAAAAATCGGCCACTTGATCGTCACCGCGCTGGTGGCGCTGGGGTCCAGCCTGTCCGCGCTATGGATCCTGATCGCCAACGCCTGGATGCAATATCCCACCGGAGCAGAGTTCAACTACGAAACCATGCGCATGGAACTTAAGTCTTTCGGCGCCGTGTTACTCAATCCGGTCGCACAGTCCAAATTTGTTCATGCCGTTGCGGCCGGCTACCTGGTCGGTTCGGTGTTTGTGCTTGCCATCAGCGCTTGGTATCTCTTGAGGGGCCGGAATGTCGAAATCGCGCGCCGCTCAATGGCGGTCGCTGCAAGCTTTGGGCTCGCCTGTTCGCTGTCTGTCGTCGTGCTCGGGGATCAATCCGGGTATGAGGCCAGCGAAAATCAGAAAATGAAGATTGCTGCCATTGAGGCAGAGTGGCATACGGCTCCCGCACCCGCGAGCTTTACTCTATTCGGTATTCCAGATGTGGCGGCGCGCAAGACCTACGCGGCGGTTGAGGTTCCCTGGCTGCTCGGTCTGATCGCAACGCGTTCCCTCGACGAGCCGGTACCCGGTATATTTGAGCTGGTGGAACGTGCAAAGCAGCGCGTGAGAGGTGGCATGCTGGCGCATGCCGCGCTGCAGGCGCTGCGGGCCGATCACAATAATGAACGCGCCCGCGCAGAGTTTGATGCGCATCGCGCCGACTTAGGCTATGGCTTGCTGCTGCTTCGCTATACGAATAACCCTGCGACTGCGACACCCGAACAGATCGAACGCGCCGCGTGGTCGACGGTGCCCAATGTGCCGGTGTTGTTCTGGAGCTTCAGGCTCATGGTCGCTATCGGATTGTTTTTGATCGGGCTGTTTGCGACCGCATTCTACTTAGCGTCGCGCCATCGATTCGAGAAAAACCGCTGGTTTCTCAAATTAGCGCTCTACAGCTTGCCTCTGCCCTGGATCGCGGCGGAGCTCGGGTGGATTGTTGCGGAGTATGGTCGCCAGCCTTGGGCCATCGACGGTCTATTGCCGACATTTTTGGGGGTATCGACCCGGTCGGCCGCCACCGTCTGGATGTCGCTCATCGGATTCATCGTTTTCTACACCTCGCTGGCCGTTGTAGATATCTACCTCATGGTGCGAATGATTCGTCAGGGGCCCGATGGTTTGGGCTACTGGCCGGAACAACACGTGCATGGGTCCCCCGCGATTTCCCAGCCACACTGACGGTCTGCATATGCTCAACTATGAAACGCTTCGGGTGATTTGGTGGCTGATCCTCGGTGTACTGCTCATCGGCTTTGCAGTCACCGACGGGTTCGACATGGGTGTGTGCGCCATTTTTCGCTTTGTCGGCCGCAACGACGAGGAGCGCCGCGCACTGCTCGAATCCGTAGAGCCCGTTTGGGAGGGCAACCAGGTCTGGTTCATATTGGGCGGCGGCGCTGCGTTTGCCGCATGGCCGCTGCTCTATGCGGCGTCCTTCTCATCGCTCTATGTGGCGATGTTCTTGGTGCTGGTGGGATTCATATTGAGACCGGTCGGTTTTGCCTTTCGAGGCAAGCACACAGCGCCTGCGTGGCGCAGCGCCTGCGACTGGGCGCTGCTCGTGGGCGGTGCGGTGCCGGCGCTGCTGTTCGGCGTGGCATTTGGCAATCTGTTTGTCGGCATTCCATTTCATTTCGATTTTATGATGCGCCCCGTGTACACCGGTGGCTTTTTCAATCTATTGAATCCCTACTCGCTACTGTGCGGCGTCGTGAGCTTTTCGATGCTCATCATGCACGGGGCAGCCTATGCATCGTTCAAAGTGGGCGAACCGTTAAGCGCCCGGGCAGCCCTCGTAGGAAGGGCTGCCGGCCTGGTTTTCATTGCAGCCTTCGTCGCGGCTGGTATTTGGATCTGCATGGAAGATGGCCGGCGAATCACCTCGATCGTCGCGGGTGAGGGCCCCTCCAACCCGCTTCTGAAAACAGTCGTGTTGTCGCCTGGTGCATGGCTTGACAATTTCGCCATGCACGAATGGCTGTGGGCGGTACCCGTCGGCGCGCTGGTGTCGGCGTTGCTGACGATTCAGCTGCTTAGGTTGAGGTTGCACGGGTTGGCGCTTCTTACCAGCGGTATTACGCAGGCCGCAACGATCTTAACTGCGGGTGTCGGGTTGTTTCCGTTTCTTATGCCATCGTCCACAAATCCCGCGGAAAGTCTCACCGTTTGGGATGCATCTAGTAGTGCAAAAACCTTACTTATCATGCTCATCGCGGTGATCGTTCTTCTTCCCCTCATTTTGGCGTATACGACGTGGGTGTACCGAGTGTTACGTGGCCAAATTTCGCTCGAGGCGATGCGTCGCCACGCCGGTTTTTACTGAACTTCGGAGTCTTGCATGTGGTACTTCAGCTGGATCCTGGGACTCTCCTTCGCCTTGGCGTTCGGCGTGTTGAACGCGATGTGGTATGAGTTTGGCGAGAAGAAGTAGTACTCGCGCTCCGGCCGAAAGCCGTAATTCCCCAACTGTACGGCAGCGCACATATCGCCCCGACCTTTTCCTGTAGTGTGCGCGTGACCCGCTGAAAAATTGCTCCAAGACAAGCGCGCAGTGTCTGCGGCAAATACGTATTTTCATCTCACGTCGCATCGCGAAAAATCAAGCCCGCGATTGTTATCAACCTCGAGCCAAGGGATGTTCTTATGATCGGACTTCGCCGCTTGATTCTCAGCGTATTCGCCATGGGTGTTTGCCTGTTGCCGACGGCGCCGAGCTGGGCCGTCCCCAGTTTTGCGCGGCAAACCGGAATGGCCTGCTCCGCGTGTCATACCGTGTTTCCCGAACTGAGTCCGTTCGGCCGCGAATTCAAGCTCAACGGCTACGTTCTCGACAACCTCAAACAAGTCACGGGCATCGATATCGATTCGAAACAGACGTTAGCGCTCAATCAAATACCGCCGATCAGTCTCATGCTGCAGGTGTCGTATACGCACACCAGTGGAGCGCTTCCAGACAGCGCAATCAGCGGCGCTTTTGCCAAAGATGGTGACTTTCTGTTCCCCCAACAAGCGAGTTTTTTCTACGCTGGTAAAATTGCCGACGGCCTGGGAGCTTTCATTCAGCTGACCTACGACGGCGTGGGAGATAGCTTCGGATTCGATAACACCGATGTGCGCTACGCGCACCACTTTTCCTTCGGCGGCAGCAATGAGAACAACCACGAGTTGATTCTCGGCGTCACCGTGAACAATAACCCGACGGTTCAGGACGTTTGGAACTCGACGCCGGCGTGGGGATTCCCGTACTCCTTGAGCAGCGTTGCTCCCTCGCCGATGACGTCGGCGAAAGTCGACAGTGGCGCCGGCGGCTTCGGGCAGAACGTGGGCGGTATCGGTGTGTATGCCTGGTTCGATGATCACTACTACGCTGAGCTCACCGACTACATTTCAGCGATACGGGGAGGCGCGCACCCGCTCGATAGCACTTCAACCAACGTGATCACAGGAAATGCGCCGTACTGGCGAGTGGCCTACGAGACGCGCTGGAACCGCAATTCCTTGGAGCTCGGCGCCTACGGGTTGAATTCCACCGTCTATCCCGGAAATACCAACGGGATCAACGAACCCCTTTCAGGTCCCACCAACAAGTACAAGGATGTCGCGGGTGATTTCCAGTACCAGTACATCGGCGAGGATCATCTATTCACGGTGCTCGGCACCTATATCCATGAGAGTCAGACGCTCGATGCCAGCGCCTTTTATGGATTTTCGGCAAACAACTCGAATAACCTCAACACGACCAAGCTGACGGGTGAGTATTACTACAAGCGTAAAATCGGCGGCTCGGTGGGCTACTTCAATATCACCGGGAGCAGCGATCCAATACTCTATGCCCCGGCACCGGTCACCGGCAGTGCCAACGGCAGTCCAAAGTCCAACGGCTACATTCTCGAGGTTAACTACCTGCCGTGGCTGAATACGAAGCTGCAGGCACAGTACGTCGGTTACCAGAATTTCAACGGTCAGAACGGCAACAATCCCGGCGGCTACGACGGCAGCAACCGCACCGCATCCAACAACAACACCTTCTACTTGTTGATGTGGCTGAACTTCTAATTGGGAAAAGCGAGGATTTATGAAGTTAGATTACGTTGTCGCTTTTGTTATGAGCGCATCGCTTTGGATGGGCGGAATCGCCCGGGCTGCAGACACTGCTGCGGATACCCCGGCAGAGGCGCCCGCGCCTGCCATGACGGACGCTCAAAAAGCGGCTTTGCGCAAGACCATCGAAACCTGCGGCACTTGTCATGGTGTTAATGGGCGCAGTATCGCACCGACATTTCCGAACCTGGCAGCGCAGACCGCGCCTTACATTGAATTGCAATTGCATGCCTTCAAGGACCAATCGCGCGCCGATCCGGACGCACAGGCTTACATGTGGGGCATGGCATCGCAGCTGAGCGATGCCACAATCACTGGGCTTGCCAGCTATTTTGCCGCGCAACCTGCGCCCGTAGGCACGGCCGGTAACGCCGCACTGGTAGCGCAAGGAAAAAAACTGTTTGAGGAAGGCGTGCCGGCGCGCCAGATTCCTCCCTGCGCGACGTGCCACGGCCCCCGCGCCCAAGGCATGGCAACGTTTCCGCGCCTCGCGGGCCAACATGCGCCGTACTTACTCAAGCAACTGCTGGTGATCCAAAGTGTGTTGCGCACGGCGCCCGTGATGCACGGCGTGGTCAAGGATCTGAGCAGGGATCAGATGCAGGCCGTCGTCGCGTATCTGGAATCCCTATAGTCGAGTTCCTCGACCGCAAATGTCACTTCAAATGCCGAGATCTTAACCGCGCTTCAGTGCTCGACGCAGTGCCGCGTTCCATGTAGCCGGCACGTTGCCAAGCACCTCGGTGATTCCAAATATCTGGGGCCAAAGCGAGGGCTATACCTACATCCAGTTGCGCGACTTCAAAAGCGGCGCGCGCAATGCGCCGGAAGATGCGGCCATGCGCGGCTTCGTCGCGACAATGAGTGATGCAGACATGCTCGAAATGGCCAAATACGCATCGACCCAGCCCTGGCCAAAGGTCGAGCCCATCTCGACTGATGCGGCGTTGCTCAAGAAAGGGCGATATCGACGCAGTCGCGGCATATCTCAACGCAGCACAATAGTCATTCGCGCCATTCGACGGGCCCGCAGCCAAATTTCGGGCACGTCCGCCAGCAACCACGCGTTTGAGGGCAGTTTTGCGGACATCGGCACGATCTACTGAAAGAAATGACGATGAAACATGTAGTTAGCACGACTATTCGGTGCCAGCCGTCCCACCATATTAATTGAATCCCGTCGAGCGCGATCATGCCGGATATGATTGAGCCCGCTTCGACAACGAGTTATGGTGCCCGCCATGCTTCTCATGAAACCGAATTGCGAGTGCTGTAACCGGGACCTCCCGCCCAATTCACGTGATGCGATGATTTGTTCCTTCGAATGCACCTTTTGTTCCGACTGCGCCATCACGCGGGTGCACGGCAAGTGCCCGAATTGCGGCGGTGAATTCGAGCGCCGGCCTCTGCGCCCGATCGAAGCGTTGCGCCAGTATCCCGCGACGAAACAACGAACGCTTAAGCCGCAGGGCTGTGTTTAGTCACGTCAACCATGGCATACCCTTTGTCGGTGTGGACCTGTCACGCCGCTGCTTTGCGCGCGCGTGAGCTGAGCAACCATGCACGTGTCTGAAAAGAGGCCGGGTTGGCTTGCTCTGGGATCTGGCCGGCAACTCTCCCACAACACGCTGTTCTGGTCTTTACAAATCGGGGGTTGGGTTGGTTTTGGGCTGATGATGTTGGGGTACGAGCTGAGCTGGCTGAGCCCAAAAAACGCGGTGATTGGCGACGTTGCCCTCGTCGCAACGGGTATTGGGCTCACCACCGGCTATCGCTATCTCCATCATTGGGGCCGACGGCACGCGCTCTCGCCGATCGCAGTGATTGCCGTGGGTATTGCATTCGCCATAGCCGGCTCGCCCATATGGTTCCTCTCGCAACGGCTGATTTATGGACCATTGACGGGTAAAGCACTGCCCGGATGGCATCCTTATCTGCTGTTGTCGGGCATTAACAGCGAAGTGATCTTGTTCTACATCTTTATTCTACTGACGTGGCTCCTTCTCTACATCGGTATCAATGGCTGGATCAGCTTCGAGCTGGAGCGCCGCAGAGCCGATCGTGCAACCGCGACCGCTCAGTTTGCTCGGCTGCAAGCGCTGCAGTCGCAGTTGGAGCCGCACTTCTTGTTCAACACTCTGAACGGGATCTCGTCATTGGTCGCTGAAGGGCGCAATGACGCGGCGTCGGCGATGATAGCCCGATTGAGCGATTTCCTGAGATTGACGATGCAGACCAGCGAAACCCCGGAGATTGCACTAGGACGGGAATTGGCCTTCGTCAGGCAATATCTCGACATTCAGCAACTGCGGTTCGGTGAGCGACTGGGATTTGAATTTTCCATAAGCTCAGAGGCGATGGAGGCAGTGGTGCCGACGATGATTCTGCAACCACTCGTCGAAAACGCGGTGCGCCACGGTATCCTGCCCCGCGCCAGCGGCGGGCGAGTCACAGTCTCTGCGCGGACGGAAAATGGATTATTGCTGCTCAATGTGGATGACGACGGACTTGGCATGCGCAGGTCGACGTCCCGAACGGCCGGTCTCGGCCTCTCGAACACGGCTACGCGCCTGGCCGAGCACTATGGGGGAAGTGCAGACTTGACGATTGGGCGGAGCAAGGCGGGTGGTGTCGGCATTGCCATTAGCATCCCGCTTCGCGTGGAGCCGAAAAACGGCCAATCGCTCCGAATCGCGGAGGCGGAGGAATGAGGCTTCGAGCGATAATCGTTGATGATGAGGAACTTTCCAGGCGGGGGCTGCGCGTTCGTCTCGAGCGCGCCGATGTTTCAGTCGTCGGCGAGTGCGCCAACGGCCCCGACGCGCTGGTGATGGTTCCCAAACTTGCACCAGACCTCATGCTGCTCGACATTCAAATGCCCGAAATGTCGGGTCTCGAGGTGGCCGCAGCGCTTGATCCCGAAACGCGTCCTCACGTGATTTTTATTACTGCGTTCGATGAGTACGCAATACGCGCATTTGAAGTGCACGCGCTCGACTACGTTCTGAAGCCAATCGACGACGAGCGCCTGGCTGCGGCGCTTGAGCACGCGCGCGGTGCGGTCCGCGCTGCTCAGGATGGCGACTTTGGCCGGCGCGTGACGCGCGCGATAGTCAGCATGAATCCCGGCGAGGCTGGACCTGCAGACAGTCTCATGTCCGACCGAATCGCTGTGCGATTGAACAGCCGAATTGTTCTTGTCCGAGTGGCAGATATCGACTGGATTGAGGCCTCTGGTGATTACGTGACTGTCCACGTGGAAAAAAAATGCTGGCTGGTCCGCGAGCCGATTACCTTGATCGCGCAGCGCTATCGTGCCCTGGGCATAGCTCGGATACATCGTTCGACCCTGGTCAATCTTGATCGCGTCACCGAGCTTCGCCCACTGTCCAACGGGGAGTTTACCGTGGTGCTGCGTGATGGCACCGAGCTCAAGATGAGCCGAAATTTCCGTGAGCCGCTCGGAACGCTACTCGGAAGCGAAACGCAGAGCTAATTTCAACCCGTTTATCGTTCTCGTCGACGTTTCCGGATCCCGCTCCGGCGCGCTGATCCGCACACGGTAGTGGCTCCGCGGCCGCTACACGACCTGGGATTACTGCGAGCGCTTGCCGGTCAAGCACAGTTCTTTTAAATCGACGGCGCCAAGCGGCGCAGCCAGTCTGCCGAGATCGCCAGCGGTCGTCGCGGTTGCGGTACGAGTTCGGCTGTGCAGTCTCTTCGCGCCGCTGATCCAAGTTTCAACTTGTCTATGACTCGTGTTGTCGCTGATAAATACCGCTCCGGCGCAATCATCCACGCGTGGTAGCGGCTCACCCTAGAATGCGAGCGCAACG
>Ga0210394_10008529_pt1 | contig 10518 bp, 7 predicted proteins | sample IncBWC12MmetaG_FD_160121 | JGI IMG/M metagenome (GOLD analysis project Ga0210394, IMG submission 160121) | Forest soil microbial communities from Barre Woods Harvard Forest LTER site, Petersham, Massachusetts, United States - Inc-BW-C-12-M | ecosystem: Environmental > Terrestrial > Soil >... | reverse complement strand
TTTTCCGGGATACAGCTCCTGCCACATCGCGCGCGAAACCTCCGCGTGCAGAGCCGAAACCGCATTGGCCCGGCGGGAAACCTTCAAACCCAGCACGGTCATGCAGAACTCTTCGTTGCAGGCGGCCGGATTCACGCGTCCCAGCTCCAGGAGCTGCTGTTCGGAGAGGCCCAACTGTTCGCGGAAGGGCCCCAGATGCTCTTCGATCAGCGCGGCGCTGAATCGGTCGTGGCCCGCCGGAACCGGCGTATGCGTGGTGAAGACGACCTCGCGGGAAACGCGCGGCAGGGCCTGCTCGAAACTCAGGCCCTCCGTCTGCATGCGGTTCCTGATCGCCTCGAGCACCGCAAATCCGCTGTGTCCTTCATTGAGGTGCAGAACCCCGGGCGTAACTCCCAGGGCTTTCAGGGTGCGAAAACCGCCGACGCCGAGCAGCAACTCCTGGCGGATTCGCGTTCGTCCGTCGCCGCCGTAGAGGCGCGAAGTCAGCTCGCGGTCCTCGGGAGCGTTCCCCTCGACGTTCGAGTCCAGCAGGAAAAGATCGCAGCGTCCTACCTTCGTGCGCCACACTTTCGCTCGGATGGCGTCGCTGCGCGTCTCGATTTGCACCGTGACCGGCTGGCCGTCAATCCCGATGGCCGGCTCCATGGGCAACTGGTTGACGTCCGTCTCGATGTACTCCTCCTCCTGCCAGCCGCTGGCATCCAGACGCTGCCGGAAATAACCCTGGCCGTAAAACAGGCCGATGCCGATCAGCGGAATGCCCAAATCCGAAGCGCTCTTGATGTGATCGCCCGCGAGAACTCCCAGACCTCCGGAGTATTCCGGAATAGACACGTGCAGTCCGAATTCGGAGCAGAAATAGGCCACCGGCCGGGGCCTCAGAATTCCGGCGTGCCGGGCGCCCCAGGTGCGGTCCGCCGCCAGATACTCCCGCTGGCGCCTGTATGCGTAGTTGATCCGGCTGTGCAGCACCAGTTCCTGGGCGCGCCGCTCCATCACCGACAGCGGCATCTCTCCCAGCAGCGCCACGGGATTGTGGTTGAGCTGCCTCCAGCGCGCGGGATCGAGATCGCGGAACAAGCTGCTGGTGTCCTGGTCCCAGCTCCACCAAAGGTTGCGGGCCAGCGCCCACAGGCGCTCTTGTGCGGGCGCAATGAAGCGGTCCAGCGTGCGAGCTTCGCTCACCACCGGCGCCACCTGGGCGGCGGCTTCCGTCAACATCCGAATCTCATCTTCGGTAAAGGTGCGGGCCTCCATGGTTTGCACTACGAGCACGCCTTGCAAAACGCCGCGGTCGATCAGCGGGACTCCCACGAACGACTGGTAGGAATCTTCGCCGGCTTCGCTGAAATACTTGAAGCGCGGGTGACTGGCGACCTGCGCCACGTTCACCGGCCGCACCTGCTCGGCAACCAGGCCGGCGAGGCCCTCGTGGATTCCCATGCGCAGCGTGCCGATGCATTGCCGTCGCAGCCCCACCGTCGCCGCCAGCACCAAATTGGCCCGGTCCGGCTCGAGCAAATAGGCTGAGCAGACATCGGTATGGAAGCGCTTGGCAATCAGCGCGACCACGTTCATCAGGGTCTCCGCAGGCTTGCCCCCCTCGGCGGCCAGATTGGCGATCTCCTCCAAGGTCAAAACGTGAGTGGCTTCAAGCGTTCGTACGGACTTGCTCATCCGTTGGGCTCCCCGACGATGTGCACCGCTTATCGCGCGCACACGAGTGATCGCCGCGCTGTGGTGCCGCTCTCGGCGCACCGTCGCGCCTGGAAAGACTCTAAATGCCAAACTCCTGTCAGTCCAATCCAAATTTTCAATGTGAACAGCGTAGGTAAATGGGGCTTTGGCTATTGGGAACGGCGCACGTCTGCGGCGATGCGCGGAATCACGGCTCCGAGCAGTGCGGCAAGCCGTTGGCCGGCGCCTTCGCCGGTCTCGAGCACCTCTTCCGCCGTGATGGGCCGGTCGATGATCCCGGCAGCCTTATTGGTGACGCAGGAGATACCCAACACGCGGATGCCCAGATGAGCCGCCGCAATCGCTTCGGGCGCGGTGGACATGCCGACCAGGTCGGCGCCGATCGTACGCAGGTAGCGAATCTCGGCAGGAGTCTCGTAGCTCGGCCCGGAGAGCGCGGCGTACACGCCCTCGAAGATCTCGAGTCCGAGCCGGCGCGCCTCTTCCCGCGCAAACTTCCGGTAGGCTTCCCGATAAACCTGCGCCATGTCGGGAAAGCGCACGCCAAAACGCTCGTCGTTCGGGCCGATGAGCGGGTTCGAGCCTTGCAGGTTGATGTGATCTCGCAACAGCACCAGGCAACCCGGACGATAGTCGGGCGAGATACCGCCGGCGGCGTTCGTCAGTATGGCGGCGCGCACGCCAAGTTGCCCCAAAACGCGCATCGGAAACGCGACTCGCTCGAGGGAGTAGCCTTCGTAGAAGTGCACGCGCCCCTGCATCGCGGCCACGACGACGCCGTTTACTTTCCCGATCGCCAGGCGGCCCGCATGGCCGATGGCCGTCGCAACGGGAAAGTGCGGGATCTTGCGATACTCCATCCGCTCGGCGTCGGTCAGCTTCTCGGCAAAATCGCCCAAGCCGCTTCCCAGAACCACGGCCACGCGCGGGCGAAGGTGCGTGCGGCCCAGAATATATTTTGCCGCCTGCGCTGCCTGCGCGAAGGGCGACGGGCCGGCGCCGCGCTGTGCGGTTCGCGGGCTCATCGCAGGAACATCCCCGCGATCGAGGCGGACATCAAGTTTGCCATCGTGCCCGCGAGCATCGCGCGCACGCCCAGCCGGGCGACCTCGTTTTTTCGCTTGGGAGCGAGCGCTCCGAGCCCCGCGATCTGGATTCCGATCGAGCCGAAATTTGCGAAACCGCAGAGCGCGAACGTGGCGATGACGAACGAGCGCGGGTCGAGCGAAGCCTTCATCGGCCCCAGGAAGGAAAACGCCACCAGTTCGTTGAGCACCATGCGCACGCCGAGCAGGTTCCCGATGGCCGCGCAATCGCGCCAGGGAACGCCGATGACCCAGGCCACCGGCGCGAAAGCCCAGCCGAAAATCTGCTGCAGGCTCGACGGAAACGCCTGGAACCCGCGCGCGGAGAGCCACTGATGCGCGCCGCCGATGATGCCGTTGCAGAGGTAGATTAGTGCCAGGAAGGCCACGAGCATCGCCGCGACGTTCAGGGCCAGGGCCAAGCCGTCGGAGGTGCCGTGCGCGATCGCGGCCAGAAAATTCTCGTGCCGTTCGCCGGCTTTCAGATTGACGGTCCCGGCCGTCAGCGGCTTCTCGGTCTCCGGCACGAGCATCTTGGCCATCAGCAGCGTGCCGGGCGCGGTCATGATGACGGCGGTGAGCAGGTGCTTTGCGTCCACGCCAAACGCGATGTAGGCCGCCATGATGCTCCCGGACACATGGGCCATGCCGCTGGTCATGATGGTCATCAACTCCGACTGGGTCACGTCCGGGAGAAACGGCCGGATCGTCAGCGGCGCTTCACTCTGGCCCATGAAAATGCTGGCCACCAAGTTCAGCGACTCGGCGCCGCTCGCCCCCATCGCGCGCTGCATCGCCCAGGCCGCCCCGCGAATCGCCACCTGCATCACTCCCAGGTAGTAGAGCAGCGCGAAAAGCGAGGCGATGAAAATGATCGCCGGCAACACCTGGAAAGCAAAAATCAGACCGAGCGAGGAGTTGCGCTTGCCGAGCTCTCCAAACACGAACTCCGAGCCGGCATAGGAATAGCTCAGCAGCTTGTTCACCTCGTCGCCGGCCTTCTGGAACAGCAGCTGTCCCGCCGCAACCCGCAGCACGAAAAGCGCGAAAACAATCTGTAAGCCCAGCCCCCAGACAACCGTTTTGAGCCGAATGGCGCGGCGGTTGGTGGAAAAAAGATAGGCGAGACCCAACATGGAAAGAATGCCCAAGATACCCGTGAACCGGCCCATGCGTCCTCCTTCGCGCAAGCCGGTCAGGCTCCCAGCACTCGCCGCGCAAAATCAACTTTGCGCGGGCGGTGGCGGCTCGGGCGCGAAGTGCCAGACCGTTCGAGCCGGCCGGCGCGCTTCGTCCTGGCGCTGGGCGGCATTGTAATGCAAAGCGCGCAGGGCCTCGGCTCCGCGAACGGTCCGTCCGTTTGTTTTCCGAAGCTGGAGTCGGCTGCCCGGTCAGCGGTGGATCAGTTCCAGGATCGCGCAATCGGCGTGGCGCTAGTGGTGATGATGATGCTCGCCCGCGGGCTGTCCCGGCTCGGCGACGGGTGCCTGCTGCTCGCGCTTTTCCTCTTCCTCGTCGAACGGGCCTGTCGGATTGTAGGTCGCCATGTCCTTCAGTTCGTCCGGCGCGAGCTGCGGCAGGTGGCGGATGAAGAGGACGAGCTGCCAGCTATCGTCATCCTGCCCGGTCGAGTTCGGATCGCCCCAGGCGGGCATGCCGGTCAGGCGCACGCCGTTTTCGATGATGTAGTAGAGCTCGCCGTCGGTGAGATTCTGCGTTTCGGGGAGTCGCATGTCCGGCGGCTTGGGATAGAGCCCCTGGCCCATTTCGATCTGGCCGCTGCCGTCGTTGGCGTGGCACGTGGCGCAGTGGTCGGCGAAGTGATGGCGCGTGTAAGCCATGAGTTCGGGCGTGAAACGATCTTTCCAGGGATTCTGCTGGTTCCGGGCGGCCGCCGGGATGGCCATGTTGCGAACGGCGCGCGCGACGACCTTTTCCACCCCCGAGGGCTGTGCTCGGGCGCTGAAACCCCGCCGGATCAGCATGGCGCTGTAAGCGGCCCCCGCGACGACTGCGGCGAACACAACTAGTGCGATTGCTTTCCAGAGCTTCATGGCTATCTCCCCTCTCCTGAATATGGCCGAAGCCGGATGAAAATTGCAACGCCTGCCGGATGGGAACCGTAGATCGACTCGAGCGAGCCTGGAATGCAGACGCCCGGAGCCTCCCACAACGTGCTCCTGGCACCTGTATCCAACGAGTAGGTTGCCATCGCCTCCAAGCCGCCTCAGGTCTGCCGCCAGTGGTAAACTCGTGCCGGGGATATACGTCCGGTTCGGGCGTTCCGACGTATTCACTGAGAAGAGATGAAACTCGCACATAAGAGTCTGGCAATTGCGCTCGTCGTGCTGCTGGTTGCGACCGTGTACGGCCTGATTCGCACCGGGCGCGAGAGCCGCAGTGCCGGGAATCGGATAGCCGCGAACAACGGGCCCGAGCAGGCTGTGGAGGTGGATCAAACGCCGCTGTTAACCGCGCAAGCGCTGGCGCGAATGCCCACAAGCTCGGTGGAACTGCCTTCCGCGCAAAGAGCTTTGCAGCTTGGGGACCAGGAAATGGACCTGGCATTTGCGCTGGCGTTACTCGACGCGACGCAACATCCGCCCGCTTTGACCGCGGAGGCGAAGCAGATAGAGGCGCGGTTGCTGACGGCCGAGAATGCTCTAGCGCCGGTGCAGGCGCAGGTCAAGCAGCTTACGGCCGAGGACGGAAAGGCCAGCGGGGCCCAGAAGGACGCGCTGGACGATCAGCTCGATCTGGCCAACGCGCAATTGGAGCTGCGCCAAGACGAAGTGGACGATGCAAAGGAGGACTTGATCCGTGCTGGAGGCGATCCGCAGGACCGCATACAGGCGATGGTTGCAGAGCATCAGGCGGCCTCGCAGGCATCAGACGCCACGAAGGTGGCCGCGAGCGCGGCGATTGAACCGCAGGGGCTGATCCAGCGTTTCGAGCAATGGTTAACGCTCCATCGGAAACAGCTGGGGTTGTGGGAAGCGAAACAGGAGGCGGTATCGACGGCAACGGCGCTTGTGGCCCAACACAACTCTCTGGACCAGCAGATCGGCGAGCAGAACCAGAAATCGGGGCCCACCGTTGCGCCGGGCGCCGCGGCCTCAACCCCCAAACCCGCGGCGAAGAGCGGCAACCGCAGCCGGGAAGAATCGGCGGCCATCCTGAAACGAACAAAAGAGCGCGCCGCCGACCGCAGGACGCTCACCACCCTCGACAACCGGATCGACAACGAAAAGCAGCTCTCCGATGTATACGCCCAATGGATCGGCGTGGTTGCCTCGGAACAGCGGTCGCTGGTAAACGGGGGGCTGCGCGATGCTGGGATCATTCTGGCAATCGCCCTCGCCGGACTCTTCGTCGACGATTGGATAGGACGTCTGCTCGGGAAAGTGTCCATGGAGCGCCGGCAGGCGGAGACGCTGCGCACGGTCACGCGCGTCACGCTGCAGATCGTCGGAGTCCTTCTGATCCTGCTGGTCATCTTTGGACCTCCGAACCAGTTGGGAACGTTTCTGGGACTTGCGGGAGCGGGCCTGACGGTTGCGCTGAAAGATTTCATCATCGACTTCCTGGGCTGGTTTGTGCTGATGGGAAAGAACGGAATCCGGCTGGGCGACTGGGTGGAGATTAACGGCGTCGCCGGTGAAGTGGTGGAGCTCGGAATGTTTCATACCGTGCTCCTGGAGACCGGGAATTGGACGACCTCGGGACATCCGACCGGACGGCGCGTGACGTTTACAAACAGCTTCGCGATCGAGGGCCACTACTTCAATTTTTCGACGTCAGGGCAGTGGATGTGGGATGAGTTGCAGATCGTCCTGCCGGCCGGACAAAATCCGTATCCGATCGTCGCCGCGATCCAGAAGACGGTCGTGGAGGCGACGGCGGAAAGCGCGCGGCAGGCCGAGGAGGAATGGCGCGGCGCAGCGAACGCACGGGACATGAGCAATTTGTCGGCCGCGCCCGCGATCGATGTCAGACCCGTGATCGGCGGAACCGAAATTGCCGTACGCTACATCGCGCGCGCGAACGAGCGCTCCGCGTTACGCGCGAAGCTAAACCACGCGGCCGTGGATCTGCTTGGGGTGGGAATTGCGCCCCAGGCAGATGCCGACGCGCCCAAACCCGCGCTCAGCTCAAAGTGATGATGGCGACGGGCCCTTGGTCCGGGAAGCGAAGTTGCGGTCGGCAGGACGAGCGAGTGCTTCAGGTGACGCCGATGCCCAACGAGGATGAGTCCCAGCACTCGCCGGGTGCGCGGCGCGACCAGCGGGGCCGGCCGATTTGCTGCACCTGGTGCGGTTGAAGCTCGAGACAAGGTATCTCCGCCGGGCAACGCAGCCGCCACGGCAGCACGATCGTTCCGATGCCGCGGCTGACATAGATCTGCGTGGCGCCGAGGCGGTCCCAGCCAACCTTGAAGCGTAACTGCTCGGGTGAGCGCCCGTACACACTTCCGAAGAGCGGCAAATTGACCTGTCCGCCATGGGTGTGGCCGGAAAGTACGAGGCCGACTCCGTGGCACGCGGCCAGCACGACCAACCGCGGGTTGTGCGCCAGCAGGATCGTCGGCATTCCCTCGGGGACGCCGCGCAGCGCCGCCGGCAGGTCGGCTCCATAGCCGTAGTCGTCGACGCCAGCCACGGGCAAGGACTCCCCGCCATCGCGCAGGACGACGTGCCGGTTGCGCAGGACTTCGATCCGGCGGCGCCGCAGGGCGCGCTCCACGATGTGCGCCCCGACACGAAAGTCGTGATTCCCCAACACGGCGACGACCCCCAGGCGCGCCCGGAGCGTCCCGAGCACTTCGGCGACGGGTTCAATTGAGCGGCGCGAGTAGGTGACGAAGTCGCCGGTCAAAGCCACCAGATCGGGCTTCAGACGATTGCAAAGCTCGACCACCGCGGCCACCCGGTCTAAAGAGAAAAACAGGCTGTGATGGATGTCGCTCAGTTGCAGCACACGCAGGCCGCAAAATCCCTCGGGCAGGTCGTTCAGCCAGATGCGCTGGTCGGTGACGCCAATTCGGCCGCTGCCCGAGCCGACCGCCTTCTCCGACTCCCGCGCATCCAGGCGGAAAGCCTCGACGGCATGGCTGCGCCGGCGGTCCGCCCAGCGCTCGCGGGCTGCCTCCCAGCGCGTTCCTTCGACCATTGGAAATGTCGGCAAAGTTCCCATATTTGAATTGCTGAACCGGAGTCGCCCCTGCAAGTCCCTCGAAAGCCCCTGTGGGTCAGCTTTGAAGCCCCCGAGGACCGAGCGCGAGCTTATCGCCCGGTCCCGGAAGAGTCAATCAATGTCTGGTCGCAAGGGCGGCGCGACAGTCAACCCCCAGTCTTCCAGCCACAGCGCCTAGAGCGCACGCTGCGGCTCTGCAGTGCGCTCGGCGATGTCGGCAGCGACTTGGCGCATTTCCTCGTGGACCCGGCCGTTCGAGGCCAGGGTGTCGCGATCACCGGGACGGTAGGGCTGCCCGGAGAGCGTTGTAACCACACCGCCGGCTTCGCGCACCAACAGGGCTCCGGCCGCAGTGTCCCAAGGATGCAGACCAAACTCCCAGAAACCCTCGAACCGGCCGCAAGCGACCGCGGCCAGGTCCAGGGCGGCGGAGCCGTCGCGGCGCACGCCGTGCGAACGCAGCGTGAAGTCCCAGTAGTAGTGAATATTGGGGCTGCGGGAACGCTTGGCGCTGGGGAACCCGGTGGCGAGCAAACTGGTCGCCAGGCGGTCGATCTCGGATACGCGGATGGGCTTCTGGTTGAGGTAGGCGCCTTCGCCCTTCACCGCGGTGAAAAGCTCCTGCGAGACCGGCTGGTAGACAACGCCAACGAGAAGCTCGCCGGCCTCCTCGAGGCCGATGGAGACGGCAAAGCAAGGGTAGCCGTGGGCGAAATTCGTGGTGCCATCGAGCGGGTCGACAAACCAGCGAAAGCGGGATTCGGTTTCCTGTCCGCCGCCCTCTTCGGCCACGATGGCGTGCTTGGGAAAATGAGTACGCAGGCGGCTTACGATGGCCTGCTCGGACCGCTGATCGGCTTGCGTGACCAGGTCTACTTCGCCTTTGTAGCTGATTTTAGCGGGACGGTCGAGCTCCGCGAGCAAGATGCTCCCGGCTTCGCGCGCGGCCTCGACGGCCACTTCAAGGTAGGAGTTGGTCATGCCCCGGTCGCACCTGCGGCGTTCATTCCGCCGGGCCGCCGGAATAGTAGGACTTGCGATAACGCACCTTGTAGTCCCCTTTCACGCGCACTTCGATCTGTCGATAGACGCCCTGCGGCGCCCGAGGCTGCGGGTAATAGCCGAGCCGGTACTGCGTGCGCAGCTCGCGGTCGATGCGGTCGAACATGCTGTCGAGCTGCGCCAGCTCGTCAGGATAGTACATCGCGCCGCCTGTGGTGTCGGCAATGGTTTCGAGCGCGTGTTCGCCGGCGGTGTTGCGCCCGTTCTCATTCTTCACCGGGCGGATCACGATCGTGTAGAGCAGAGCTTCGGCGCGGACCGCGGCGCGGCGCGCTGTCTCGAAGTCGGCGCGGCTGGTCGTTTCGCCGGCATCCGTGAGAATCACCAAGGCCCGCCGGCGACCGGTGCCTCCCCGTTCCAATGCCTGGGAGCCCAGGTAAACCGCATCGTAGAGCGCCGTACCGTCGCCGGGGAAGACGTGGCGCACGGCCGTTTGCAGCCGGGGCACGTCATCGGAGAAGTTCGCCAGTTGAGTTACCGCATCGGAGAACTCGTACACGGCCAAGCGATCGCCGGGCCGCACCAATTGAGCGATGAAGCGCGCGGCGGCGCCCGTCTCGAAATCGAGTTCTTTGAGTTCGCTTAGGCTGGCGTCCACCATCAGCGCCAGATCGAGCGGCTGTTGCGTTTCGGGCTCGAAGACCTCGATTTTCTGCGGCTTGCCTTCTTCGTAGACCTCGAATTGTTCGCGCGTGAGGTCCGGCGCCGGCCGGTTGTTTTTGTCGAGCACGCTGGCTAAGACGTTAACCAGGCTGACGTCCACGCGAATCTCTCCCCGCTGGTCCGCTGCGCGACTCGGCGCCTGTGCTCCGGCCAGTTCGGCGAGACCCGACGCCGTACCCGCCAAAAGAACAAGCGCCCCTGCTGCGAGGGTCCAAGAGGTTGCCGATGACTGGGGTTTCCGCAAGAGAAAGGCGCAGAGGAAGCGCCTAGGGCTTAGATTCCGGCGAGGGTGAATTGGATGGCACGGGCGGCAACTCTCCTTCGGCCCAAACGGCGCCGTCCTCGAAATATTCCTTCTTCCAGATGGGAGCAGTGCGCTTCAGCGTATCGATGCCGAAACGGCAGGCATCGAAAGCGGCGCCGCGATGAGGGGCGCTGACGGCGACCAGCACGCTGGTCTCGCCGATGGCCAGCCGTCCCAGGCGGTGGATGAGCGCGACGTGATCCACCGCGAATCGCTCGCGCATGGCGGCTCCGATCTCGCGAAGCTTCGCCAGCGCCATCGACTCGTATGCTTCGTAGTCGAGATAGAGCGTGCGGCGCCCGCCCGAGTGGTTTCGCACGATGCCCTCGAAGACAACCACGGCGCCTTCCCCGGGCGCTTTGAGAAGCGCGACAATTTCGGAAACCGGGATCGGGTCGCGCACCAGCTCGAACAAGTCCCGGACGATCTGCGTGCCGGCCGTGTCTCCCCCACCGCTTACGGGCGGGAGAAAAGCGACCTCGTCGCCGGTCGCGAGCGGCGACCGCCAAT
>Ga0210394_10008528_pt1 | contig 10518 bp, 11 predicted proteins | sample IncBWC12MmetaG_FD_160121 | JGI IMG/M metagenome (GOLD analysis project Ga0210394, IMG submission 160121) | Forest soil microbial communities from Barre Woods Harvard Forest LTER site, Petersham, Massachusetts, United States - Inc-BW-C-12-M | ecosystem: Environmental > Terrestrial > Soil >... | reverse complement strand
GTTCGAGCTGGCACGGTGCGTGCTGTCGCGGTTCGAGCTGTCGCGGTTCGAGCTGTCGCGGTTCGAGCTGTCGCGGTTCGAGCTGTCGCGGTTCGAGCTGTCGCGGTTCGAGCTGTCACGGTTCGAGCTGTCGCGGTTCGCATTGTCGTCTAACGGGCTATCGTTCTTGGTCTGATCGGCGGAGGTGTTGGGAGCTGTCGCACCGTCCGACAGAGCGCGCTTTGCCTCGACAATGGTCCCGCCCGCGTCTGTACCCGCCGGAGCGCCGTTGTAGACCAGGTAGCCGACTATCCCAATCGCCACAACTATGCCGCCCGCAATCCACACTGTCTTACCGGTCATAGAACCTCCCAAAGGTATGTCGTAACACTTACCAAATGTCCGTTCTGCAAATAACTACCGTGGCAGCAGCAAAAAGTTGGTCGACGCCGAGAAAGATAGGCCGCCTTAGCGGGGACCGGTTGCCCGGAGCGTTGCGCTGCCGACCGGGCGGCCGCCCATCAGGAAGGTCAGATCCACCTCTTGTTCCCCCATTGCGACGCCAGACAGCGCCACAGTCGTGCGCGGCGCTGCGGATTTGTCCTTCCTTCCGAGTCCGTTGACCCGCAGAGTATGCCCGTCGCTCGCGACCAGCACGTCCACCGGAGCGCTCGTCACCAGCTCGAACTCCAGACCCAGTGCCGCGCCGTCACGGTACAGGGTCACTCGGCCCGAGACGGGCCCATTGCCGAGGCGCACCGTATCGAGAATCGCCGGTGCGTGCGCGGCTGCCATCGTCCCGGCGACATCCCTGGGCGCAGTTTCCGGGCCTCTGAGAGTCTCCACCAAAACCGCCCCCCCGACGAGCATTACCGCTATAACGGCGGCATAGCGCCAGAAGCGTGCCGGGAAAGCCCGTCGCGGCCGGTAGGTTTTCGGCAGCGCAGCAAGAATATTCAGCCGGAGGTCGTCCGGCGGCTCGATCTGCTCGAGTGCATCGAGCGCCGTGCACAAGCGCCTTAAGTCCTCGCGCACCGCCCGGACGTCCGGATCGGCGAGCAGGTGGCGCGCGAGCTCGGCACGTTGCTGGGCATTGAGCTCGCCGTCGATCTCGGCGTGAATCAGCTCCAGCTGCCCGGGATCGGCCACGTCAGAGGGCTCCGTGTTGCAGCAGGTGGTCCCGCAGCAGCTGGCGGGCACTGTAAAGGCGGGACTTCACGGTCTTCTCGGGAAGCTCGAGGACGTCAGCCATGTCGTGGTAGCTCAAGTGCATGAAGTGCCTCAGCACGATCACGGTCCGAAGCTCAGGCTTGATCTCCATCAGCGCCTCCTCGATCTCCCGGCCCATCTGCTCGCCCTCGACCCGCTGATCGGGTCCCGGCGCCTCGTCCGCTTCCTCGCCACTCATCTCCCCGACAGGCCTTCGCGAGGCGAGGGTATTAAGGGCCTGGTTGACCGCAATCCGGTAAATCCAACTGTAGAACTTGAAGCTCGGGTCATAGTCCGCCAGATGCTCGAACGCCTTGAGGAAGGTGGTCTGGGCGACATCACGGGCATCCTCCGGGTCGCGCAGCAGCCGAACCGCCGCGTTGAAGACCGCCTTCTGGTAACGCAACACGAGTTGCTCGAAGGCCGCCCGATCCCCGTCCCGACAGCGCCGCACCAGGGTCCTGTCATCCTCCTCCTTCACAAGTACTGCTCAGAGCGCAAAAGGTTGGTCGCCAGCCGCCCCACGGCTAGGGGCGGCCGGAGGAGGAGTCGGGGGCCGGGTTGATATCGATGATCCGGTCAAACCCCGTGTAGCGGAAAATGTCACGAATCGGGGCGCTGACGTTAATTAGGCGGAGGCCTGCGCCCGATCCGCGCAGGCGCTTTTGCGTCAGCAGCAATACCCGCAACCCCGCGCTCGCAATGTATTCGAGTCGGGCGAGGTCGATAACCCGCGGCTCAGGCAGCGCGTTCAGGAATTGCAACGCCCCGTCGCACTGCGTGGCATCCAGCCGCCCCGTCATCACGACCTCGCCGGTCGGGCCCAGGTGGATTTCGAACATGCGTTTATTCTTATGGACCTCGCCGGGAAGAAAGCTACGCGAATTGATCGTGTCTTGCACCTGCGCCTAGGACGCGCGAATCCGCACAGGGCGGGCCGGCTAACGCTCGATGTGCTTCGTCATCGTAAGCTGGTTTTGCGCCCCGACGCGCTGGTAGCTGACGGTATCCATCATGCTGCGCATGAGGAACACCCCCTGCCCCCCGACTGCGCGCTGGTCCAGGTCTGCGGTGACGTCTGGCGCCGGCACTGAGAGGGGGTTGAACGGCGGCCCGTCGTCCTGGACGGTCATCGTAAGGGAATTGCCGACCAGGACCAGCAACACCTCGATTCGAGCGGCTCCCGCCGGCAAGCCGTGCATGACGACGTTCATGAAGACTTCCTCGAGCGCCAGCTCGAAGGCCAGCGCCTGCGCCGGTGGCAGCTTCTCCGCCGACCAGAACTCCTGCAGGAACCGCGTCAGGACGGGCAGCTGCGCCCCATTACCCGGCACGGCCGTGCGTCGCTCTTTGCGAGGAGGCCCCTGCAAGGCGTGTGCGAGCGCCGTCGCCAGGTCTGGGTGCACGGCGATCAGGCGGTTGAAGCCACTCAGCTCGAACACCTCGCGTACCGCAGGCTGCAAGGCGGCGAGTGCGAGCAGGATGCCGGCGCGCTGCGCAGCGCGCGCCGCTAGGAGAAAGCTGCGCAGGCCCGCGCTGGATACGTAATCGAGGGCCGCGCAATCGATGATCACCGCAACCGGCGCTGGCCCGCCACCCGCGAGCACCGCCTCCAGCTGCTGCTGAAAAGCGCCGGCGGCGCTGAAATCAAGCCGTCCCTCTGGAATCACCAGCGTGGTGTGGCCGAGTCTTTCGACGCCGATCTTCAGGGGCCGCTCCAGGTGAGTACGGTGAGCGTAATGTCGTCTGATTGCGCCGCGCCGCCAGCGAAAGTCGCGACGCTGTCGCAAATGCGCTCCACGATGGCCGCTGCCTGCCGGTTGCCATGCGCCTGAACCTCAGCCAGCAAGCGCTCGGTCCCGTAGGCCTCATCGGCCGGGTTAAACGCCTCCGTGAGGCCGTCGGTATAGAGCACCAATTGGTCTCCGGGACGCAGCTGTACGGTGTGATCGGGAAACTCGACAGCGGGTATTACGCCGAGGACGAGTCCCCCCGTGCCGTCGAGCGCTTCGACCGATCCGTCGGCGCGCCGCAGATAAGGCGGGTTGTGGCCGCCGTTCGCGTAACGCAGCGCTCCGCTGGTGGGGTCGAATACGCAGTAGAAGACTGTGACGAAGAGATCCAGTGGATTCTGCTCACATAACGCTCGGTTGGTGCGCGCGAGGCAGGCTCCTGGCTCTGGGTGCAACGCAGCAAAATCGCGCAGGTTGGTGCGCGCTACGGCCATGAAGAATGCCGCCGGCACACCGTGGCCGGAGACGTCGGCTATCACCAGCCCGATCCGTCCGTCGGGGAGCTCGATGAAGTCGTAGAAATCTCCGCACATCGTCGTCGCCGGAATCATCCGCGACGCTCCATCGCAGCCTGGTTTCGCGGGGAAACTCGCCGGGAGAATCGCACTCTGGACCGCGCGCGCGACTGCGAGCTCGGCTTGCAGCTGTGCCTGTGCCTGCTCGAGTGCGGTGTTCTTGTCGGCGAGCTCGCGCGTGCGCTCGGCGACCGTCGTTTCGAGAATGTGGGTCTGCAGTTTCAAAACGCGCAGCAGGCGCAGCAGGCGCAATACCCGTACCCAGCGGGCGTCGAAACCGGTGAAGAAGGACGGCGCGATGGCGAGCAGGTCCACCAGTCCGCGGAAGCTGAAGATGAAGGCGAGCTTCTGCTTCGCCGCGACGATGCGCAGCAGGTACTCAAAGGAGAACACGGCGACCACGATGATCTCTTCGGTGCGCAGCGCGCGCACCGCCCACTTCGGGAGGTCAGCGATAGCTTCCACGCCAATTGATGCGACACTCAGCACGATGAGCGCCAGGATCAGGTTCTCAAAAGCGCGGGCGTAAGGTCCCGGGCGTAGCAGAAGTACTTCGGCAAGTCTGCGCACGGGTGCCGTCGCGTTATCAGTCAAGCGTAATGCCGTCGCAGTTCTCATCAGCAGCCGTGACCGGCACGGCACGCTCGATGCTCGTGCACCGCAGCCATGCGCTCGCGCGCAACGCATCGACCTGGGTCCGCGGCTGAATTGTCAGTCGTTCCGCCGCGCGCGAAGACCTGTGGTAACGTCATCCGGTCTGCGGGCTGCGAGGCCGTGTGAAAGCGTGGCTCGCCTGCAAGGCGAGGGGTCTGTGACGAGCGGATCAAGAATCGGGGAGACGGCAATGAAATGCTACTGGGCTATCGCGGTCGCGCTGGTGGGTTTGTTCTCGGTGCCGACCAAAGCCGCCGGTACTACCCAGGGTGTCGGAACGATAGGCACGGGAACCTTTTCGTGCGAGAAGTTCAACAGGTACGACGGTGCACCAAACAGCTCCGGACAAATGAACCTGGTGGTGCAATGGGCGTGGGGCTTTATTAGTGCGTACAACACCCGAGCGGCGTTCTCGCTGACGTTCCAAGAGAACGAGGCGCCAAACCCCATTTCACCACCGGATGCAAACTCGATCCTGCTTTTCATCCGGAAACACTGCGAGAAGAACCCTCAGAGCAATGTGACCAACGCAACGCTCGATCTTATAGGCACGTTGGGCGGCATCGTTTCCAGCTCCATCAACTTCGCGCAGAATTAAGCCGCGGCGGCGGAATCGCGATGCGGGACCTACACGGCCGCCGTCATCCGCGAACACTGCGGAAACCAGAGCGGCGGATTATCCGCCGCTCTGCTCCGACGCCCCAGCACCCCAAATACCAATCCGCGCGCATGCCAGTGGCGCTCGACCAGTACACTCACTTACTTCTTAGCTCCCATCCCCGCGAGCTCGTTCACCTTGACCATCGCCTTGGCCGCTGCCGTCTTGGCGCAATCCGCATCGCTCGAGGAGGAATCCGGGTACTGCCGACTGAGCTCTTTGCAGGCCGCCTGAGCGGCGTCATTGACGCGCTTTTGCATCTCCACAAACCCGGCGTGCGAGGACAGATCAAGGTCCTTTGCATTCACGCCATAGCTTAGCGAGACGTCCACGATCGGTATGCCACTCGCAGTCTTGCCGACCGTCTTGGTCACTACCCGCGAGGCTTGGACCGTCACTTCTCCCATGTCATCGGCGACGACAAGAGTGCTGACCGAACTGATCGCGAGCAATCCGATCGCGCCTCTAATCAGTGTCCTCGTCATGATTTCGTTCCTCCACTTTTGATTATTAAGTTGCCGTGAGCTTGTTATTAGCTGCGTAACCGTAGGACGCAAGGCTTAGCTTGAGGGCCGCAGGCCGGCCCGAGCCAGAGATCAACCCGTTCACAAGAATGCTCCCCTTCGGGCGAATCGTCGAGAGCCCATGCTATACGGCCCCTGCGCCGGTCGAGGAGCCAGCGTTCAGCGTCGCGAGCGTTCAACTTTCATCACACGAGAACCGCCAAGCGCCATGAGCGCAAAGCGAGGCCGCTGCGCGAGCAGGTCGCTCGTGACTCGTGCGTTCAGTTGGGGCGGGAAACTGGGTGTGGTTGCTACCCACAAGCCGGAGCCTGCTAAGTCCTTGATCAGCCGGTTCTCCGGGAGGCGTGCTGGCCGACTCGCCACTCAGCGAATGTTTCCCTGCCGCGCTACACTATGAACGGCTGACGTACCCGCGCTGGGGAGGCAGTTCCTCCGCAATTTAAGCCGGACGTGGTCGTGATAAAGAAACAACAAATAAGGACAACGGTCGGCGCAAGCCGCCGCGCCCACCAACGCGTTGTCAAGGCCGGACGAAGCGCACCGATCGCCCTTGCACTGTGGACTTGCCTGATTGGTGGCAAGACCGCCCAACCCGAATTCAACGGCCTCGTGTCGTTTGCCGACGCCGGCGCGTTCTCCATTGTGCGGCGCGACACGTTGCTGACCGGCTCAAAGGGCGTAGCCCTGCTTACTGGGGACATCGTCGAAACCGGGGAAAACGCGTTTGTGGTGGTTCAGGAACCGGGCGGAGATCTGGTCGGTATAGGCCCATCCACCGACGTCTACTTCGTCGAGCGACAGGAAGTCATAACGCTGTTCGTTCTCAAGGGCTGGGTGAAGGTGGACGTCAAGTCCGGGCCAATACGGCTCATGGGGGCACGCCTCGGCATACGGGGTCACCAGGCCGTGATGCTGCTGCACGCCGACGAGCGCTCCAACGAGGTCTTCGATGAGCAGGGTTCCACAACGCTCCTGCCCGCAGATGACGATGCCCGGCCGGTCGGCAAGGAAACCGGACCGAGCCGCTTCTTTCTCCGCGGTGAGCAGCTTGACGTGCGCTCGCAAGCGTCTCCGTCAGCTGAATTCGTCGCGAAGATGCCGGCTCCGTTCCGCGATCCCTTACCGGTGGACGCGAAGGTGCCCGAGCCCGTCCCAGCGCGCGTGGTTCGCGCTGTCAGCTATGCCGACATCGAGAGCTGGCTGACCATACCGCGTGAGTGGCGCGGGAGCTTCGTCGGGCGTTTCCGCGGTCGCCTGAAGGATCCAGCGTTTTTTGCCGCCATGGATGCCCATCAGGCTCGTTTGCCGGAATGGAAGCTCATCCTCCATCCGCCGCCGGAGCCCGAATCGAACCGCCTTTCCGAGGAGCCGCGAGCCGAAGGCAAATCGGATCCACAGACACTGTAACCCGCACAAGGCGATGAATTCCGATGAGACTCCTGCTCAAGATCAACGCCGTTCTGATAGTCGTGTCCCTCATAGGCCTGGCGCTAAGCTACCGAGTCGCTGATAGGTTGTTGCAGGAAAACGCGCGCAGTGAAATCCAGGGCAACGCGCGGCTCCTGGTGGAATCGGCATTGGCGGTGCGCACGTACACCAACAAACAGATCAATCCGCTCCTGAAGACTCAGTCGCGTTACGGGTTTCTGCCGCAGCGAGTCGCCGCCTATTCGGCCAAGGAATACTTCAACAATCTCCGTCAACAATTTCCTGACTACACTTACCGGGAAGCCACGCTCAACCCGACCAACCTCGCCGACCGCGCCGACGACTGGGAAGCGGAAGTGGTCCGCCACTTCCGCGACAACGCCGATGTCAAGGAGCTGATCGGCGAACGCGATACCGCAGTCGGCAGGACTCTCTATCTGGCGCGGCCGATACGTATCGCCGATGAAGCCTGCCTCGAGTGCCATAGCAGTGTCGCTGTGGCACCGCAGAGCATGCTCGACAAGTACGGCACAGCAAACGGCTTCGGCTGGCAGCTCAAGGACATCGTCGGTGCACAGATCGTCAGTGTGCCCTATGCCGTGCCGGTGCAGCGCGCGAACGCCGCGCTGAGCAGCTTCGTGCGTGTCCTGGTGGGTCTGTTCGTGTTTCTGTTCGTGGTCGGCAATATCCTGATGAGCACACTGGTCGTGCGACCGATCCTCAAGCTGTCCACCATCGCCGATCAAGTCAGCAAGGGAAACATGGATGCGCCGGAGTTTCCGGCCAAGGGTGGCGACGAGATCGCCGCGCTCGGGTTGTCCTTCAATCGCCTGCGCATCAGCCTGCGTAAGGCCATATTGGCCCTGCGCGAAGTGCCTTAGTCAGGCGGGCGCAGCCAGCGGCAACCCGTAAGGAACTTGCGGCGGTCAGTTTCGCACTCGATCTGTCCTCCGAGCGCCTCGAGCAGCGCATCCACGCTCGGGGCAGCAGCCGCAGCGCGGTGCACCGCAATCTGGGCGAACGGCCCGATGTAGGCCGCCAGGTCCGACTCCAGGCGGCGAAGATTCGCCGTTTCGATCATCACGCGCGGGTACATCTGGCCGGGCCTGGGATCGGGGGGCGGCGACGGTGTATCCCGCCGCGGCGGCGGATTGGTCGGCGTCGCCAGCAGCGTGTTCAGGCAGGTAACCAACCTCGCGTAGTGAGGCTCCAGGGGCGGCGGAAAGGCATCGAGCCATTGATTACCGCCGAGAAAGTATTCGAGGCTGGCCGCGGGCGCGATGTCCTCGATCCGAAATGGTACGACCCGGACTCCCCGGTGGACGGCGAGCATCACTTCACGGCGCACCTGTGGCGAGCTGTTGGCACTGGCTGAGAAAATCAGCACCATCACCTTAGCCACGGTGATGGCGTTGACAATCTCCGCAGCCCATTCCATACCGCCCTGCACGTCGCGCGGAGCAATCCAGCACGCAATGTCGCGGGATTCGACGTGCGCCACGAGATCGTACGCCGCGTCCCGATCGGACTTCGTGCAGTAGCTGACGAAGATGTCGCCCCGCGCCATTCAGATCCCCGGCAGCGCGCGGACGAGGTGTTCGCGCTCGGCTTTTCGGTTGTCCACTCTGAGTACCACTGCTGCAGGCACCTCAGTCAGGCACTCCCCTGCGGCAGGTCCTTTAGCCGGTTGTCGTTGAGCTTCCCCTATCCTCGTAGTGGTCTGCAACACTCAGTCAGCGACAAAGTAGCGGATGGGGGGCTTCCAACGCAACCTTCAGCGCTGCCGCCTGTCCCGAGCCCAGTGCGGGGTTGCGGGGTTTCGATTGCAAGATCGCCCGGCCCGATGAGATAGCCTAGCTCGCATCGCCCCTGTGCCAGTGCGGCGCAGCAAATGAGCCAATTCAGGCCCGAAATGTGAACGTCGTTGCCGATTTGCCGCAAGCCCGTGATGGTGAGAACCTTCCGTAACAGCGTTGTGGACCGCGGGACCAGTACCCAATGAATGACACCCGCCGGCTGTGTTCGCTCATTTGGCTTCGACCTACCCAACCATGTCGCGATCCAAAGTAGTCATCAGCTACACGCAGCCCGACTGGGACCTGGCGCGCGAGCTCGTGACGCACGTCGAGGCCCATGGCATCGATTGCTGGATAGCGGGACGGGATGTTCCGTTCGGGGCCGACCGGGCGACAGAGATCGTCAACGCCATCGCCACGGCTCGAGTGATGGTGCTGGTGTTCTCCGCCAGCGCCAACTCCTCGACCGATGTACACCGCGAAGTGGAGCGCGCCTTTGACCGAGGGGTGCCCCTGTTGCCGTTTCGAATCGCTGACGTCGCGCCCTCATCGAGCCTCGAGTACTTTCTGAGCGGTCAGAATTTTCTCGATGCCTACCCGCCTCCCCTCGCGCCGCATTACGCAAGACTGTGTGCCTGCCTGAACACGATACTGGCGAGCCCGATTGCTGCGACGCAGCCTTCCGACACCACACCACCGCCGGCCCCCGCGCCTCACGCGAGCGAGGTGTGTCGACTCTACTTTGAAGGCGAGAGTCTTCGCCACCTCGAATCTGAGCTCGCGGCCCACATCGGACCGTTTGCAGAGTACGCCGTGAGGCACGCCGCCAAAGCGGCATCCGACATCGATGCGCTGCTTGATCAGCTGGGCAAACACATTGATTCCGACACGGAGCGTCAGCATTTCGTCAGCAGCTGCGGGCGCTGGCTGCATGCGGCCGGCGACGCTTCCGTGGCCCAGGCAGCTCTGCCAAAGACGACCGCGGCACAGCGCGCTGTGAATACGCAGCAAGAGCTCGAGACAGTCGCCAGCGACGGACCGACAGAGATGCGGTGGGCGCTGCCAGGCGCGCGCTCGGCACTTGCAGACGCGTCGGTGTCGCCTGCAGAAGCGCCGTCGGCAGCTCCAGGCGCATCCGCAGTTCAGTCGCAAGCTGCCGTTGACGAGAACGTTCAGTTCACGGTCTTTCGTCCGCGGGAGCTGGTGCCCGATGAATGGCAGCCGCTGCTGGCATTCACACACCTCGCTTCAGAACGCTCAGACGTCGAAGTGAAGAGACAGGCGGAGGCCGTGTTGAAACATGCCATCGCCGAGTACCGGCAGGTGGTGCAGGACGCACAGGACGCTGTGCCGCGCGATGAGGTGCTTACACTGGTGCCTAAGGTACCGGGCGTTGAATTCGAGCCGGCCGAGCGAGACTTCCCCTGCCGCGGCACGGTGCACCTCGAAATGTTTCTGGCACGCGCACTACCGCAGCTGCCTGCGCAGACAGCACGCGGCATATTGTCAGTTCACTTGGGCACGCACGCGATCGCCGAGCTGCCGCTGACCATGGTCGTGGCGGCGCCACGCACCACCGACGCGGCGAGCCCTCAATCCTGACTTCTGCTGATGGAAAGGCAGGGTCGAACCGAACCCTCGACCTCGGTTCCGGGTAGGCACCTGGGCACGGGCGGGACACCCAGAACGGCAGCTGTCGGGAAGCCGGCCCGGCCCGCGGCGGACGCCATGTCCGCGTAGTAGCGGCAAGAAGCGCCATCAATCGCGGGCGGTGCTTTCGTCGGCGGAGTAAACTAAAATATCTGTGAACCGGATGCCGAAGGTCGCCGGGTATCGTCGGGACTTTCACGCCTCCATCGCACCGGAGCTGCGATGAGCCACTGGCGCAGAAAACCGTTCGTTGTAGAGGCATGGCAGTTCATGCCGGCCGGACAGTCCGAGGAACTGCCCGCATGGATCGAC
>Ga0210394_10008527_pt1 | contig 10519 bp, 14 predicted proteins | sample IncBWC12MmetaG_FD_160121 | JGI IMG/M metagenome (GOLD analysis project Ga0210394, IMG submission 160121) | Forest soil microbial communities from Barre Woods Harvard Forest LTER site, Petersham, Massachusetts, United States - Inc-BW-C-12-M | ecosystem: Environmental > Terrestrial > Soil >... | reverse complement strand
AGTTACCTTCAGCCGCTCGACCGTGTCGTGCCGATGGTCTCAACCGACGACGTCGGTCGCGCCGCCGCAGCGCTACTGCAAGAGCGCTGTGAGGGCAAGCGTGTAGTCGAGCTCGAGGGCCCGCAGCGCGTCTCGCCGAATGCTCTGGCCGCAGCATTCGCCAAAGCGTTAGGGACACCAGTGCGTGCTGAGATCGTGCCGCGCGAACAGTGGGAAGGGATCTTCCGCGCCCAAGGCATGAAGAATCCCACTTCCCGCATGCAAATGATCGAGGGAGTTAACGCGGGCTGGATCGACTTTGCCGACCGCGGCGCACACGCCCGCAAGGGTTCCATCAGCATCGAGCAGGCGATTACAACCCTCATCCAGAGACAACGCGCATGAACCACATAACCACTTGCCTCAGAACCGGCCACATCGCGGCGGCCTCTCTCGTCTTCGGGCTCGCTATTGCGGGCGCACAGGCCTCCCGCGCCGTTGATCACTCACAGGAATACAAAGCCATGTCAATGAAAGACGATCTTGCCCACCGCTCCCCGGACATCCACTGGCCTAGCGGCTTCGAGCCGGAGAAGGCCGATCTGTTCGCCCACAATGACCTGATCATTAATGCGTCTTGTGAGCGAGTGTGGACACATATCACCGAAGCGAGCCGGTGGCCGATCTGGTACCCCAACTCCAAAGATGTCGAAATCCAGGGCGCGGATCCGGTGCTCCAGGACGGCACAGTTTTCCGGTGGACCACGTTCGGCTTGGCGATCGAAAGCAAAGTGCACGAGTATGTATTGAACCGGCGCCTGGGATGGTACGGCTACGTGCCGGGAGCCAAGCCGAGCTTCTATCACTCCTGGTATCTGGAGCCTGAGGGCACCATGTGCCATGTCGTAATGGACGAGGCCGGGATTGGAAAGGATGCGGCGGACCTTCGCAAGAGTGATGAGACGCTCATGCACCGCGGACACGATCTTTGGCTGGCGACATTGAAGTGGGTGGCCGAGGCGAAGTACGACTCTGGGGCGCGAACTAGCAGCGGCCTGCTCAAGGGCACTGCGGGAGTAAACCCATGAAATTCCGGCTTCGCGCGATTCTCGGCGCAATCATCGTTATCGGCATAATCACGGCCAGCCTGCTCTACGCTTATCGGGACCAGGCGGTCCCCGTCGCGGCGATGGGGCTGAATTACGTACGCTATTGGTCCGCGCCCGTCGGGACTCTTGAAACGGAAGTCGCGCAGACGACAACTGCGTCGCAGCCGTCCGCGCCGACGGCTTCGGCCGCGCCCGAGGTTGCTTCGTCCGGAACCGAGGGAGTCTGGCCGAGCTACAACAGGACACTCACGTCGAACCGCTTCTCGCCGCTGAGTCAAATCAACAGAACGAACGCCGACAAGCTCAAAGTTCTGTGCACTTATGACACCGGGCTACATACCGGCTTCACGTCCGGGCTGCTCGAGGTGGACGACGCCCTGATTTTCGCGACCGAGTACGACCTATTCTCAATCGATCCTGCGACATGCCGCGAGAAGTGGAGGACGCATGAGGATTACACGCCAGCCACTTTTTCGGACGCCAATCGCGGTGCGGCGTATCTGGACGGCATGCTCTTCCGCGGCACGCAGGACGGCCGCGTGCTCGCCTACGATTCGAAGACGGGTAACCGCTTCTGGCGAACCTCAATCGCCGATCCGAAAAAGGGCGAGTACGCGCCAGGCGCCCCCATCGCCTGGAATGGCTTAGTCTTCATCGGCATCGCGGGAGGCGATACCAAAGGTGTGAAGGGACGCATGTACGCTTTGAACGCCAAGACCGGGAAAATCGCCTGGGAATTCTATCTCGTGCCGAAAAGCCCCGGGGATCCGACGCGCGGACCCGAGGGCGCGTCTCCGCTCAACACCTCAACGTGGGGCAACAGTCCGGGAGTGCCGATCACCGGCGGCGGCACCTGGTCTTCTTACAGCTTGGACCCGGATACGGGTCTGCTGTATGTGCCGGGTGGCAATCCCGCGCCCACTTTCGCGGCCGGCCTGCGGCCGGGATCCAACCTTTATAGCGGCTCGGTTGTGGTGCTCGACGCAAATACCGGCGCCTATAAGAATCACTTCAAGATCGTGCCGAAGGACTGGCACGATTGGGACGTTTCCAGCGCCCCCGCGATCATCCGCACCGCGGGTGGCAAGAACGTGCTCTCGGTCGCTCCGAAGGACGGCCACCTGTACGGCTTCGACCTTGATACGAACGCCTTGCTCTATCGGACGCCGGTCACCCGCATCGAAAATGTAGATGCGCCATTTTCCCCTGGCAAGCCCGTCCACTTCTGTCCCGGCGCAACCGGCGGCGCCGAGTGGAACGGCCCCGCTTACGATCCCCAGACCAACCTCGTTTACGTCGGTGAGGTCGAGTGGTGCACAACGGTTTCGCTCAAGCCGGCGGAGAAGATCGCGGCCGCCGAGCCTGCAACGCTGTGGTTCGGCGAAGCGTCGATCAACCCTTTCTACATGGCTGGCAAACCGGATCGCGTCTTCGACTGGGCGGGTTGGACCTACGCAGTCGACGCCGACACGGGCGCCTGGCGATGGAGAGCCAAGACGAATTACCCGATTCAAAGCGGCATGACGCCGACGGCGGGTGGCGTCGTCTTCTTCGGCGACATGGGCGGCAAATTCTATGCGCTCGATGCTACGGACGGGCACAAATTGTGGGGTCAGAAGATTGGCGGCGCGATCGGCGGCGGCGTCATCACGTACGCCGTCAATGGTACGCAAAAGGTCGCCGTCGCGACTGGCCTCATCGAAATCCTTTGGCCGACAGAGATCACAACCGCGAAGGTGTCGGTGCTCGGATTGGAGTAGCGCCTAGGGGTCCCGCCTCGTCGGAGGTTGGCGTCGCATTTCGATACGTAACTCGGCCTAACAGCGAAGGAGATATTCTCATGGTTGTCAGCAGACGTACCCCGACAGCCACTTTTTCGGCAGCGCTCTGACATGTCGCAAACCCACCTCGATGTGAGCCCATGCGTGACCAAGCGCCAGTGATGAATAAGCGTGACAGTTCTCCATCGCGCGCTTCGATCCGGCGCACGATTGATCTCCGCGTACTCATCCTGGCCCTCGCAGCATTCGCGATCGGCACGGACGCGTTCATCATCGGTGGAATTCTACCGAGGATCGCGCACAGTCTCTCCGTGAGCATCGGCAAGGCCGCCCTCGTCGCGTCGGTATTTTCCCTGTCTTATGCACTTGGCTCTCCCGTCGTTTCGGCCCTAAGCGCGCGCTCGCGGCGCTCCAGCCTCATCATCGGCGGCCTGGCCGTGTTCTCAGCCGCCAATCTGTTGTCGGCCTTGTCGCCAACATTGGCGTGCCTTCTGGCGACACGTGTCATTGCTGCACTCGCGGCGGGGCTCGTGGCGCCGGCCTGTTATGCGCTCGCCTCAAGGCTCGGTCCGTCTCATAATCGCGGAAAGACGTTGGGGATCGTCGCTGCTGGGTTTACGAGTGCCATCGTCTTGGGCGTACCGCTCGGGGTCTTTCTCGGCAAGTACACCGGCTGGCGGGGCTCGCTGATTTTCGTCGCGATACTCGGAGCCCTAGCCGCGCTTGCCATGTTCGGCGCGCGCGTGCCAGAGCCTGACGCCACCAGTAATGCATCCAGCCTCTCCGAACAACTGCGGATTTTGAGCCGCCCCGAAACCGTCATCGTCCTTGCGCCGTTTCTAATTTGGTCCGTCGCCAACTTCGGGCTTTATACATTCATCGCCGCAATTCTGGGACGCCGACTGTCAGCAACAGCCGTTCCGCTCTTGTTGCTGCTGTTCGGATTGGGTTGCATGGCCGGCAACTTCATCGGTGGCGCGCTCTCCGACCGGTATGGCCTCCGATGGCCCACGATCATCGGTCTAGTGATGTTGACTTGTGCCCTCGCGACCATCGGGCTGGCCAGTTCGTCGCTAATTGAGGCGGGCGTCACTATGATTTGGTGGGGTGTCTGCATGGCCGCACTTTTTACACTTCAACAGCAGCGCGTCATTGCGGTGTATCCCAAACAGCCGAATTGGGCGCTTGCTCTGAACAATTCTGCTCTATATCTGGGCGCGTCGATTGGAGCGGCAGCAGGGGGAGTGGTCATATCGAAGGCGTCCCTTGCTGTTCTTGCCCCCACGAGCGCTGCCGTGGCAGCCTTGGGTTTGCTGGCGCTTCTAGTCTTACCTCGGGCGGAGCGCGGGCCACCACCCGAGGTCAATCCCATTCGCGGTGCGCATCCAATCCAGGAAGAGCAGTAAGCCTTTCGAGTTCATCTAATCCATGACACGGCGGCACCGGGCTGATGGGCTGATCAAGGCTGTGGCGCGTACACGTTCGAGGATGGACCAGGACCGATCGCTCTGACCGCGACGCATCGGGCAAATCGAGTACTCGAGCTGGGTACCGCACTGGGCTACACGCGTGCTGTCTCGCGGCGGCGGGCCCCGACACATGCGCGGATTCGATCGAAATGGACCCGCGCGTCCGTCGGGCGCCTCGGCCGCGAAGAGTTCGCGAGCTCGGCGGCTCATCTACGCCACTCGAGGCACCACGACGGCCACGACCGCCCAGGGCGAAAAGTCCTTGTAAGTCTTTTCGTGGATGACCTCATGGAACTCGCGATGCAGCGGATTCGGTGCGACGCCAGGCTCGACCAGATCCACCATGACGCCGCCCTTGAATCCCGTCAGGACGTCCGGAGCAACCGTTATCACATCGGTGAAGTCGGATGCCCTGCACTTCGGCAGCGGCGCGTCGTGGCCCACGAAAACGCCGAGGTGCTCAGTGCCCTTGAAGTTGTCGAGCCGCTGCCGCTGTTGCACACCCGATGCCGTGCCTCGAAGCTGAGTATAGCCCAAGCTTGTCGGCGGCCCGGTAGTCGGTTCTTAAGTCTCCGCGTATTGTGAGCGGCGCGGACACGGATTAGTTAGCGGCAGGCGAGGGCGGACAAGAATCTGTATAGGGCCAAATTCCGACGGCCATCCGGGCGTGAAGCGGAGGATCTGTGGGACCAACAACGCTATTCGATAAATCGTTTCTTCAATCGCTTTCGGTTGACGAGTCGGTCTGGTTCGCGCATTTCTTCTACCCCGTTATTTGCCCGCTTTTTTATGTTGAGACGCTTGCCGATCTCGAAAAGGCAGTGCGTGAGGGACGCACCCCTGAAGATGAGGTCGGGATAATCGCGGCCAAGTTTCCTGAGACCAGCGCGGCCCCTTGTCCGCACCATATGAGTCTTGCCTAGGCGACCTATTGGGATTTCCGGTGCCGATGACCGGCCAGGTACCGCGAGAAGGGGGCCGGACAGCTGTGGTTGAGGGTAAGCGCGCCATTGTCTACGACCGGTCACCGACGGAGACGGCTTTCTCAAGATGGCAAGAAGGGAAATTCCTCCAAATTGAGCGCGAGAACGCTCGCAGGTGGCGCGCGGGTCTAAAGCAGGTTGACTTGAAGGTAAGTGCCGACAAGCTTAAAGAGACCGGCATCGACGCAACGAATTGCAGGAGTCTTGACCATGCATACGCTTTAGCTCGCGGGATGGTCGAGCGGACAGAAAAGCCTTGGCAACGCATCGCACTCGCAGTGGCGATTCTTGAATTACCGCGCGACTATGAGTATCGAGTAGTTGAACGCTGGAATATTTAGGGGAAGAAATCGCTTGCTGATTTCGCGACCTACGCGGCACACGTTATAGCTTGTGATCTCTTCTTCCACTTTGCGCTTGCAGGTGGACACATCGGCACGAGTCGTCCCTCGAATCGGGTAGACATCGCCTATCTGAACTACCTGCCCTTCGCCAATATTTTCGTATCGAGTGACACATTGCACCGCCGCACCGCCCCTCAATTCCTGAACCCAACGCAACGCTTTGTTTGGGGGCCGGATCTGAAAGCCGACCTGGCACGAATCAACACGCACTTCTCAGAATTCCCCGAGGAGGTAAAGACGCGCGGCATTATGGCCTTTGGACACGCTCCGCCGAAACGCGAAGGCTCGCTGGTTCGCGAACTGCGAGCGCAATTTATGGGAGCCAAGTATGACGACCGGTCTCCAATCATCCCGCGTGGCGATGAACAGGAGGCCCAGATCGTCGAAGAGGTCAATTGTTTTGTCGAATCGGCCCCAGTGGCGGAGGGTTGTGTGCCCATTGGCTCAGCCCCATTCCCGCAGAGCGGTGTTCCAGTTTCAGGCGATGAGGAGATGGAGTCTGTGGTTATTCAGCGCAAGATCCGAAGGAAACGAGGTTCGTGGTGGCAAGTTGGCAAAGACATTGACAAGACAGGGTGATTGAGGACTGCTCAAGTCAATGGCTTATGAACCCGGAGCAGGCCCCCGTTCGACTTGCTGGAGATTGCGTAACCTTCGTGACATTGTCCGACGAGCGGCGCGGATGCGCCGCGAGGAAGGGAGGTTTTCGTGCAGATAGAATGGATTCAGTGTATGACGTATGAGAGCGCCAAGGACTATTGGGGTATCATCTAACTACACGAGTGGGACGGAAAGCCGTTTTACTGGGGAAAAGCAGAGAAGAGCTTCTTTGGAGGCCATAAGCGCAATGACGGTGGTTTACATGCCAGCGGGCGCTACAACAGCGGCTACCGACATTGGATCGAGGGATGCCTTCGGCACGGCGCGTCACTTTACGTTGGTAAGCTTGACAAGGATGCACTCGCCGCGATTGATGAAATCGAGAACTATCTCATCCATACCTATGGACATGAGATGAACACGAGAGTGTATGCGCCATCCCAAGCGCTCCATATCATCCATGTCGGTCGTGTGCCTCGGTGCATTGGTACTTGAGGGGCGATACCTCTGAGCGGAGTGCTATATCCCGCTCTCCGCCAGCGAACATTCGGTGCGCGGCCCGCGCGGTCACTCCCAGCCCGACTCAGGCCGGTGGATCGGGGAACGTCTTCAATGCCTCCTGCACGGCGAGAAGAAGCTGAAGTGCATGTGCAATGGCTATGCTGTAGACCCTTTTGTGATCGAGCTCCGCGTAGCCGTGCGCGAGAATGTTGCGGAACCCTATGATGTCGCGGGCGTGAGGAATCGTTTCCGCAACGGCGGGCGCCACTCGGTAGAGGTTGCTCATGGCCTCACCGCAGACTTCCAGCACGCGTTCCACCGCCGCTCTGGTCTTCTCGTCCGCCAGGTACTGCTCTAGACTGAATCCGGACGTGAAACGTACTGCCGCGGCGGCATAATGCTCGATGTCTTCGAGGTAGACACCAGGATCACGCTGCGACATAGATCGACGATTTGCTTTGCTCGATGTAATAGCGCAACCGGCGGTTGCGGATCGCTCGCAACTCCACCAAATCCACCGAGCGTTGGAATAAAGCCTCCAGCGATTCTTTCAGGTCCAGAAAGTTAGAGAAACTGTCTGCAGCTTGTGCCTCGAACTCGACTAGGACGTCCACATCGCTGCGCATAGCATCGAAGTCGTCGCGGAGTATCGATCCGAACGCTTCCAGGCTACGCACGCCGTGAAGACGGCATAGTCTGGCGATGGCCTCGCGATTGTTTTCGATCAGCGGATGCATAAAGAAAGTCTAGCATGGGCCCAAACGACGACGCCGAGAGGCGCGTTGAGATCGCCACTGCCCGTCATTTCGGCCTACGTAAAAGCGGCTAGGCCCGCGGGCGGATCAAGTGCGGTAGTATCCCCTCGATTTGACGTCTCGCCAGTGCTACGGCCCGTGGAAGGTGCGGTTTTACTAGTGTGGACAATGGGTTAGACTTGCCGGAGCCATCGGTAGCCGTAGCGGATCCGTGATACAAAGATCAAGTCCTACCCCCGCTACCAATTCTCAAGATTTTTCTTGATAAATTAGATACTTACAGGCGCAGGTACAAATCACGTGCCGCTGGCGCTATCCACAATATTGTTAATGTCGCATCGTCGAAAGGGCCTTGATGCCGACATCTTGCGAGTAGCTGCGGCGCGGTATCAAGTCTTTTAGACTCCTCGTCATGACCGAGGAACTCGATGTTCTCAGAATAATCAGCGAGCGGCTGCGCGCAGCCGATGTTCCCTTCATGTTGACGGGCTCATTTGCACTTGGGTATTACGGCAAGCCGCGCATGACCCGCGATCTCGACTTTGTCGTGGCACTGATGGAACGGCACGTCGACGCTCTTGTGAGCGCATTCTCCACGGACTTCTACATCGATGAGGATGCAGCGCGTTCTGCGATCAAGTCGCAGCGCATGTTCAGTCTCATGCATCTGGATAGCGCGATCAAAGTTGATTTGATCGTACGGAAGAATTCGGAGTATCGGCACGCAGAGTTCGAGCGGCGCAAGCTGGTGGAGATTGCCGGAATATCGACGTGGATCACGAGCCGCGAAGACCTGATTCTTTCGAAGCTTGTTTGGGCACGCGACACGGGCTCGGAGATGCAACTGCGCGATGTCCGAACGCTGATCGACGAATCCGTTGATTGGTCCTATCTGAAAGACTGGGCTGCAAAGTTGGGCGTCGCCGCCAAACTGGATGAGCTCTCGAAGTGAACGATACCTCCCCCGAAATGGACAAAATGGTTGCCGAGCGCTACAAGCTCATGACGCCCGATAGGCGCATGAGAATCGCCTCCTCGATGTTCGAGACGGCGCGAGCCATCATCGAGTCTTCGCTGCCTCTCAACCTGACACGTCGAGAGCGACGCCTTGCATTCGCTAAAAGGTTGTACGCCGGCGAGCTGCCCGATGCAGCGTTGCTGGCATTCGCCGAGTGGAATGGCTGAAATTTCGAGATTGAAGAATATCTTCGCTTAGGTCCAGTTCGTCAGGGCAAAAAAATAAGTTGACTTTGCGAAAGTCAACAACTAGAGTCGCGCCCCATGTTCAAACAGACGCATAGTCATTTCATTTATTGCCCGACCTTGGTCGAGGTCGCGACTGTGCGCCCCGACAATAGACTCGGGCAAAAATCAGGTATGACAGTCGATTGACGATGCGTGGCCCCCGGTGCCATGCCGGGGTCCAGAAAAGAGGGAAAAATCCCTCTAGATTCCCACTCCGAAACCCAATCACCGGTTGTTCTTTAACAACTTGGGAAAGTATTGAGCGGGCTTGGCCGAGAGGCTAGGCTTGCGGTTTCCACCCGCAATACGCGAGTTCGATTCTCGCAGCCCGCTCCGCTTTATTTTCAATTCCGAGGTGGCAGAGCGGTAATGTTCCCGGCTGTTAACCGGAGGATCGCGTAAGCGACGTAGGTTCAATCCCTACCCTCGGAGCCAATCTAAGACCTACTAAGCATCTGGTGAGGCTGGCGAGCTGTCTACTCGCTGAGATGGATTCGATTTCCATGTGGGTCGCCAATATGCCCCTTTAGCTCAGACGCGAAGAGCACCCGGCTTACATCCGGGCGGTCGAAGGCACTCAATCTTCAGGGGGCACCAATAATGCGTCGTTAGACGGGGACGGATCCCGGTCGGGCCGTAACCCCGGCATCCTAGCGGGTCTGCTTGGTTCGACTCCAAGACGACGCACCACTTATGAGTCCTTAGCTCAATTGGCAGAGCACCTGGCCCTTACCCAGTAGGTTCTCGGATCGTTGCCGAGAGGACTCACCAAAACTTCGTCGTGATGTGAGTAAACGGCCGTAGGGACTTCACGATACAGTCCACTGGGGGCGAAGCTCCAACGTTATCGGGGATGTGTGTTGGGACACAGGTCGCTTCTGCAAAGCAGCCGTGAGGATTCGATTTCCTACATCTCCACCAATTTGGTCGCATCATGCTAAAGGTCAGGCAACCGGCTTTTCACCCCGGAAATGAGAGTTCGAGTCTCTCTGCGACTACCAATTTGCTCCTATAGGTTAGTGGCTAGACCGACTGATTCTCAATCAGTAGATCAGGGTTCGATTCCCTGTTGGAGCGCCAATCATGCCTCGATGGGTAAACAGGCAGACGCTGGATCGAGAGTCCAGCGTCGAAAGACGTGCCAGTTCAATTCCAGATCGAGGCACCAATTTTATGCCGGCGTGGCGGAATGCATACGCACTGCGCTTAGAACGCAGCGCCTTCGGGATTGCGAGTGGGTTCAACTCCCATAACCCGCTCCAATTCAGCCTCGCCGAGGGAATGCGGCCCAGCTGACCGGCGACAATTATAACTGCCGGTCGCGTTGCCTCATCTAGCGAGCGTCGGAAGAAGTAATTGACGCCGGCCAGCCCAGCGCCTTCTAAGCGCACGGATAGCGGTTCGAGTCCGCTCGAGGCGACCAATTTGTCGCGGCCGGCGGACGGTACTCTGCCTCCTACGCAGAACATCGCTATTTCGAATCTCTCTCGCGATCCCATTTGCGTCAGTAGCCCAATCCGGAGGCCGGAAAGTTAAAATCTCCGACAGTGCTGGTTCGAATCCAGCGTCACGCACCACGCGCTAGTAGCCCAACTCGGCAGAGGCATTACTCTCAAAAAGTAATCAGTCTTGGTTCGAATCCAAGGTAGCGCACCACTTCAACAAAGGAGCCAGTCATGACGTAGTTACCATC
>Ga0210394_10008525_pt1 | contig 10520 bp, 8 predicted proteins | sample IncBWC12MmetaG_FD_160121 | JGI IMG/M metagenome (GOLD analysis project Ga0210394, IMG submission 160121) | Forest soil microbial communities from Barre Woods Harvard Forest LTER site, Petersham, Massachusetts, United States - Inc-BW-C-12-M | ecosystem: Environmental > Terrestrial > Soil >... | reverse complement strand
TCCGGGATTGAGCCACTCCGCTTTGCCCAGAATTTCGACCCCAGGCAAATCGTTGGCGACGCGCTCGAGGCGAAGCAACGGAGTATTGCCAATGCGATCCAAATTTCGTTGCCCCAGGCTGGGCTTACGCATGGGATCATTTTCGCCTGTAAGTTCCCCAGAGCGGGCCGCTTCAGCGATCTTTCGATACATACCATGCATAATAAAACTATAAGAGCCGTGACCTAGGTAATGTCCCGTACAAGCGAAATTAGGAACTAAAAACTGTTGATTAGATTATAAGAGAGGTACTTGGTTTCATCGAAGATGCTGGGCAACCTACTTTTTTCAGAAAGCCGCATCTAACTTAATCGAGAACGAAGGACACAATGGCATCAAAAGTAGAAGAACGCACTTATGAAGAAGCTCTAAATTGGCTTCGTGACCACGGCTTTGATCTGATCGAGGCGCCGGGCACGCAAGGCCGAGTATTCGTGAAAAAGTACAACGTATCAGCCGCCATCCAAAAGGACGGCGACGACCACGTTAAAATTTTCGCTTATCCCGGCTATCTGATTAGCGGCGAGATTTCGAAGTTGGTGAATAAGGGATACCAGCAGTTTCTTAAGACGTCCAAGACCGAAGTTCCAGCGACCGCGGACCATTTGAAAGCGTTACAGCAATTCACCGAGGAATTAAAGGAAGGCTTGGGTCTGCCGACGCTCTACAACGAATCGCTCGGCACGGTTAGCGAGTCTTATCAGTACGACCGCATCGAGAATCGCGATAAGCCAGCCGAAGCTCGGCCCAAGCGTCCTTGGGAAAAGGCCGGCGTTATCGCTGCTGCAGCGAAAAAAGGCCGGGCTTAAGCCTCTCGCGTGTGTCCTTTCATACTTATTTTAATTGCTGAAGCTTCGATGAAGCCAACTGCGCGGCTTCCGTGGCGGGATTTTCTTTTTGGATGGTCTCGTAGATTCGTTTAGCTTCGAGTGGCTGATTGTCGGACTGATAAGTTGCGGCCAATTCCATCTGCGCCGCCGCCTTGCCTACTGTGGTAGTCGGCTTCGCGGCTAGTTGCTTGTAAAGTTCGATGGCTTGCTTGTTCCGTCCAGTGTTGCGATAAACCGATGCCAGCGCCATTTTCGCCAGCGCGGCCACATCGCTGTTGGCAGACGAAATCACTTTCTGAAATTCGCGCTCAGCCGATGCGTTATCGCCGAGATCTGCCGATGTCAGGCCAAGAAAATAGTGAGCGAACTCGGCTGAATGGGTGTGCGGATATTTGTCGACAATCGCTTGAAACTGTTTGTGAGCCGCAGTCGCGCGCTCCGCGACGCTGGCAAAGCTGCGCGCGTCAGGCTGTGCGGGCATGTTCGGAGGACGCACCGGCGTATTCAGGGTGCGCACGGCCACGCTCATATCGAGGCTGGCCTTCTGATCCTGCTGGCCCAAGTAGTACCAGGACCCGACAACGGCGGCAACCACAACAAGCACGATAATCGCTGCGACAACCAGCTTGTTCTTGTGTTCAACCGACCAGTGCGCGGTTCTCTCGGCCGCGTCGATGGTGACCCGGCTGAACCGGTCCTGCTTTAATTGATGACGAGTTTCTGCGCGCACGAACTTCCCTTCTAAACACGTTTGCGTGGGATTGTCAGTCTTTGAGTTTAACAGGCGAAAATCAGCAGCGTCAAAGGGTTGCTGTCAGCAGGTCAGCTTCGCTTACGATCGTGCCACCTGGATTTAGTGGCTTTTCAGGCGGATGAGCCCGACAATGATGTTCAGGACTTTTTCCACTGCCTTGACAAACAAGACGACGACAAGATCACCCGAGAAAAAATAAAGCGCGCATGCCGCGATAAGACCAGTAATTGCCGCGACAAGCGTGTATTGCCAGGATTTGCTCACTGCCATTCGCGCTGGAAAGTCAAAAAAGCGAGCCGCCCGAAATCAGGCGGCCCTTCCCACTTCGTGGCGAGGCGCTTGATACCGTAGAGACGTTGCTGGCAACGTCTCTACCGCGATGAACTGCTACCGTGGGGTCTGTTCCAACAGACCCTGCTCCGCTTTTTCCTGGCATTCGATGCAATGACGGGTCCATGGCACTGCTTCGAGGCGCTTGGCATTGATCTCTTTACCGCACGAGATGCACTCGCCAAAGCTGCCCTCCCGGATGCGCGACAGAGCGCCCTCGACCATCTGCAAAAGCTGACGGTCGTTATTGCTCTGGTGAAAGAGAAACTCTTTGGTGTAAGAGCTGGCTGCGCGGTCGGCGATGTCCTGCGCCGAGTCTTCATCGACTGTGCGGCCGTCCTGCTCGGTACGCGATACCATGCGGCGCAACTCCTGTTGCCGCGTTTCCAGCCTCTTTTTAAATGATTCCAGCTTCTTTTTATCCATGGATAATAACTTCACTATTGTGGCCCTTCCTAGCTCGTTCCTGCCTATGAGGCCAAACGAAGATAATATGCGTCTAAAATGAGATGCGTCAACTGGCGTTAGGGATTCGACGGCGGGCGGAAATCTGCAGGCTTAACCGATCACTAATCGCCGTTTGGAAACTGGTTCCGTACAAATGCTAACGCTTCCTCCTTATTGTGCAGCAGTCCTTCCAGTTGCCCGTCCTCTACCGCTGCGAGAATTTTCTTGAATTGAGGACCCGGGGCGAAGCCGGATGAAATCAAGTCATCTCCAGTGATCAATGGTGTCGGCCTCATTGCCGCTGCTGGCATGGCATTCATCTTCTCGCGTGTGAAATTGTATGAAGTCAGGTCGCCATGGCTGGACAGACAATCCATACGATGCAGCTCCAGGTGTTCGTCGAAGCGCGGCATGCGGACGAATCTCTTGAACGTCGACTCCTTCATCTGCTGAACGTGCGCGAAGCGCATGTGGTTGTCGACCAGCCCCAGAATTTGATCAGTGTCGTCGTTCGAGAAGCGTAGACGCTCACAGATTTCTTCCGCCATCTTGACGCCGACATCGACGTGGCCATCAAACCGGATGCGGTCCGGCGCAATCCGAAACGTCGGCGGCTTGCCCACATCGTGCAGCAGCGCACCCCACGCCAACGTGACCGGAGACGGATGCGGCAGTTTGTCCAGCAATAGCAGTGTGTGTACAAACACATCGCCTTCAGGATGGAATTGAGACGGCTGCTCGACTCCCTTCATTGCTTCGATCTCAGGCAAGACTTCGTGTAACAATCCGGTTTCGTCGAGCAGAAGAAAAGCCTGACGTGCATGGCCCTCAATCAGCATCCTGCTAAGCTCATCGCTCACGCGCTCCCGGGAAACCTGATGAATCTGCGGCGCCAACTCTCGAATGGCTTGGAATGTTTTTGGCTCAATTGTGTAGCCGAAACGCGCCGCAAATCGGATACCACGTAACATCCGCAGCTTGTCCTCGGCGAAGCGCCTCTCTGGATCGCCAATAGTTCGAATGATTCCCGCATCGAGGTCTTTGCGTCCGCCGACATAATCCAGAACCTCGTTCGTGAGTGGATCCAGTAGCAGTCCGTTGATCGTGAAATCGCGGCGCTCCACATCTTCACGAGGATCTTTACTGAAACGAACTTCATCAGGATGACGGCCGTCGCTGTATCCGACGTCGCAGCGAAACGTGGCAACTTCAACCACATTGGCTTTGGGCGAGACGTAAGAAACTACGTCTGCACAGCCAGGCGTCTCTGTAAAAACGCTGCTTGCAACATCCGTTTCCGGCGCAGGAATCAGCACCACGCCGAACTGCGCGCCGACTGCATAAGTCTCAGGAAAAATCCGCATCACCTCCTCGGGGAGGGCATCGGTGGTGACATCGTAATCCGCGGCCTCACGGCCCAGCAGCAAATCGCGGACGCATCCACCAACGAGGTACGCTTTGTGTCCGTGCTCGCGTAACGTGCGAATGACCGAAATGGCAAACTCTTTGAGCATGGCCTTTCGCCCTGGCCTCAATCTTTAAAGCAGAGAATTCGGTAGTCTGTGACTTCTTTATCTTACAAACTGATAAGATTTTATATACACCATCGCCCACACTTGAGGTCCGTAATGTCAAGAATCCAGCGCGCAATTCTAAGTGTCACTGACAAAACCGGGCTCGTCGAATTTGCGCGCAAGCTGTCCGATCTGCGCGTGGAGCTCATCTCGACCGGGGGCACAGCACAACTGCTGCGGCAATCTGGCATCAACGTCAAAGATATTTCGGAGCTCACTGGGTTCCCTGAAATGCTGGATGGCCGGGTAAAAACTTTGCATCCCAAAGTGCACGGAGGGATCCTGCATCGCCGCGAGAATCCCGCGCACCGTACGGCTGTGGCCGAGCACGGAATCCTGCCCATCGATATGGTGGTCGTGAACCTCTATGCATTTGAGAAGACCGCAGCCAAGCCCAATGTTCATTTCGACGAACTGATTGAGAATATCGACATCGGCGGGCCTTCGATGATTCGCTCTGCCGCCAAGAATTTTCAGGATGTCGCCATCGTCACTTCGCCATCTGATTACAACGAAATTGCGGAAGAGTTGAGCCAGTCAGGCGGAGAATTGTCGTTAGAGACGAGATGGCGTTTAGCACAAAAAGCGTTTGCGACTACGGCAGCGTACGATGCCGCGATCGCTTCCACGCTGGAGCGGGTGAGCAGCAACGGCCGTTTCGAATTTCATGAACCATCGGGTTTCCCGCAGAACCTGCGATTGTCTTTCACCAAGGCGATGGATCTTCGCTACGGAGAGAATCCGCACCAGAAAGCCGCCCTGTATTCCGACGGCTCTGGCCGAGGCGTGGCCAACGGGCAGCAACTTCAGGGCAAAGAGCTTTCCTACAACAATATTGTCGATCTGCAAGCGGCTTGGGAGTTGGCTCGGGAGTTCGACGGGCCCGCATGCGCAATTATCAAACACACTAACCCTGCCGGCGCCGCGACTGGCGCGACTTTGGTCGAGGCCTACAGGAAGGCGCTTGAGTGCGATCCGGTTTCGGCGTTTGGAGGAGTGATCGGGGTCAATCGTCCGGTGGATGCAGCCGCTGCCGAAGAAATGGCCAAGCTTTTTCTTGAGGTAATTGCGGCTCCGGCATTTGACCAAGGCGCCAGAGCTAAATTCGCTTCGAAGAAAAATCTGCGGCTGATGGAGATCGCAGATTCACCCCAGAAATGGGTGGTCAAAAATGTCTCCGGTGGAGTGCTGCTGCAGGATGCGGATGTACGACCGCTTGCGGGGAGTGATCTGAAAGTAGTCAGCAAGCGTCCGCCAACGGAAGATGAAAAACGTGCGTTATTGTTCGCCTGGAAAGTTTGCAAGCATGTGAAGTCGAATGCAATTGTCTACGCGCGTGACGGACAGACCGTCGGCGTGGGCGCCGGGCAGATGAGCCGCGTGGAGTCCTGCAAGATCGGAGCTATGAAAGCAGTGCTGCCATTGAAGGGCACGGTTGCGGCATCCGATGCGTTTTTTCCGTTCCCCGATGGGGTCGAAGAGATAGCTAAGGCTGGCGCGACTGCAATTATCCAGCCGGGTGGATCCGTGCGCGACCAGGAGGTAATCGAGACTGCCGATCGGTTGGGACTGGCAATGATCTTCACGGGTGTGAGGCACTTCCGACATTAGCGTTCCGACAGCCGGCCTTCGGTTTAGTAGTGGTTCAGTTTGAAAGTGTTCGTGCCAGATTCCTCACCCCGCTGGTGAAGGCGCGGGGCTTCGGAATGACGGTCGTCAAAAGAGGCAGACTGATCCTGTACTTCATCCAGCTATTTCATCCGTGGCATGCATTTAATTTGTGGTCCAAAGTTACGAGTATCGTCATCTATGTGTGGCATGGGAGATGAAGCCTTGAAATCAGATGACCGTCAGACGGGATGGGTTGAGCTATATCACTCCGCGCTGCTCGAAGTGGACTATCAAAAGCTGCCCGAGCGAGTTAGGCGCGCGGAGGATGCCATCAACGTCCTGCTGACGCGATCGGGTAACAGTGAAGAGATGTCGGCGATTCGGGATGCTTTACGGAACTTGCGGGTTTTGCAAAAAGAGCTGGATGCTCATCGGACAACCGAGCGCATCAGTCACTGGCATCCTGAAATCGACGGCGACTATGTCGTGTTCGTCGATGCCAATCGACGCTACGTCGAAGTGAGCGACGCAGTTTGCCGGTTGCTGGGCTACAGCCGGGAAGAACTGCTGGCAATGACCATTGACGACGTCACCGCCCCGGAACTGCGATCGCTGGTGCCAGAAACCTTTCGCGAATATGTCTCACAAGGCGAATTGGAGGGAGACTACAGCCTCGTCGCCAAGGACGGCAGCCAGGTTCCGATTCACTATCGATCGCGTGTTTATCCAGACGGGTGCCTGGTTGCTCGCTGGAAACCGCTAGATCGGCGGACACAGCATCAATTACCGAATCAACGAAAAGATCAAGCGTCCTAAGGCCATCCGTCCCTGTACCTCCGGATGTTTTCCGCGTGGTTCTCGCGGGGACATTTCCCCTATCCTCATTGACGAAGGTTTACAATAAAACGAGCACCCAGCTTTGGCGGTTTGGCATCCAACCGCTATGGGTTTGGAACTCCAAAGGTATTCGATGAAAAGCATACGCTGGTCTATTTTTGTTTTTGCACTCTTCTCGGCGGCTATTCTCGTCGCACAGCAAACTCCCGCGTCATCCACCGCTGCAGGCTCGACGTCAAAACCGGCCAGCGCCTCTGCTCCGCGAAAGACGGACCGGGCAAGCGCCTATTACCACTACTCCGTGGCGCACATGTACGAAGATCAGTTTGCGGTGTACAACCGCAGCGATCTCGCGACCAAAGCCATCGAGGAGTATCGGCTTGCCATTGATGCCGATCCGACATCCGAATACCTGACCTCGGGCCTGGCAGAACTTTATGCCAAGACCGGACGCATCCGCGATGCCGTGCTCGAAGCTCAGGACATTCTCAAAAAAGACCCCGGCAATTTGGAAGCCCACAAACTGCTGGGCCGCATTTACCTGCGCTCGCTCGGAGACGTGCAGAGCGGCAGCGGTTCTGACAGTGTGCTGAAACTCGCCATCGAGCAGTACCAGGAAATCATAAAGATCGAGCCCGACAATGTGGACGATCATTTGCTCCTCGGCCGTCTTTACCGCTTGAATAACGATCTGCGCAAGGCGGAGAGCGAATTCAAGACCGCGGTGAAGTTGCAGCCTGACTCCGAAGAAGCCGTGACCACTCTGGCTTACCTGTACAACGAAGAAGGCGATAGCGCCCGTGCTGCGGAAGCCTTGAGCGCCGTTCCGGACGCCGCCCGTTCGGCCAAGCTTTATTCAGCGCTGGGCTACACCTACGAGCAGCGCAAGGAATACAAGCAAGCGATTACTGCCTATAGAAAAGCGATTGAACTGGATCGCGACAACCTCGATGCCATCCGGGGTCTCGCACAGAATTTGTTAAATGACGGTCAGACCGACGCCGCTCTCGAGCAGTACAAAATTATTGCAGAATCGAATCCCGAAGATGCTCAGACCTATCTGCGCATGGCTGAGATCTATCGCAGGAACGGCAAGTTTGATCTGGCATTGGACAATTTGAAGAAGGCCGAATCCATGGTGCAGGATTCCATGGAAGTGCCCTACAACATTGCCGCGGTCTACCAGGCGCAGGGCCGGTACGACGAAGCCGCGGAAATTCTGCAAGACCTGGTAAAGAAAACCGATAAGCCGGATAACAGCTACAGCCAGAGCGAGAAAAATAACCGGGCGGTGTTTTTGGAGCGCCTGGGCACCGTCTATCGCGACAACAACAACCAGCAGCTCGCGTTAGAAACGTTCCGCAAGATGCTGTCTTTGGGCGATGACAATGCCGAGCGCGGCTATCAGCAGATTATCGATACTTATCAGGAATCCAAGCAGTGGCAAAAAGCCGCCGACGTTGCCAAGGAAGCGACCCAGAAATTGCCCAACGATCGCGGCCTGAAGATGGTTTATGCGGCTCAGCTCGCTGACATGGGTCAACCGGATGCTGGGCTGAACCAGGTGAAATCTCTGCTGAACGGGACCCCGCAGGATCGCGAGGTATACATCAACCTGGCGCAGATGAACAGCCGGCTCAAGCGCTGGCCAGAGGCGCAAGCAGCACTGGACAAGGCCGCTCAACTCTCTACCAAAGATGAAGACAAGGAATATGTAGAGTTTTTGCGCGGTTCCACCTACGAGCGGCAGAAGAAGTACGATCAGGCGGAAGAAGTTTTTCGTAAGGTGCTGGCTACGGATCCTCAGAATGCCGCTGTGCTCAACTATCTCGGATACATGCTTGCAGATCGCGGCACCAAACTCGACGAAGCTCTCATCATGATCAAGAAGGCCGTCGAACTCGAGCCAGCTAATGGCGCTTATCTTGATTCTCTGGGCTGGGCCTATTTCAGGATGGGCAAGTACGAACTGGCTGAAGATAATCTGATGAAAGCCTCGCAGCATATGGGCATGGATCCAACTGTTCAGGATCACCTCGGCGATCTCTATCAAAAGACGGGACGTCTGAAATTGGCCGCTGCGCACTGGGAGCGGGCTCTCGACGAGTGGAACAAAACGGTAGCTGCGGAAGTGGACACTGATAACGTAGCTCAACTCACGCAGAAACTGGAGTCCGCCAAGGTTAAGCTGGCTAAGGAAGAGCCGGGGAACAAGTAGTAACTCCATAACCCTGATCCTGCCCCGCACCGAAATGCAGAGATCCTTCGTTGGGAGTCGCTCGCGAACGAGCGACTCCACCGCCTCAGGATGACAAGACATCTATTCTGTTAGACTTTTCTGATGCTCGCCGACTACGCGGTGCGGGTGGAGCAATCCCGCGGACGCCGTTATCCCGAGCCTCCGCATCCTTATCGCGACGACTTTCAGCGTGACCGCGACCGCGTCATCCACGCCAGAGCCTTCCGTCGGCTGGAAGCAAAAACCCAGGTTTTCACCCGCCGCCATTCTGACCATTTTCGTAATCGCCTGACCCACACCATTGAAGTTGCGCAGATCGCCCGCACCATTGCCGCCCAGCTTGGTTTGAACGTCGACATGGTCGAGGCCCTTGCCCTGGTGCATGACGTGGGCCATCCCCCATTCGGCCATGCGGGAGAAAAAGCCCTCGATCTTGCCATGCGTGAGCATGGGTACTTTTTCGACCACAACCTGCACGCGCTGCGCATTGTGGAAGACTTTGAGATGCGCTATGCAGCCTTTCGTGGCCTCAACCTGACTTTCGAAGTTCGCGAGGGCATTATCAAGCACTCGCACGATTATCAGGCTGACCAGCATCCAGAGCTATCCGAGTACTTGCTCGATGTTCGTCCGCCGCTCGAAGCACAACTTATCGATGTCGCCGATGAAATCGCTTACAGTACCGCCGATCTCGACGATGGATACGAATCCCATTTATTGACGCTCGAGCAAATCCGGGACGGGCTGCCCGTTTTCGGGCGCCTCTATGCTGAAGTCGAATCTATTTATCCAAATGCGATCAACAAGCTGAAATTCAACGAAGCGCTCAAGCGCGTGCTTAACCGTTGGGTTGGAGATCTGATTGAGAATACGAAAGAAAAAATCCGGCAGGCAGGCATCCGCACTCTCGAAGATGTGCGTTCCTGCAACCACCGTCTGGTCACGCTGAGTGCGCCAATTGAGCAGGAACGGCGCGAGACCAAGGATTTTCTCTACAAGAATCTTTATTTCAGCGAAACGCTTAGTCCCGAAAAAAATGATGCCGAGCGAGTGATCAGAGAGCTATTCAAATTCTGGATGGAGAATCCCGAAGATTTACCGCCAAGCTACAAGGAGAAAGCCACGCTGGAACCGCTTCCCAGGATCGTCTGTGACTACATCGCCGGCATGACCGACAATTTTATTTATGAGCAATATGAGAGGTACTGCGGGACGAAGTGATCGTCCTCGGGCCCTCTTGCCGGACCATACTGCATGAATAGGCTGCGGACAAACCCTTGAGGCGTCTAATTTTGAAGGGCGCACGGCTTCCCAGCCGCGCCGTAATGGTTTAGGAGCCAATAGCGGCGCGGCTGGAAAGCCGCGCTCTTTCAAAACGTAACCGCCCATTTGTCAGCCTTCCTTCGAGTTTCGAGACAGCCTCTTAAAGCAAACCGTACCATTCATTTTGCGCATCCAAGCTGATGTGCCGCTTGAATCTCGGTTACGCAGTTCGCGAACTGGCATTGCCAAAATTACTCTGCAGGCGGAGTATTCTTCTCCGCATGCGCGGTTGTTGGACTACAATGTTGTTGTAAACTAAGGACTTCGGCCGTACGGAGTTTGGCAATAGACCTGTTCTATAGACTGTGGCACCGAAGTGAATGGCTGCCGACATTTCAAGTTGTGACCATTTGAAGATACAACACGCCAAAGGCGTGCACGAGCGGAGCCCTGATGCTCCCTCTATCGGAGGACGTTGAAAATGAAGAACCGTGTACTTCTCCTAACCGTCTCAGTCATGCTCGCTTTGCCAGCTTTTGCCCAACAAAGCGGCGCGACTACCCAGGATCAATCGGCCACCCCATCGACGCAGACTG
>Ga0210394_10008524_pt1 | contig 10522 bp, 12 predicted proteins | sample IncBWC12MmetaG_FD_160121 | JGI IMG/M metagenome (GOLD analysis project Ga0210394, IMG submission 160121) | Forest soil microbial communities from Barre Woods Harvard Forest LTER site, Petersham, Massachusetts, United States - Inc-BW-C-12-M | ecosystem: Environmental > Terrestrial > Soil >... | reverse complement strand
GAATCTGCTGGGGGACTAGGATTGCTCGGCGCCGACACGCCTTGGGCCCTGCGGGCCTAGTCCGTGCGCTGGTTCGTGCCGTACGAAGCAAAGAGGCCTGTCCAATCGGACAGGCCTCTTCTGTTTGGCTGGGGGACTAGGATTCGAACCTAGGTAAACGGAGTCAGAGTCCGTTGTCCTACCACTAGACGATCCCCCAAAGACCACCCACGAAATCGAGCTTTGTCATGTCTAAGCGGCATGCGCGTCAATCAAGATGCTCGATTTCGCGGGGCCCGGTACGTGGCGGGATGCGCAATCGCGCGGCGCACCGGCAGGGTACCAGTGCGCCGCCGATATTAACGCTTCGAGTACTGCGGTCCGCGGCGGGCCTTGCGGCGTCCGACCTTCTTGCGCTCGACTTCGCGCGCATCGCGCGTCACGAAGCCCGCGTCACGCAAGGTCTTGCGCAGGCTCTCATCGTACTTGAGCAACGCGCGGGTGATGCCGTGACGGATCGCACCGGCCTGGCCGGTGATGCCGCCGCCGTCGACCTTGACGGAGATGTCGAACTTGCTGACGAGCTTGGCGGCTTCCAGGGGCTGGCGCACGATCATGCGGCCGGTCTCGCGGCCGAAGAACTCATCGAGCGTGCGGTCATTGACGGTGATGCGCCCGCTGCCGGGCTTGAGGTAGACGCGCGCGGTGGCGGTCTTGCGACGGCCGGTGCCGTAGTGATGATGCTGGGTCGCTGGCATGTCGTGCGGTCCTATTGAAGCTCGAGCGGCCTGGGCTGCTGTGCCTGGTGCGGATGCTCACCGCCGGCAAACACGTGCAGCTTCTTGAACATGCGCCGCCCGAGGGGGTTCTTCGGCAGCATGCCTTTTACGGCAAACTCGATCGCCCGCTCGGGGTGCTCGTCGAGGAGCTTGTCGAGCGCGATCGATTTGATCCCACCGATGTAGCCGGTGTGATGGTAGTAAATCTTGTCGGTGAGCTTGCGCCCCGTGACGTGGATCTTTTCCGCGTTCACGACGACGATGTGGTCACCCATGTCCACGTGCGGGCTGTAGTCAGCCTTGTGCTTGCCCTTGAGGCGATGGGCAATCTGCGTGGCGAGCCGACCCAGCGTCTTGTTGCTGGCGTCGACGATGAACCAGTCACCGCGGACGGTGCCGGCCTTGGCAAATACAGTCTTCATAGGTCACTCGTGGCTGCGGTCGTACTGCTTGGGGGACAACCCCCGACAAGGCAGTTTGGGGGCCAAAAAAGGCGTGGAAGTGTACTCAAGCAGGTGTCCCAATGCAAAGGCGGGGGTCATGGGGGCCGGGGGGAGGCCAAGCCGAGGTATGCCCGCTGGAATTGCCCCTTATAATAGAGGCCGCAGATTATGGAGTCAGGCCGCCCTCTGGACTCGCTTATCGTCGCCGTCGATCGTGCACTGCGAGCCGTCTTCGCGCCGGCCGGCGCGGCGCGGGCCATGCCAGGTCCGGCCGTAGCGTCCGCCCCCCTGCCCGAAGCCGAGCGCCGCGTGAGCGCCGCGCTCATGCGCGTCAATCATGCCGGTGAGCTTGCCGCCCAGGCGCTCTACCACGGCCAGGCCCTGGTCGCGCGCTCCGAGACGACGCGCGCGATGCTGTTGTCGGCGGCGCGCGCCGAGTCTGATCATCTGGCGTGGTGCGAAGCGCGCTTGCAAGAACTCGCCGCGCGCCCGAGCCTGTTCAATCCCTTGTGGTACGCCGGTTCCTTCACCATCGGCGCGCTCACGGCGCTGTTGGGAGATCGTGCGAGTCTGGGGTTTGTTGCCGAGACCGAGCGCCAGGTCGAGGGCCACCTGGATGAGCACCTCGGCAGACTTCCGGCAAGCGATACCCGCAGCCGTGCCATACTGGAAACCATGAGGTCAGAGGAAATCGCGCATGGCGCAGCAGCCTCCGCCGCCGGCGGTACCAGGCTGCCGCCACCGTTGCCGGCACTCATGCGGGCCACAGCGCGGATCATGACCCGCACAGCATATTGGCTTTAACAAAGGTTCCTGGGGGGACCGGTAATGGAAGAAAACATCAAGCCGCTGAGTGAGATTCCCGCAATCAACCGGTTCCTGAGTTACTGCCGGATCCGCGCGGTGCCATCAAAGACCGTCGTCATCCACGCCGGTGATCTGCCGGATGTTCTGTACTACATCATCAGTGGTTCGGTGGAGGTGATGATCGAGGACGAGGAGGGCAACGAGATGGTGCTCGCCTACCTCAACCGCGGCCAGTTCTTCGGTGAGATGGGCCTGTTCTACGAGCAGCCCACCCGCAGCGCCTGGGTGCGCACTCGCAACCAGTGCGAGCTGGCGGAAATGACCTATCCGCGCTTCCGGCAGATCGCCGCCGAGAGTCCGGGATTGGTGTTCGAGCTCGCGACGCAGCTTGCGACGCGCCTCGACCGGACCAACCGCAAACTGGGCGACCTTGCCTTTGTGGACGTCACCGGGCGTGTAGCCCACGCGATCATGGATCTGTGCGGTGAACCGGACGCCATGACCCACCCGGAAGGGATGCAGATCAAGGTGAGCCGCCAGGAGCTCTCACGCCTCGTGGGCTGCTCGCGCGAGATGGCGGGGCGCGTGCTGAAGGTGCTGGAAGAGCAGGGCCTGCTGCGCGCGACCGGCAAAACCATCGTGGTCTTTAACGCCCGGCCGAAGATGAAGACGCGCCCGGTCATCGTGCCCGCGAAGCCGAGCGGCGCTGTGGGTGCCGCGCGGGTGAGCAGCCAGGTGGCTCCCGATGATGATGACGACGATGATGAGGACGACGAGTAGCGCGCTACTGGCGCTTTAGCGCGGACGCCCGCGCGCGGCAGGCACTGCAGCGGCAGGCGCCGTCCCGGCTATCTCCTTGCGCATCGCGCGCAGGGTCGCGCCGTAATCCTTGCTGCCGAAGATCGCTGATCCCGCGACGAAGGTATCCGCGCCAGCCGCTGCCGCGGCGCGGATGTTGTCTATCTTGATCCCGCCGTCTACTTCCAGGCGCACCGCGCGCCCACTCGCCTCGATCCGCGCGCGCGCGTCGCGTAACTTCCGCAGTGAAGTCGGGATGAACTGCTGGCCGCCAAAGCCCGGGTTCACCGACATGATGAGCACCATGTCGATGAGCTCAAGCGTGTAGTCGAGGTAGTCGAGCGGCGTGGCGGGATTGAACACCAGGCCCGGGCGGCAGCCGTGTTCGCGGATGAGCGCGATGGTGCGGTCGATGTGCTCGCTCGCTTCCGGGTGGAAGGTGATGTAGGTGGCGCCGGCGGCGGCGAAGTCCGGCACGATCCGATCCACCGGACGCACCATCAGGTGCACATCGATCGGCACCTTGACGCCGTGCTTGTGCAAAGCCGCGCACACCGCAGGTCCGATGGTGAGATTCGGTACGTAGTGGTTGTCCATTACGTCGAAGTGAATGAGGTCGGCGCCGGCAGCGCATACCGCGTCGACTTCCTCGCCGAGCCGGGCGAAATCGGCGGACAGGATCGAGGGGGCGAGCCAGGCAGGCGACATGGGCACAGTCTAGCCGATCGCGATCAGGCTCTGCCGCTGACTCCAGGAGCGCTGATCAGCCTGCAATGTGACGGCCGCAAACACCATCCAGCTCAAGTGAAACACCACGCCCGCGCCCACCACCACCTCACCGGGGATCGGGCCGACCGCGGCCCGTGCCCATAAATCAGACAGCGCCGTGAGTTGGGTCGGGTGGATGGCGAGCTTGGCGTAGTAGGCGAGCCCCTGGATGAGGAAGATCCACGCGTAGGTGCGCCGCAGGCGCCGGCCGGCAGCGCGCGCAAGACTCACGTGGTAGCGCGGCCGGCACAGGTCGGTGGCGAGCAGCCGGCTCCAGGCGGTGTTCAGGGTCAGCGGCTCGCCGCGCAGCATGGGGGTGTAGAAATCGGTCTCGAGGAGGCGCGCCCGGGCGCGCCAGATGTTGAAGTAGCGATAGCGACGCGCCTCGAGCAACAGAAACATGCTGACGATGAGGCCGACCAGGGCCATCGGCAGGGGTGAAGCCTGTGGGGTAGAGAAGGTTGCGGACAGGGCGATGCCGGTGGTGACCACCGCCCAGTTGGTGGTGCTGTCGAGCCGCGTGCGCCACACCGTGCTGCGGTAGATTTCGCCGCGGTAGAGGTGGGCGATGGCGCCGATTTCCGCCGCGGAACAAATCTGTGACCGCGGCGCCGCAGGCGCGTCAGAAGCCGCGCTCTCGGGAGCCGTCATGGGTGCTGCGCTTCGCCCGTCAGTCGCCGCAGGGCTTCGCGATACTTGTCACTGGTGCGGGCGATGACGTCCGGCGGCAACTTCGGTCCCGGCGCTTTCTTGTCCCAGTCGAGCGTCTCCAGGTAGTCACGGACGAACTGCTTGTCGAAGCTCGGCGGGCTGGCCCCCACCTGGTAGGTGTCCGCCGGCCAGAAGCGCGAGGAGTCCGGCGTCAGTACCTCATCGATCAAGGTCAGGCGGCCGTCCTCATCGACCCCGAATTCGAATTTGGTGTCGGCGATAATGATGCCGCGCTGGCGGGCGTGCGCGGCGGCGAAGCCGTAGAGCGCGAGCGCCGTGTCACGTACCGCGGTGGCAAGCGGCGCGCCGATGAGCCGGGCCGTTTCATCGAAGCTGATGTTCTCGTCGTGCGCGCCGAGCGCCGCCTTGGTGGCGGGCGTGAACAAGGGCTGCGGTAGTGCCTGCGCGAGCTTCAGTCCCGCCGGCAGGGCGATACCGCACACGCTGCCGGTCGCCTGGTAGTCCTTCCAGCCCGAGCCGATGAGATAGCCGCGCACCACCGCCTCGATGGGCAGGGCTTTGAGGCGCTTCACGAGCATGGCGCGGTCCTGAAGCAGCGCCCGCTCGTCCGCATCGCGCACCACGCTCGCGAGTTCCCGGCCGCTGAGGTGGTTCGGTACCAGGTGCTGTGTCCTGGCAAACCAGAAGTTGGAAATACTGTTCAGTACCCGTCCCTTATCCGGAATCGGATCGGGCAACACGACATCAAATGCCGACAGGCGATCGGTGGTGACGATGAGCATGGTGTGCGCATCGACTGCGTACAGATCGCGCACTTTGCCCGCGTGAATCTTGGTTAAACCGGTGAGCTCGGAGCTGTAAAGGCTGGGTGTTGGCATGCGCTTGGTACTATAACGTCCAATGGCGGTGGGTATGAAATGGATTGGCAAGGCCTTCGGCGCCTTGCTCGGCGCGCTCGCGGCGGGCCCGGTAGGGGCGGCCATCGGCGTGCTCCTCGGCCACCAATACGACGTGCACACGGAAGCCGATGAGGCGCTGCCGCCCGGGGAGATCGCCGGGATTGCCGAGAGTTTCTTTCGCGCAACTTTCCGCGTGATGGGTTATCTCGCCAAGGCGGATGGACGGGTGACGCAGCTTGAGATCGCCGCGGCCCGCGGCGTGATGGCGGAGCTGCGGCTCACGCCCACGCAGGTGCAGGAGGCGATCGAGTGTTTCACCGCAGGCAAGCAGCCGTACTTCGACATCGGCACGGAGCTCACCGCTTTGCACCAGGCCTGCCACGGACGGCCGGACCTGATGCGGGTGTTTCTCGAGATCCAGGTGCGGGCCGCGCTGGCCGGCAACAACCTCGAGGGTCCGGTGCGGCCGCTCATGCGCCGCGTGGCCGGCACCTTGCGGGTCTCGCCGCTGGAGCTGGCGCACATCGAGGCTGTGCTGCGCATCCAGCGCGGCAGCTTCCAGGCTGGCGCCCGTCCCGAACACCCCGCCAGCCGCGGCGCCGATCTCTCCGAGGCGTACAAGGTGCTCGAGACGGTGCCAGGGGCGAGCGATGAGGAGATCGTCAAGTCCTACCGCCGGCAGTTGAGCCGCCACCACCCCGATAAGCTCAAGGCCAATGGGCTCCCCGAATCCATGTTGTCCCACGCCAAGCAGCGCACGCAGCAGATCATCGAGGCTTACGAACTCATCCGCGTACGGCGCGGTATGAGCTGACGCTTAACGGGGTACCGCCCACTCCTCAATGATGGCCTGGATGGCGCGCACGCCGTCGGTCAGCGCCGCGGGCCCGGGCTGCAGGATCAGCGAGGATTTGATCTCGCGCACGAATCCATCGCGCACCGCCGGTACCGCTTGCCAGCCGGGACGTGCAGCGACCGCCGCCGGCTGGAATTTCTTGCCGCACCAGGACCCCAGCACGATGTCCGGTGAGCGGCGCGCCACTTCCAGAGGATCCGCGATGATGCGGTTCCTTCCCAGTGATTCGCGCGCGAGTTCCGGAAAGCAGTCCTCGCCCCCGGCCGCCTGCACCAGCTCCGAGACCCAGCGGATGCCGCTGATCATGGGCTCATCCCACTCCTCGAAATACACCCGCGGGTGGCGCGCCAGGGCGGCCGCGCGTGCGCGCACTTCCGCGAGCCCCGCGTCGAGGGAATCGCTGAGCGCGCGCGCCTTGGTTTCGCAGCCGATCATGCCGCCGAGCGTGCGGATCATGCGCAGGATGTCGGCGACGCTGCGGTGGTTGAAGACATGCACCTCAAGGCCCGCGCGGATGAGCTCGGCGGCGATATCGGCCTGCAGGTCGGAGAAACCGAGTACCAGATCGGGCTGCAACGCGAGGATGCGCGCGGTCTTGGCGCTGGTGAACGCTGATACCCGCGGCTTCTCGCGGCGCGCGCGCGGCGGGCGCACCGTGAAGCCGGAGATGCCGACGATGCGCCAGTCCTCCCCGAGCAGGTACAGCGTCTCGGTGGTTTCCTCCGTCAGGCAGACGATGCGTTCTGGGAATGCTGTATTTCGGGACATCGGCCCACCGCCTTGACGGGGCGCACTGTATCCTTAAGCCATGTGGACGCGCATCTGGGCCTTCCTCGACTGGTGCTTTTTTGGCCCGGCTTCCATGCGCGTCGGTATGGCGGGGGAGGCGCTGCGGGTGCTGCGCTACCCATACGCGGTGGTGCGCGATCTGTTGCGCGGGGAGATCAACCTGCGCGCCATGGGCCTGGTGTACACCACGCTGCTGTCGCTGATCCCGCTGCTCGCCTTCAGCTTCGCCATCCTCAAACTCTTTGGTGGTCACCGCGATCTGGAGCCGATCGTGTACGAGTTCTTCCGCCCGGTCGGCGGGGCGGCAGCCACCGAGCTCACCCGGCGCGTAGTGCAGTTCGCCAACCACGTCAGCAGTGGGATCGTTGGCTCGCTGGGATTCGCGCTGCTCGCCTGGACGCTGGTGGGCACCATCAAGAAGGTCGAGGACAGTTTCAACTTCCTGTGGCACGTGGAGCAGCCACGCAGCTTCGCGCGCCGCATCGCCGAGTACACGACGCTTTTGATCGCAGGCCCGGTGCTGCTGGTGGGCTTCATCAGCCTGACGCACTCAGCGCTCGGCAGCGCGCCGGTGCAGGAAGTCGCGCGCTGGCCACTGCTGCAGCACCTGCGCGGCAGCGGTATTGCGCTGGCGCCCTACGTCATGGTGACGGCGTTTTTTACCGCCGCCTACATGATGATTCCCAACACGCGCGTGCACTGGCGCGCGGCACTGACGGGCGCGCTGGTCGCCGGAGTCCTGTGGGCGGCGGTCGGCAAGATGTTCACCGCCTTCGTCGTCTACTCCACGCGCCTCACCATTGTGTACGCGGGCTTTGCGTTCGTGGTGGCGGCGCTGTTGTGGACCTACTTCGGATGGCTGATCCTGCTCGCCGGCGCGCAGTTGTCCTTCTACGTGCAGAACCCGACTTATCTGCGCCTGGGGTTGCAGCAGCTGCGCCTCTCGAGCGTCGAGCTCGAGCAGCTGTCACTGAAGCTCATGTACTTCGTCGGCCGCACGCACGTCGCGGGCGGGCGGCGCTGGACGGTGAACCGGCTGGCCACGGAACTCGGGCTTCCCGGCATCGCCGTGGCGCAGATGGCGAGCGCGCTCGAGCGGGCGGGTCTTCTGATCGTGACCGACTATGACGAGCTGGTGCCGGCGCGCGACATCGGCCGCATCGGCGTCTACGAGATACTCGAGATCGCACGCAACCAGCGCAGCGGCCATGTCGCGCCGCGCAATGTGCAGATGCCGCCGGTCGACCGCATCCTGACGAGCCTCGATGAAGCGCGTCGCAAGGCCTGTGGAGAGCTGACGCTGCGTGATCTGGTGGACGAGGCGCCGCGCCCGGCGCTGCACCTTACGTCGCGGCAATCGTCGTTGCGCTGAAGAAGCGCACCATCAGCACCTCGTCGGCGTAGCCGCTGGCGCTCTTCAGTGCCCGCGGCTCGACGCCGTAGACCTCAAAGCCGAGCCTGCGGTACAGGGCCAGGGCGGCCGCGTTATCATTCACGACCATCAGGGTGAGCTGCTCGACCTGTTGCGCGGCGCAGCGCAGCACCGCCTCGAGGAGCGCTACCGCGACACCCTGCCGACGCTGCTGCGGTTGCACGTACGTGCCCCACACGAACGCCTTGTGGCCGTCACGGAGCCCTTCCTGGCGCTTGTAGCCCGCCATGCCGATGATGCGCCCATCCGCATAGGCACCGAACACCACCGAGGTGGTCAGGCGTTGCACGAAGTGGTCAGGTGGCCGCAGCGCCTCGGCCTCGTAGGTCGAGCCGAACGCCGCGGCATCGCCGCACAGGGCCTGCAGGCGAATCGCGCGGTAGTCGTCCGCGTCGGCCGGACCCAGGCGGCGGATCTCAACATGACTCATCGCGAGCGCCAGCTACTCCCCGGCTATGGTCATCTCGGCGATCAGCACTGACCCTACCCGGATGCCGCCGCGGGCATCGACATCGCTGCCCAGCGCGACGATGTCCCGGTACATCGGCTTGAGGTTCCCCGCGATGGTGACCTCGTGCACCGGATAGGCGAGGGCGCCGTTCTCAACCCAGAAGCCGCTCGCCCCGCGCGAGTAGTCGCCGGTCACGCCGTTGACTCCCTGGCCCATGAGCTCGGTGACCAGCATGCCGGTGCCGAGGCGCTTGAGAAACGCATCCCACTCAAGCCCGCCGTCGCGGCTGCTCACCAAGAGATTGTGCAGGCCGCCGGCGTTGCCGGTGGTCTTGAGCCCTAAGCGCCGGGCGGAGTAGCTGCCGAGCACATAACCGCCGACCACGCCGTTCTCCACCAGCTCGCGGTCGCGCGTTGCCGCCCCTTCGTGGTCGAACGGGCTGCTGGCGAGCCCCTTGAGGATGTGCGGCCGCTCCTGCATTTGCAGGAAAGGCGGAAACACCTGCTCGCCCGCCGCGTTGAGGAGAAACGAGGACTTGCGATACTGGCTCGGTCCGCTGATCGCACCGATGAAATGTCCGAACAGGCCGCGCGCCAGGTCCGAGGAATAGGCGACCGGGGCTTTGCGGGTCGAGAGCTTGCGGGCGCCCAGGCGCGCGAGCGCCCGCTCGCCGGCGATGCGGCCGACGTCCGCCACCGCCAGCAGATCGCGGGGGTCGCGGGCGACGCTGTACCAGTAGTCGCGCTGCATGTCCTCCCCGTGCTGGGCGATGAGCGAGGCGCTCACCGAATGGCTGGTGGAGGAGAAGCCGGCAAGAAAGCCGAGCGAGTTGCCGTAGACGCCTGAGTGGCGCTGGCTACCCACGGATGCGCCTTCGGAGTTCGCGATGCGCGCATCCACGGCAAGTCCCGCCGCCTCGCACTCCCGGGCCAGCTCGATTGCCGCTTCCGGCGACAGCTCCCAGGCGTGATCAAGATCCAGGTCCGGGATTTCGCGCGCCAGCGCTTCAGGCTCGATAAGACCCGCATAGGGGTCTTCGGCGGTGAAGCGCGCGATCGCACAGGCCTTTTCCACCGTCTCGCGCACGGCGGCAGGTCCCAAGTCCGCGGTGCTCGCCGATCCCTTACGCTTGCCGAAATAGACCGTCACTCCGAGGCCGCGGTCGCGCTGGTACTCGACCGTGTCGACCTCGCCGAGCCGCACGCTCACCGACAACCCCTTGGAGACCGAGGCGTCGGCTTCGGCCGCGGACGCGCCCTGGCGGCGCGCTTGCGCGAGCGCGAGGCTTGTGATGTCTTCCAGTTGTCCGCTGCTGGCAGGTGTGACGGCGGTTTGCATCAGGTTAAATTGTACCAGCCTAATCACGAGAACCCCCGTGACGCCCCGATCAGAAGACGACGCCCAGGACGACAGCCAGCATCCGGAACGTGCGAGCAAGAGCGCGCGCAAGCGCGCCGCGCACGCCGCCCAGGATCTGGGCGAGGAGCTGATCCGGCTGCGTGATGCGCAGCTCGAGGCGCTCCAGCTCCCCGAACCGCTGGTGGATGCCGTTCGCGAGGCGCGCCGTCTCACCAGCCGCGCGGGGCTTGCGCGCCAGCGGCAGTTCATCGGCAAACTCATGCGCGACATCGATCCGGCGCCCATCCGCGCGCTACTCGATGCCCGCAGCGCGATCGATGCGCAGGAGACCGAGCGCTTCAAACGCGTCGAGAACTGGCGCGAGCGGCTGATCAGCGAGGGCGCGCCGGCGCTCGCCGAACTACAAAGCTGGCGACCCGACATCGATCCGCAGGACTGGGCGCGGCGCGTCCACGCGGCGCAGGCCGAGCGCGAGCGCCTGGGTGTCGGC
>Ga0210394_10008523_pt1 | contig 10522 bp, 9 predicted proteins | sample IncBWC12MmetaG_FD_160121 | JGI IMG/M metagenome (GOLD analysis project Ga0210394, IMG submission 160121) | Forest soil microbial communities from Barre Woods Harvard Forest LTER site, Petersham, Massachusetts, United States - Inc-BW-C-12-M | ecosystem: Environmental > Terrestrial > Soil >... | reverse complement strand
CGACGGTTAGCGGCAGCCCGGCCCATCCTTGCAGTTCGCCAGGACGCCGGGGGTCTTGATGGCCACGTAGGTGGCAATGTTGGCATTGAACGACCCGGCCGTGCAGGTGACACCGGAATCGACGATGTTCGACTTGTTCAGAGTCACCGTCGCGGTGAGCCCGGACGAGCAGGTCGTCCCGGTCACCGTGCCGTTGGCGCAATAGGTGAACGAGTCCGAGGTGGCCGTCCCGGTCGGAACATAAGAGAAGGTACCGTTCCGGTTCAGCGTGACCGTTCCGTTCGTGGCTTGCGAAAGCAGCGTCACGCCGTAGACGTTCAGGTCATTGGCGATCACGCCCTTCGACGGATCCGACAAGGTGAAGTTCTGGCCCGCCACCAGGACGCTGTAGGTATCCGGATTGGCCTTCGCGGCGCCAAGTCCGGCGGCAGCCGGGACGCCAGCGCCATTGATGCCGATGTACGCCAGCATGCCGGCGTCGCGCTCGGTGGCGTTACCCGACAGGCTCAATTCGCGGTCGAACAGCGCCAGGGCGTTCGCGTAGGGCGCGATGGTCGCGCCGGACGTCGACTGCGCGTTGATCATCACGTCATAGGTCTTGCCGGCGGCCATGAAGATTTCGCTGCGGATCTTCGGAACGCCGGGCAGCTGATTGCCGTCCTCGGCCATGACCTTGAAGCCGGTCACGATCGGATTGCTTCCGCCGGTCGCGCCCGCTACCTGTGAGCCGACGATCGACGGAACGTGCATGCGCAGGCCGGCATTGACGATGCGCACCAGGACGTTGCCGGTGGTGCCGGCGGCCGGGACGATCGTCGCCGGGGTCACCGGGAAGAGCGAGGTCGTCGCGCTGGTCTTGTTGAAGGCGACGCCGTTGACCGTGTAGTACAGCGGCGTGTAGTTCACCGCCGGGGGATAGCACGAGGGCGTCGTCGCGCTGACAACATAGGCTGCGTTGCCACAACCGCCAGGCTGCCCGGACCACACCAAGGTCTCGCTGAAATAGGCGGCGTTCACCGCAGCGCTAACCGCGGAGTTCTGCACCGGGTCGATTTCGCCCAGCAGCATCGGCACTTCGGCGTCGTACGGAACGGTGCACGTCGTTCCTGACGTCGTGGTGACGGAGTAGGCGCAGCCCGCGGCCGTTTCGGTGGTCGCCGGCGCGGACCCGCTGGAAGTGGGCGCCGCGGTCACCACCAGGATTCCGTACAACCCCATCGGGCCCTGGATAGACGGATGCGTGCCCGACTCAATCAGATACGTGCCAGGCTTGGGAAGAGGCCAATTGAGTGTGGTGGTCGTTCCCGCAGCCACTTCCGTCGCAAAGGACTGCACGCGCGGCCCCTGAGGGGGCGGCACGAACGTCGGGGAAGCGCCGGCGGTGGGCCAGGTGACCGTGTTCGATGAGAGGTTGGAGTGATCCGGGCTCGGCGCCGTGGTTCGCGAGGAACCCAGTCCGCCGCCGACCTGGCCTACGATCGTCAGTGAGGTGGGCACCTTGTTGCCGCTGGCGAACGAAAGATTGTTCGTCAGGTTGATCGTCAGGCCACCCGCTGCGCCGGTCGGCACCGTGATCACAACGGGGGACCAGCCGGTTCCCGCGTTCGTGTTCAGCGCCCCGCAGGTTGCCGTCGAGCCAGCTACGGCCGTGCCGCAGCTGTAGCCCCACATCGGCACCGCCGAACCATCCGGCATCGTTGCCGTCGCGGGCCCCGCAGTCAGGTTCACCTGCTGCTGCGCGTATGCCGCGCCGCTTCCCAGGAGAAAAATGGAAGCCGCCAGTCCTGCTCTATAAAGGGCGGCCTTGAGTATGTTCGTTTGCATTGCGCCTCTCCTGGTCCTATTTCGACTCGTCGATCACGAATTCACGCGAATCGACCAGCATCATCATCAGCATCCCGCCGGGGAACACGTTGTTCGTAGTGATTTCGCGCTCATTGTGTGAGTGCCACATGAAAGCCCAACCGCGCTCGTTGGCCGGATTTGCCTGGGTATTCGAAGGCTGCAACATCGAGCAGGGCGAGGCTCCATTGGCCGCGGTGCTGCCCGTGGTGCTGGCGCAGGCCTGCGTCCCGCCGCCGCGCAGCGTCGCGTCCGGCCCGAAGTACGGCGTGCCGCCGTACCAGGCGCCATTGGTGAAAATGTTCGGATTCGGCAGGGTCACCGGGCCGCCGGCGGGTACATCGCCGACCGGAGTGACTTCGACCGGCTTGTTGTGATCCTGGCACCACTCAAAGTAGTTGACTGCGGTCGGAGCACCGGTGTTGTAGCCATTGACGTCCGGCGTGCACGACAGCTCGGCCAGGGGGTCGCTCGATGCGCCGGGATGATGGCCGAACATGTCCCAGTTCAGTCCGCGCCCGGTGAAGTAGAAGATCCCGTCGAAGGCCTCGCCCGGCGTCGTGTCGGTGTCGAACATCAGCAGTCCGGCGAGGTTGTTACCGTCCGGCGCCAGCTGCATGTTGCCGTCGCGGGCCAGGATGCGCACGTGGTTGGCGTGCTCGTGGAACGGATGCTGCCAGCGCCCCTGTCCGATCGTGCGGATCAGCATCAGCTCGCCGGGATGCACATGGGGATTGGCGTTGTAGGGCTGGTTCGGATACTCGCCCGCGAAGTTCGGGTCCATCAGGTCCGGCATCGAGCGTCCGTTGATCACGAAGTAGGCCGGGTGATAGGGCTCGGTCGGGACATCCAGGCTGCAGTTGACGGTGCTGTTGCACGCGGTTGAGTTCTTCAATGCGGTTACCTGCGCCAGCGCCGCGTTGTGAATCCTGGGGTCCATCTCGGCCCACTGGAACAGGTACTCGCGGTCGTAGCACGACTTCGGGCTGTCGAAGGCGGCCGCCGCAAGGCGGAAATCGGGTTCACCCCAGGCCGCTTTGGCCTTCGCATTGTTGCCGGGAGCGGTGACCGGCAGCCCTGCGGAGCAGACGGCAGGAATGCTGGTGGGAAGGACGATGACAGCCCCATACATGCCCATCTCGACCTGCAGGTCGCTCTGCGTCCCGCTGTAGTAAGCGTGCGTGCCGGGCGAGTTGGCGACGAACGTATAGGTCACCGTGCCAGCGGGTGCCGCCTCTTGAGTCAGCAGGCCCTGAACGCCACCGCTGGCCGTCACCGTGAAGCCCGGAAACAGGATCGACGTGTTACCCGCCGCCGCCGGAAGCGCGTTCAGCAGATTCACCGTGACCGTCTGCCCTTCCGTGACGATCAGCGTGGGTCCGGGCAGTTGCATGTTGGGGCAGGGAATCGGCCCCATGGTCGTCGGCGCTGTACCCGAGGGCGTGCCGTTGCATCCGTAGCCCCAGGTGTAGAGCTGGTTGCCGTCAGGCTGGTTGATGAATCCCGTGTTCGCCTGCAGGTTGAAGACCGGGCCGGTGATGCCGGGCGCCGCAGCCTGGGCCGCGGCCCCAAGGCACAGGGCCACGATCGGCGCCGCAACCAGGCGGGCGATTGAGGATGCCGTGTTCATATTCGTTGCTCTCATTGCCCCTCTCCTAATTGCAGGTGTTGCCGAACGTATTGCCGGTCACGCTGCTGCAGATGTGAACCTCGGTCATCAGTCCACCGAAGTTTTCCTGGTCATTCGACAGCTCGTCGAGGTTCGGCGTGTACAGGTAGAACGTGCTGCCGGCCGGATACAGGGTTGCCGCGCAGCCGGTCGAACCGCAGCCGGCGTCGCTGGCGTCCAGGATCACGTCCAGCGACTCACCGCCGCCCAGCGTGATGGAGTTCGTATAGAACTCCTGGTTGTTGCCGGCCTGGTCGCGCAGCAACTTGGCGTTGAAGCCGACTTCCTTCATCGGAATGCCCAGCGAGGCCAGCGTGTGGTACTCGTCGACCGCCAGGTTGACCAGGCGCAGCGACGCCTTGCCGCCGACCGGAATGTTGATGATCGACGGCAGCGGCTGCGAGTAGTGCACGCGGCCGTCCGACGACTCCGTGCCCATCGGGCCCGGTGTGACCGTGTCGGGGTAGCTGCGGCCGTTGAGCAGGAAGAACTTGGACTTCATATCGGCGAACGCTTCCGGGTTGAACGTCATGCCGACGAAGTGGAAGTTCGGGTCGAAGCCGTGCATCTGCAGCGGGTATTCGACGTCGTACCAGGTGGAACCGTCGCCGTCGTTGTAGACGTAGCCGCCCGCGCCGCCCATCGAGACTGTCGGTGCAGTAGGAGCCAATGCTCCGGTGTTGATGGCGGGCATCGTTTCGCTGCACAGGATGTCGTTGGTGGTGTTGCAGGCCGTGCGAAGGTCGACGCCCGAGTTTTGCTGCGCAAGGGCGCTAAACAGGCTGGTGCCCGAGGGAACCCGGTTCTGCCGCGGGCGAACGTACAACTGGCCGACCATGCCCATCTGCAGGTGCTCGGGCGGCGTGATGTGGCAGTGCCAGAAGTAGGTGCCGGCATCCGGCGCCAGGTAGTAGTACGTGAAGCTGCCGCCGATGTTGATGGCAACGGATGCGTCCGGGACGCCGTCATACACCGACGAGGCGTTCGGGTAGCCGTGGAAGTGGATCGTGTGCTGCTCGAACAGGTCCGGCCGCATGATCATGCCGACGTTGGTCAGCGTGAGGAACATTTCGTCGTCCTCGTCGAAAGCGATCAGTGGCGCCGGAATGGAACCGTTCATCACGCCGACATCCATGATCTGGCGCGGATCGACGTGGCCGTCCATGACCGTGCCGGTCGTGGCGACGGCCGTCTGGGACTCATTGACGTCGCCTGCGGTCACCGCGGCGGCCGTCGGCAGGTTGAACGTGAAGACCTGGTTGGCCGAGAAGCCGTAGTTCGTGATCCCGGCAGGGGCCGGGGTGGGGATCGTGTACGGGGCATTGACCGTATAGGTGCCGTCATACCCGACGGGGGGCGCCCCGCCCGTCCCGGCGATTGTCACGGACGTGCCGCTCGTCAGGCCGCTGCCCGACAGAACGAGCGGAGAGTTCATCTGCACGACGACCGTTTGTGACCCGGTCACTTGGGCGATGTCGTAGATGGTGACCAGGTTCGCGACATCAGGAGCCAGGCCGACAGCGCCGTTCCACGAAAAGTTGGAGGTATTGAGGGGAAAGCCCGGCCACGTGTTGGCCAGGACCCCGTCGCTGGTCGCGGGGTCACCCGGCAGCAGAGTCTGCGGAGCCACCGTATTGAAGACGCTTGGGAACTCGGTGCCCGGCTGGCCGTTGGCGATGTCCGCGAGTCCGGACAGGGGTCCGAACGAAAACATGAAGGTCTGCGTTCCGTTCGCCATCGTCGAGTAGCCGTCGCCGCCCGACACCTGCTGGCACTTGATCGCGCCGTTCACGTTCGCGGAGGGAACGACGTAGCCACCCGTCGTGCCACTCGGGGGAACCGTCGTGAAGGTCGTCGGACCCGTGTACGCCGGCTCCGAATTGTTGTTGTGGAGCGCCGCAGGGTGGGTGATCGTGCTGGTCGGACACTGCACGCGAAAACTCTGTGCCCCGGCCGGCAGCGCAACCAGCAGCATTAGCGCGGACAACCCGCGAACAAACAACTCGGATCTGGACATGTGACCTCCCGCCTGGGCAAGTGACGACTGCAGGTTTTCCAAGAAACTCCTCCTCATGACCCCTCCTCCGCGTGGACGTTGACCTTCCCTTGACCGCGAACCGGTTTGCCTTTACGGCGTCGGCGTCGCGGCCCCTCGGCCACCATCCCGTTCATTAGGTAAAGCTGACGACTGCAAGGGCGGTACGCTAAATGGCTTCAGGTCGCGCACACATGCTGGTGAGCCAGTGGACTTGGGGGTGGGATCACCCTACTCCTGCATCCAGATCATGGACAAAATTCCTGCGAGCAATCGAAGCTCGTGCTTAGCTTCGATCAAGCTTTTCATGAAATCACCGTAATATCATATAGTTATTTTATATAGATGAATCTCGGCAATCGACTCATATCGAGGTTTTTGGGGTTGTCCCTACCATTTTGGCATCATGTGTTAAGTCAGGAAAAGCGGGGATATCTGCGAACAAAGGCTTTCTGGGGTAGTTATCGATTTCACCTTAAGACGAATCGATTGCCGGATTCCGCTTACTTGCTATCATGCACAGTAGCGGATTCTTGGGATAGGATGCAGATCATGATGCAAGCACCTGGCACTTCACGGGCGTATGCGGTCCTGGCAGCTTGCCTGCTGCTGGCCTCAGCGCCTTCGGGTGCGGACGACTCGATGCAAATGCAGGCCGATCCGCACGCCCACCATCACCACCTGGTGGAGGCCCCGCTGCCCGTTACGCGGAGCGTCGCCAATTACGCGGTGCCCGATGTCGCGCTGGTCCGCTCCGACGGCGCGCGCGTGAACTTTGCGAAGGAGGTGAACGATGGCCGCCCGGTGCTGCTCGACTTCATCTACACGACGTGCACGACGGTGTGCCCGGTGATGAGTCAGACCTTCGCCGAAGTGCAGAAGCGCCTCGGGCGGGACGCGGCCAAGGTGAAGATGGTATCGGTGACGATCGATCCGGAAGAGGACACGCCAGCCCGGTTGGCCGAATACGCCAAGCGCTACCAGGCCGGATCCCAATGGACCTTCTATACCGGGAGCGCGGAGGCGAGCGTCGCAGCGCAGCGTGCCTTCGGTGTGTACCGCGGCGACAAGATGAGCCACCTGCCGGCAACGTTTTTCCGCGGGGCGCTCGGTCAACCTTGGGTCCGCCTCGAGGGCTTCGCGACGCCTGATGCGGTGCTCGGCGAAGTGCGGACGCAGGTCGCGCAGAAGTAGACCTTCGACGCTGTCCCAATTCAGATAGTCCGCGATCGCGACACGACCGAGGCTTCGAGCGCCTGGCGGTGGTCAGTGCGGCGCGGATGCGTCCCGACCTACCGTTCCAGGCTCACCAGGTCGAGCGCAACAGAACACTAGCTGGAAGTCGACTCAGGCGCTGCGTCGTTCTCGGATGGAGCGGGCGCGCCGGTGACTGCGACGAAAAGCGGCGTTCGCCAGAACGCCTGAACGCGGGCGCCGTGACGCGGAATTGCCTCGATGCTGCACCGGCCCCCGCTCGTTTCGACCAAGCGGCCGATGATGCCCAACCCACACCCGTTGTGGCCGTGGTGACGCCGGTGGCGCCAGCGCTCCAGGTCGAAGCCCACGCCGTTGTCCTCGATGCCAAGGCGCAGCTCTTCCTCGAACAGCGAAACAAACACTCGAACCGCGCTTGCCTTCGAATGCTGCGCCACGTTGCTCAGAGCCGCCTGCACGACCCGGAATATCACGAGCTTCAGGTCGGACGGTACGTCGGCTTCCGCGATCGTGATGCGCGGTGACACGAAGATCGCGCGGTTCTGATGGCTGAACTCGCGAAAGTACCAAGCCAGCGCAGCCACCAGACCCAGGTCATCCAGCACCCTGGGCCTGAGCTCGGAGCACAGCCCGACCAGCTGATGGGTCGCATCGCGAATCCGAGCGCTGGCGTTTTGCAGCGCCTCGGAGGTCTCGTCGAATTCACTGCGGGCCAGGCGCTGGGCCGCGTCTTCGATCAGGTACCGGGCCATCGTCATCACCGAAATGACTTCGTCGCCCAGCACATGCGACACCCGCGTGCGTTCTGATTCGAGAATTCTGATGACGCCGTCGGCCAGCCGGTTCAGATCGGGCGCCGCCCGGCCGCGACTTTCCAGACCCGATGAAACGGGGTCAGTGTCGCGCGTTTCGGGGCGCGCAACCGTCCGTTTCTCAGACGTCTCGGTCAATGCTGTGAACGCATCCATCGCCGGGCCACCCATCGATCGGCGTTGCCTGCACTAAAGTGCCGGACAGCTTCATGTGAACCCCACCCGCAGGCACTTGCCCTGGAAGGGAGAACCTGAATCGATCTTAATCCAAGGACTTACAGATCCACAAAGTTCCCCGCGGGTGAACCCCCGTCATGTCGCGTGGGGCTCTTCCCCATCTTGCGGATGTGTCCCGATTTACGCTTGACGGTCGTACTCTGTATACGGTATTAGGGCGACCGCTTGTCAAAACCATTGAACCTTGCTCACGGAACCAGCCACGCGGTGTCTGCGACGACCGGTTGATCCGGCTTGGTCCCGAAGCGGACGACGTAACCACCCTTGGATGCAAAGCGCTGCCCCGGGGCCAAACCCAGACGCGGGAAGTAGCCGTCGATCAGCTTCAGGCTGACCATGTTCTCGATCTGCTTCGAACGCTTCAACCGGACCGGGGTCCTGACACCGTACCTGTTCGATGGGTCAATTCGCGGTCGCTGCCGAATGAGCTCCAAGCACCTGCGCTGGCGGCGGGCTGTATTTCTTCCTCTGCTCCTCATCGAGGATGTCGTAAATCCGACCGCTGGTCTTCGGGTTGAGCGCGCGCAAGGCTCCGATGCGATCCTCGGGCGCCATCGACGGGTCGTTCCGGATTTTTTGAACCTGCTCGACCTGGTCCATCAGGATGATTCGAAGCTCGCGTTGCTGGTCGCCGTTGAGCTTCAGGGCCTTGGCCATGGCACCGACCCGCTGCTCGATGCGGTCCTGCGCCGTCAGGTGCCCGTTGCGACTCCCGGGGCGTGCCGGTGCGGCAGAAGGAGCGGAACCCGGTGCCCCCGGCGCCGCTTGCGGACTCGCAGGGGGCGCCGGTTGCTGCGCCGGCGCGGTCGACGCCAGCATGATCAGCGTCATTCCCATCGCCCAAGCTCGCGGACTCATCCAATACCTCTCAATGTGCGGTCAGTGCCGTCAGGCCCGAACATGTTCCCGTTGCATTGTTCCTGCTTGCGTTCAGCTGGGACATGTCCCACTCGCGCGCTCGCTCGTAGTCCTGCGTGTCTCGTATCCGTGCGATTTCCTTCGTCGCCGCGCCGGAAAGTATGCTGTCTACGAAGGCCTTGTACTGGTCCTTGTTGGCGGGGAAGCGCTGCGAGCAGAACGCGGCGACGCTGTCCAGCTGGGCCACGAGCAAAGTTGCGGTGTCTGTTGCGGCGGACGCTGACGATGCAAAAGCCAGAAGCAGACCCGCAGCGACGAGCCACTTCCCGGTGGACAACCCAAGCATGTTCCTTCTCCTGTCAGATGGTTGTCCTCCCTCGTTCTTGGTATAGCAAATCTTACCTCGACGAAAGCATCTGCATACGTCGATTTCCAGTCAATTCGGCACGATCCACGGGCGATCGGCAGCCACGCGCGTGCCCGTGGCCCCTGCAAACCGGACGATGTATCCGCCCTTCGAAGCGAAGTGCTGCCCCTTGCCCCAGGCCGGGGCGCGTGCTAGCCGTTGACGATGCGGCTGTACAGCATCATCTCGACCCGTTCGACCAGGTAGTCAGGCACGTACTCGTCCAGCATCGTTGCCAGCGTCTCCAGCATCCGAGCGGATGCCCGGAACCAGATCGCGAATCGCATGCGCGATTGTCGCGCGATCAGGGAACGACCCAGTCGCTGTCGGCGGCCAGCTTGAGGCCCTCAGGCCCGGCAAAGTGGACGATGTACCCGCCCTTGGAGGCGAAATGCTGGTTCAGTGCAAGAACCAGGCGCGGGTAGTAGCCGGTGTTGATCAGGCGGCGCTCGACCTTGTTCTGCAGCATCTCGACCAGGAAAGGCTGAACAAGGTTGTCCGCCATGTGGCTGAGCGTTTCGGCGAGCAGTCCGCAGGCAAGGTAAGTGTTGGCCTGCAGCGGCTCATCCACGACGGGGATGTGCTGGATCGAAAACCAGCTCAACGCGTACCGGACCCGCAGGTCGCGTTTCTCGGGCAGTTCGTAGGGGTACGTCATCCGGACGCGCCCGCGCCACGCCGTTGGCAGCGGCGCATGCTCGAGCCCCGCCATGATCCCCGAGACATACACGGTCGGCGGCGCCGCAGCGGCGTCGCCCAGGTCCGCCAGGTCGGACGGACGCAGCCACAGAACGAGGATGTCGGACTTGCCAGCGGCGCGCACGGACTCACCGACACCCTTGCCCGGAGGCCCGGCGGCGAGCGGCTGATTGCGCGCGGCGACGCCCAGACGCTTCAATTCCGCCGCGAGGGCGAGCGCAGCCGCCTCGCCGCTGTCGCCGGGGCGGTAGACCTGCAGCACCGCCGGTGCGGGCGTCACCGCCGCACCCCGGTCCTCGCTCTTCTGAGATACCCGCTCGCCGGGCGCCGCAGACCTGCGCAGCGTCGCGGCGGCAATCTGCCTGGCGATCAGATCGGCCTCCAGCAGCACTCCCTTGGAGAAGTACAGTGGATAGAAGTCGCGGCTGTCATCGATCGGTGCGTCCACGTTCGGAAACAGGCACGGCACCTGCCGGCGCTCGCAGAACTGGTGCACCGGCGTCCAGTTGCTTCCTCCCAGCCCCGACACCAGCGCGAAAACCGGCTCCTTCTTCATGTCGGCATCGAGCTGTGCGCCCCACGTCGAAGCCGGACCTGTCAGGTCCCAGACGTTCAGCCGCCAGAGACGGTGGGACATGAACATGCTCTTGGCGCCCTGGGTCTTTCCGGACGTGTGAATCTCGCGGCTGTTTCCGATCGGGAACAGGTTCTTGTTCGCGAAGTAGTGCTCCATCACGTCGAGCATCGCC
>Ga0210394_10008522_pt1 | contig 10522 bp, 8 predicted proteins | sample IncBWC12MmetaG_FD_160121 | JGI IMG/M metagenome (GOLD analysis project Ga0210394, IMG submission 160121) | Forest soil microbial communities from Barre Woods Harvard Forest LTER site, Petersham, Massachusetts, United States - Inc-BW-C-12-M | ecosystem: Environmental > Terrestrial > Soil >... | reverse complement strand
ATAATTTGGAAACGGCGGTGGCGACGCGCTCTCCCAGGCTTGCAAAATCGGATCCACCAGCGCCCAGGCCGCCTCTACGCTATCGGCGCGATCGAAAAGCGTTGCGTCTCCGCGTATGCAATCATTAATCAGCGTCGAGTAGGCATCGCGCGATACTCCACCGAAGGTAGACTTGTACTGAAAATCCATAGTCACCGGACTGATACGCATCTGCCCGCCCGGTGCTTTCGCTCCAAACGAGAGCGAAATTCCTTCGTCTGGCTGAATATTCAGAATGAGGGAATTCATTTCTGAATTTTCGCCGCGAAAGACTCTGTGCGGCGCTGGCTTGAATTGAATCAGCACTTCGGTGACCGCCCTCTTCAAGCGCTTGCCTGTGCGCAAATAAAACGGCACGCCGCTCCAGCGCCAGTTATCCACCAACAGTTTCATCGCCACAAAAGTTTCCGCCGAGGAATCCGGTTTTACTCCCGGCTCCTGGCGATATCCGGGCACTGCTTTGCCGTCAACCTGTCCTGGCCCGTATTGTCCGCGCACAACATTCTTCCAAATGCTATCGCCAGCGAATGGCCGGATCGATTGCAGCACCTTGATCTTTTCATTTCGTACCGATGTCGCGTCGAAATTTGCCGGCGCTTCCATGGCTACCAGTGAGGTAAGCTGCAGCACGTGACTCTGTATCATGTCGCGCAACGCGCCGGTGTTTTCGTAAAAAGCCGCGCGCCGCTCGACCCCCAGCGATTCTGCCGCCGTAATTTGTACGTGGTCGATATAGTTGCGGTTCCACAGCGGCTCGAAAATTCCGTTTCCAAATCGGAAGACCAGTAAGTTTTGAACCGTCTCCTTGCCCAGATAATGGTCGATGCGGTAAACCTGCGATTCATCAAAAACGCTGAGGACTTTTTCGTTCAACGCACGCGCCGATGCCTGATCGCGCCCAAACGGTTTCTCAATAATCACGCGGGTCCAGGATTTATCGGAGTTCGGCCGATTCAGCCCCGCTTTTCCCAATTGTTCGATAATCTCTAAATAAATTTCCGGGGGCGTAGCCAGATAAAAGAGCCGGTTACCGCCCAGTTGACCTGCGGCATCCAACTCGTCTAAACGCTTGGCCAAACCGCGGAACGCTTCCGGGTCGTTATAATTCCCCGCGAAGTAATGGAGATGTTCTAAAAAATCAGTCCGCCTTTTGTCTCCAGCGCCGGGAGCTTTCGCTTTTGACAAAGCTTCCTCCGTCTTGCGCCGGAACTCCTCATCGGCCATCGTTGTGCGCGCAAAACCCACCAGCCGAAATCGCGGCGCCAGACAAGCGTGAAACGCCAAATCCCACAGCGCGGGCAACAGTTTTCGCTGCGCCAGATCGCCCGAAGCGCCAAACAACACAATCGCGCAGGGCTGAGACGGAACCTCACAGTAGTAAGCGTCGGCCTGCGGTTTTTCGGCGGTTTCGGCAGCTTGAGCGCTCATAACAGGACCTCCCGGAATTTCCATACTCGCAGCCGGGCGCCAGCCTTTCTTCTTAATCCAACCAAAACTTTCGCAAAGAGCCTACCATAATTATCGATGTGCGCCGCCTTCATCTAGCCCTACCGCTGGACCAACCTGCCGCGTCAACTGGAATTTCCCCCGCGGTTGAAGTATCTTGAATATTTACACATTTACACGGAGGACTTAATGGCAGACGAGAAGCGCTCAGATAACCCCGGAACAGCCGGGCAGCCCGCCGCACAAGGCCTGCATATGGTGAAGTGCGTTAAATTTGGCCGCGAGATGCCCGGCCTGGACCGCATCCCCTGGAAAGGTGAACTCGGCCAGCGCGTTTATGACAACGTCTCAAAGGAAGCCTGGAAGTTGTGGGTCGAGCACTCAAAAATGCTGATGAATGAATTCCGCCTGAATCCGCTCGATCCCAATTCTCAAAAAGTGATGGGAGAACAAATGGAAATGTTCTTCTTCGGCGAAGGAGCAAAGCTCCCCGATAGCTACGTCCCTCCCAAACACTAGAATCCGTAATCCTCGCCGTTCTAGGCCTGAAGCACTTCCAACGCTGTAAGTGCATAGATCGCAGCCGTGTCTATTATTTTTCTCATGTCCACATATTCGTTCGGGCCATGCGCTACCGACAGCAATCCCGGTCCATAAGCAAACGCTGGCATTCCTTGCGCAACGTAGAAACGTGTCTCCAACAGCCCGGGACACATTTCAAACCGCGCGGCCTCGCCAGTTACCGCGAAAACGCTTCGGGACAACGCTTCACCCAGCGGCCCCATTTCGCTGCTCGACGCTGAGCTTCCCTCCTGCAAGATTTCCCACTCCAGAGGATTCCCTTCGCGCTTACAACTCTCCAAAATGTCCGTGAGCTTCGCTTTCTCCATGGCAAGATCTTCTTCGGGATTTATCCGCCGGTCGATTGTGAACCAGCACTCTTCCGGCACCACATTGAAGTTTGTCCCGCCGCCGCTCTGTCCGCCTAGCATCAAAATCGAGTTGCGTGATTCTTCCGAGCCAATATTGAGTCCCGTAGTGCGAACTTCCACTTCGCGCTTCAGTTGGCGCAGTTTGTGCGCCACTTCATGCATGCGTTCGAACGCATTCGCGCCTTGATGTTGCAATCCCACGTGCGCCGCTTTCCCCAACACGCGCACACACAGGGAAATTGCGCCGCGATTCGCATTCCAGGCCACACCACTCGTTGGCTCTGCCGTCAGCATCCCGACGCCTCCGCGTCCCAGCAATCCTTGCCGCGCCAGCCAGGCTGTGCCGCCTTTTCCTCCCGTTTCTTCGTTGGGAACCAGCGTCAAACCGATCTTGTGTTTTAGTTTCGTGCCTAGTTCTTTCAGCGCCAGTATCGCGTAGAGCATGGCCACGATTCCGCCCTTCATGTCGCAGCTGCCGCGGCCAAACACAAAGTGCCCCTTTTGCGTCGGTTGAAATTGTTCTCGAGATTGCGCCGGAACCACATCGAAATGACCGTGAAAATAAAATGCCTGCTCTCCGCCTCCATACGTGGCTAAAACGCACTCCGGAGCATCGTCCCGGTTATCGCTCGAACTGCTCGTCGCGAAACGTTCACAATCAAGCCCGGCGCGCCGTAGGGTTTTCTCCAAGAGATCCGCACAGGCGCCATAATTCTTCCCCGGTGGGTTTTCTGTCGGAATCGCGACAAGATCCGCCACCAACGCCGCCATCTCCTCTTCGCGTTCGTGCAACCAAGAGAGGATCGCGCCGCCCCGCGCTGTTCGCTCCGCTGACCGCTCAGGCATGGTGCGCATCTTAAGAACATCTTCAGGGGATGCCAAGCTCCATATTGGAGTCCCTGGGTCTGCCGTTTCCAAGAATCGCGATCACTTCGTTTCGTCTTTAAGGTCCAGCGCGATCTTCAAAATCTGCTCGCTCAGTTCCACGGCCTCCACATCGTCCATGTTGGCAAGCACCACAATGCCGGCCCGCTTTTCCGGCGCGAGAGTGATCGACGTGCTGGTGCCCTGCTGAGAGCCGTCGTGTCCCACGAGCTTCAACCCATATTTTTTCCGCGTGCCCCAGCCCAGCCCGTCTTTTTCGATCGCAACACATTTCTCAGACGGAAGCTCATCGTTCTGCGCTGGCAACGTGCCGCTGCCAAGCAAGATGGCCAACATCAACACTAAACAGAACGCCGTAGCCCTGCGCATTTTCAGAGGCTGAGGTGTCTTGTGAAAATAATCGAAATCAATCAATAACATCTGAATTCTCCCTTTGAAGCTTGCCCAGAACGCATTGCGCTGAAAATCTTGTCCACACACTCGCGCCGTTCAAAGGCTTCTTGAACCCAAGGAGACTACTTCTTAGCCCCCTTCATGTCGCCGCCTCCCTGATGCAGCGTCAAGCTGGCGACCTCACCTTTGTCGTTTTTGGAGAATTCGATTTGCGCATCCACAACCTTTAAGAAAAATTCCGTCTCTGACGCAGCGAACAGAGGAAACTTAGGCTGGTTCGTCGCTTGCGCATTCAACCCGTCGCCGTCCAGCGTAATTGCAATGCTAAAGCCTGGCGCCAGTTCATAGGTGCCCACATACCTGGCGAGAACTTCCTTCGGCACGGTAATCTCTTTCCGCTCCGATGGCAGCACGACTTTTTCTCCGTGTACAACCGCCGCCAGCTTTGTGGCGATATCGCTTGGTGCGCTTCCATTTAAATTCGCCAGTACGATCACCGTCAGCTTGTCGTCCGGGTAGTAGGCCATCTGCGTGCTAAATCCCTCGATGCCGCCTCCGTGGTCAATAACGGTATGGCCATTCTTCGTCTGCACTCCCAAGCCACAGGCATAATCATTCTTGAATGGAGTCGTCATCTTTTTGAGTGACGCTGCTGAAAGCACCTTGCCTCCGAACAGGCCCTGTTCCCAGCGCAGAAGATCCTCGGTTGTCGAATAAAGCGCTCCCGCAGAAAAAGGAATGCTCATATCGACGTAGCCCGCATTCTCTGGCCCCTTCGGACTGGGTGCATATCCGGATGCCCGGTGCATTATGATCACGGTGTTCGAGTCATATCCCGAATCATTCATGCCCAGTGGTTTGAAAATATTTTCCTGCACGAAATCCTTGTAACTTTGTCCGCTGACTTTTTCCAACAAATAACCGAGCAACACATATCCCGAGTTGCTGTATTCCCATTTCTCTCCCGGCTGAAAGTTCAGCGGCTTATCCCGGAATCGCGCCACTAATTTCTCGGGAGTCGTAGCCACCGCCTCCGTCGATTCATAGTCGGGAAAAGAAGTGAAACTTGGAATCCCCGATGTATGTGTCAGCAAGTTGTAGATGGTGATCTTGTCCCAGGCCGCCGGCGCGTCAGCCATATATTTCTTCACCGGATCATCGATGTTCAGCTTTCCGCGCTCTTGCAATAAGAAAATTGACGCAGCCGTGAATTGCTTCGTAATGGATCCAAGCCGAAATTTCGTGGATGGCGAGTCGGGAATGCTCCATTCAAGATTTGCTGATCCATATCCCTTGCTCAACAGTATCTTCCCGTCTTTCGCAACCAGTACAGACCCCATGAACACTTTGTTATAGGACTGAATGATTTGTTCGGTCCTCGGAAGAGCTTCTTGCGCCGTGCACGTTTGGAAGTATGATGTGAACGTAACAACCAGCAGAATCAATGCTAGAACGTAACGGATGGTCCTATTTGGCTTGGGCCTTGTCGCAAACACGCGCCCAGGCCCTCGAAAACTCTTGCAATTCATCGTATTCTCCCGATGTTTGACGAACCCGGTGTGCCTTTGGCGCGTCAAACAAATGTGTTGGCGGCAATCCTCGGCTTGAAAAATGTGAGTGGCGTCACGCCGGCATTCTAAATCATCAACCGCAAGCGATCTAGCGCGCGCTAAGCCGGGTGATCTACGATTTTGTGCTTTACGGTTTAAAGGTTTCGCGTAGGTTTCGTTCTGGTGGTGTTTAGGGGTCCTGAAATCGTACGAAGTACATGCGATTGGAGAATAGAATGGCAGTGCGCAGGGACATTCGGTTCGTCGTTGAAGATGCGGGCGAAGTTTCAGCGATCCTGTTGCGTCCACAAAATGCTGAATCGCTCTTGGTGCTTGCCCACGGCGCAGGCGCCGGTATGACTCATCCATTCATGGAATCGCTGGCGACCGAACTCGCCGCGGTCAGAGTCGCCACCCTGCGATTCCAATTTCCCTATATGGAGCAAAAACGAAGAATTCCCGACCGGCCGCCCGTGCTCACGACTACGATTCTGGCAGCCGCGCAAACTGCCGCGAAAGCCGCTCCAGATTTGCCATTATTCGCCGGAGGCAAATCCCTCGGCGGACGCATGACTTCATTGGCTGCTGCACAACAAAAATTACCCGACGTTGGAGGATTGGTATTCTACGGCTTCCCGCTCCACCCGCCCAACCAGCCGGGGACCAAACGTGCCGAACATTTGCGTGACATCAAACAGCCGATGCTCTTCTTCCAGGGAACGCGCGACCCCTTCGCCGATCTCAAACTTTTGCGTCCCATTTGCGCCAGCCTCAGAGCGCGAGCGACCCTGCACGTAATCGAGACCGCCGATCACTCGTTCCACGTCCTAAAAAGTTCAGGCAGAACCGACGCCGACGTTCTCCAAGAATTAGCTCGAACCACAAGCGCGTGGACGCAAAAGTTGTCGCGAAGTTAGCTCATCGGCCGCAAGCTGAATTGGAAAAAAGCCTTTCCTAGCCAGCAATTTAATACCTGAGTCTGTCGTTCTCGAATTTTCCAACCTGGACCTTCCGCGTCCACAGTCTCCTACCCCTTGATTCCCGCAGATAATGTGCTAGTGTCAAATTGGGGGCCTTTTGGAGCCTCGGCGAGGTAGCCACATGGAGAGCGGCGCGGTTTGCAGGCAATTACGCCAGATCTCGAGTCTGGCGATGCGACGAGCATCGGCATTGCGCTTCCCCATAGCATATTTCGCGAAGGAAGCGAGCAGCGCGACGCGAGGGATCTGCTCTGTGCTTTCCAGTCGCGAACTCCAATTATTGGAACCGCTCCTAAGTTATAGAAAACAAACGATGGCACACCATTCTAATGGCGAACTTTCAACCATCGCAAAAAACACTTCCGGATGCACTCAACTAGCAATTATAAGAATCATTAAAACAGGAGAATTCCTCCGCGGATGACTCGCACATCGAAAAATTCGCTTTCCACACGAGGCTCGTTGCGCGCTGCCGACGAATCCTTTGAAATCTACCGCTTGAACGCGCTCGAACGCGCCGGCGTGGGACACGTCGCTCGACTCCCCTTCTCGCTAAAAGTCCTGCTGGAAAATTTGCTGCGTCACGAAGACGAGCGCTTCGTTTTCGCCGACGATATTTGCGCCCTCGCCGGCTGGGATCCTTCCGCCGCCGAAGGCGCTACGGAAAAAGAAATCTCGTTCATGCCCGCTCGCGTCCTTCTGCAGGATTTCACCGGCGTTCCTGCCGTCGTGGATCTCGCCGCCATGCGCGAAGCCATGCGCACCCTCGGCGGCGACCCGAAAAAAATTAACCCGCTGCTCCCGGCCGAACTGGTCATCGACCACTCTGTCCAAGTGGACAAATTCGGCGCCGCCGGAGCCTTCGCCTTCAACGCCGACCTGGAAATGCAGCGCAACATCGAGCGCTACGCATTTTTGCGCTGGGGTCAAAAAGGATTTCAGAATTTCAAAGTCGTTCCGCCCGACACCGGCATTTGCCATCAGGTGAATCTGGAATATCTTGCGCGCGTTGTTTTCCGCGAAAAACAAAATGGCGCGTGGACCGCCTTCCCCGACACGCTGGTCGGCACCGACTCGCACACCACCATGGTCAACGGCCTGGGAGTCTTCGGCTGGGGTGTGGGTGGGATCGAAGCGGAGGCCGCCATGCTCGGCCAGCCGTTTTCGATGCTGATTCCGGCCGTCGTCGGCTTCAAATTACATGGACGACTGCCCGAAGGTGCAACCGCCACTGATCTTGTGCTCACTGTTACCCAGATGCTGCGCAAAAAAGGTGTCGTCGGAAAATTTGTGGAGTTCTACGGTACCGGTCTCTCCAGCCTCACACTTCCCGACCGCGCCACTATCGCCAACATGGCTCCCGAATACGGCGCGACGATGGGCTTCTTCCCCGTAGATTCAGAAACGCTCGCTTACCTGCGATTCACCGCGCGCAATGAAGATCAGGTCAAACTCGTCGAAGCCTACACCAAAGAACAAGGACTTTTCCGTACCGACGCGACGCCAGATCCGATCTTCTCCGATAAGTTGGGACTCGATCTTGCCACCGTCGTCCCCACCATGGCCGGACCGAAGCGCCCACAGGACAGCGTTCGCCTCACCGATGCGAAAAGCTCCTTTGAGAAATCCCTGGGAGCCGCACCAAAATCTGTGAGCGTGCAAAACAACGGCGACCGTTTCGACTTAGCCGACGGTTCCGTAGTAATCGCCGCGATCACCAGTTGCACCAACACTTCAAATCCGTCGCTCATGCTCGGCGCCGGCCTGTTGGCAAAAAAGGCAGTGGAGCGCGGACTAACTTCCAAGCCCTGGGTAAAAACGAGTTTCGCGCCAGGCTCAAAAGTCGTTACTGATTACATCGAAAAGGCCGGCCTGTGGCCTTACCTGAATTCGCTGCATTTCAATCTTGTCGGTTACGGTTGCACAACATGCATCGGCAATAGCGGCCCGCTTTCCGAGCCGATCAGCCAAGCCATTAAAGGAAATAATCTTCTCGCCGTTTCCGTTCTGAGCGGCAATCGCAATTTTGAAGGCCGCATAAATCCTCTCTGCCGTGCGAATTATTTGGCTTCGCCGCCGCTAGTTGTGGCCTATGCGTTAGCGGGCCGTATGGACCTCGACATCGTGAATGAGCCCCTCGGCAACGACAAAGCCGGCAAGCCCGTTTATCTGCGCGACATTTGGCCTACACCTGCGGAAGTTGAATCCACCATGCGCTCTTCAGTTTCGAGCGACATGTTCAGAAAAGAATATGCCGACGTGTACACCGGTGACGAACACTGGAGAGCGCTGCCGATCCCAGAAGGCGATCTCTATGCCTGGGATCCCAAGTCCACATACATCCAGGATCCGCCGTTTTTTCACGACATGCCGCGGACTCCTGGCGTGTTGAAAGATTTAACCGGGCTGCGTGCACTAGCTGTGCTCGGTGACAGCGTCACCACCGACCATATTTCTCCCGCCGGCTCGATTCCGCCTGACTCACCGGCAGGAAAATATTTAATCGCGCGCGGTGTGCAACCCAAAGATTTCAATTCATACGGCGCGCGTCGCGGCAACCATGAAGTAATGATGCGCGGCACCTTCGCAAACATCCGCCTGCGAAATGCTCTGGCTCCCGGCGTCGAGGGAGGTTGGACTATTCATCAACCCAGCGGCGAAAAGATGTCCATTTACGACGCGGCCATGAAATATCGCGACGAGCGCGTGCCTCTCATCGTCATCGCCGGCAAAGAATATGGGTCCGGTTCTTCGCGCGACTGGGCCGCAAAAGGAACATTGTTACTGGGCGTTCGCGCCGTGCTGACAGAAAGTTTTGAACGCATCCACCGCAGCAACTTGGTGGGCATGGGCGTCCTCCCGCTAGAATTTTTGCCGGATGAGAATCTGAAGACGCTCGGCCTTACTGGTCTTGAAATATTTGAGATCGATGGCCTGTCCCACGACTTCGCGCCTCGCAAGAAAATGAAAGTCCGCGCACGCTCCGCAGATGGCGCAGAAAAAACCTTCACAGCCATCACTCGCGTGGACACGCCCTTCGAGCTGGCCTACTACCAGCACGGCGGAATCTTGCAATACGTCCTTCGCCAGATGTTATAGTCGCGCAACACAGCCTAAAATGAAGGCGCCACTTCAAACGAAATTGGCGAAATCGCTCGGGTGAAGTTTCTTGTCGCTTCAAAAACTAAGAGGTTTTCTTTGCGGAACAAATCGTCTTCGCGCAAGAAGTCATCATTAAGTAAGTGGAAGTGGGCAGCGCTCACACTGCTCGCCGTTCTCGCCATCGGTTTCGGCGTGCTCAGCCATTTCATGGGCGGACCGCGTGACGTGTACGGCTTCCTGCGCTACGCCCTGCCGCAATGGCATCGAGGCGATCTCCGCGTCGGCGATCGCGCGCCGGATGTCCCATTGATGAGCCTCGACGGACAAACCCAGTTCCATCTCAGCGACCGCATCGGCCAACGCCCGCTTGTTCTAATCTTCGGCAGCTATACTTGACCGCCTTTTCGCCGCGAGGTAGGTTACCTCGTCAATCTTTATAACGATTACAAATCCCAAGCGAATTTCTTGACCGTTTATATTCGCGAAGCGCATCCGCAGGACGAATGGCAGATGAAAAGCAACGTGGATGAAAGCATTTGCTACCCGCAACCGCAAACGCTGGCGCAGCGCGTTGCCATCGCCAACGATTTCATCCAGCGCTTCCGTTTTCCTTTGCCCATCAGCTTGGACGACATGCGCGAAACGGCAGACTTGGCCTACGGAGGTTGGCCGGAACGCATTTACATCATCGACGAGTCCGGAAAAATAGCTTACCGAGGCGGGCTGGGTCCTTTTAACTATCATCCGGAGGAAGCTCGCTTCTGGTTGGAAAGAAAATTTGGACCCGCGCACGCCGCTGGCGGCGACGCCGATGCTAAAAACTGATCCATGCGTCGTGGCCTACGTGCGAACAACCGAATTTCGGACGGCTAGCAGAGCGGTTCCACGCAAGATAGGGTTAGGCCAGCACGCCAAAACATGCTATGCTCAGGCTGCGTTTGTTGCTCTTGTAACACCTTTAGATTCGATTGAAGGGGCTGCAAGTTCACACTTGCGGCCTCTTTTGCTTTACGGCTGGAGGCGGTCGAGAACTACAAATAGCTTAAAAAGAAGGAAGTACATCAGTGAGAGAACAAGGAACAGTAAAGTGGTTCAATGCCAGCAAGGGTTTTGGATTCATCCAGCGCCAGTCCGGCGAGGACGTTTTCGTCCACTTTTCCGCCATTCAGGCGGAAGGATACAAATCGCTGAACGA
>Ga0210394_10008521_pt1 | contig 10522 bp, 10 predicted proteins | sample IncBWC12MmetaG_FD_160121 | JGI IMG/M metagenome (GOLD analysis project Ga0210394, IMG submission 160121) | Forest soil microbial communities from Barre Woods Harvard Forest LTER site, Petersham, Massachusetts, United States - Inc-BW-C-12-M | ecosystem: Environmental > Terrestrial > Soil >... | reverse complement strand
CCCGGCGACCCTAAATTCCGGAAGCTTTGTGTAGGCAACATTGGGCGGGAACAAGGCACAAAACCGCGCCCCGGCCACCGGCCCGGTCGTATTAACGGCAGTTCCACTTCGGATGGTGAACAATTCGGTAATGGCTGCGCCGGGCCTGCCTGTGTGGTATGCTGAAATTGCAACACCGGACGGGCATTTCATTGGGGGATGGGGTCATGGCGCGAATTGTCTTTGGAACTGCCTTTGGAACTGCTTTGGGGGGCGTCTTTGGGGCGATATTTCTTGCCGCGTTTTTTGCGACGCCGCTGCGCGCGCAAAACGCGGCCGCCGAGGACCTGCAGGGGAAAATTTCCGCTGCCACGCTGGCGCAGCAGAACTTTGCAAGCGGCCTGCAACATTGCAGTGAGTTGAACGGCACCAATTTCTATTTCCAGCTGCGCAACCGCGTTCTTAGTCTCGAGGATTATCATCGGTCATTGGACAGCCTTGCGCTGCAGGGGACCTTCAACCCCGAAACCAAGCGGCCATGGAATAAACAGGACGCCGACGCGCGCTGGGCGGAGGCCCAACAGCAGGCGGCTAAAGACAAAGCCAATTGCGGACTCGTGGCGAGCCTGCCCGATCTGCAGAAAAAGCTTCAAGCATTGCAGCAGCAAGCGGCGGCATCCCAAAGCGACCCGTCGGCAAATAAAAAGTAGCGCCGCGCGGCGCCGTCCGGGCGAACAGCAGTGCCCGCTCGACCAGCGAGCGCAAGCGAATCTCAGAGCGCGGCGCAGCGGCGGCGCCGTGCAATTTACGCGCAGCAAGTCATCTGAGATTCCGCATGATAGAACCGTGCGCCGTATCGCCAACGCGCAGAAATCGGGGACTACAGCATGGACTGGACTGACCGACGGGAGCGATTGCGCTCGATCATCGCGGGATCGCGCTGCATTTATCCGGGATCGGTATATGATCCGATCTCAGCTCGCATCGCCGAAGATCTCGGTTTCGAAGCCGGAATGTTCGCTGGTTCGATCGCATCGTTCACGGTGCTCGGCGCCCCCGACGTCATCGTGCTCACGCTGCGAATTCGCGCAACAGGCCTACCGTATCAATCGCGCCGGCAAGCTGCCGCTCCTGGTGGACGCCGATCACGGCTACGGCAACGCGCTTAACGTCAAACGTACGGTCGAGGAACTCGAGACCGCCGGCGTCGCCGCCTTGACGATCGAGGACACTACGTTGCCGACGAGTTATGGCGCGACGGGGCCGACGCTTATTCCGATCGCCGAGGGGGTCGGCAAGATGAAGGCCGCGCTGGCCGGCCGGCAGGACCAACGACTCGTCATTGTCGGCCGCACCAGCGCCATGGCGATGACCGGCGTCGCGGACACCATCGCGCGGCTGAAGGCCTATGAAGAAGCCGGGGTCGACATGCTGTTCATGGTGGGCGTGAAGACCCGTGCACAGCTCGACGCGGTTGCCGCCGCCGTAAGACTTCCGCTGTTCCTCGGCGGCGCGGGGGCGGAGCTGTACGATCTCGATTATCTCAGTGCGCGCAACGTCCGTGTCTGCCTGCAAGGCCACTTGCCGTTCATGGCTGCGGTCAACGCCGTCCACGAAACGCTCAAAGCGCTACGCGGCGGCACGCCCCCCGCCGACATCAAGGCCGTCGCCTCGCCAGACTTGATGAAGCAAGTCACCCGCCAGGCCGACTATGCGAAGTGGTCGAAGGAGTTCCTCAACGCCGGACTGTCGGGCGGTTGACGACAAGCGGGCTTGCAGACTCACTTGCAAGTGGGCTTGATCAAGTGGGCTTGATCCGCGGGCTTACAGTGGACAAATAGCTTGTAAAGAGTAAGGGGTGCGGCAACCGACCGTCGGTCTGTAATTTGCCACCGTCCCGACTCGGCGACATAGTCTTGATCCAAGTTTTCTTGAGCCAAGTCTTCTTGAGCCAAGTCGTTTTGATCCAAGTCTTCTTGATTCAAGTCGACCGCCGCAAGCGAAGGAATATCCGATGCCATCCGTGAGCGACTGGAAGGTGCCGTCCTCCGCGCAACCGAAGCCTGACGACTATGGCTACGATCTCGAACGCGCGCTGTCCTGCGTGGTCGGCCTGCGCACGATCGTGCCGGCGGACGCGTTCACGGCGGAGACGCTAGGCACCGAGCGCGCCGGCAACGGCGTTTTTATTCGCGGCAACGGCCTCGTTTTGACCATCGGTTATTTGATTACCGAAGCGGAGACGCTCTGGATCACGCTTAACGACGGCCGCTCGGTACCCGGCCATGTGCTGGGCTACGATCAGGAGACCGGCTTCGGCTTGGTGCAGGCGCTCGCCAAGCTCGACGTGCCGGCGCTCGAAGTCGGCGAATCGGCCGCGGCAGCGGTCGGCGAACGCATCGTAGTCGGCGGTTTCGGCGGCCGGCAACGCTCGGTCGCCGCGCGCATCGTCGCCAAGCAGGAATTCGCCGGCTATTGGGAATATGTCCTCGACGAAGCGATCTTCACCGCGCCGGCGCATCCGAATTGGGGCGGCACCGCGCTGATCGGCCCGGCGGGCGACCTCCTCGGCATCGGCTCGCTGCAGCTCCAGCACGCCGTCGAGAAGGGTCAGACGCAAAACATCAACATGATGGTGCCGATCGACCTGTTGAAGCCCATTATCGACGACCTGATGAAATTCGGCCGGCGCAATATGCCGCCGCGGCCATGGCTCGGCCTCTATGCAACCGAAGTCGAGAACCGGCTGGTCGTCGTCGGGCTTGCCGATCGCGGGCCGGCGAAGCAAGCCGACTTGCGGACCGGCGATATTATTTTGTCGGTCGGCGGCAAGGACGTTCGCGATCTCGCCAGCTTCTTCCGCCGCATCTGGGCGCAAGGCCCGGCCGGCGTCGAAGTGCCGATCGCGATCTATCGCGACGGCGAGTCGATGGACCTGCGCGTCAAATCGAGCGAGCGCAATCGCTTCCTGAAAGGGCCGAGTCTGCATTGAAAATTTCCCTCTCCCCTTGCGAGAGAGGGTGCCGAGCGAACGAAGTGAGCGAGGCGGGTGAGGGTCGGAGCGGTAAATCTCCATGCGCGGAGCGCCAAAGTGGCCACCGAAAGCGGACTTCAGGATTCACCCTCTCCCGATGTCCTAAACGAAGTTAGCAAGTTTACTCTGCGAGTCTGCACGCCGCTCTATTGGCATGATCGTCGTGTCCCATTCCCAAAGGACATGCGCGGAGGATCATGTTTCATCCTGAGATTCGGCGAACGGTTGATAGGAGTCACCGCTGACCACGTTCTTCAAATATACCAAAGTGACCGTGCCAAAAATCCAGCAATCGTGTGCCAACTAAGGCTCATGGAGTTCGCTCTTCATGATGCCGTAATTGACCATGATACAAATCTCGATATCGCGACCTTTGCTGTTTCAGAGAGCCAGCTGAAAGAAATCGAGGGGATGGCCATTGATTGCACCGGGCAGTGGCCACCGCCAGCACCAATGCGTATGAGGGCGGTAAGTCTGGCCGGCTTCCCGGAGAAACTCCGGGTGACCTACGCGAATCGATCCGCGGACTTCGCCGCCTATGGTGGATTGTCGGCGATTGAGGATTTCAGCGAGCGAGAAATCCTTCTTACTTTCGACCCGACTCGGGAGCAGACCTTAGGAGGACTGCCTCTCCCTCCGCTGGGTTTAAACATGAGCGGTTGCAGCGGAGGCCCGGTGCTCATGCACGGTGTGAGAAACAGGCTTCATCGCTGGTTCCCGGTAGGGATCATTATCGCTGGGCCAAATCGCGACACCGGGGACGAGCGCGGCGACGCTGAGGCGTTCGATACAATAAGGGTCCGCCGAATCCATTTCTTACGACAGGACGGAACGATTGATCGCCCGGAACCTGGTTGGCTTCCGTCCTGACTCATCCGCGAATTTCGCTCGTCGGCCCGCGAAGTACCCCTCACCCGGCTCGCCCGTTTTCGCTTCGCTCGACGGGCTCACCACCCTTTCCCGCAAGGGGAGAGGGTGCTCTGAGTTCACGTTGCGCTTTGTTCCTCCTCCCACAACTCCCTTAATCCTTCGCGATACGTCGGATAGCGCAAGGTAACGCCAAGCTCGCGCTTGAGCTTGTTGTTACGCACGCGCCGGCATTCCTGCCAGAAACTCAAAGCCATCGGCGACATCGTGGCCGCGGCGTCCTCGACGGATATTTCGTGCGGCGGGTCAACGCCCATGAGCTGCGCCGCGAAGATAATCGGATCGCCGGGCGGCGATGGCTCGTCGTCGGCGATATTGAAAATCCCGGAAGCCGGGCGCGCAAATGCCGCATCGATCGCCTGCGCGATGTCGCCGACATGAATGCGATTGAAGATTTGTCCGGCCTTTACGATGCGACGGGCGCTGCCGCGCGCGATTTGCACGAGCGCGTTTTGTCCGGGCCCATAGATGCCGGCAAGCCGGAGCACGGCGGCGGGGACGCCATATCGCGCGCCAAAATCTTGCCAGGTCCGCTCGGCCGCAAGCCGCTCGCGGCTGCGCGTCGAATCGGGTTTCGGCGGCGTTGCCTCGTCGACCCAGGCGCCGCCACGGTCGCCATAAACGCCGATGGTCGAGAGGTAGACGACCGACCGCAGCTGCTTCGCCTCAGCCAACGCCGCACCGCATGCGGCAAGCACGGGATCGCCGTTGGCGCCGGGCGGAGCGGAGACGAGTAGGTAATTCGCCGCGGCGACGGCGCTTTCCAGTTCCGGCGTCGCATGAGTGCCGTCGAAGACGAGCGCGTGTAGTCGTCCGGCATCATAGGCGTTCAAAACCGCAGCGCGTTCCTTGCCGCGCACGGTGCCGACGATACGGTCGAACTTTTGACCGAACGCGGCGGCAAAATGCTCCGCGCAATAGCCGAAGCCGAAGCAGATGAGCGTGGACATCAAGAACTCATCGCGCGCGCGGCGGTCCATTCCGCAATGACCTCGGAATCGGACTCCGCCGCGCCACGCGCCACGGCGCAGGCTGCGAGCCTTGCGCGATCGAGCCGGCCCAGCGCCCAGACGGCGGCGCCGCGCACCAGCGGCGATTCATCGTCGAGCAGCCGCTCAGTCTCCTCGACAAGGCTTGCGTCTCCCGAATTGCCGATCGCGATCAAAACATTGCGGATGAAACGCGCGCGACCGATGCGCTTGATCGCGCTTTTTGCGAACAGCGCGCGGAACGCGGCGTCATCGAGCCGGGCCAGATCGGCAAGCCGCGCCGCACGCAGCGAATCTCGCGCCGCAAGTTTCATCTCGCGACCGCTCTGGGCGAATTTGTTCCACGGACAGACCGCGAGACAATCGTCGCAGCCGTAGATGCGATTGCCCATGAGCGGACGGAGTTCGCGCGGGATGGCGCCCTTGTGTTCGATGGTGAGGTAGGAAATGCAGCGCCGCGCATCGAGACGGTACGGCGCCGGAAAAGCCGCGGTCGGACAGACATCGAGGCAGGCCCGGCAGGTGCCGCAATGATCGCGCTCTGCCTCGTCCGGCGGCAGATCGAGCGTGGTGAAAATCGCGCCGAGGAACAGCCACGAGCCGAGCTGCCGCGACACCAGATTGGTGTGTTTGCCTTGCCACCCGAGACCGGCCGCCGCCGCGAGCGGCTTCTCCATCACCGGAGCGGTATCGACAAAGACTTTGATATCGCCGCCGGCGTTATCGATCAGCCAACGCCCGAGATTTTTCAGCCGCGGCTTGATCAGGTCGTGATAATCGTCGCCGCGGGCATAGACCGAAATATCGCCGCGCACGCGGTCCTTGAGAATTGCCAGCGGGTCGTCGTCCGGCCCGTAATTGAGACCGAGCATGACGATCGAGCGCACTTGCGGCCACAGCGCGCGCGGGTCGGCGCGCCGCTCGGCATTGGCCTTAAGCCACGCCATGTCGCCATGCGCGCCCAGGCTGAGGAATTCGCCCAACCGCTCCGCCGCAAATGGAATTGCATCGGGCCGCGCAATGCCGACCGCGTCAAAGCCTTGGCTGCGCGCGGCCTCGACCAGCGCCGACTTGACGTTTGCCGGAGTCAGAAATCGAGATTGGCGTAGCTTGGCGACGGCGGCAGGCCGGGCAGTGCTTGTTCCAGAAGCGTGCGGAACGACGGTCGCGATTTGATCCGCGCGTACCAGTTCTTGGCGGTCTCGTCTTCGTCCCACGGCACATCGCCCAGGTAATCGACGGCGGACAAATGCGCCGCCGCGGCCAAATCGGCATAGGTCAGGATATCGCCGGCAAGCCAATCGCGCGTGCGGCTGAGCCAGCCGATATAGGCTAGATGGTACTTGATGTTGCTCTTTGCCGCACGCAGCGTTTCCATGGCGGGGGAGCCGCCGCCGCTGCCGGCCGGGATGTAACGCTTATAGACCCGTTCCATCGCCAGCGCGCCCGAAACTTCCTCGAAGAACTTGTCGTTGAACCAGCTCATCAGCCGGCGCACCTCGATGCGTCCGCCGAGGTCGGTCGGCAGCAGCCGGAACTCGCCGAGCGTCAGCCCGCGGGTCTCGTCGAGATATTCGGCGATGACGGCCGCGCCCGGCACCGGCGGCACGCCCTCTTCCACCAATACCGGCGTCGTTCCCGCCGGATTGAGCTGCAAAAATTCCTCGCGTCGCTCCCAGACCCGTTCCTCGACCAGCTGCGGCGGCAGGCCGTATTCTTCGAGCACCAGCCGCACAAAGCGGGAATGGGGACAAATCGGATGATGGAATAGCGTCAGCATGAGCTTGCGAGCCTTGCCCGAATCCTATCCTTGCGTCAAAAGCTTGCCGAGATTGGAAGTCGACTTACCCCTCATTCGCAAAGGCGGCGCGCCCGGCGATCGTCAGACGAGCCACCCCATCGCTACGCCAGCAAGGATCACGATGCCGAGCAAAAACCGATAGACTACGAACGGCCAGCTTGAAAAATTTTCCAGTATTCTCATCAGGCTCCATATCGCAAAGAAAGCCGAAATGGCCGCGACGCCAATACCAAGGATCAGCACCGACCACGCGTACCAATCAAGATGAATCTTGTGGAGCTCCCACAACTCCTTGAAGCCAGCCAAGGCGATTGCGGGCAAACCCAGCAGAAAGGATAGACGCGCGGCTTCGTCGCGTTTGAAGCCGAGCATAAGCGCCGCGGTCAGCGTCGAGCCCGAGCGGGAAACACCTGGAATGAGAGCGCCGGTCTGTGCAAGTCCCACAACAATTGCATCGACGACAGTGGCGTTCTCGATCGTGCGCCGATGCCTGGCCCAAATCTCAGCAATAGCAAGAAGCATAGCCATCGCGATGCAAGCCCATCCGATGACGCTGATCGCGCGAAGCGGCGAATTGCACGTGTTGAGCAGTTTCGCGAGCGCTAGGCCGGCAATTCCTATCGGGACAGTTGCCAGGACAATCCACAGCACAAATTGAAAAGAGCGGTCACGGAATCTTCCGCGAATGGCGGCGGAAATCGAATTGACTGCCAATTCTCTAACGTCTGTCCAGAAATAGCTCACAACTGCGCCCAGTGCGGCAAGCTGCATGGCGGCGGAGAATGCTGAGCCCGGATCCTGCCACCCGAGCACAGCGGGTACCAGGCGCATGTGTGCAGTCGATGAGATCGGCAGTAACTCGGTGATTCCCTGCACGACCCCGAGAATTGCGACCTTGAAATATCCTAACGCTACGAAACCGGTATCGACGCCATTTGTGCAAGCTTCCGGCATGTTCACATCGTCTTTGCAGATTGTGGGGTGCGCGGGGGCCGAGTCAACGTCACGACCTGACGGCTTACGCCGTATGCGGGTTGAACTGGCCGGTTTTGCGGAACCGCCACAGGTAAGTCGGCACGATCGCGTCGATCGATTCCGGAGTGATGCCGAACGCTTCGAGCGTGCGGCCGTCGTGCTTCGCCTCGTCGGAAACGACATTGTCGGTCTTGAGCAACTCGACCTGGTCTGGCGTGATCGGCGACTTCGGTAAGAACTGCAGGAACGTCGCCTGCAGCGTCATGAGCGTGAAGGGAACCGGCACCAGCAAGCGGCGGCGCCCGATGGTGGCGAGCACGAATTCCATCAATTCCTTGAACGTGCGGACGTCCGGCCCGCCGAGCTCGTAGATCGTGCCCAGCTTAAATTCGCCATCGACAGCCGTATCGGTCAGCTTGGCGATGGCCTCGCCGACGTCGCCGGCAAACACCGGCTGCATGCGGGTGTGGCCGCCGCCGACGAGCGGCAGCGCGGGCGCCGTCCGCGCCAGCGCGGCGAAGCGGTTGAAAAAATCGTCCTCGGGGCCGAACACGATCGACGGCCGCACGATGGTCGTCGTGCCTTGCGCAGCCAGCACGCGCCGCTCGCCTTGCCCCTTCGCGCGCGCGTAATGCGATGACCCATTTTCGTCCGCGCCGATGGCCGAGATGTGAATGAGCGGCGCGTCGACTGCGCCGGCGGCGCGCGCCACCGCTTCCGCGCCCGCCGTCATCACCGCATCGAAGCGCTGGTTGCCGCGCTCGAACAAGATGCCGACCAGATTGACGACGATATCGGCGCCGCGCACCGCAGCTGAGACCGAATCCGGGTAGCGCAGATTGGCCTGCACCGCATGGATCTGGCCGACCCGGCCCATCGGCCGCAAATGGCCGCATAGTTCGGGGCGGCGCACCGCGACGCGGATGCGGTAGCCGCGGTTGGCGAGCGCGCGCACCACGTGACGGCCGAGAAAACCCGAGCCGCCGAACACGGTGACGAGCGTTTCAAGCTTGCTCTTGATCGCCATATGTGATCGCCATATGCCGCCGCGCAATACATGATCGCTTTCGCGCTGTATAGGGGATTACGAAGTAGCCCGCATGAGCAGAATGCCACGCGGATGAGCACGCGCATAACCCCTTCGATTGACAAGGGGATGACCGCTTTCGTACCTATCCCCGCACGGCCATTGCCCAGGTGGCGGAATTGGTAGACGCACTAGTTTCAGGTACTAGCGCCGCGAGGCGTGGAGGTTCGAGTCCTCTCCTGGGCACCAGTAGGCCGTTCCATGGTTGTTCGCCGCTCCCCATAGCTACCTGATTTATATAAGTTATTTGCATTTCATGCGCCCATCGTTCCCCGTGGCGACCGGTGACAAACCGCCAAAATGAGTGTACGTTTGTGAGTACCGCTCATTTTCCACACCGGGGTCGTACTCACATGCCGCTCAGTTCGTTGGCGGTCTAAAACGCCAAGCCTCGTGAGAACTTTTATGTCCTCACCGATGGCAACAGCTTGCATCTTTTGATCAAACCAAACGGCAGCAAGTTGTGGCGGTTTCGCTATCGCTTCGGCGGCAAGCCGAACATGCTCGGCCTCGGCTCATTTCCAGAAAACTCTCTCGCTGGCGCACGCGCCAAGAGAGATGCGGCACGGAAACTCCTCGCCAATGGCATCGACCCTTCCCGACAAAAGAAGCTCGATAAGATCACGACGAAGTCGGCCGCCAACAACACCTTCGCCGCCATCGCCGAAGAACATCTGAAGAACCAGGAGGAAAGCGGCACGGCAGCATCCACGATGGTGAAAAACCGCTGGTACCTGCAAGACCTCGCCGCGCCGCTCGCGAACCTGCCCATCACCGAGATCACGCCCGCTGAAATTCTTGGCCTCCTCAAGAAGATCGAGAAGAGCGGCCGCAGGGAAACCGCACGAAAAGTACGCGGCGCCATTGGGAGCGTGTTCCGGCTCGCGATCACGACGTTACGCGCCACCAACGATCCCACATTCCCGCTCCGTGGCGCCCTTCTCAAACCAAACGTTCAGCACCGACCCGCCGGACTCGAACCATTCGCCGAACGTGGACTCGATCTGAAATTTCTTTCGTGTGACTTCCTGTCCGCTCGGCCACTGCAACAAAGCTTTCTTTATGATGATGGCAGCACTTCGGCTGACGAAATTTTTCTTCCGCACGCGACTTCCGCTTCTCACCCAATAGCGACCATTCGGTTGCAGCGCACTAAGCGACGCGAAGGGCCATGAACGGACTCATGCACTGCAAAAAAAAGCCGGAGAGATTAGTAAGGGTAGCTGCGGCGGTGTGCCGCGCACCAGCAGATTCATCAACAGCGGCTGAATCGATTTCGAACTGGAGGCTCTACCTCTAGTCGGACGACTGATCGAATGCGGCAATCTTCCAACCATCGGGCGTGAGCGCATAGCACAGTCGGTCGGTCACCAATGGCAGGGCGGCGGATCCTGGAATCCAGCCGCTTTTCCCCGATGGCAATAGCACTTGCAGATGAGTAATGGGCGGCTGCGGCTGTCCTTGCGGCGCTTTCGGAAAAACGTTCAAAATCGGTAACGCGACCTGGCCGACGTGTCCGACTGGCGACCCGGCGTCGGTGGGAGTGGAGGTCGCAGTGATATCTCCGAGGGTAAAATACCACTCGACTGAATCATCTGCGCCGATTTTCTTTTTTGCGGTGTCGAAATCGTCGTCATCAACAATTGTTGCTCGTGTAGGTCCACACACCAAAGAGTCGGAAGCTGCGTAAAGGGTTTTATCGGTGGCGAACGCTGCCAGAACATCCCAGA